>FWPU01004024.1_pt1 | contig 35173 bp, 33 predicted proteins | sample 2228361 | NCBI WGS metagenome assembly FWPU01 (sample SAMEA103939777, study PRJEB20133) | metagenome
CTTTGTAGGTGAACCACAGGTCAGCAGCATGGGCGGAGTTGACAGCAGTCGCAGTGCCCCAGGACTCGCTGGAGGAGAAGGCCTCGCCGTTGGTGATGGTGTGTTCTTCGTATTGCGTATGGGTAGTCGTAAGTGATCCACCACGAGAGTGTCCTGATGTTGTTGTGTCGCTTGAACTCGGAAATGCTGGATACACGACTTGATGCAAAGGCATCACTGACACGTTTGAGGAACTTCCGGAGCTCACAAAGTGGCCTCCCCTTCCATCAATTCGATCCTGGGATGCAATCCCAGTGCCGGTCAGCGGAACATACCTAGCTGTATCTGTCGGTTGCAAGCCAGTCGCAGGTCCGGAACAGGACTGCACATAGGTCTGAGGTGGTGGAGTTGTTTCGCAACTCTGTGAGCTACTGCCCTGTGTTAAGTAGGGCCTGGTGGACGGGTAACAGGCATTTAGCATCAGGGCGCGCCTCCACGGAGATGTCTCGGCCATGGCGGTCGATATACATGCTCTCTGCGCCTCTCCATACGATTTCAAGAGCTTCCTTACACCACTGCCTATCTTCTCGGCAACAATTCGACAGGAAGACTTCTCTCCCTTGATTTCATCGTCAATGCAATTTGATGCAATGTTAAGACCAACGGTACCAGCAATAGTCAAACCAGCTACCACGATCGGCGCAACCTCTGGCCGCATTATAACTCGTGGCTCAAACGAAGTTGCAGCAGCTCCTGTGTAATCAGTATGTGAAACTTCAACCCAATCACTCCACATCTCGGTATTGGCAACACTGCTACTCGTCCCCTCCGTCCTCGCCGTGCTGTACGAGCGCTCGGTCCCAGCGCTGATCGTGTGATCGGTCGTCACCGTCGTCACTGTTTGCACTCGCGATGACGACTCCACCACGTCCACCTCGGGCACGGGGAAGGCCGCCACCAGGGGATGGTTCCCTGGCCGCTTCACCCACGCAGGCATCTCCGCAAAGATGTAGCCCGTGTCCTCCACTCGCGGCAGCGCGCCCCATTCCCATTTGGTGATCCCGAACAACTCTTGCCCGTCGTCGAATTTGTCCCGGTCGGTGCTCTCCCGGTTCATGTTCAGCCCCAGCTCCCAACGCTCGGCCAGGTCGGGCACGCTGTCGCGGTCGTCGTCCTGGCACTGGCACTTGCCGCCAGGCTGGCCGGAGCAACTGGTCTGCGGCGGCCAGCCCCCGAACGGCTTGCCGCTGCTCGGCGGGCCGGGCAACTCGTTGGCCAGCCATGCCTTCAGCGCAGCCACCTCGTTGCCATCCTTCACGCCGTCGCCGTCCGAATCGGGGTTCAGCGGGTCGGTGCACCACCAGCTCTCCTGCGTGTTGGTCAGCCCGTCGCCGTCGTCGTCTGGGCTGATGGAGGCCGCGATGCCGGCCATCTGCTCGGCTGTCAGGGCGTGCATGGCCGCGCGCAACTCCGCCCTCGCCTTACCCCCATCCCCCGCTTCTCTCCCAACGTCGGGAGAGGAGAGGGGGTCAGAGGAAGCGGCGAGGGCCTCGGCCTGGGCCAGCAGCGGCGCCAGGCTGGCGGCCAGCCAGGCCCGCTCCGGCCCCTGGCGGCTCACCAGCAGCCCCAGCTCATCGCTGGCCTGCGGCCGGAACCCCAGCCGCGCCAGGTCGGCGAGCTGCCCGGCGTCGGCAAGCACCACCACTCGACCCCCTCCCCTTGATAGGGGGAGGGCTGGGGAGGGGGTGTCCCCTGATAGGGGGAGGGTTGGGGAGGAGGTATCCTCGCTCAACACCACCACCTCCAGCTTTTCCAGGCGGGCTCGCCGCGCGGGGGTGTCGGCGGTCACGGCCGTGCGGAACAGGACGCCGCGAGCTGCGGGCGCGACAAGGCCCTGTAGCCTTGTTTCCCTGTCTACCTGTAACCTTGTTTCCCTATCTCCTTGCGCCTCGATTGCCAGCGGCTGGAGCACGAGCGAGAAGAGCACGATCAGGGAGCAGAGTTTGTGGGTGAGCCGGCCGGACATGGGAACCTCCGATAGAAAGAAACACACCGGATGACCTATTCAAGAGCAGACGCTACCAGGAGAAAAAGCCTTACCACGACGAATGCCGGAAGTCTTCATTATTATAGCTGAAAATAACGATCCGCGATCTATACGATTCCTATACACTTTCTTTCCTTAAAGCAGGAGACGTGGTCGTGAACTCGCCCGACACGGATGCGGCCACGGAGGCCACGGAGTCATCCTGCGCGGCCGCCGCATCCGTGGCCTCCATGCGCTCCGAGGCAAGCACCATCATGCTTTGTCTGTTTTCTTGTTTTTACTCAAAAAACCACGAAAATGGGACTGCCGCCAACACGGCCATACGACCTGCCGCCTGCGGTGAAACCCCGACCGCGATGGAGCGGCGCGCTGCGCGCTATTGGCCAGCACAACCGAGGGACTGAGAGGGAACGACGAGACACGATAGCTCAGTGACCGGAAGCTGGCGGTCAGCGAATAGGTTCGGCCATGCCTGTCTGCTATCGCACTTTCGCGAGAGATCATACCGAAACACGTCAAATCTGGCAAATCCATATCAACCCTACGGGATCCCGAAGCCACGGGGTCTGCGCGTTGACGGCCTCGCCCGACCGTGCTAGAATGCCCTCGTCATTCATCCGGTGAATTCGAGCATTGCGCTTTGAACAGCATCGTCCTGCTCACGGTCATCATCGCTCTGGTCTACGCTGCGATCGGCGTCGCCATGCCGCTCCTCACCCTCTACTTGCAATCGTTGGGGGCTGACTACGCCCGCATCGCGCTGATCCTCTCCACCACCGCCGCGGTCAGCCTGGTCAGCAGCGCGCTCTGGGGCCGCCTGTCCGACGCGCTGGGCCGGCGCAAACCGCTGGTGGCGGGCGGGCTGGCGGGCGGAGCCATCGCCTATTTCCTGCTGAGCCAGGCGCTCTCCTTCGAGATGGCGTGGGGGGTGCGCCTCTTCGAGGCCGGCCTGCTGGCCGCCTACGCCACGGCCAGCCTGGCTCTCATGGGCGACCTGCTGGCAAGCCGCGGCGGCCGCGGCCGGCGCATGGGCCTTTACCGCGGCATCGGCTCCTTCGCGTTTGCGATCGGCGCGCTGATCGGCGGCCGGCTGGCCGACGCCGTCTCGCTGCGCGTCTCTTTCCTGGCCGCCGCCTGCCTGTACGCCCTGGCCGCCGTGATCGCCCTCGCCCTGCACGACGTCCCGGCCGTTCCGGCCCCCAACCCCCAGCTCCCAGCCCCTAACCCCCAGCCTCCAGCCCCTCGCCCTCGCGGCCTCCCGCTCCCGTTCCTCGCCGGCGTCTTCCTCTGGCAGATGACGTGGAACGGCCAGGCTTCGATGTGGCCCAACTACATGGCCGCGCTCGGCTACGCCAAAACCGTTATCAGCAGCCTGTGGGGGCTGGCCGGGCTGATCGAGGCGCCGGCGATGCTGTGGGCCGGCCAGCTCTCCGACGCGGTCGGCCGCGCCGCGCTGCTGGCGGTCGGCGGCTTCGGCGCGAGCGCGGTGATGCTCGGTTATCTGCTGCTGGCCGGCGCGTTGACGACTCTGCTCGCCGTGCAGATCGTGCGCGGGGTCGCATTCGGCAGTTTCACCGCCAACGCCATGACGTTCGCCGTCGAGGTCGGCGACGAGCGGGCGCGCGGAGCCAACAGCGGACTGCTCAACGCCGTCTCGGGCGCAGGCCAGCTCGTCGGCCTCTACCTGGGCGGAACGCTCGTCCAGATCTACGGCTTTCAGTTCATGTGGCGCGCGTTCGCCGTCACCGCCGCGGTGAGCGCCGCCTGTTTCCTGGCGCTGCGTCGCGCCAGAATCATGCATCACGAGGAAGCAAAATGACCAAACCGATCACTGCTGTGCTGCTGGGCGCCGGCGCCCGGGGCCATTTCAGCTATGGCCCCTACGCCCTGGCGCATCCCGATGAGCTGCGCTTCGTCGCCGTCGCGGAGCCGAACCCGGTGCGCCGCGCCCGTTTCGCCGAGGCGCACGGCATCCCGCCGGAGCGCCAGTTCGTCACCTGGGAAGACCTGCTGGCAAAGGGCCAGATCGCCGACGCGCTCTTCAACATGACCCAGGATCAGACGCACTACCCTTCGACCGTGGCCGCGCTGGATGCAGGCTATCACGTGCTGTTGGAGAAACCGATGGCCGAGCGCCTGAGCCACGTCGTCGAGTTGGTGCGCATGGCCGAACAGAAGGGCCGGCTGCTCCAGGTCTGTCACGTACTGCGCTACACGCCCTTCTTCTCCACCCTGCACGAGATCGTGGCGTCGGGCCGGCTGGGCGAGATCGTCACCGTCGAGCATCGGGAGAACGTCGTTTACTGGCACATGGCGCACAGCTTCGTGCGCGGCAATTGGCGCAACTTCGCCGCCTCCAGCCCGATGATCCTGGCGAAGTGCTGTCACGATCTGGACATCCTCTACTGGAACATGGGGCGCGAGGTCGAGCGGTTGCAATCGTTCGGCTCGTTGATCCACTATCGGCCGGAGAACGCGCCGCCGGGCGCGCCGCTCCGCTGCACCGACGGCTGCCCGGTCGCCGAGCAGTGCCCGTGGGACGCGCGGCGCATTTATCTGATCCCGGACTACACCGGCTGGCCGATCTCTGTCATCAGCGAAGACACCAGCCTGGAGGCTCGCCGGCGCGCGCTGGAGACCGGGCCGTATGGCCGCTGCGTCTACCACTGCGACAACGACGTGGTGGACACGCAGACGGTGAACATGCAATTCCCGGGCGGCGCGACGGTCGTGCTCTTCATGCACGGCCATTCCTACGAAGAGTCGCGCACGATGCGCTATGACGGCACGCGGGCGACGCTGCGCGGCAAGTTCGACTATCACAACGGCTGGCTGGAGATCCACGATCACGTGACCAACCGCACCGAGCAGGTGGAGATCCCGGCGGCCGCCAGCGGTCACGGCGGCGGCGATTTCGGCGTCGTGGCCGGCTTCCTGGCCGCGCTGCGCGGGGAGAAGGCGCCCATGACCAGCGGCCGCGCCTCGCTGGAGAGCCATTTGATGGCGTTCGCCGCCGAGGAATCGCGGCTGAGCAATCGGGTAGTGGACATGGCGGAATTCCGTCGCGCGGCAGGGGCTTTCGACGTTTAACGTTCAAACGTTCAACGTTTGAACGTTAAACGTTGAACGTTTGAACGTTCAACGCCAACATCGAAAGGTGGGGCTCATGGAGCTGCGATTGTTTGATTTTTCTGATCCGGGGCAGGTTGCGGCGGCGACGGCGCTGTGGAATGCGGCGTGCGGCGAGGATCTGGCGATCACCGAGCGGGCGATGACCTACAACACAGAGCCGATCCCGGGGGGCGCGCAGGCCGGCGCCATCGCCTACCAGGCCGGCCGCCCCGTCGGCTTCGTGCTGGCTTCGCTCCTGACCGATGAGCCGAGCGTCTCGCCGCCGGACGCCGGCTGGCTGGACGCGATCGCCGTGCACCCCGATTTCCAGCGGCAGGGGATCGGGACGGCGCTGTTGGCGTGGGCCGAGGGGTGGCTGGCCGATCAGGGCTGTCGCCGCGTGCGCCTGGGCGGCAGCATGCATCCCTTCGCGGCGGGCCTGCCGGTGCAATTGCACACCGAGGGGTTCTTCGGCCGTCGCGGCTACGCGGCCGCGGCCGGCCATGAGTACGCCTGGGACGTCGCCCACGACCTGGCGGAGTACGTCACGCCGGCGAGCGCGCGGAAGGCGACCGGCCTGGAGGCGCGTCCTGCCGGGCCAGGCGACGTGGACGCGCTGCTGGCGTTCCTCCGTCGCGAGTTTCCCGGCCGCTGGCGCTTCGAGGCGGAGTGCCATCTGGCCGAGGGCGGCCGCATCTCAGACTATTTCCTGCTCTGGAGCGCACGGGGCCTCGAGGGCTTTTGCCAGCTCACCTATGAAGATTCCCGCCGGCCGCTCGATCGCTTCTTCCCGCACGGCCTGCCGCGGCCCTGGGGCCAGCTCGGCTCGGTCGGCATCAGCGGCGACCGCCGCGGCCAGGGCTACGGCGCGGTGATGATGGACGCCGCGCTGCGCCACATGCGCGACCAGGGCATCCGCGGCTGCGTGATTGACTGGACCAGCATCGTGGACTTCTACGCAAAGTTCGGCTTCAAGCCGTTTCGAGAGTACTGGGTGTTGGGGAAGGCCATTGAACGTTGGAACGTTGAACGTTGAACGTTCAAGCGTTGAACGTTTAAACGTTTGAACGTTCAACGTTCGGTAGAGGTCGCTATGTCGTACGATTTTTCTGGCGCCGAGGCGATCATTCAGGCAGCGCTCGGCCGCGTGTTCCCGGCGGCGCAGGTGGTGGTGCGACGGGACGGCGCGATGCTCTGGTCGGCCGCGTATGGCTGGCTCGATCCTGAGGCGCAGACGCAGCCGGCCACGCCCGACACGCTGTTCGATCTGGCATCCGTCACCAAGCTGTTCGTGGTAACGGCATTCATGACGCTGGTCGAGGAGGGCCGGGTCGGGCTCGATCAGCCCGTGGCAACCGTGCTGCCGGAGTTCACCGGCGAACGGCCCATCTTGCCGTATGACGATCCGCTGAAGCCGGGCGCACACGTGGCAGTGACGTGGGATCCGAGCGTCGCGCCCGGCGTGACGGCCGTGGACGCGGCTCGCGTCGCCTTCCGCCATCTGCTCACGCACACCTCCGGCCTGCCGGCCTGGCGGCCGCTCTACAAGGCCGGCAGCCCCGAAGCGGCCCGCCAGGCCGCGCTGACGACCTTCTTCTCCTACCCCATCGCCGCGCGCATCGTGTACAGCGATATCGGCCTCATCCTGGTCGGCCTGGCGATCGAGCGGTTGACCGGCCAGCCGCTCGACACGGCCGTGGCGCAGCGCGTGACCGGGCCGTTGGGACTGCTGGCGACGCGATATGTGCGCATTGGCGAGCCGGCGAAGCTGCGCAGCAACGAATCGGTAAATCCGGAGACGCCGCTCGCTCATTCGCCATGCGCCATGCGCACATTTGCGCCCACCGAATTCTGCGCCTGGCGCAACCGCCGCATCGTCGGCGAAGTCCACGATGAGAACGCGGCCGGGCTGGCCGGCGTCGCCGGCCACGCCGGCCTCTTCTCCACCGCAACCGACCTGGCTATCTTCGGCGAAACGTTCCTGGTAAACAACGTTGAACGTTCCACGTTTAACGTTGAACGTTCAACGTTAAACATGGAACGTTCAACGCTTTCCGCTCCCCGCCCCGCCATCCTCCGGCCGGATACCATCGCCGAGATGACCCGCGTTCAGGCGCAGGATGCCGCGACGCGCCGCGGGATCGGCTTTGCGCTCTGGTCGGCCGATCCGGAGGCAAGCAGCAATCCGCTCAGCGAGCGCGCGTTCGGGCACACCGGCTTCACCGGCACGTCGCTGTGGATGGATCCGGCGCGCGACCTCACCGTCGCCGTGTGCACGAATCGCGTCTACTATGGCCGGGACGCGACGGGCATCCTGGCGTTCCGGGTCGCGCTGCATCGGGCCATCGTCGCCGCGCTGGAGGCGCCATGATCGTCGTCGGCCTGATGTCGGGCACCTCGGCCGATGGAACCGACGCCGCGGTGGTCGAACTGGCGGCCGCGCCGCCCGCGCTCGCCTGGCGGCTGCTGAAGCACATCGCCGTACCCCATCCGCCTGACCTGCGCCGGGAGATCTTCGCAGCGTTCCGACCGGAGACCGGCACGGTAGACCGGCTGTGCCGCCTGAATTTCCGCCTGGGCCGGGCGTTCGCCGATGCCGCGCTGGCGGCCATCGCGGCCGCAGGCCTTCGCCCCGACCAGGTGGATCTGATCGGCAGCCACGGCCAGACCGTCTGGCACGAGCCGACCGGCCCGGAGGCTTCTACGTTGCAGTTGGGCGAGCCGGCCGTCATCGCCGAGCTGACGGGCATCACGACGGTGAGCAATTTCCGGGCGCGCGACATGGCGGCTGGCGGCCAGGGCGCGCCCCTCGTGCCCTACCTCGATCAGCTCCTCTTCGCCCATCCGACCCGAGCGCGCGCCGTCCAGAACATCGGCGGCATCGCCAACGTGACGTTCCTGCCTCCGGTTGGGCCGACGGCAGAGGAGAGCGGCGGGAGCCTCCTCGCCTTCGACACCGGCCCCGGCAACATGCTGATTGACGATGCGGCCGGCCGGGCCACCGGCGGCGCGTGGGCGTTTGACCGCGATGGCGCGCTTGCGGCGCAGGGCCGGGTGGATGAGACGTTGCTGGCCGACCTGCTGGCCGATCCGTACTTCAGCCTGCCGCCGCCGAAGACAACCGGCCGCGAGCGGTTCGGCGCGCAATTCGGCGGCCGCGTATGGGAGCAGGCGCAGGCGGCGGGCCTGACGCCCTACGACATCGTGGCGACCCTGACCGCGTTCACGGCCCGTTCCATCGTCCAGGCCTATCGCGACTTCCTGCCGCGGCCGCCCGATGAGGTGATCGTCAGCGGCGGCGGCGCACGCAATCCCGTGCTGATGGCGATGCTGCGCGCCGGACTGCCTGCCGCGCGCATCCTCACTTCGGATGAGCTCGGGCTGCCCGGCGAGGCCAAAGAGGCGGTCGCGTTCGCCGTCCTGGCCTACGAAACATGGCACGGCCGGCCGGGCAACGTGCCCGCGGCCACCGGCGCACGGCGACCGGTCGTCCTGGGCGCCATCACCCCAGGCGCGCGCCATGCCGCCAACCGCCCACCGGTCACGCCTGACGCCTGACGTTTGACGCCCAACGCTTCACGTTTCACGGAGACCCGATGTCCACACCTACTCCTCTCATTCTCGGCCTCGACGGCGGCGGCAGCAAAACGCTGGCGCTGCTGGCAGATCCGACGGGCCGCGTGCTCGGCCGGGGCATGGCCGGATCGTCCAACTATCAGAACGTCGGCGCGGAGGCGGCGTGGGCCGCGCTCGATGCGGCGATCGCAGCAGCCTTTGCCGACGCCGGATTGGCCCCCGGCCCGCTGGCGGCCGTCTGCCTGGGCCTGGCGGGCGTGGATCGGCCCGAAGATCGCGCGTTGTTCGAGGGTTGGGCGGCCCGGCGGTTTGCGGCGGCGCCGACCGTCATCGCCAACGACGGCGAGCTGGTGCTCGCCGCCGGCACACCCGACGGCTGGGGCGTGGGCGTGATCTCGGGCACCGGTTCCATCGCGGTCGGCCGCCATCCCGACGGACACATGGGGCGGGCGGGCGGCTGGGGCCACATTCTGGGCGACGAGGGGAGCGGCTACGCTATCGGCTGCGCGGCGCTGCGGGCAGTGATGTGGGCATTCGACGGCCGCGGACCGGCCACCGCGCTGAGCGGGGCTGTGCTGGCGCATTGGGGCCTGCCCTCGCCGACCGGGCTGGTGGGCCGGGTGTATCGGGAGGATGTCGGCCCGGCCGAGATCGCCGGCCTGGCGCGATTGGTGGATGCGGCCGCCGGCGCCGGCGACGCCGTGGCGCGCGACATCTTGCGGCAGGCCGGCCGTGACCTGGCGATCACGGTCGCCGCGGTGATCCGCCGGCTGACCCTGCCCGCGCCGACCCCCTGCGCATTGGCCGGCGGCGTGGTCGTCCACGGCAGCCAGGCGCGGGCGGCGTTCCTGGCCGCGGCCGCCGACCTCGGCCTTGACCTGCACCCCGTCACACCGGTCGCCGAACCGGCTCACGGCGCTGTGCGGCTGGCGGCCGATTTGCTCAAGCGCCGGCCGGGATCGGCGCGATGAACAGAGTAGCGACGGGAAAAATGGACATCCGCGCGCTTCTTCCCGCTGACATCCCGGCGCTGGCCCGGCTGATGGCCGGCGACCCGCTCTGGCAGCGGTACGGCGTCACCGAGGCGAGCGCCGCGCGGCGCCTGGCTGCAGGGCTGGCGTCCGGCGCCGCCATCGCCGTGGCCGAGGCAGACGGCGCCGCGGTCGGCTTCATCTGGTATGTCGAACGCGGCGCCTTCGCTCGCAGCGGCTACATCATGCTGATCGGCGTCGCGGCGGACCGTCGCGGCAGCGGGGTCGGCCGTGCGCTGATGGCCCACGCCGAGGCCGCGCTCTTTGCGGGGGCGGATGATGTTTTTTTGTTGGTGTCCGACTTCAACGCTGCGGCGCAGACTTTTTACCGGCGATTGGGCTATCAGCAGGTGGGCGCGCTGCCCGACTACGTAGTCGAAGGCGTGACCGAGCTGGTGTTCCGCAAGCGTAAACGCGACGGCAGGCCGCTCCTCGCATCCCATCCCGGCACGGTTTGAGCGCGCCGGTGACGCGGCTTCACAGCGCCAGCTCCAGAATCTGCGTCAGCTCGGCCTCCGTCAGCACGATCGGATTCGCCTTCATGCTCGACGCACGCGCCGCCTTTTCGGCCAGCAGGGGGATATCGCGGCGCGTCACGCCGTAGGCGGCCAGGCCGGCCACCCCCAGGTCTCGATGCAGCGCCTCGACCCACCGGATGCCGTCCGTAGCAGAGGCATCGTTGCGGCCGGTGAGCAAGCGCGCGAGCTCGACATAACGAGAGAGCGCCGGGCTATCGGGCTGGCGGGAGCGGAGCGCGGCCACGTTGACCGCCATCACATGCGGCAGCAGCGCGGCGCATGTGGCGCCGTGGGGTGCGGGGAACATGCCGCACAGCGGCGCGGCGATGCCGTGGGCTGCGCCCAGCCCGGCATTGGCCAGCGCCAGGCCGCCGAACAGGGCGGCGAGCGCCATGTCTTCGCGAGCGGGGGCATCGTCGCCGTGTTCCCAGGCGCGGCGCAGCGCGCGCGCCGCGCGCACGAGGCCCTCCCGGCAGAAGGCGTCGGTCATCGGGTTGGCCCGGTGCGAGACGAACGGCTCGACGAGCTGGGTAAGCGCGTCCAGCCCGGTGCCCGCGGTGACCTCCGGCGGCATGGAGTGGGTCAGCGTCGGATCCACGAGCGCCAGCCGGGGCAGCATGTGCGGGCTGCGCAGGCTCGCCTTCACCCGATGCTCCGGCGACGCGACGACCGCATTGCGCGTGACCTCGGCGCCGGTGCCGGCGGTGGTGGGGATGGCGATGGTCGGCAGGCTGGGCTGCGTCAGCGGCTTGCCGGCGCCGATTCCCTCCATGTAGTCGAGCGGATCGCCGCCGTTGGTCGCCAGCACGGCGATGGCTTTCGCCGCGTCCAGCGCGCTGCCGCCGCCGAAGCCGATCACCAGATCGCACGCCTCGGCTTGCGCCAGGCTCACGCCGCGGCGCACCATGTCGGTTGTCGGCTCCCCGGGCACGACGAAGCTGACGTGATCTACCCCGGCGCCGGACAGAGCGGCCAGCAACGGCCCGGCGCGCTCGGCCGACTTGCCCGTCACCACGAGCGCACGGCGGCCCAGGCTGGCCGCGGCCGGCCCGGCCTCTGCCAGTGTGCCCGGCCCGAAGAGGATGCGGCCGGCTGTGGCGAATTCGAAGCGCATCGGTTACCAGCCCGTGTCGTCAGGAAAGATGTTCTGATATTTCACGCTGCTGCGCGGCTCGGCCATCATCGCCGCCACTGTATCGCGCCATTTGGCGTAATGCGGCGTCTCCTTGTGCCGGGCCGGCGCCTCGGCCGTGCGATACACCTCGACCAGGACGAAGCGGGTCGGGTCGTCCGCTTGCTGGATCACGTCGAAGCGGGCGATGCCCGGTTCCTGGATGCTGTGCTGCGCGTTTTCCACCGAAGCCGCCTTGAAGGCCTCGACATATTCGGGTTTGACGTGGACGTGAACATGGACGACGAGCATGGCGAACTCCTTTCTGAAGATGTGATCACTAATCTTGTGTTGGGCCGGCGCGCAGCTGCCCCGTGCCCAACAGCCCCAGCGCCAGCGCGGTGAACGCGGTCACGCCGAACATGAAGCGCAGGCCGATGAGCTGCGCCACGATGCCGCTCAGCCACGGCCCGGCGAACATGCCGATGGCATAGACGGCCTGATGCAGCCCCATGGCGGTCGCGCGCTCGTGTTCGGCCACGTGCACGATGCTCATCCCCATCAGCACCGGATAGCCGACGCCGGTGGCGATCCCCAGGCAGATCTGAGCGGCCATGAGCGCGGCCAGGGAAGGCGCCAGCGCCACGCCCAGCGCGCCGACCGCCATCAGGATAAAGCTGAAATAGGCCATGCGCGACGCGCCGAAGCGCTTGACGGCAGCCGTGGCCGTCAGGTTGCCGCCGATGTAGCACAGCAGGTTCACCGTCGTGAAGAGGCTCAACGTCACCGGATCGGCGCCGAGCTGCTTCGCCAGGATGGGCAGGAAGCCGAACGAGACGCCCCAGACCACATATTGCGACACGGCGCTGAGCAGCGAGGGCAGCAGCACATCGCGCCGGCTGGCCAGACGGCCCAGCCGGTCGAGCGACGGCGTCTTGGGGGGTAGCTGTGTTTCAGGCACAGCGACCGTCACCAGAAGCGCTACGGCCGCCACCCCTGTTGCCAGCAGGAAGGGGAGGCCGTAGCCGCCCAGGTTGTTCAAAGGGCCGGTGGCCGACGTTGCCAGGACGCGGCCGATGGAGCCGACCAGGGTGAGCATGGCGCTGGCGCGCACCGCTTCGCCAGGCGGGAAGAGGCTGCTGAACGCCACGACCAGCGGCACCCAGGTGCCGGCGGCCAGGCCGGTGATCGCCCGGCCGATCAGCACACCCTCGGCGTTGCTGGCGCTGCCCATCAGATAGGCGCCGGCGCCGGCCAGGACCATGCCTCCGAGGATGAACGGCTTGCGCCGGCCGATCCAATCGGACGTGATCCCGATGGGGAGGCGCACGATGGCCTGCCACAAACCATACTGTGCCAGGATCGTGCCGATCAGGGCCAGGTTGTCGGTTTTGGTCTGGGCATAGGTGGGCAGGGTGGGCACATACAGATAAAGCGCCATCCAGTAGAAGAAGACAACGGCCATGAACAGGACGAGCTTCACGTTGCGCTCGTCGCTCATGCTGGCCGGGGCAGAGGACGATGATGCGGATGCTTCAGGCACGAGCAGTCGTTCATCCTTTCTGGTTGAGATCATCGCTCGTCGGACATGGCCGTGCGCGCAGACGACACGGCTAGTATAGCGGCGAGATTAAGGCCTGTCAAACACCGACGCCAGCTCCCGTGATCCGCGATCCACCTGCAGCCACGCGCTGCCCCAGGCATCGCTCAGCCAGCGGCCGTGCACGACGAGCGGACGCCAGGGGGCCGGCGGTCGCAGGGCTTTGTCGCCGCGCGCGATGACGAAGACGTCGCCATCGGTAACGTGCGCTTCCCACGTCAGCCACTGCGCCCCGGGCCGCCGGAGATCAAGCCGATAGCAGCGCCGGCCCCAGCACATCGAGTGCGCGGTAGACTTCGCTCTCGTCGCGCACGTTGCGGGTCAGGATGAACAGTTCGGCCCGGTCGGTGTAGCCCCAGTCGTGCAAGACGCCTTCGATGGAGCCGGTCTTATGGCGCAGGACGACGGTGTCGCGCGGCACGTTGCGCAGCCACAGGCCGACGTCGGTGCAGGCGGCGAACATGGGGTCAATCCAGGCGCGTTCGGCCGGAGTCAGGCCGTGCAGCAGGTCGAAGAAATGGACGCAGTCGAGGGCCGAGACCCAGTTGTCCAGCCCGCGGCTGCGCGCGACGTAGTCCATCAACTTGCGCTCCAGCCGCGTACCATGCCGCAGGCCGAGCTGCTCCCGGAAGACCTGGTTCAGCCGCTCGATGCCGACCCGGCGGATGATCAGGTTGGTGCACAGGTTGTCGGAGAGCGCGATCATCAACAGGAGCACGTCGGCGTAGGGGAGCCGCCGGGCCTGTAGCAGCCACGACAGCCCCGCGCCCTGCACCGGCGGCTCCGCGTCCAGGTCGCACAGCTCGGCTCGATCCACCGCGCCGCTGCGTTCCAGATGGGCCCAGGCGAAGAGGATCGGTATCTTGATGATGGACGCCGAGGGGAACAGATCGCATGTGCGCAGGAAGATCGGCTCGTGCCCTTCCAGGCGGAAGTAGAATGCGTAATCGCACGTCAGCCTGCCCAGCTCCCGCGTCGCCAGCGCTCGCACTTCATCCATGGCATCCTTCCATTCTTCAGCCCCCAGCCCCGGCCCCCTGTCCCACGCCCGCCGCCGCGAGGATCCGCCGCGCCTGGGTCAGGTGAGGCGCTTCGATCAGCTGGCCGTCGAGCACGGCCGCGCCCAGGCCGGCGTCTTCACGGCCAGTCGCCAGCGCCAGCACCCGTTCGGCCCAGGCGATCTGCTCCGGCGTGGGCGCGAAGGCGGCGTGGATGGGGCCGATCTGGCCCGGATGGATGGCCGATTTGCCGTCGAAGCCGAGCGCGGCGGCCTGCTGCGCCGAGCGGATCAGGCCGGCGGTGTCTTCCAGGTTCATGTGCGGCGTGTCAATGGCCGCGATGCCCGCGGCCCGGCACGCCAGCACGATCTGGCATTGGGCATGGCGCAGGACCGGGTTGTCAGATGCGCGCTCGCAGCCGATCTCGACGCTGTAGTCGGTGGCGCCGAAGGTCAGGGCCAGCATTCGCTCGTGACACGCGGCGATCTCGACGGCGGCCGCCACGCCCGCGGCGCTCTCGATCATGCCCATGAGGCCAATCTGCCCAGGGGGCAGGCCATGCAGCTCTTCGAGCCGGGCCAGCGTCCAGGCGACGTGGCGCACCATCTCGGCGGATCCGACTTTGGGGAGGAGGATGGCATCCGGCCGGGCGGGCACCACGGCCAGCAGATCGCGGTAGCCGACGGCGGTATCGGCCGGGTTGATGCGGACGACGACCTCGGCGCGGCCGAAATCGTGGCTGCGCAGCGCCTGGACGACGGTCGCGCGGGCCAGTTCCTTGTTTGCCGGCGCAACGGCATCCTCCAGATTCAGGATCAGGCTGTCGGCCCCGCGCTGGCCGGCCCGGGCGATCATGGCTTCCCGGTCGCCGGGCACATAGAGCATGCTGCGGCGCAGGCGCTGTGATCGCGAGCGGCCAGCCGACGAGGTCAGATCAGGAACGGACAGCATCGGTATTGCTCCGCATCTGGGTGAAAAAAAGCAACTTGCCGACGCTCTGGTGAGCGCCGGCAAGCGAGATTACGATCTATCTGAGGCCCATCGGTCTGATCCGGAGCCAATGGGCGTCTATGCCCTCACGAAAGGCGGATCAGAGCTTGCGAACGTCTGCGGCGGCAAGCCCCTTCTTGCCCTGTTCGACGGTGAATTCGACCTTGTCGCCTTCCGACAGGCTCTTGTAGCCGTCGGCCTGGATGGCCGAGAAGTGCACGAACACGTCGTCGCCGGACTCGCGGGCGATGAACCCGTAGCCCTTCTGATTGCTGAACCACTTGACGGTGCCGATTTCACGAGTTGCCATAGAATGAAAAACCCTCCTGCTAGGAACTGATGCTGTGGACGCAGGCGATGATTGGCCGCTGAACAAAAGCACCGCCCAGACCGGGTACGTCTGGGCGGTGCACTTTCGTCATCCGGAACCAACTCCCTACGTCTACATGAGTTAGCATATCTTAAGACGGGGATTCTGTCAAATACGGCATGTGCGCCACCAGCAACGTCAGACTCGAAGGGCGCTTGCCCGCACTGCCCCCTGCTGCCTCTTGCCCATCTGCCCCTTTTGACGGTACAATGGCGACGGTGCGGGAAGGTTAGACGCATCCCATATTCTACCGGCAAGGAGCAGATCATGTCCACTGTTCAGGAAATGCTTGAAGCCTTGAAGGAGTTCGATACGCCTTCGATCACCAACGTCGTCGCCACGTACCCGGACAACCCGTTGTGCCTGGGCCTCTACCACCCCTGGTCACAGAACTGGTATACGGATCAATCCATCCGCTGCATGTACCCGGAGCTGGGCCCGGTGGTCGGCTTTGCGGTGACCGCCGTCTATGGCCTGCCCGATCCGGCGTACAGGCGCCTGTCGTTCATGGATGTGATTGATGCCCTCGATGCGTCGCCGAAGCCGACCATTTTCGTGTTCGAGCAGCGTTTTCCGCCCGAAATCGCCCCCAAGGTGGGCCTTTCGGGCGGCAACATGACCACTGCGATGAAGGCAGTCGGCTGTGTCGGCGCGATCTCCAACGGTCCGTCGCGCGACATTGACGAAATCCGGCCGATGCGCTTCCAGTATTTGCTCAGCGGCATCGCGCCCGGCCACGGCCCCACTGCCATCCATGCCATTAACGTGCCGGTGCGGGTGGCCGGCATGGATGTCGTGCCCGGCGACATCATCCACATGGACGAAAACGGTGCGGTCAAGTTCCCGGCCGACAAGCTGGAGGCCGTCCTGACCAATGTGCGCAAGCTGCGCGAGGAAGAGGCCGCGCGGATGGCCGCGCTGCGCAACGCCCGCAGCGCGGCCGAAGTGCGGGCGATCTTTGCCGGCCACTCGTATGCGGCCGATCGGAAATGAGGACGGGAACCGGGAGGTTCAGACAGATGAGAATCACCGATGTTCAGGCGTGCGTCATCGGCCGGGAAGAGCCGCACAGCGGCGGCTGCGTGTGGACCTTCGTGCGGGTCTACACCGACGAAGGGCTGGTGGGCACAGGTGAGTGTAACTCGGCCGCGGCGGGCGCGTCCGGCTTCGCAGTCAAGCAGGCCATTCTGGCCATGAAGCATCTGTTGATCGGCAAAGATCCGCTGGATATCGGCCCGCTGTGGGAGATGCTGCGCCGCCGCGGGCGCTACGGCGGCACGACGAACGCGCCGCTGATCTTCGCGTTGACCGGCATCGAGAACGCGCTTCTCGATATCGCGGGCAAGGCGCTCGGCGTGCCGATCTATCGGTTGCTGGGCGGCAAGTTTCGCGACAAGATTCGGCTCTACGCCGACCTGCACGCCGGCGACGATGAGTCGCCGCAGGCTTATGCAGAAAAAGCCGTGCAGGTCATCGAAGAGGAAGGATACAGCGCGGTCAAGTTCGACGTGGATCACACCGGCGTGGGCAAGCTCGACCCCTGGAACTGGACGGTGGGCGCGCAGGAGATGAGCCACATCATCGGCCTGATCACGGCTGTGCGCGAGGCGATCGGCTTCGAGGTGGATCTGGCGATTGACTGCCACGGCCAGTTCGACGTCGGTTCGGCCATCACGCTGGCGAAGGCGGTGGAGCCGTTGCGCCTGCTGTGGCTCGAAGAGCCGGTGCCGGCCGAGAACATTGATGCGCTGGCGCAGGTCAAGGCTGCCACCAGCACCGTCATCTGCACCGGCGAGAACCAGTACACGCGTTGGGAGTTCCTGGAGCTGCTTCAGAAGCATGCCTGTGACGTGATCATGCCCGACCTGGCCAAGGCCGGCGGGATTCTGGAGGGCAAGCGCATCGCCGACATCGCGGACGCGTTCTACGTGCCCATTGCGCCGCACAACGTCTCATCGCCGTTGGGGATGATGGCTGCATGTCATGTCTGCGCGGCTGTGCCCAACTTCCTGGTGTTGGAATTCCACGGCCGCGAGATCCCCTGGTGGAGCGACCTGTGCGAGGGCGACAAACCCTTCATTCGCGACGGCTGGATGCACCTCTCGGAACGCCCCGGCATCGGCGTGGAGCTGAACGATCGGGTGGCGAAGGCGTTGGTGTGGCGCGGCGACGCCTACTTCGCTTGAGGCGGCGCCGCAGCCTTGTCAGGTTTCCGAAAGGAGACTCCATGTACACCCTCTTCTTCGAAGGGGATGTCGTCCAACCGGAGGCCGCGGGGATGAACCCCTACGAACTGAAACGCAAGTGGGGCGACAAGATTAGCTTTTTGGGGCGGCCTGGGCAGCCAGAGCGCCATTCCGTTCGGCGCGCCCGCGGCGATCAAGGCCGAGGTGCGCCGGCTGAAGGCTGAGATGGGCGCGGGCGGCGGCTACATCCGACTGCGCACGGCACAAGACGCCGTGCTCCGCTCAGGATGCTTTGCTATGGCTGAATAGTTGCGCGGATGAGTTATAGATGAGGAAGCCGATGGAAAGAGCATCACGTCTTGCTGGAAAAATCGCATTAGTCACCGGCGCCAGCCGCGGGATCGGCCGCGGGATCGCGCTGCGCCTGGCGGCCGAGGGCGCCGATGTCGTTGTCAACTATCGTAGCCACCCGGACGAAGCGGAAGATGTGGCGCAGGAGATTGCACGACTGGGGCGGCGGGCGCTGGTCTGGCAGGCCGACGTGGCCGATCGCGCTGCGGTGGCGCGCATGTTTGCCGCAACGGTCGAGCGGTTCGGCGGGCTCGATATCGCAGTCGCCAACGCAGCCTTTTCGATTCGCGAGCCGGTGATCGAGGCGCAGTGGGAGCACGTGCTGCGCACGTTGGCCGTGACGCAATTCGGCGTCTTTCACACCTGCCAGATGGCTGCGCAGCAGATGGCGCGGCAGGGGCGCGGGGGCAAGATCGTCATCATCAGCTCCGTACACCAGGAACAGGTGCTGGTCAACAGCGCGCCCTACAACATGGCAAAGGCCGCGATCAATAACCTGGGGTGTACGATGGCGGCCGAACTGGCGTCTCAGCACATCAACGTCAACATGATCAACCCCGGTTGGATTGACACCCCCGGCGAGCGCGCCTTTGCCACCGAAGAAGAGCTCATCGCCGGCGGCAAAGCCATCCCATGGGGCCGCCTCGGCGTCCCCGCCGATATTGCCGCGGCCGTCGCGTTCCTGGTCAGCGCCGAGGCCGACTACATCACCGGCGCGACGCTGCGCGTGGATGGCGGGTATGTGCTCCGGTGATCGAAGACATCGCAGTTCTGTCAGGTTGCCCGAATCTGACAGCTCTGTCCCGACCTGCATATTGAGGAAGAGCCGATGACCATTACCTGTTATCCCCCCATCAACCCGCGCTTCCCGCACATGCTTCACGGCGGCGACTACAACCCCGACCAGTGGCCCGAAGCGGTGTGGGACGAAGACATGCGCCTGATGAAGCTGGCGCATTGCAACACCATGACCGTGGCGATCTTCGCCTGGACGAAGCTGGAGCCGGCCGAGGGGCAGTTCGAGTTCGGCTGGCTGGATCGCGTCATGGACAAGCTGGCCGCGAACGGCGGCTACGCGGTGCTGGCGACGCCATCCGGCGCGCGGCCGGCCTGGCTGGCGGCCAAATATCCCGAAGTGCTGCGCGTGCGGCCCGATCGCGGCCGCAACTTGTTCGGCGTCCGCCACAACCACTGTTTCACCTCGCCGATCTATCGGGAGAAGGTCGCGCTGATTGACGGCAAGCTGGCCGAACGTTACGCGCAGCACCCGGCGCTGCTCGCCTGGCATCTGTCGAACGAGTACAACGGCGAATGCCATTGCGACCTGTGCCGGACGGCGTTCCGGGAGTGGCTGCGGCGGAAATACGGCACGCTCGACGCGCTCAACCAGGCGTGGTGGACCGCTTTCTGGAGCCATACATACACCGACTGGGAGCAGATTGATCCGCCCTCGCCCATCGGCGAGACGTCGGTGCACGGCCTGAACCTGGACTGGAAGCGCTTCGTCACCGACCAGACGACCGACTTCATGCGCGTCGAGATCGCGGCCATCCGTCGCCACACGCCCGATACGCCGATCACCACGAACATGATGGGTACCTTTCCCGGCCTGAACTACTGGCGCATGGCGCCCTACCTGGACGTGATCTCGTGGGACAGCTACCCGCGCTGGCACAGTGGCGACGACATCGCGCTGGCGTCCGATGTGGCGTTCGTCCACGACATCAACCGCTGCATGAAGGGCGGCAAGCCGTTCATGCTGATGGAGAGCGTGCCGAGCGCCACCAACTGGATGCCGGCGGCCAAGGTCAAGCGGCCGGGGATGCACATCCTCTCATCGCTGCAGGCGGTGGCGCATGGCTCCGACACCGTGCAGTACTTCCAGTGGCGTAAGAGCCGTGGCTCGGCTGAGAAGTTCCACGGCGCAGTGGTGGATCATGTGGGACACGAGCACACGCGCGTGTTCGGCGAGGTGGCCGAACTGGGCAAGAAGCTGGAGCGGCTCGATGGGGTGATCGGCACGACCGTGCGGCCCGACGTGGCAATCATCTACGATTGGGAGAACAACTGGGCGCTGACCGATGCGCAGGGGCCGCGCCGCGGGGAGAAGGGGTATCTGGACGATTGCAAGCGCCACTATCGGCCTTTCTGGCAGCGCGGCATTCCCGTGGATGTGATTGACATGGAGCAGCCGTTCGACGCCTACAAGCTGCTGATCGCGCCGATGCTTTACATGGTGCGGCCGGGCGTGGCCGAGCGGATCGCGGCGTTCGTGCGCGGCGGCGGGACGTTCGTCGCCACCTACCTGAGCGGCATCGTGGATGAGAACGATCTCTGCTTCCTGGGCGGCTGGCCGGCGCCGGCCCCATTGCGCGAGACGCTGGGGATCTGGGCCGAAGAGATTGATGCGCTGTATGAGCACGATGCGAACGCGGTTCTGCCCGTGCCGGACAACGGCCTGGGGCTGGCCGGCGAGTACGTCGCCCGCGACTTCTGCGACCTGATCCACGCCGAGACGGCGACCGTGCTGGCGACCTACAAATCCGACTTCTACGCCGGCCGCCCCGCGCTGACGGTCAACGCGCTGGGCAGGGGCCGGGCATACTACATCGCCTCGCGCAACGACGCCCGTTTTCTCGACGATTTCTATGCCGGGCTGGATCGGCAGCTCGGCCTGCTGCGCAGCCTGGATGCGGCGTTGCCGGTCGGCGTCTCGGCGCAACTGCGCACGGATGGCGCGCGGCGGTTCGTCTTCTTGATGAACTTCAATCCGACGCCGGTTCAGCTCGACCTGGGCGCAGCCGTGAGAAGCGACCTGCTCACAGGACGCCAGGTGAGCGGTCGGGTCGAGTTGCCAGGGTACGGGGTGATGGTGCTGGAAAGCGCGCCATGAGGTGGCGTGGCGAGCAGATATTTCTGTTGAGATTGCGCAAAGCCCTTAAGCTGCTGCCAGCTTGAGGGCTTTGCATGGCTACTACGATAACCCCATCGCCCTCAGATTGTCGTAGCTGATCTTCAGGCTCTCGAACGGGTCGCGCTGGCAGATGTCCTGCTCGACGGCGTACCACTCAACCTTTGCCTCCTGGCATGCCGCCAGGATCGCCGGCCAGTTCAAGTTGCCCTCGCCGATTTCGGCCATCGTCTGCTTGCCGTCCACGATGACCATATCCTTCAGATGGACGACCGGCATGCGGCCGGCGACTTTGCGCACCCACGCGGCCGGGTCGGCGCCGCCGTGTTGCACCCAGTAAACATCAATCTCGGCCTTGAGGTAGCGCGGGTCGGTCTCCTCGAAGAGCAGATCGAGGCCGGTGCGCTTGCCGAAGCGGACGAATTCGAAGCTGTGGTTGTGATAGCTGAAGGTGAGACCAGCCTGTGCCAGTTTCTCGCCCACAGCATTCGCCTCGGCGGCAAAGCGGCGGAAGCCAACCTCGCCCGCCTCGCGATATTCCGGCGGCATGCTGCCGATGGCGACGTTCGGGCAGCTCCATAGCTGATGCTGGGCAATGACGGCATCAATCTCGTTCCACAGTTTGGGGTAGGGCGTATGCGTGATGACGATCTTCAGCCCCAGGTCGTCCACCATTTTCTTGACCTCGGCATCCGGGATCGGCCCGATGGCAGAGATCTGGACGGCCGTATAGCCGATCTCCTTCACCTTCTTCAGCGTCGCTGCCAGATCCCCGGCGGTCTGGGTAAACTGACGGACGGTGTAAAGCTGAGCTGCGAGAACAGGTTGGTTTGACATGGTTCCTCCGAGAATGGCAGTGCGTGAAACGTGAGACGTCAGGTGTCATGTGTTCTATTCTTCGCGTTTGACGCTTGGCGTTTCACGTTTCACGCACGTTTCACGTTTGACGCTTAATATCCCGACGCGCTGCCTTTGTCGGGTGTGCCTCGTCGTCCGGCAAATGGATCGGGAACGGTGCCATCGGTCGAGAACTGCGCCATGAAGCCGAGGCGTTTGTCCATCGTCGCCTCGCCTGCAGCGATAGCGGCTTTGCGGTCGCCGCCATGCTCGCGGCGGATGATCCATTCTTGCCCGAAGCGCGAGTGAATGACTTCGTCGGCCCAGTCATAGTCCTGATACAGGGCCATCAGCGGGTGCTGCGCCTTGTCCCGGCAAAACTCGTACTCTTGGCGTTTACCGGGCGGATACTTCATCGCAGCTTGTTCGATGGCAACAGTCAGATGGGTATACGCCTGAATCGGATCTAGCTCACTCAGGCACATGGTGGCAAAGCCGATCCAGTTTGGATTCGATGTGATGTCAATTCCTTCAGCCTGGAGCGCTGCCTGCCCAAAAGCAGAATGACGCACTTCATCCCAACAGTGACGGGCCAGGTCTCGGTAAAAGTCCCACGGCCGATCCTTCTGTAGCGTCATAATCGCAGCTATCGTTTCGGCTGGCGACATCTCATGAAAGCGTACCCACATCATTTGTTCCAGGCCCTCTCGCACGGGATCGCCCCGTTCCGGGACATGGATAGTGGGCGGCTTGGGGATGCTGACCTGGAAACGGGCATCGCGGCCCGATGTCTGCGGCATGACCCAAGGCTTGCCATCGCCCCGCGGTGGTGGAAGTTCGTTGGCTGAGCGTCGCGGCGCGTCCCCGCTCAATCCGCCCGCAGCGGCCAGATAGGCGTCGAGGTGCGCCGCCCAGGCATCCGCGCGAGCGCGTTTGGATTCGTCGGTTAGCAGAGCCTCTAGATAATGCTGGCCCAGGACAACATGTTCCTCCTCTTCGGGCAACACCAGGCGCAACGCCCGGCCGGTCGGATAGTCCACCAGTGGATTGATGTGCTGGCTGTGCGCCTGATATGCTGTCACCAGCGTTGGCTTGAGCACTCGATAGATCCCGGTCAACAGCTCGATCGTGTCTTCGGCACGCAGTGCCTCATCCATCAAGGTGGCCAATATCGGATCAGGAGGATTGTCTACCGAGTGCTCTGAACGGCGCAATTCTCCGATGCGAGTGCGCAGCACTTGATGGTGTTCTGCGTCTTCGTACAGATGCCGGCCGAGGAGGAATTTTATCTCCCATTCCGACGTGCTCAACAGATGGCCCGCGGCGATGAACATCAGCCGCTGTTCGACATACGCCAGCCGATGCAGTCGTCGCGCGTTCTCCTCGACTCCGAACCCCAATCGCTCTACATCCGCAATGCCGGCAAACCGAAAATCCATAATCGTGTTTCCCATCTCTCAATGCTCCATGGTGAAATCAGTAGATCGGTAAGCTGGCAACAACATGAATCGGTCGGAACGTGAAGCGTTATGCGTCAGGCATCAAGCGTCATGTGTTCTACGTTTCACGTTGCACGCTCTTTCACTCCACAATCATCCTCACCTGCGCCTGAGATTGCGCTGCAGGCGGGACGATAAAGGTCAGGCGCTTGAGCACGCCCTCGCGATGATTGGCGCGACACGCCTCGGCCAGCGTTTCGACGGCAAAGCGCGCGCCGACCGGCGCCTCGATGGCCAGCCGCAGCGCGTGTTTCCCGCAACGGATCGAGGCCGTCGGGCCGTGTGCGACCACTTCGCCCCAGGTGACGAACGCCTCTTCGACCTGCTCGCCCGCGCCGCTGAACTCGAAGTCATCGGCCAGGGTCACCGTCCCGTCTTCGGCGATCGTCACGGTGCGCGTGGCGCGCGTCAGGCTCTCAACCGGATAGGCGCGGCCGAACTCGACCACGGCCGACTTCGGGCCGGGACCGGTGCTCACGGCGACCAGCGCGCCCTCATATTGCCGACCCGCGGCCTGGAGCCGGCCGCCGATGCGCGGCACGCTGTGCCCGTAAGAATTGGCGAAGATGTTCTCGTAGCGTTGCGGCCCGAAGTACTGGCGACTGTAGAGGCCGCGGCCGGGATCGGTGAGCAGGTTCTCGCCCTCTACGTGCAGCACGAAGCTGCCGATGTCGTTCTGGTTGTGGTTCTCTGCATTGTGGCCGGCCTTGATGGCCAGCACAAACGGCGCGCCCGCGGCAGTCGCACCGGTCAGGCGGGCGATGCCGGGCGCGGTCAGCACGGCGTCGGTGATGGTCGCCCCATCCGGCTGGAGGCCATCCCACCAGAGCAGGTTGCGGAGATGCATCTGGATGCGCCAGTCCAGGCCGGGTTCGGCCGGCCGGGCGAGCAGGTTGCACAGCGCAGAGACGCCCGTGCGCTCGGCCAGGCGCTGGATGACGCCGAAGTTGAAGTGCGTGGTCTCGTCGCAGTCGGAGAACGCAGCGAAAACAGAGCCGGAGAGCTGCATGGCGGGCGGGTAGGCTGCGATCTGGCGCAACCTGGGCGAGGCCAGCGGATCGAGCGCGCCCCCGGAGCGGCTGCGCAGCATCTCGGCCAGCGCGATCAGGTTGATCAGCCCGTAGTGCCAGTAGGCCACGCCCTCGGTGGAGCTGCCGTCGCTCTCGAACGCGGTGGCCAGGAAGGTCTGAAGCCCGCTGAACGCGATGGCCAGCGCCTCGGCCACGCGGCGCGGGTCGCGCTCCAGCAGCAGGAACGCGGCCGCCACCGAGCTGTTGCAGACGCCGTTCCAGTTGTTGCCGCCCCGATACCACCACATCGAGTCGTGCCAGCGCAGATACGGCTCCAGCACGCGGCGGTCGGCCTCGATGTAGACCCGATGCGCGACCTCGGCGTCAATCTCATCGCCCAGCAGCGCGACCGTCTGCGCCAGCGTGAATGCCGTCTCGGCCGAGAAGAGGTCAATCGGCCGGTTTTCGTGCGCCGGCAGCACCCAGTTCGTCTCCTCGCAGATGGCCCAGATGTAGTCCTGGATGAGGGCCTTGAGCGGCAAGCCGGTCTCGACGCGGAGGAAGGCGCGCAGGGCCAGCGCCGACAGCCGGGCGCGGCGCGCAAAATACGGCTCCTCGTACTCTTCCCGATCGCCATCCTTGATGAAGCGGCGGTAGGCCGTGTATTTCGGCTGCGGGATGGTGGTGACGTCGGCCAGCAGCGGCTCGGTCTGCGCCAGGATCTCTTGCGCCTGCGGCGACGACCGCAGGCCGGCGATGTCGCCGCGCGCGGCCTCGAGCTCCGGGAAGAGCGGGGCCGCGTTGGCGATGAACGGCAGCAGGTCATCTGCCTGCCATTCGCGGGATTCGATGAACAACGGCGTGTTTGACATAATCGCTCCGGTCTAAAAATCTAATATCGTTCCCAGTGCAGCACCTGCTCCAGCGGCTTCTTCTCCTTCGTCGGCCATTCGACCGGCACGCCGATGGGCACCAGGGTGAGCAGCCGCTTGTCGTCGGGCACGCCGAGCAGCGCCTTGAACTGGCTCTCCAGCGGCAGGGTGTAGCCCTCCAGCCAGCAGGAGCCGTAGCCGAGCGCCGTTGCGGCGATCAGCATGTTCTCGACCGCGGCCGAACCGTCCTCCAGCCAGTATTTCGTCGTTGGATCGAGCACGACGGCGATGATCGCGCCGGCCTTCTCCATCCACTGTGCGGCGATCTTGAGCTGCTCTATCATACTCCGATCTGTCACTACGATGAAATCCCAGGGCTGGCGATTGTAGCCGGAGGCGGCCAGACGTCCCGCGTCCACGATCGTCTCCAGATCGGCGCGGGGGATCGGCTCTCCGGTGTAGTTGCGCACGGACCGGCGCTTGCGAATGGCTTCGAGTGCGTCCATGGTTTCATCTCCTGGCAGAATGGTTTATGCGTTTTCTCGCTCGGCGAGCGCGCGTTCCATCAGCGCCCGCATGTAGCCGATGGCATAGGCCGTTCCGCTGCCGCGCGCATACTCGCCGACGAACTTCGGGGTGTGATCGAGGATCATGGCGCCGCGGTAATCAGCCCGAATGAAGGCCCGCATGATGGCATACATGTCGCCGTAGCCGTTGTCCAGGAACGTCTCCACGAAACGAGGCAGCGGCGCGCTGACGTTGCGGAAGTGGACGATCAGGATGCGGTCATCGGCGGCGAAGGCACGGATGCCCTCGAAGATATCGCCGAAGCCCGCGCCGCCCTCCAGCCAGCAGCCGCAGCAGAACTCCATGCCCAGCCGTCCGCCGCCGGCTGTCGCGCAGGCGCCGGCGACGCGGTCGGCGATGGCGAAGGCGCGTTTGTACGTGTCGAAGCTGTGGATCAGGCACGGGATGCCGCCCAGCGGCCGCGGCGATGGCGGGTCGTTCGGGTGGAGCGCCAGCCGCACGCCGGCTTCCGCGCAGACCGGCAGCATCTGGCGCATGAAATACGCGAAGTTGTCCCAGATCTCGTCTTCGGAATAGGCCCGGCCGTGGGTGAACGGCCGACGCAGCATCTCGTCCAGGTCAACGCCGCGGGCCTGCGCGCCGCGGCTCTCACCGGGCGCCGAGCTCCACACCTGCGTCGGCTCCCAGGTGAAGGTGGTGACGCCGATGCCGGCCCGGCCCAGATCGCGCACGAACGCCTGGAAGTCGGCGATGGCCTGATCGCGGCCGGGCAGCGCCAGGTGGATCTTGTCGTTCTTGGCGACCGCGATGTTGCCGACGTTGTAGAGCCGCAGGCCGTGCCTCTCGACCCGCTCGCGCAGCCGCGCCAGGTACTCATAGGCGCGCTGCTCCGGCTTCACCCACGTGTAGACGCAATCCACGCCGAGCTGCCGTGCGAAAAGCAGCTCATCCTCGGACGGATCCGGTTCGACGAACATGGAAAGCAAAGGCTTTGACACGATTATGCCTCATTCAACGTTCTAACGTTCAACGTTCAACGTTCAACGTTCCAACGTTCCAACGTTCAACGCCCAACGTCCACCACAAACACATCGCTGCGCCCGCGGCCGGCCACGTTGTACGCGATCCAGCGGCCGGTCGGGTCGCAGATGGGATGCGGATGCGGATACTGGCCGGGCAGCGCGCCCCAGTCGGTGCCGTGGCGGCAGATCACCTCAACGCGCGGCTGCTCCTGGTCGTAGTAGACCCACAGCAGCAGGTCGTCGCTCAGGTTCCCGTCGAGGATGACCGCAGGCCGGCCGGCCATCGCCGAAACGTGGCCGTAGTGCGGCGCCTTGTCGAACAGGTACTCGCGCACGGTCTGGCCCGACTTGTGCACCACACCGATGTAGTGGCCGCTGACCGCGCTCCGGCCGTGGTAGATCACGTTCTCGCCGTCCCACGTCCAGACGGAATGCACCTGGAAACGGGCCTTATCCTGCGGCGGCAGCTCGGTGAGCTGGCCGGTCGAAAGGCGCAGCGTCCAAATGCGGTTGGTCGCCCCGTCGCTGCCGCCCCAGTAGCGCGGCGGGAAGTCGCGATCGAGCAGCAGCAGGTCGCCGTCGGTCGGGCAGTGCGGCGCGTGCGCGCTGCCGATGCCGGCCTCCTCGTACACCGTGGTGACCGGGCCGCCGGCGAGCGGCACGCGGATCAGCCGCAGTTGCATCCCGGTTCCATCGGCGAAGCATTCCCAGTACGATCGGCGCGGCCGCTGGCCGGCCAGCAGATCGGGATGCGCGGGCATCAGCGAGAGGATGACCTCGGTCTCGTCCGGGTCAATGCTCGGCACGCCCGGTACCCATTCCCGACCGATGTCGGGGATCAGGACGCGCTCTTCGAGCGTGTCAATGTGCACGGCGCACAGCGCCAGCCCGGCCCGGTATACCGCCCAGCGGCTGCGCGGGGCCATGCACATGCTGCCGCTGACGCCCATCCCGTCGCCGACGCTGTAGCCGCCCTTGTGCCATTCGCCGTAGCCGCCGATCCCCGGCACGAGATCGGTGAGCTGCGTGATGTCGCCGGTCGGCAGATGGCACTTGAAGACCGCGCTGCCGCCCTCGCGGGCCGACGCGAAGATCAGGAATTCGCCGTCGGCCGAGAAGCCGATGTTCGTGTGGTAGTTCGGGCTCTGGTTGTACAGCCCCTGCGTGGTAACGCGGCGCACCGTGCGCAGCGTCCACGAGTCGCGATAGGTCTCCGATTCGTTCCAGGTTTCGCCTTTGTAGGGCATAGGCTTGCACTCCGAGGAAGGATGAGAGAGCTGGCCGGGTGTTTTCAACCCTGCCTATCAGTCGCTACGGCGCCGCCGATCGCCGTTCCTGCTGAGCGATCTCCAGCAAGATATCGTGCAAAGTTGGCTCGTGACTCTCCACGACTGCGTCGGCGGTATGCTTATGATGGGGGAAGGTCTGGGTTTCTGGATGGTGCGGAGCATTATCGTAGCGAAAGATCAACTCGGGCTGCTCATTCATACACTGATAGCGGTACTTGAGTTTGCCGGAGATATCTGTATCTTTGACCTCCACGGACTCGAGCCGCAATCCGGTCTCGAAGATAATCATGCCGCCAATGCAACCTTGTTGGCGGTTGTAAACCTTCTTCGTGAGGGTGTAAGAGCGGATGTTGGCAAACTCGCGAAGAGCACCTTCGATCTGCTCGAAATACGCTTCGATCATTCTAGCTCGCGCAAGCGCCTTTCATTCTTTTCGAGCATCTCATAGAGGCCAGCCCAGACAATAAAATCCTCTCGATCGTCCAGGTGTCCCTGGCTGAACTCGCGATAGAAATCGGCAGTCGAGCGCTGATACTTCTCCTCGAGCTCTTTGAGGTCCAATTGCAGGTTAAGGATGCCGCGTTTAAGCTCAGCGATCTGTGCAGCGATGATGTTTTGAGCAAATGTCTCTGCGTCTGGGGCGAGCTCCAGTACGCGTTTCACCCGTTGCGCCGTCTTCGGCTGTACATCCAGATGCAGGTCAAGCATTTGTTCACTCCACCCAGCGATGAATGATTGATAACAGCGTCCGCCTGGCAACCGGGTTCGCCCGATGATGACCGGCGCCCTCGATAATACCATCGAAATCGCGTTCGAGCAACTGTGTTTGCTTCCCCATTCACAGCAGATGGTTCAGGCAGATGGCTCGATCCTCAGCCGGATCGTTCCCGCTCGCACCGGCTGCTTGAACGCGAAGATCAGGCAGTTCACGTCGGCCGGGCCGAGCGCGAGATCCACATCTCGCTCGACCTCGATGCGCGCGGTCACGATGGCCGGGTCGAACGAGACGCGCAGGCTGCCCTTGTCCCCGCGGATGATGGCCGCTGCGGCCTCGATCTCGACCGCCGCGAAGGTCGTGATGACGCTTTCGCACTGGCCGGGCCGCGACGCAAAGGCAACCTCGTCCACTACCTCGACCCAGCCGCGCGGGGCTTCGCGATGGAGGGCTACCGTTCGTTGCAGCGTCGCCAGATCGGCCTCCGGCGGGTAGGCCCCTTTGAGCTCCAGCGTCAGCCGATCTACCTTCGCGTCGGCCTCATGGGCGATCAGCGCGGCGCCGTATTGCGGGCCGGGCAGTTGTTCCTGGCCGTTCGGCCGCGGGACGGAATGGCCGCGCGAGGAGTTGACGAAGAAGGTATAGCGCTCCGGCCCGAAGTAGGCGCGGGTGTAGCGACCGCGGCCCACGTCGGGGATCAGCGTCTCGCCGTTCACATGCACGACGAAGTTGCCGACGTCGTTCTGGTTGTGCATCTCGCCGTTGTGGCCGCCTTTGGCCGCCAGGACGAGCGCGTTCGGGTCGGCCGGGTCGTAGCGGGCCAGCATCCACATCATCTCCGAGAACCAGTCGTGGCGGTTCGGGATGAACTCGCCGGCCGGCTCGGGGTCGGGCCGCCAGCAGAGGTCGCGCAGCGCCCAATGCAGCTCGCCCTGGCGCCGATGGCCGGGCTGGGCCCGTGCGAACTTCATCAGGTCGGGCAGGTCGAGCCGCCGCGCCAGGTAGGTCAGGTGCGCGGGGATGAAGGTGACGTTGCGGTCGCAGTCCGAGAAGTTGACCGACACGCCCGGCCCCAGCAGCGTGCGCAGCGGGAACTGCGCGGCCTTGCGGATGATCGGCTCGTCCATGAAGCGGATCTGGCCGGCGGTGCGCCATTCGACCTGCTCGGCGAAGACGCAGTAGTTGCCGAAGCCGTAGGTCCAGTAGCCGGGCCCCTCGCTCGACCCGCCGTCGGCGTCGAAGGTGGCCAGGAAGTCGTCGAGCGAGCGCGCCGCGCGCGCGATCATCTCGGCCAGTCGGGCGGGATCGGGCTCCAGGTAGATGGCCGCGCCGACGACGCCCGCGTTGCACACGGCGGTCCAGTTGTTGACGCGGCGCAGGCGCGAATTGTAGAGCCACCACCAGTCGTGCCGCGTCAGGTAGGGTGTGAAGCAGCGGCGATCAACCTCCCAGCGGATGCGCTGGCCTACCAGGGGATCGAGCTGCGCGCCGAGGAGCAGATCGAGCTCGGCCAGGTCAATGGCCGTGCCGGCCACGCCCAGGTCAATGTGCGGCCGCGCCATGTCGGTCAGGCTGATCTGATGCGCGGGCAACGACCAGGACGACTCTTCGAGGATGGCCCACACCACGTCGAGCAGCGGATCGAGGAAGCGCCCCTGGCCCTCCAGACATTCGGCCAGCGCCAGGTGGGTCATCATGGTGCGCCGGGTCTGGCGCGGCTCCTGGAAACCCTCGCGGCGGCCGGTGCGCTGGAACTCCAGCCAGAGCGTGGCCGGCAGGGGCGGGATGGGCGTTCGGGCCGCCTCTTCGGCCTGGGCGATGATACGGCCGGCCTTCTCCTCGCCGATGGCCTGGCGGATGGCCACCCAGCCCTCCCGATCGGCTGCCGGCGGGAAGGGCGGCTTGGGGGCGGCAGCGCGGAGCGCCGCCTCGATATCTATGGCGTTATAGCGGCAAAGCATTTTTGCTCCTTACGACTTGGGTTACGGCGAATGGCATGATGAGGCGGAGAAATAGCGTGCGAAGAAACAAGCTGTGAGATTGCTGGCATCAGAGTCGGGTTGACAAGCGCTCATTGGGACGGAAATTAGCGTTTCTCGCCCGGCGCGCCGCGCAACCTGAGCTGCTCTGCAAAATGGCAGGCGACATAGTGACCGGAGCCTATATCGCGCAGCGGTGGCATTTCTTGGCTGCACAGCGCCTGCGCATAACGGCAGCGCGGATGAAAGTAGCAACCGCTTGGCGGCCGTGAGGGATCGGCGACTTCGCCCTCCAACACGATGCCCTGTCCCCGGCTGCTCAGTCTGGGATCGGGTTTCGGAACCGACGAGAGAAGTGCCTCTGTGTAAGGATGCTTGGGATTGAGGTAAAGCTCCTCGGTGTCTGCCAGCTCAACGAGCCGGCCGACATACATCACGGCCACGCGGTCACTGATGTATTCTACAACGCTGAGGTCATGGGCAATGAAAAGGTAGGTCAAATTGAACTGCGCCTGAAGGTCCTGCAGCAGGTTCAAAATCTGAGCACGCACCGAGACGTCCAGAGCCGAAACGCCTTCGTCGCAGACAACGAGCCTGGGATTGAGCGCCAGAGCACGGGCAATACCGATGCGCTGCCGCTCACCGCCGCTAAACGCGTGAGGATAACGTCGCATGTATTCCGGTCGCAAACCGCATTGCCTTAACAACTGCGCTACCCGGTCTTCCAGTTCGCGGCCGCTCAATCCCTCGTTGACCCGCAGCGATTCACCGACGATGTTAAGCACGTTCATACGTGGATTGAGCGACGAATAGGGGTCTTGAAAGATCATGCGGATTTCGCGGCGATAGGGCCGGAGTGCTGTTCGATCGAGCTGCGCGAGATCTACCACTTGGCCATCGCGACGGCGATAGAGGATCTCCCCAGCGGTGGGATCATAGGCGCGCAAAATACAACGACCGGTGGTAGTTTTACCACAGCCCGATTCACCTACCAGGCTCAGCGTCTCGCCTATGCGGACGGTGAAACTGATCCCATCTACTGCCCGGACATAACCGATCACCCGCCGCAAGAAGCCTTTGCGGATGGGGAAATACATCTTGAGCCCGCTGACCTCCAGGATTGTATCGGGCGAGATGTGGGCATTCATTGGTGAGGGCGGATTTGCTTCAGTCATGGTGAGGAGCCCCACTGTAAAGATGACACCGCACACTGTGGTCGGGACCGATCTGAATGGCCGGAGGCGCCGAAACGTCACAGATGCCAGACATGAAGGCGCTGCAGCGCGGATGAAAATAGCAGCCACTTGGGCGCGTGAAGGGATCGGGGACCATTCCTTCGATCGAGTTCAGTCGTTCGCGCGCCTTGCCGCCAACTTTGGGAATCGAGCGGAGCAACGCTTGCGTGTAGGGATGCTTTGGGTTGTGAAAGATCGTATCTACATCGGCCGTCTCGACGATGCGGCCCAAGTACATCACGGCCACATCACTGGCCATTTCGGCGACCACGCCGAGGTCATGGGTGATCAGCATAATCGCCATGCCGAGCTGCTGTTGCATATTCCAAAGCAACCTGAGGATTTGTGCCTGGGTGGTCACATCGAGCGCGGTGGTTGGCTCATCCGCGATTAGCAGGCTGGGATTGCAGGCAATGGCCATGGCGATCATGGCACGCTGGCGCATGCCACCGCTAAACTGATGGGGATATTCGTCAACACGTTGCTCCGGCTTGGCGATTCCTACCTGGCGCAACAATTCGATGGCTTTTTCTCTGGCTTCTCGTTTGCTGACTTTCTGGTGGAGGATAATATTCTCCATGATCTGGTTTCCGATCGTGTAGTAGGCGCTGAAAGAGGTCATCGGCTCCTGGAAGATCATGGAGATCTCGCGGCCGCGAATGGAACGAATCTCTCGGCCGGTCGGTCGAAGTCGAGCCAGGTCAATCTCCTCAAACATTTTGCTGTCGCCGTTGCGTTGGACCATGCGACGAAACAAGATATTTCCCCCGACAATGCGGCCAGGCTGGTCCACGATCTGAAGGATCGAACGCGCTGTAATACTCTTGCCACATCCGCTCTCGCCCACTACACCGATGGTGCGCCCGCGCGGGATGTTCAGGTCTACACCGTCTACAGCCTTGACCGTGCCTTGATCCAAGAAAAAGTAGGTCTTGAGCCCTTTGATCTCAACTAGCAAATCGTCTGAAGCCATTCTCGCACCCTGTCATCCTACGTGATATATCACCGTCCGTAGGGATCGGCTGCGTCGCGCAAGCCGTCGCCCAGGAAGTTCAGGGCCAACACTGTGATGATCACTGCCAGCGCCGGAATGAGCAGCCAGGGCGCTGTTGCCACCGCTCGAATGTTCTGTGCCTCTTGTAACAGCACGCCCCAGCTTACGACGGGTGGTTGCAAGCCCAGGCCGAGAAAACTTAGGGCTGTCTCCGCCAGGATCATGCCGGGAATGGCCAGTGTGATTGCGGCAATGATATGGCTGGTGAATGAGGGAACCATGTGGCGCATGATAATCCGGAATTCACTTACACCGTCAAAGCGTGCCGCTAACACGAAATCCTCTTCTCGCAATGATAGAAAGCGGCCACGTACCACGCGTGCCAGGCCTGTCCAGCCGATGAAAGACAAAATGATCGTGATGCTGAAATAGATGCGTTCCGACGGCCAGGTTACCGGGATGGCGGCCGCCAGTCCCATCCAGAGTGGGATCGTCGGGATCGAGCGCACGAACTCGATCAAGCGTTGGATCAGGTTGTCGATCTGACCGCCGAAATAGCCGGAGATGCCGCCCAACGTCAGACCGAGGATGAAGCTGAGGAAAACGCCCACCAGCCCGATGGACATCGAAATTCGTGTGCCGTAGATGATACGCGACAGCACATCGCGGCCCACACGGTCGGCGCCCAGCAGATAGACGCGTTCTTCTTTGTCGAGCGGGCCAAACAGATGGATGTCGGATTCAATGATCCCCCACAATTTGTAGGGTGCACCGCGCACGAAGAAACCGAGCGGAACGCGTTTGTTGGGATCGGGTTTGAAAACGCGGCGCAATGCCTCGGGTTCGATTTCTTGCTTCAGGCCGAACACATAGGGTCCGACCAGCCGTCCATCGTGAACAAAATGGATCAGCTGAGGCGGCGCGTAAGTGCGCGGCGGATTGAAGGCATCGGGCAAATAGGGCGCAATCGGCTCCACGAATAGGGCTATTAGATAAACCAGGCCGACTACCATTGCCGAAATCAGGGCAAGCTTGTGCTTCCGGAATCTCCACCACATTAGCTGCCACTGAGAAGCAACAAAGATGCGCGGTTCCTCGGCTGGTAGCTGACGCGAGCCCATGGCCGGCAGCTGGCTGGCCGGCGGTGTGGTGTTTGTGCTGCGTTGTTCCGTGAATCTCATCGGCTATCCTCAGCGATCAAAGAGCAGGCTGGTTAGCCCAGACGGATGCGTGGATCGAGCCACGCCAGCAAGATATCGGATATGAGTGTGCCGATGATAGTCAGCGTGCTCAGCATAAAAATGAAGCTGCCTGCTAAATACATGTCCTGTGACATAAGCGAACGCAATAATAATGGACCTGTAATCGGCAAATTCAGGACGACAGCAACTATGGTAGACCCGGATACGAGGGCGGGCAGATACCATCCGACCGTGCTGACGAAGGGGTTGAGGGCGGCGCGCACGGGATACTTGAGAATCAGCCATGCCTCTGGCAAACCCTTTGAGCGCGCCGTCACCACATAAGGTTTGTGGAGTTCATCCAATAAATTGGCGCGCATGATACGGATCAAGCTGGCGGTGCCGCTCATGCCTAGGATGACGATTGGCACCACCATGTGTTTGGCGAGATCCCAGACCTTCGCCAGACTCCAAGGCGCATCCTGAAACTCCGGCGAGAAAAGGCCACCGACGCTCTGATTGAAGAAGGCGAAGAAGATCCACATTAAGATCAGTGCCAGCAAGAAGTCGGGCGTAGCCAACCCCAGGAAGCCGATGAACGTTGCAAAGTAATCGCCAATCGAATACTGCTTAACCGCAGAAAAGACTCCGATCGGAAATGCCACGATCCAGGTGATCAGCAGTGTAGCGAATGACAGCACAAAGGTCAGGGGCAAGCGCTCCCAAAGCAGGTCCCAGACCGGTCGGTCCCATTCCATCGAATGTCCGAAGTCGCCCTGGAACATGTTAGTCATCCAGCGTAGATACTGGATGTAGATTGGCTGACCCAGCCCATAGCGATCCCGCAATGCCTGAATCGCCGATTCATCTACCAGATCACCCATCGAGGAAAGCTGGGTGACATATGAGGTCAGAAAATCGCCGGGCGGCAATTGGATGATGATGAACGAGACGACCGATACCAGGAACAAGGTTGGGATCATCATCAAGATACGGCGGGCGATGTATTGAATCATCGCGGCCTCCTGGAAAATGGTATCAGAGGGTCGAGCCGGAGACATCGGATGGTCAAACGTCAAACCGAAAGGCGCCTTCGGCTTGACGTTTGACGCATCACGCCGGACGTCGTGCTAACTCATTCAGAGAGCGTTCGGTAATTCGTTTGAGTAGGCGTGGCCTACGGACTCGAGTAGAATTGGGTTACACAAACCACTACTTGCATCCGGAGGCCAC
>FWPU01004025.1_pt1 | contig 35161 bp, 27 predicted proteins | sample 2228361 | NCBI WGS metagenome assembly FWPU01 (sample SAMEA103939777, study PRJEB20133) | metagenome
GACGGCGAGCTGGGGACAGCCCGCCCTACCTTCTTCTGCGTCTTGTGCCTGGTCGGTGAGCTGGAGTCCGCCGGGCTGGAAGCCCGGCTCTACGGCAGGCTGGGAAGCCTGCCGCTACGGGAGCGGCGACCATCCGGGCGGCCGGGAGGGATCCAACGGCCCGTAAAACGCGGAGCGTTTGGAGTGCGGCAGCTTGCTGCCGCTTTTCGAAAGCGCCGGCCAGCCGGCGTATACCATGCGCCGGCGCGGGGTCGAACAGCCGCTGTTCAACGGGCGCGCACCGGTGGGCCGACTCTAGGCGGCACTGCCTGCCATTCGTTCAACGCTCGTTCGTCCACGCCGGCAGAAGGACCGCCCAGCAGCATCAGCGCCTCGCCCACCAGGTACAGCGAGCCGGTGATGAGCCGGCAGGGCTCGTCCGCGCTCACTCGCAGCGCCTCGGCCAGTGAATGGCACACCGTCAGCCGCACTCCGGGGTGCGCCGCGGCGCAGGGCGCGACCAGCTCTTCCGGCACGGCGCTGCGCGGGCTGGCCACGGGCGTCAGCAAAATGGCCCGCGCCAGCGGGGCCAGCTCCCGGGCCATCGCCGACCAGTCCTTGTCCCGCATCACTCCCAGGATCAACACCGGCTGCCGGTCCGGGAATTGTTCCCGCCAGGCCGCGGCCAGGGCGGAAGCGCCGGACGGATTGTGCGCGCCGTCCAGCACGTCCATCCCGCCGTCGGGCCGGCGGAGCACCTGCATGCGTCCGGGCCACTGCACCTGACGCAGCCCTTCGAGGCAGGCGGCCTCGCTCACCGGCACCCGGTCTCTCAGCCCCCGCGCCACGGCCAGGGCCAGGGCGGCGTTGACGCGCTGATGCGCCCCCGGCAAGGGCAGCGTCAGCGTGTCCAGCGGCGGACGCTGCGCCGCCGCCGCGTCCACTTCCACCAACGGCGCCTCCAGCAACGCCGCCGCGGCGCGGATGACCGCCCGCGCCTCGGGCGCGTCCGCCGCGGTGAACACCGGCACGCGGGGTTTGATGATGCCGGCCTTCTCGGCGGCGATTTTGGCCAGGGTATCGCCCAACCACTGTTGATGATCCAGGCCGATGTGGGTAATCACGCTGGCCAGCGGGGTCACGATGTTGGTAGCGTCCAGCCGTCCGCCCATGCCCGTCTCCCACACCACCAGGTCGCAGCCCGCCGCGGCAAAGTGGCTCAGCGCCATCACCGTGACCACCTCGAAGAACGTGGGCGAATGCTCCCGTGGAAACCGCCCGAGGAACCCGCGGATTTCCTCCACCCGCCGCACCACTTCCGCCTCACCAATGAGCTCACGGTTGATCTGGATGCGCTCGCGGAAGGTCACCAGATGGGGCGAGGTGAACAACCCCACGCGCAGTCCGGCCGCGCGGTAAATGCTCTCGAGCATGGCGCAGGTTGAGCCTTTGCCATTGGTGCCCGCCACGTGGATGAAGCGCAGCCGCTCGTGGGGATTATCCGCCAGCGCGGCCAGCCGCCGCGTGTTCTCCAGTCCCAGCTTGGTGCCGTGAAGCTGGAGGTCGTACAGAAAACCGAGGGCCTCGGGGTAGGTCATGGCAGGCAACCCGGAGAGGAAGCGGCGATGCGCCGGGACGGTCACCGACGCCGCGCCGGGCCGTAATAATAGCCGCGGCCCACGCGCGCCCCGCGGGCGCGGCGTTGATGCAGCGGCGTGCCGCGGGGCTTCAGTTCCTCGAACAACGCCGTGTACTGGTACGGAAAGCCCTCCAGCCGGGTGCGCTCGATTCTCTGACCGATGAACCGCTCGATGGCGGCCATGTGGGCGGCGTCCTCGGCGGTCATCAGGGTCAGCGCGTCCCCGCGCGCCTGCGCCCGGCCGGTCCGGCCGATGCGGTGCACGTAATCCTCCGGATGCTGGGGCACGTCGTAATTGACCACGTGGCTCACCGCCTCGATGTCCAGCCCGCGGGAGGCGATGTCGGTGGCCACCAGCACGTCGTAACGCCCCTGTCGGAAACCCGCCAGGGCGTGTTCGCGTTCCTGCTGGGTGCGGTTGGAATGCAGCACCGCCACCGCGTGGCCGTGGCGCTTGAGCAGGTGCGTCACGCGGTCGGCCCCCTCCTTGGTGCGGCAGAAGATGATGACCGACTCGAAATTCAGGCGCTTGAGCAGCTCCAGCAGCAGCTCGTCCTTCTGCCGGGAAAAGACCGGGTACAACGCGTGACGCACGGTCTCGGCGGGCATCCGGCGGGCGCCGATCTCGATCGTCTCCGGCGCGCGCAACGCCCACTGGATGAGCGTTTCGATCTCCGGCGGAATGGTGGCGGAAAACAGCGCGGTCTGCCGGTCCCGCGGGCACTGTTGCAGAATGCGCTTCACATCGGGCAGAAACCCCATGTCCAGCATGCGGTCGGCTTCGTCGAGCACCAGGAAGCGCACCCGGTTCAGGCACGCGTTGCCGCGTTGCAGATGATCCAGCAGCCGGCCCGGCGTGGCTACCAGCACGTCCACCCCGCGCTGCAGCGCCTCGGTTTGCGGGCCGTAGCCCACCCCCCCGTAGGCCACTGCGATGCGCAGGCGGGTAAATCGCGCGTAATCGCGGAAGGCCGTCTCCACCTGCGCCGCCAGCTCGCGCGTGGGCTCGAGCACCAGCGCCCGCGGTCCCGGCGCCGGTACTTCCAACCGGGTGAGAATGGGCAACGCAAACGCGGCGGTCTTGCCCGTGCCGGTTTGGGCGCTACCGATCACGTCCCGCCCGGCGAGCAACAGGGGAATGGCGCGCGCCTGGATGGGCGTGGGGTCCACGTAACCGGCTGCGCGGACGCCTTCCAGAATCGGGCGCGACAAGCCAAGTTTGGCAAACGGCATGGCCAAGACCCTACCAGCGACCGGGGAAAATCAAAGTCATCATCCGAGGCCCGAGCGCGGCTGCGCGTCTCACCTGGTCACCAATCAGGGGGGCCTGGATGGACCGCCGCCGGATTTAATCCGGGGATCAAAGGGTGAACTTCGCGTGAGCCACAGCTTGCGGCGGCTGGGACAGCCCGCCCGCCCCTTTTCCGCGTCTTCGGCGTGGTCCGCGGGCTGGAATCCGCCGGGCTGGAAGCCCGGCTCTACGGCAGGCTGGGAAGCCTGCCGCTACAGACGCCGCGGCGGGCTGGGACAGCCCGCCCGACCGGAGAGGTCGAAGGCCGAGAGGAAACACCAAGAGCCAGGAACCGGGAACCGACTTGACAGGATTTGAAGGAGTCCGTTCGGCGAAGACCGGCGATGCGGGGTGCTTTCTCTTCTCACTTTTCACCTTTCACCCATCACTGACACTCACACCTTAGCGCGAGCCCGGGCCGGACCCGCGGGTTTGACACCCTGCGCCGCCCTTTTACCCTGCGGTTCCGATGCCGAAAACGGTTTCAGCGCCGGTCATCCGCTTGCGCGGGGTCCGGCACAACAACCTCCAGGGTTTTGACCTCGATCTCCCGCAACACCGGCTGATCGTCATCACCGGCCTGAGCGGGTCGGGGAAAAGTTCGCTGGCCTTCGACACCCTCTTTGCCGAGGGCCAGCGACGTTACATCGAGACCTTTTCCCCCTACGCGCGGCAGTTCTTCGACCGCATGGACAAGCCGCGCGTGGACTACATCGAGGGCATCCCTCCGGCCATCGCCATCGAGCAGCGCAACGCCGTGCGCACCACGCGGTCCACAGTGGGCACGATGACGGAGATTTGCGACTACCTGAAGGTGCTCTGGCCGCATCTGGCGCAACTGCATTGCCGGGGCTGTGGCCGTCTTGTGCGCCAGGACACGCCGCAGGCGGTATGGGAGCAGATGCTGACGGCGGAGGCCGGGGCCCGGAAGCCCACCGAGGTGTTCGTGGCGGAAACCGGCGACAACTCTGGAGTCGCGCGGGTGAAAATCGCTCGCCGGTCCCCGAACGAAGTCTTCGTGACCTTCGAAGTGCCGCTTTCGACCAAGCTTTCCCTCGCGGAATCCCTGGGGCTGCTGGCCGGGCAGGGGTATCAACGCCTGCTCGTGGACGGGGAGGTGGTGCGACTGGAAGACGCCGGGGCGCGTCTGGCCGGGGGGCAGCCCGTGGCCACCGCCCGCCCTTGCCTGACTGTCATCCAGGATCGGCTGCGCTTGGAGCCGGCCAACCGCAGCCGCTTCATCGAGGCCTGCGAACAGGCGTACCACTTTGGTAAGGGGCGCCTGGCCGTTTGGGAATGGGACGGCCAGCAGGCGCGGTGGCCCCGGTTTTTCTCCAACCGTCTGCACTGCGCGGACTGCGACCTCGAGTACCGCGAGCCCACGTCGGCGTTGTTCAGTTTCAATCATCCCCTGGGGGCCTGTCCGACGTGCAAGGGTTTCGGTCGGATCATCCGTATTGACTACGACCTGGCCATCCCCGACCGCTCGCTGACGCTGGCTGAAGGCGCGGTACGGCCGTGGCGCAGCGGGTTCAGCGCCGAATGCCAGGCCGACCTGGAGAAATTCTGCCGCGCGCGCGGCGTACCACTGAACGTGCCCTTCCGCAGTCTGTCTCCCGAACACCAGCACTGGGTGATCGAAGGCGATCCGGATTATGGCGTGGATGAGGACCACCAGTGGCCCCGCGCCTGGTACGGCGTGAAGGGCTACTTCCGCTGGCTGGAGTCCAGGGCCTACAAAATGCACGTGCGCGTGCTGCTCTCGCGGTACCGCGCGTACACCCCTTGTCCTGAATGCGGCGGGCGACGCCTCCAACCGGAAGCCCTGCTGTGGCGGTTGCCTCTCCCGCGGCCCGCCGACGGAGCGTCCCCCGCGCTGCAACTTCCTCCCGCGTTGACGCTGGCAGACTTTTACGCCCTGCCCGTCGCCCGCGCCCGCGCCGTTATGGACCAACTCGCCGCGTCCACGCCGGCCCGCGGGCTTCTGGCCGCGTCCCAGCAGACCGCACTTGACGAGGTTCGTGCCCGTTTGGGCTACCTCGAGGAGGTGGGGCTGGGCTATCTCACCCTCGACCGACCCACCCGCACGCTCTCCGGCGGCGAGACCGAGCGGGTGAACCTCACCGCCTGCCTGGGCACCCGCCTGGTCAACACGCTCTTCGTCCTGGACGAACCCAGCGTTGGATTGCATCCCCGCGACACGGACCGCCTGGTGCGCCTCCTGCAGCGGCTGCGCGACGCCGGCAACACGGTCGTCGTGGTCGAGCACGAGGCTGCCGTCATCCGCGCCGCGGATCACCTCGTGGACCTGGGGCCGGGGCACGGTGAGACCGGCGGGCACCTCGTGTTTCAGGGCACGTATGCTGAACTGCTGCGCTGCGCGACATCGCTCACCGGACAATACCTGAGCGGCCGCCGGCGCATTGAACTCCCGCCGCGCCGCCCGGTGGCCGGGGGCGCCGACGAATCGTCCCCGCCGCCACCCGACGGCAACCTGCCGGACGCGATTTCAGGTGGACGGTCCGTGGGGGAGGGGGCGACGCCGGCCTCGGATCTGCCCTGGCTGCGCCTGCGCCACGTCACCCGTCACAACCTGCGCGACCTGGCCGTGGCGATTCCGCTCGAGCGCCTGGTGTGCGTCACCGGGGTGAGCGGCTCGGGCAAATCCACGCTCGTCCGCGAGGTGCTGTATCCCGCCCTGCGCGAGCGCCTGGGAGCGGTCGCGGAACCCTCCCCCGCGGGCGAGCGGCTGGTCGAAGCCGACGCGGAGGACACCGAAGCGGAATCGGCCGCCGCCGGCTCCCGACTGGAACTTGCGGGTTGGGAGGCGCTCGGCCGCGTGGTGCTGGTGGACCAGTCGCCGCTGGGACGCACGCCCCGCTCAAATCCCGCCGTGTACGTGGGCGCGTTTGACCACCTCCGCGAACTGTTTGCCGCGAGCGAGGCCGCCCGCGCGCGCGGACTCAACGCCAGCGCCTTCAGCTTCAATTCGCCCCAGGGACAGTGTCAGCGCTGCCGCGGCGCCGGCTTTGAGAAAATCGAAATGCAGTTTCTCAGCGACGTCTTTATCCGCTGCCCGGAGTGTGACGGCCGTCGTTATCGCGACCACGTTCTGGAAGTGAAAATCCGCGGCGACGCACTCGGCGGTCCGGATACCGGGCTCCCGACTCGGAAGGCCGGAAGCAACCCCGCGGTGGGGCGCCCGCGCTCCCGCCCGGCGCCGGCCGCCGCGCCGGGCGCAGACGCCGGTTGGTCCATTACCGACGTGCTCGAGGCCACGGTCGAGGAGGTGTGCCGGTGGTTGGGCGGCTTTGCCGGGTCGCGATCCGCCCGGCGTGCGGCGGCCCGGTTGCAGGTGCTACAGGATGTGGGGTTGGGCTATCTGCGGCTGGGGCAGCCCATCCACACCCTCTCCGGAGGGGAGAGCCAGCGACTCAAACTGGCGGCGCACCTGGCGGACCATGCGGAAGCATTCGGAAGTCAGGATTTGGAAGGCGGAAGGCAGAAGGCAGAAGGCAGCCGCGCAACCAGCCTCCCTCCGGATTCCGGTCCCCGGCCTCATCCCGACACCGCCGGGCGCAAGCCAACCCTCTTCCTGTTTGATGAGCCCACGACCGGTCTGCACTTCGAGGACGTGCGCGGGCTGCTCCAGGTGTTCCAGCGCCTGGTGGACGCCGGACATTCGGTCCTCGTCATCGAGCACAACCTCGAGGTGATCAAGTGTGCCGACTGGGTGATTGATCTCGGTCCTGAAGCGGGCGACGAAGGCGGACGGGTGCTGGTGAGCGGGACGCCCGAGACCGTGGCTGCTTGTCCGCGCAGCCACACCGGTCGCGCTTTGGCCGCATTGGGACTGACACCGTCTTCATCCGCCGCGATCGGTCGCTAGCCACAGCCGTCCGGACTCCCGGAAAAGGGAAGGGATCGGCACCCTGCTGATCGTTCCGGCTTTTGTCTTGTCACGGGAGACCGGCAGCGAGCACCGGCGGGCTGGGACAGCCCGCCCGACCCGCGGTGGATTGCCCCGACCTCCGGCGGGGCGCGCTCCCCGAGCGCGCCGCTTGCCCGCCCGTGCTGGCAAAAGTTTCTGCGGCGCCCCCGTTCAGATCTCAGGCGCCCGGCGGCGCCCCGACGCGGAAAAGGCGCGTGTGTTTTTTCCCGATTCGGCTACCGTGACGGCATGGCAAGTGAATCCGCCGGCCTGCGTCAGGTGGTGTCCTTCGAGGATACGATGGCCCCGCCCCTGCCGCGTTCGTACACGCACCTGGTCGGCACGTGGTTGCTGGCCGCGGCCCGCACAGCGCGGCAACTGGCCGCATTTTCCCTCATCACCCTGGGGGTGCTGGTGCGGTGCCGGGGCGTGGCGCCGGCAGTGATGCGTCCCTTGGTGGCGCATCAACTGGCCGTGTCCGGCCTCCGCCTGTTGCCCATGACGGCGTTGATCGCCCTGGCGCTGGGCTGGGTGGTCGTGGGGCAAACGGTGGCCCTGCTCTCGCGGGTGGGGGCGCCGGATTACGTGGGGACGGTGATGGTGTTGGCGGTGGTGCGCGAGTTGGGACCGCTGGCAGCGGCGCTCATTGTCCTGCTGCGGGTGGGGGTGCCCACGGTGGTGCAACTGGGCATGGCGCGCGCCGCCGGCGAGGTCGAGGGACTGGAGGCTGTGGGGGTGGACCCGGTGCACGTGCTGGTGGCGCCGCGCGTGCTGGGCATGACCGTGGCCACGGTGGCGCTCAGCGCCTATCTCATCACGGGCACGGTGGCCGCCGGCTTCCTGTTCGCCTTTGTGCAGGACGTGCCGCTGACGCCGGGGGCCTACGGCCGGCAGATTGCCGACGCGCTGTCCTGGGTGGACTTTCCTTTGCTGGCGCTCAAGACCGCCGGTTTTGGCGCGCTGATCGCCCTGACGTCCTGTTTTCAAGGCCTGGCCCGTCCGCTGGAGATGCGCGAGGTGGCGCGGGCCACCACCGTGGCGGTGGTGGCCACGGTGATCGGCTGCGTGATCCTGGATGCCGGTTTTATCGTTCTGTACCTGGGGCTCTGACATGACTGCTCTCGCGGCGGAATTCGTCCTCGAAATGCGTGGTTGCACGATCGCGCCGGCGGACGCCGGCGCCCGGGGACGCGTGCGGGCGGTGGAATGGCGCGTGGCAGCCGGGTCCTGCTGGGCGGTCGGCGGCCCGGCCGGTTGCGGCAAGACGCGCCTGTTGGAAACCGCCGCGGGCCTGCGCGCCCCGGAGAGCGGCCAGGTGTGGCTGTTCGGGCGGGACGTGGCGCGCCTGAGCGACCTCGAGGGCCGCGCCCTGCGACGACAGGTGGCCCTGGTTTACAGTGGGGGCGGACGCCTGGTCGGGCATTTGACGCTGGCTCAGAACCTGGCCCTGCCGTTGTGTTACCATCGCAACTGTCCGCCCGCGGCGGTGGCCGACGAACTGGCCCAGTTGCTGGCCGCTTTCGGGCTGGAACCCGTGGCGCACCGCTTGCCCGGGCAGGTCAATCCCGCCTGCCGACAACGCGCCGCTCTGGCCCGCGCGCTGGCGCTGCGTCCGGCCCTGCTCCTGTTGGATAATCCGTTCGAGTGGCTGAATACTGCCCAGGTGCGCTGGTGGCTGGAGTTTCTGCGCGGGGCCCACCCGGTTTGGCCGCGCCCGTCCACGGTGGTGGTGGCCACGGACGATCTGCGGCCCTGGCGTGGCGTGGCCGAACACGTCGCCCTGATTCGGGACGGCCGCTGGCAGCCGCTGGCCGACGGCGCGGCCCTCGAGGCGGACAACCCGGTGCTGCGCGATTTGCTCGCCGCGGACGCCCCGCCGGCCTAGCATTCGCCCGTGCCCGATCTGACCCCCCAGTTGCGCATCCGGCTCAGTCGCGTGGAACGCGCGGTGGGGCTGTTCGTGCTCCTGGCCGCGTGTCTGTTGCTGGGGGGACTGGGCTGGTATCTCTACCAGACCGGCCAGCGCAAGGGCTGGTTTGTCAACAAGGCCCGGTATTTCACCCTGCTGTACAGCGCCACGGGGCTGAAGGTGGGCGACCCGGTGATGCTCATGGGCTTTACCGTGGGCGAAATCACCCACATCACCGGCCAGCCACCGGACGATCTGTACAACGTGTACGTCGAGTTTACCGTGCGGGCGCCGTTCTACGGGTACCTCTGGACCGGCGGCTCAAAGGTGCGCGTAAGCCCGGCCGACTTCCTGGGCAAACGCACCCTCGAGGTCACCAAGGGGACCAACTACATGCCCACGCATCTGGAGTGGCCCATCCGCACTGTTTCTTTCCGCGAGGCCGCGGCACTGGCCACCAACGCCACCGCCGCCGGCCGCCGCCAGTGGGTGTTGGTGGACCACGTGCGCGACCCGGCCTCCTTCACCAACAACCTGGCGCCGCTCTGGCTCACCCTGCGCCCGCTGGACCCGGAGCTGATCGCCGCCCTGGCCGCCGAGGGATTGGACGAAATTCGCCTGGCCGATCGTTCGCAGCGCGCCCCCGGCTTTACCGCCGTCTGGGACCTGCGGCAAAACGCCTACGTGCCCTACACCCCGCAGACCGGTCCGTTCTTTCTGCCGCCGGACGAAATGCCCGCGCTCACCGACCGCCTGGCCGGGCTGCTGGAGCAAACCGAGTGGATCCTCACCAATCAGCTCACGGCCGCGGCTTCGAACCTGGTGCTGCTGTCCTCCAATGCCCAGCTCGCCGCCGCCGCCACCGTGCCGCTGCTCGACAACCTGGCCGACATCACCGGCCATCTGCGGGACCCCGAGGGCTCGCTGGGACGCTGGGCGCTGCCGCCCGGGATGCCCGACCAGTTGCTGGCCGCCGCCGCGCGGGTCAATACGCTGTTAACCAACGCCGACGCCGCCCTTCTCCACACCAGCGCCGTGCTCACGAACACGGGCCCAATCCTCGCCGAAGCGCAGGCCGATCTCGGGCGCTTGGTGGCCGCGCTTCAGCCCCCGCTGGACCAGCTCACCGCCATCATCAGCAACCTCAACACCCAGGTCTCGGCCAACACCAACTTCGTGACCACCCTCCACACGTTGCTGGCGGACCTCGACGACCTGGTCCAGGGCTTCAAACGCCACTGGCTGCTGCGCGGGGCCTTCCGCTCCCGACCCGCGCCCGCATCGCCCGCCACCAACGCGCCCCCGCGCCGGATCACCAGTCCGGGGGGAGCCCGGCTTTTCCGGTGACGCTGCCCGCGGGCAGTGACCACAACTTGCCGGCGTGTCGGGCCCGTGATCCTGTTACCTGACCGGCGCCGGATTTTTCAACTCGTTCGGCCGGTCTGGCGCGGCTGGTGAAATCCGGGTGAACCGCCCGCCGCGCGACGCCAGTTCCGCTCCAGGGATTCCTTGGCCCACAGCAACCAGAGCGCGTCCGAGCCAAACCCCACCACCGCCCACATGACCAGAATCCCTTCCGGTCCTCCGCCCCGGAACGAGGGGAGGATGACCAACAGCACCAGCCACGGCAGCACCAGCACGCGAAACACGGCGCTGCCCGCCGCATGCCGCGCCCGGCGCGCGGCCAGCGCCCGCCAACTGGCCAGCCAGACCAACACGTATACATCCGCCCACAGCGCCACCGTGGCCAGCACCGCGATCGCCAGCGTGTAGCCACTGAGCGGTTTGCCCGTGAGCTGACTTGTCAGGGGCGCAAAGCCCAGCGTGAGGACCGTGGTGATCAGCAGCGGTCCGCCGAACTGCCACCACGCGGCGCGGAACTGCGCGCGCATCAAATCACGCCACGTCAGCGGCGTGCTCCACAGCACTTCCAGCGTGCCCTGCTCGCGGTGCTCCGCCAGGTGAGTTGCCGCCTCCCCCGCCACCCAGAACTTCAACAGCAGGTGCAAAGTGAATCCCAGGACCAGCGCCAGCCCGCCCGGAGGCGCGCTTGATCGCTCGATCCACCAGGCCCCGAAGAAAATCGCCAGCACGCCCAGGACCAGCAGGGCCGGAAACACCGGTTTCCAGCGATAACGGGCGATAAGCCAGTAAAACGGCCCTTCCTCCAACAAGCGGGCCCGCACAGCCGCCCGGTGTTCCGCTGATCCCTGACTGAGCCGGCGATGCCATTTTTCCCAACGCGCCCACCTGCGTCCCGCCGGACGCTCCCGCCAGGCGCGTCGGGTGAGCCGGGCGGCAGCCCCCAAAAACAGCCACGCCTGCAGGTGGGAAAACAGCAGCGCGCGCCGGGCGGAGTCCCACGCGCCGGCGGCAAAGCGCTGCGTGGCCAGGGGCGAGCACTCGATCAGCCGCTCGGCCAGTTCGGCCGGCGCCCCGAGCGCGGTCAGTGCGCCGCCCAGCCCCGGCAGACCCAGCCAGTAAAACAACACGGCCAGCAACGCGGTTTGCTGCGCCGCCCGCGCCTGCACGTGAAGGGCGGAGAGGCTCAGCCCCAAGCACACGGCGAAAAACAGGGTGTTGGCCAGCGCCAGCAGGCTCCACCAGAACTCCCCCCCGGTCACTCCTCCCTGCAAAATCGGGAGCGCCAGCACCGGCATCGCCGCCAGCAGCGCGTAAAACGCGTGCGTCGCCTGCGCGGTCAGCTTGCCCAGCGCCACGTCCCAGCCGCTCAGGTGGCTCAGAAACAGAAAGCCCAAAGTGCCCTCGCGTCGCTCGCGGCTGATGGCGTCCGCCGTCAGCCGGACCCCGGCCAGCAGGCAGAGCCAGCTTGTAAAACTCATCAGGCCCAAAAACAGGGTCCTGCCCTGACCGGAGAGGCCAAACGCCCGGGCCACCAGCGCGGCATAGGCCATGATGCCCAGCGCCGCGCCCGCCGTGAGGGTCCGCAAAGAGTAACTGCGCGGCTGGCGCGCGGCCACGCGCAATTCCCTCCACGCCACGGGCAGCAGGTTCATGATTGCGGGTTCAAGAGGACAGGGAGACCGCTTCCCGCGGCGGGCCGCTCGTCCGAAGAGACGGCCCGCGCCAACGCCGGGGCGCAAACCGCGCCGCGGCCGCCTCGCGGAAATGGCGCGTCATCCGACGACGGGCATGTGCCAGCCAGAACAGATCGTTCGCCAGTCCCAGGCCGAACCACGCCCCCAGGACCTGCCCTTCCGTGGGCTCAAAGTCCCACCGGCCCCAAAAGTCCAACAAACTCAGCAGCGTCATCCCGCCCAGAAAAACCAGCCAGGGCAGCACGCACACGCGAATCAGCAAGTGAGCGGCGGCCTGGTTGGGATGGCGCGAGGTTACCGCCACCCAGGGGGCCAGTTGCCAGAGCGTGAGGGCGTCCAACCCCAGCAGGCTCATCCGCGCGGCATATAGCGCCACCACCATCTCCGGCTCGGAGTATTCCTGCTGCAGGTGCAGCGTGCAAAACCACACGTCAATCGCCAGCACGGCGACGATCGGCCCGAGGAACTGCCGCCGGAGCGCCCGCCCCAGGCCGCGGGTGAAATCGCACAGGGTCAACGGCGCGGTGAGCAGCAGTTCCAGTGATCCTCTGCGGCGGTCCTCGGCCAGACGCCCCACGGCCGCCGCGGCCATCCAGAGTTTGAGGATTCCATAGAGGGCTTGGGAAAACATCATGAGCAGACCCGGATCGTTCCAGTCCTGCGGAAATCGCCACCGCGCCCAGCCCAGCAATGTCCCCGCGGCGGCCAGCACCAGCCAGACCCGCCAGGGCTTCAGGCGCTCACGGGCGTGCAGCCAGCAAATCGGGCTCTCCGCCAGCAACCGCCGGCGCCGGGCCGCCCGGGCGTCGCCCGCGCCGAATTCCCACCGCCAGCGCGCGCGCCGCAACCGCTCGCGCCAGGACCCCGCCGGTCGGTCTCGCCACACCCGCGGCACGGCCAGACTGCTCAACACCAGGGCCGCTACGCCCAGCCCAAACACCAGGCCCACCGACGGCCAGAAAACCGTGCCAAAGGCGGTCCACGCCCCCGGCGGCATCAAGTTGGCGGGCAACAGCGCCACCAACAGGGCATAGGCCGGGCTGGGCGCCAGCACGACAAAGTCGGGCGTGCCGGTGAAGTCGGACCGAACCACGCGCCACCAGAACACCAGCACCGGTCCCAGGCGCAGCCCGAGCAACAGCAACACCGTGGTGAGCACCGCCCGCCGGCCGTTTTCAAACCAGGTCGAGACCCAGCATCCCACAGCCAGGGAGCAAAACAGGGTGTTCGCCAGCACCAGCACCGTCAGTCCGAACTGGCGTCCGCTCACCCCGCCGAACAACAACGCGAGGGCCATGATCGGCACCACCGCCAGCAGGGAATACACGCCGTTGAGGGAACAGGCCGCCAGTTTGCCGAGCACAATGTCGTAGCCCCGGAGATCAGTGAGAAACAGCAAACCCAGCGTGCCCTCGCGGCGTTCCTCGCTGAGGGTATCCGCGGTCAGCCGCGCCCCGGCCAGCAGGCAAAACACAAACGCCAGCCACGCCAGCGACCAGAACAGAGCCCGGCCCTGCACGGGCGGAGGCTGCTCGGCGGTGCTGACGTACACGATCGCCCCCAGCCCCAGCGCCAACGTGGCGGCGACCACCCGGTTCCAGTACAGCCCCCCGCGGCGGGAGGCCACCCGGAGTTCCCGCGCCACGATGGGCAGGAAAGTCATGAACGGCAGTTTTCCCGGCCGCACGCGAAATTTCAACCGTCGCGCCCGGCGTTTCCCCATCGCCAGCCTCGCGGAACGGACTCCTTCAAACCCTCTCACGTCGGTTCCTGGTTCCTGGCTCATGGTTTTGGCATTCGGTCTTCGACTCTCGTCTTCGACCTCTCCGGCAGGGCGGGCTGTCCCAGCCCGCCGCGGGGCCTGCCTGGATTCGCGCGAGAGCGCGAGGGGCGCTGATGGGTGAGGGTAAAAAGTGAAGGGTGAAGGCCGCCCAATCACCTCCGATTTAACCAATCCCGAATCACCATTCCCTCTACACCAATGCCCCATACCCTAATTCCTCCGTCCGGTTCGCCGCTCTCGGGCTTGCCGCGGCGCGGCGGAGTGTGATTGGCTTGCGTCCAACAGCGATATCCATGTACCTCACCGGCATCGGCGACGAAGCAGGCGCATCGTTGGACGCGCAAATCCGGGCCGCGCGGGCCCTCGGCTGGCACACCCTGGAGCTGCGGGTGGTGGAGGTCCCCGGCCATCCCCGGGCTAACCTGCACGACCTGCCCGACCCCGCCTTTGATCACGTGGTCGCGCAGTTGCAGGCGGCGGGCGTGGGGGTGTGTTGTTTCGGCTCGGCAATCATGAACTGGGCCAAGACTGTGGACACCCCCTTCGAGGTCACGCGGGAGGAGGTGCGGCGCACCATCCCGCGCATGCAACGGCTGGGCACCCGCCTGGTGCGCATCATGAGCTTCAAGCCCGCCGACGACGCCGACAGCATCCCGCCGGTGGTGATCGAACGCGTGCGCGAGGTGACCCGGCAGTTCCTGGATGCCGGGCTGCAACCCGTGCATGAAAACTGCATGAACTACGGGGGCATGAGCGCGCGGCACGCGCTCCAGCTCCTCGAAGCCGTGCCCGGACTGGCCTGGGTGTGGGACACGGGCAACCCCCTGCTTAACCCGGATCGCAGCCAACCCCGTCCCTGGCCACGGCAGGATCCGTGGGAGTTTTACCGGCAGGTCAAGCCCTGGATTCGCCATGTGCACGTGAAAGACGTGATCTGGGATGCCGCCACCGGGCGCGAGCATTACACCTGGCCCGGCGAGGGGCACGCCCAGGTTCGTCGCGTGCTGGCCAACCTGTTGGCCGGGGGCTACGACGGCGGCATTTCCATCGAGCCGCACATGGCCGCGGTGTTCCACGATTCCACCGCGCCCACCGCCACGGCCGAGGCGCAGTTTGACAATTTCGTCGAATACGCCCGCCTCCTCCAGCGGTTGGTGCAGGAAATCCAGAGCGGGCCGGCGGTGGCCCCGGCCGGCTGAAGGCGGAGTTGGCGCTGGCACAACGCCGGCACTTGAGCAACCTTGGGGGCGTACCGGTGTTTCCAGTCCGTATCATGACGCCCGACATGAAACCCGACCGTTTGCCATTTTCCGCGAGGCTCCGTCCGGTGGCCGCCGGTCTGGCGCTGAGCGCGCTCGGGATGGTGTCGCCTCCGGCAACGGCGGTCACTCCTGCGTCGGAAGCAGGGGCGGACGCCGCTGTTCTGTCGGCCGACACCCTCGCGCCGGACCCGGCGTCGCATCCCTACGAAGCCATCTTTGCGCGGAATGCGTTTGGCTTGAAGGAGCCGCCGCCTCCGCCGCCTCCCGCGCCGCCTCCGGACCCGACACCGCCCGTGAACACCAACGCGCTCAAACTGACCGGCATCACCACCCTGCTGGGCAAGCGGGCGATGTTCGTCTTCAACGACGGCCGCACCAACATCGTCTCCGACCTTGTGCGCGAAGGCGAACGGGACCGCTTCATCACCAATCTCGAGGTACTTGAAATTGACGCCAAGGCCGGCGCGGTGAAGGTCCTCTTCGGAGGACGCGAGCTGCGACTGGACTTTGTCAACCACGGCCTGCGTCCGCCCACGAACATCGTGGCCACGCCGCCGGCGATGGCCGCCGCCCGGCCCGGCCTGCCCACGTTCACCGTGCGGCCCGCGCCAGGGGCGATTAGAGGAGCGGCGCCCAATCCCGGGGTCACTGTGGGAAACCCCGCCTTCCCGGCGAGGCTCCCCGGCGTCACCGCCGGAAACACCACCTTCACCGCTCCGGACGCCGGCCCGGCGCGCACCGTGCCGCTGCGCCCGAGTCGCCTGGGTTCGACCGCGGCTTCCAACCCGCCCGCGCCGGACCCGCAATCCGTCCCCACACCGGAGCAGCAGGTGTTGATTTTGCAGGAGCAGCACCGTGTGGCGCGCGAGTTGAACATCGAGCTGCCCCCGCCGCCGCCCGCGCCCGGGTTGGAGCACCTGAGCTCGCCCGCCCTGCCCGGTCCGCCCGTGTTGCCCGGCATGGGCGGTCCGCCCCGGCTGCCCGGTCAGTAAGCGCGATCACCTCCCGCAGCTCCTGCTCGGCCACGGCAGGGGATGTTCAATCCACTGCGCGGGGCTGCCGTCCGCCGGCAGCCGCAACTCCCGAAAGCCGCCGTCCCGGAAGAATTCGCAGCCGCTGAGCGAGGGGCAAAGTCGCGGCTTGAACAGTTGCCAGGTCCGGGCTTGCCGCAACGCGCGGCTCATGCGCCGAATGGCCTGGCCCAGAACGGCAATCTCCGGCAGGCCCGCCAGCCCCCGGCTCAGTCGCCAGATGAATTCGGTATGCAGGTGGCCGATCACGGTCAGTTCGAGTTGGTCCAGGCGCGCGCGCACGGCCGGTTCGGCGGCCAGGTAGGGCAGCGCCGAGGGGTCGTGGCAAAACAGAATCCAGCGCCGCCCGGGACCAAGGCTCTCCAGCAGTTCGCGCAGTTGAGCCAGGTGGTCCGCGCGCAACCGCTGCCAGACGGGACGTTCCTCCGGGAGGGTTTCGGCCTCGTACACCGGCAGCGCCAGCAACGGGGAACAGACGCCGATCAGCGTTCGGGAACCGACCTCCCGTTGCCACAGCGGCTCCAGGCCCAATTCGCCCACCGCCCGCTCCCAACTGGCCAGACGCGGACCGCCCACCCCGCCGGCCAGGCTCATCTTGCCCAGCTCATGATCCCCGAAAACCGCCGCCAACCGACCCGGGAAACGACGCCGCAGAGTTTCGAGCACGTGACGGGCGCTGGCGCAGGCGGCGTCATCACTCACCCCCACGAAGGCCGAGTCCCAGGAGTAATCGCCGTTGGCCACCACCAGGTCCGGCTCACCGGCGCGTGCGCAGAAGCGCTCGAGGTTGCCGTTGTGCATCGCGGGTTCCCGGAGCCAGAACAACCCGCGCCAGGCGGCCACCAGCAGTCGCTGGACCGCGTGCGGGATGACCCGCAACTCGAAGCCGGGACGGGCCTGCTCGCCGGACGATCCGTAGTGCACGTCGCTGAGCACCACCACCCGATGGCCCGGGGCGGCATGGGTCGGTTCCACGGGCGGCGATTACTCCGGCAAAGCGTTCGGACGGCAAGCCGGGATTGTCCGGCCCCGTCCGGCCGAACTCGCCAGCGAATACGCCCCGGGGCAGCAGGCGGCCGCGGGCCAAATGCTCCGCATTTTCCTGAGCCGTTCGATTCCCGCCCCGTAACCTGGCGCCGCGGCCTCTCGTCTGGTCCCGCACGGACCGACCGGCAACGGTGCCGGCCCGGCCGGTGAACAAAAAACCATCAGAACGACACGACATGAAACCATTCCTTCGCAAGAGCCTCTTGGCCGTGGCGGCTGCCGCGGTGTGCCTCACCTCGGTGCCCCTCCTGGCCCAGCAGGCCCCCGGACGCGACCGCGGCGCCCGCAACGCGGACCGTCCTCAGCGGGGCGATTTTGATCCCGCGCAAATGCAGCAACGCATGTTGAACAACCTGCGGGAACGACTCGGCGTCACCGACGATGCCGAATGGAAAATCATCTCCGACCGCATAGCCAAGGTCATGGAAGCCCGGCGCCAGGTCGGGTTCGGCGGCGGCCTGCGCTTTGGCAGGCCGCTCGGCGACGGACCCGGCGCGGATGCGGGGCGGGGCCGGCGCGGGTTCTTCGGCGCGACGGCCAGCCCCGAGGCCGAAGCCCTGCAACGGGCCATTGAGTCCAAGGCCTCCCGGGAAGAACTCAAGGCCGCCATGGCGAAATATCGCAAAGCCCGTCGGGCCAACGAGGAACAACTGCGCCAGGCGCAGGAGGAACTGCGCCAGGTGCTGACGGTCGAACAGGAAGCCATCGCCCTGCAAATGGGGCTGGTGAACTGACTCCGGTTTGGCGGAAAACGCCCGCAACCATGTCCGCCTCCGCGCCCATCTCGTCGCCTGTGGAGGAGCTGCTGGGCCACATGCTCGCGGCGCGGCAGCTCTCTGCCGCCGACGCCCGCGCCCTGGCCCAACAGGTTACTGCCGGCGGGCTCGAGGTGCGTTCGGAGGCGGACGTGTTGCGCTGGCTGGCCCGGGAATACGACCTGGGCTTCACCACGCTGGAAGACCTCGAGCCGGATCGCGAGGTCCTCGGCCTGTTCCCCGCGCGGCTGCTGCTCAAGGAGGAGTTGCTGCCGTTGCGCCGCGTGGACGGGGTGATCGAGGTGGCCACCAGCCGCCTCTTCGCCACACAGGGCCTGGATGCCCTCCGCCAGTTGACCGGGCTGCGGCTGCGCCCGGTGCTGGCGCCCGGGGAGGCCATCCAGCGCGAAATGAAAAAGCGCCTGGGCGTCGGCGCGGACACCATCGGCACCCTCGAGGAGGAAAAACCCTTCGAGGTCGTGGACGAGGGCCAGCTCGAGGACACCGATCTGGACAGCGCGGCCGAGGACGCCTCGATCATCAAGTTTGTCAACCAGGTGCTGCGCGATGCCATCGAGCTGCGCGCCTCGGACATTCACCTGGAGCCGTTCGAGGACGAGTTTCGCATCCGCTACCGCATTGACGGCGTGTTGCAGGAGGTGCCGGTGCCGGCGCAGTTGAAGCGCTTCCAGCCCGCCATCGTCTCACGGGTCAAAATTCTCAGCCACCTGAACATCGCCGAGAAACGCCTGCCCCAGGACGGCCGCATCAAAATCCGCATTGACGACGCCGAGGTGGACATCCGCGTCTCGGTCATTCCAATGCTGCACGGGGAGGCGGTGGTGATGCGCCTGTTGCGCCAGAACGCGGCGTTGCGGGGCATGGCCGAGCTGGGCATGGCCCCGCGCGAGCAGGCCTGTTTCCGGCGCGTGTTGCAGTTGCCCCACGGCATCGTGCTGGTCACCGGTCCCACCGGCAGCGGCAAGACCACCACCCTCTACACCGCGCTCAACGAAATCAACGATGCCCAGCGCAAGATCATCACCATCGAGGACCCGGTCGAGTACCAGCTCAAGGGCGTCAACCAGATTCAGGTCAACGAAAAGGCCGGCCTCACTTTTGCCCGCGGACTGCGCTCGATCCTGCGGCACGACCCGGACGTGATCCTGGTGGGGGAAATCCGCGACCGCGAGACCGCGCAAATCGCCGTGCAGGCCTCGCTCACCGGTCACCTGGTGTTCTCGACCCTCCACACCAACGACGCCCCGGGCGCGGTCACCCGGCTGGTGGACATGGGGGTCGAGCCCTACCTGGTGGCCTCGTCCCTGGAGGCGGTGATCGCCCAGCGGCTGGTCCGCGTGCTCTGCCGCCATTGCAAGCAGCCGGATACCTCCCCCACCGCGCAGGCGTTCAAGGCCCAGGTGGACATCCCGCCCAACGCGGTCATCTACCGCGCCGTCGGGTGCCGCGAGTGCCGCCAGACCGGTTTCTATGACCGCCACGCGATCTTCGAGTGGATGGAAATTGACAACGAAATCCGCCAACTGGTCCTCCAACGCGCGTCCAGCGACCAGATTCGCGAGGCCGCCCGCCGCGCGGGCATGGTGACCCTGGCCGAGGACGGCTGGCGGCTCGTCCGCCTGGGCATCACCACCGTGGAGGAAGTGCTCAGCGTGACCACGGCCAAGGAGGTGGCGCTGGCCACGCAAAACGGCGGCCGAGATGCCCCCGAGCACGTCGCGGAGGAGCCCGGCCTGATGCGGCTGGCCGCCCCCCGTGGTTGATTCGGTGAAGCCCCGGCCATGCCCGTGTTCGAGTACAAAGCCTTGGCGCCGGAAGGTGGCGTGACCCAGGGGCAGATCGAGGCCGGTGGCCGGCAGGAGGCCCTGCGCCTGATGGCCGCGCGCGGCCTGCGGCCCATCCGACTCATCGAACGCCACGGCCCGAACGGAAAACCGCGGGCAGCCACCGCGCCGGCAGAGCCCCCTGCCGATCGCAGCCCGGGGGTCTGGCTGGGCGGTCGAAAAAAGAAACTCGGCGGCCGGGTGCTGGAAAACTTCACCCGCCTGCTGGCCAGTCTGCTGGCCGCAGGTGTGCCCTTGAGCCGCGCGCTGGTCATCCTGCAAAAAGAAGCCGCCCATCCGGCCGCCCGCGCTCAATGGAAGGAAATCCACGACCGGGTGGTGGACGGCATGTCGCTGGCAGATGCCATGGCCCAGTCTCCGGGCACCTTCCCGCGCGTGTACGTGGCCATGGTGGAGGCGGGGGAAACCGGCGGCTTTCTCGACCTGGTGCTGGCGCAGATTGCCGACTTCCAGGCGCGCGAGAAGGAACTGCGCTCCAAGGTGCTGGCGGCGATGTTTTACCCGGCCATCCTCCTGACCCTGGCGGTGGTGGTGATGGCGGTGTTGCTGGTGTTCATCATTCCCAAGTTCCAGCTCACCTTTGCCGGATTCGGCGCCCGGCTGCCGGCGCTGACCGAGGCCATCATCGGCCTGAGCCACGCCCTGCGTTCCTATGGTCTGTTTGGGATTCTGGGTCTGGCCGTGGGCGGCTATTTGCTGGGCAATTGGGGGGTCTCGCCGGAAGGCCGGCGCCTGTGGGAACGGTGGGTGCTCAAGGTGCCCGTCGTCGGCCGGCTGGTGGCCCAGTACGCGATGGCGCGCTTCTGCCGGATGCTCGGCACGCTGCTGGCCGCCGGGGTTCCGTTGATCAACGCCCTGCACGTCGCCCGCCGTTCGCTGGGCAACCAGACCCTGGTGGACGCGGTGGCCAACTCGATTGACCTGGTCAAGGAGGGCAAACCGCTGGGCAGCAGCCTGGCCGAGTGCCGCACGCTCTTCTCCGGCTCCACCCTGGAAATGATCGCCGTGGCCGAAGAGAGCGGCAAACTGGACCAGGAGCTGGTGCGCATCGCCAACGTCACCGAGGCCGAGCTCGACCGCCAGCTCAAGACCGCCGTGGCCCTGGCCGAACCCTTGATGTTGTTTCTCATCGCCGGCCTGATCGGCGTGATTTTCGTGGGCATGGCCCTGCCCATTTTCTCGCTGCAGGAATACATCCGCTAATCCCACACTCCCCGCCATGAAACGCCCGAATCGCAATCCGAAGCCCGGATGCCACCATTGCCGGTTGCCCGCCCGCCGGCGGGCCGGTTTCACCCTGGTGGAACTGCTGCTGGTGCTGGTGATCTTGGGAACCCTCGCGGCCCTGGTGTACCCCCGCCTGGCCGGCCGCTCCGAGCAGGCCCGCATCACCGCCGCCCGCACCCAAATCGCCGCCTTCAGTACCGCGCTGGACGCCTTCGAGGTGGACAACGGCTACTACCCCCGCGGTCGCAACGGCCTGGAGGACCTACTCACCCAGCCGCGCGACGCGGTCAACTGGAAGGGCCCTTACCTCAAGGAAATCCCCAAGGACCCCTGGGGCAACGACTACCTCTACGAGTATCCGGGCAAGAACAACCCGAACAGCTACGACCTGTACTCGATGGGCCCGGACGGTCGGGAGGGGACCGAGGACGATATCACCAACTGGCAAACCGGCGGCCAGCGACGTTGAACCCGCATGTCCTCCGGCCTCTCCAGCCCCCGGCTCGTGTCCTGGGTGTCCACGCCCGGGCGGCGAGGCGTCGCGCCGCCGGTACGGGCCTTCACCCTGCTGGAGCTGCTGCTGGTCCTGGCATTGCTGTTGACCGTGGTGGGACTGGGACTGCCCACCCTGGCGCGCTTCTTTCGCGGGCGCGACCTGGATGCCGAAGCGCTGCGTTTTCTGGCGCTGACCCGCTACGGACAAAGCCGCGCGGTGTCCGAGGGAGTGCCGATGGTGCTGTGGCTGGACCCCGAATCGCGCCGCTACGGTTTGGAGGCCGAGGGCAGTTACCTCGAAACAGACGACCTGGCCTGCGAGTTTGAGCCCGCTGCGGGCCTCGAATTTGAGGTCAGGCAATCCGCCGCCCACCCGCAGACGCGGGAGCCGGCTCCCGAACTGGCGCCGTCGCCCGTCCGATCGGATTCCCGGCGCCCGGCGGAGCTGCGGAACCTGTTCTGGATCCGGTTCACGCCGCAGGGGTTCCTGGGCGAAAGCTGCCCGGAGTGGGTCCTCTTCCACCAGGCGCGCGAAGGGGAAGAGCCGGCGAAAATCTGGGTCGGACTCAGCCGCAACCGGTTGCGCTATGAGGTGTACGATCACGAGCCTGCATGGTGGGGGCGCTAGCCGGCGTCGGGCCGGTTTCACGCTGGCCGAGGTGCTGGCCGCGCTGTTGTTCATGGCCATCGTCATCCCGGTGGCGGTTGAGGCGCTGCGCATCGCCAGCCAGGCAGGGCAGATGGCGGCCCGTCGGGCGGTCGCCATCCGGATCGCCGACCGGGTGTTGAACGAACTGGTCGTCACCGGCCAATGGCAACGAACGCCCCAGGAAGGCAGCCTGTTCGAAGCGGGCTTCGAATACCGCTGGCGGGTGGACAACGAACCGTGGGAACTGGGCGTGTTGCGGCTGGTCACTGTGGAAGTCCTGTACCCCGTGCAGGGGCGGGAGTACGCGGTGTGGCTCAGCACCCTCGCGGACCCGGCGGCCGACGCCCTGCCCGCCACCGGTCTGGCTGGTGTGAGCCGGACCGCCGGAGGCGCCCCATGAAGCTGTCTTTGTCCCGTTTGCCCCTCGCGCGCCCCGGCCGGCACCGGGCTTTCACGCTCGTCGAGCTGCTGCTGGCGGTGATGGTCTTTGCCGTGGTGATGCTCGCGGTGCACTACGTCTTCCACGGCGCGGTGCGGCTGCGCAACAAGGTCGCCGCCAGCCTCGAGGAAACAGTGCCGCTCCAGCAGGCGCTGGCCATTCTCCAACGCGACCTGGCCAACCTGGTCGCGCCCGGCCCAACCCTCGCGGGTGCGCTCCAAAGCCACCCGACCAACCTGACCCTGCTGCCGGGACTGCGGGGGCCATACTTTTACACCCAGGTGGGCCTCCTCACCGACACCGCCCCCTGGCCCGCGCTCCAACGGGTGGCCTACCGGCTGCTCCCGCCCACCAACCAAACCGAGGGCCTGGAGCTGACGCGTTCGGTCACCCGCAATCTGCTGGCGCCGGTCGAGGAGCCGCCCGAAGACCAGTTCCTGCTGGACGGGGTCGAGGAACTGTTGTTCCAGTTCCACGACGGCCTCCAGTGGCGCGACACCTGGGATTCGAGCGTGGAACCGACGGTTCTACCCGTGGCCATCAAGGTGCAGCTCTATCTCACCAGGGGGCGCACCAACCTGGCCGGACGCGAGCCGGTGGAATTGGTCGTGCCCGTGGCCGTGCAACCGGTTGCCAGCACGTCCGCGTCTACCTTGGGAGGTGGGTTGTGAAAATCCACAGGACATTCCCCGGCGCGGTGGCATCCGCCCGCGGCGCCCGCGGCTCGGTGCTCATCCTCGTGTTGTGGATCGCCTTCGGGCTGGTCACGCTGGCGTTGTACTTTGCCCAGTCGGTGAGCTTTGAACTGCGCGCCGCCGATCACCGCGTGGCGGCGACGGAAGCCTCCCAAGCCATCGCCGGCGCCCTGCGCTACGCCAGCAACGTGCTGGCCACGCTGTCCGAACAACCCGGACTCCCGCCCGACGAATTTGAGTACGCGGCCGAGGCTGTGCCTGTGGGGGAGGCCACGGTATGGTTTCTGGGGCGCAACCCGCGGCCCGCGCTGGCCGACCGCCCGTATTTCGCCCTGGTGGACGAGGCCTCCAAGCTCAACCTCAACACCGCCACCGCGGACATGCTGCAACTGCTGCCCGGCATGACGCCCGAATTTGCCGCCGCTATCCTGGACTGGCGGGACAGCGACAGCGAACCCGGCCCGGGCGGCGCCGAGGACGACATCTACCTGCGCCTCACGCCGGCCTATCGCTGCAAAAACGCGCCCTTCGAGTCGGTCGAGGAATTGCGGCTGGTGTATGGCGCGGACCTCCGTTACCTCTTCGGCGAGGATGCGAACCTCAACGGCGTGCTGGACCCGAACGAAAATGATGGTGACGCCTCGCTGCCCGACGACAACCGGGACGGCTTTCTGGACGCCGGGTTGTTCGAGTACGTCACGGTGCACAGTGTCGCGCCGAACACGCGCAGCGACGGCTCCCCCCGGATCAACGTGAATTCCAGCCCGCTGGAACTGGCCTCCCTGCTGCAGGAATATTTCGGCACCGATCGGGCCAATGCCATCCTGCGCGACGCCGGCGTAGGCGGCCAGGGAGCCGGAGGACCGGGAGGCGGTCCCGGCGGTACCAATGCCCAACCCGCCTTCACCAGCCTGCTGCACTTTTACATCCGCAGCCGGATATCCGCGGAGGAGTTTGCCCGGATCGAAGGCGAGATCACGGTCAGCACCAACTCTGTGTTGACGGGTCTGGTTAATGTGAACACCGCCAGCGAGGCGGTGCTGGCTTGCCTCCCCGGCATCGGCTTCGAAAACGCCGCCGCCCTGGTGGCCTACCGCCAATCCTACGGCGGCCGGTTGACCACCCTCGCTTGGGTGACCGAAGTGCTCGAAGAAGCCGACGCCCTGCAGGCCGGGCCCTACCTCACCAGCCGCAGCTATCAGTACACGGCGGACGTGGCCGCCCTTGGCCGCCAGGGGCGAGGGTATCACCGCGTTCGGGCGGTCTTTGACGTCAGCAGCGGCGCGCCGCGGCTGGTGGCCCGGCAGGACCTCACCCATCTGGGCTGGGCACTTGGCCGCGACGTGCGCGACCTGCTGATCACCGCGCGCCGCGAGGGAGTGGCCCTGACCGGCGCCCGCCGCTCCAACGGCCTTTGGACCTGGTGATGCGCATGAAATGGACCCTTCCATCCTTGGATTGGCTTCGCCGACGCGGACGCCCGGCCCGACCGGGCCCGGGCTCGCTGGTGGCGCTGAGTCTGGATGGCCACTGGCTGGAGGCCGTGCAGGCGCGCCGCACCAACGGCTCGATGGAAGTTCTGAAGTCGGTCCGCGTGACCCTCGCCCTGGACCCGCAGGAGGCCGATCCCGTGGTACTGGGCCGGGAAATCCGGCAGCACCTGGATGCCGCCGGCATCCGGGAACGTCACTGCGTGTTGGCGCTGCCGCCGAACTGGCTCTTCAGCCTGAGCTTTCCACTCCCCGACCTGCCGGAGGAAGACCTCGAAAGCCTCATCCAACTGGAGGCTGAACGCGGTTTTCCCACCAGTCCGGAATCCCTGCAGGTGTCCCGCTCGCGCTACCGGCTGCCGGGTGGCGCGGCAGGCGTCACCCTGCTGGGGCTGGCACGCCAGCACCTGGAGCGCCTCGAAGTCGCCCTGCGTGCGGCGCACTTGCGGCCGTTGAGTCTCACTGTGGGACTGGCTGCCCTGCCCGGCCTCAATGGGGAACCGGATGAGGGAACCCTGATCCTGCAGCCGGGGGAACAGGGAGTGGACCTCCAGGTGGCTTGCGGCGGCGGGTTGGCCCTGGTGCGCACCCTGACGCTGCCCGCGGAGGAGACTGCTTCCTCCCCTTCCGCGGGCGCGGCCTCCGCGGCAGGGTCAGACCCGCTGACCCGCGAAATTCGCATCACCCTGGGCCAGTTGCCTCCGGCGGTGGGCGAGACCCTCCGGCGGCTGCGGGTGGTGGGCGACGGTCCGGAAGCGGAGCGCCTTGCCGCGCGGCTGCGCGAGCGCCTGACCGGGGCCGGTTTGGCGGTCGAGTGGTGGCGCGAGCCTCCGCGGGAGTTCCAGGGCGTGCGATTGCCTCAGGGGGCGACGCTGACCCCGGCCCTGGCCGTGGCGGCGCGATACTTGGCGCAACAACCGCCCGCGCTGGAGTTTCTGCCCCCGCGCGTCAGCCGCTGGCAGGCCCTGGTACAAAAATATGCCCCCACGCGGCGACTGGCCGTGGCGGGCGCCGCCACCGCCGGAATCCTCCTCCTGGTCCTCCTGGCCCTGGCGGCGCAGCAAATCCGGCTCAGCTACTGGCGCGCGAAGTGGAACGCCATCCGCGCCGAGGTCACGGCTCTGGAGAAGGTCCAGCAACACATCCGGCAGTTCCGCCCGTGGTACGACGAGTCCTTCCGTACGCTGAGCATCCTCAAGCGTCTGACCGAGGCCTTTCCCGAGGATGGCACCGTCTCCGCCAAGTCGGTGGAAATTCGCCCCGGCAGCACCGGAGTGACCTGTTCCGGCACGGCCCGCGACAACGCGGCGCTGCTGCGGACCCTGGACAAGCTGCGCGCCATGCCCGAGGTGCGCGAGGTGAAGGTCGAACACATTCGCGGCAACGCGCCGATGCAGTTCACCGTCAATTTCCGATGGGCTGATACCGGAGCCCCGCCCTGATGAATCCGCAACAACGCCAGCAACTGCTCGCCTGGGTGGCCGCCGGCGCGGTCGCGCTGCTGGCCTTCAATTACCTGGTGTTCGAGCCGCTGAGCCGCGCCTGGAACGCTCGCGCCGCCGAGATCGCCCGGCTTCAGAAGTCCATCGCCGACGGGACCCGGCTCCTCGCCCGGGGGGACAGCCTGCGCGCGCGCTGGGACACCATGCGCCAAAACGCCCTCACCAACCAGCTTTCCCAGGCGGAAAACCAGTTGCTCAAGGCCTTCGAGCGCTGGACCCAGGACAGCCGGGTGGGCGTCTCGGCCGTCAAACCGCAGTTGAAGGGCGGCGAGGACCCCACGTCTGCCACCCTCGAATGCCGCGTGGAAGCCTTTGGCAATCTGCCCGCGCTCACCCGCTTCCTGTATAACGTGGAGGCCGATCCACTGGCCCTGCGCCTGGACGTGGTGGAACTCACCGCCCGGGACGACCGCGGGGAACAGTTGACTCTCGGCCTGCAGGTCAGCGGACTCATTCTCGACCCCCGTTCCGGACCGTGACCATGACCATGAACCGGCATGCGGCGTTGACTGGCTGGATTCGCCCGGCCCGCTGGACGGCCGGCCTGCTGCTGGCGGGCTGCCTGGCTGTCCCCGTGGCGGCGCAACCGGCGGAAACCCCGTCGCCCCCCGCGGGACGCGGCCGCCCGGATTACCCCTCGTTCCGCATCATCACCGAACGCAACATCTTCAACGCCGGACGTTCCGGCCGGGCCAGCGCCGCCCCGGCCCAGGAAACCCGCCGCCCCCCGGCGCGGGTGGACACCCTGGCGCTGGTGGGGGTGATGGATTACGCCCGGGGACCGCACGCCTTCTTCGACGGCTCCAGTCCCGAGTTCCGCAAAGTGTTGAAACCCGGCGAGAGCCTGGCCGGGCTGAAACTGGTGGAAGTTTTGCCCAATGGAGTGCAACTTGAGGCCGGGACCAACCGTCTGGAATTGCGGGTCGGCGCTCAACTGCGCCGCGAGGAACAAGGCCCGTGGCAGGTGTCCGAACGGGCCGAACCGCTCGCCGGCGCCGCTTCCCCCGCTTCCAGCGGGGGTGCGGCCCCCGGCAATGGCGGCAGTGCCGACGCCGATGAAGTGCTGAAACGATTGTTGCAACGACGCGAACAGGAGACCCGATGAAAAAGCGGATCACTCTTTGGACCTTGGCGTTGGGGTTGGGGCTCGGGGCGGCCCCCCGCAGCCCGGCCCAGACAGACGAATTGCCACCCGATCCGTCCCCCGTGGAAGAACCTGTCCTGGTGGAAACGGAACTGCCGCCGGGGCCGCCCGGCCCGCTGCCCACGGTAGAATTCCTGCTTCCGGGCGGTCCTGCCGCCGAAGCAGAGGATGTCGTGGTACCCGCGCCCGGCCCCGACGCTGAACCCGGGCTTGCCCCGGAATCCGAAACTCCGCCGGCCCGGTTAACCGATTCGCCCGCCCGGCCGGCCCCGTCCGGCCCGCCCGGCTGGGAATCCCTGCGCCCTCCCGAGCAGCGTGGCGCCCCCGCAACCACCACGCTGCGAGCCCGCACCCCTGCGGAAACCGAGCCCGTACCGGGTAATCCGGACAAACCCCTGCGCCTGAACTTCCGCAACGCGCCGCTGGATATGGTGCTGGATTACCTCAGCGAGGCCGCCGGCTTCATTATCGTGCTCGAGACCGAGGTCCGCGGCCGCTTGGACGTGTGGAGCAACCAGCCGTTGTCCAAAGAGGAGGCCGTGGAATTGTTGAACAAGGTCCTTGCCAAAAATGGCTACGCCGCCATCCAGGCCGGTCGCACCCTCACCATCGTCAGCCGGGATGAGGCCAAGAAACGGGATATCCCGGTGCGGGCGGGCGCCAACCCGGCCGACATCCCCAAAAGCGAGGCCATCGTCACCCAGATCATTCCTGTGCGGTTCATTAACGCGGTCCAGTTGGCCCGGGACCTGGCGCCGTTGTTTCCGTCCAGCGCCACCATCGCTGCCAACGAGGGCGGCAATGCCGTGGTGGTCACCGACACCCAGGCGAGCATCCGCCGCATCGCCGAGATCATCCGTGCCCTTGACACCTCGATTGCCAGTGTCTCCACCGTGCGGGTGTTTCCGCTGCGGTACGCCGACGCCAAATCGCTCGCCACCGTGGTGCGGGACCTCTTCCAGACCACCGAGACCGGCCGGGGCAGCCAGCAACAGCAGCAAATCTTCCGCGGCTTCCGGGGTGGCCCTCCGGGCTTCGGGGGGGACCAGGGCAATCAGCAGGCCGGCAGCACCGGCGGCGGACGCGTGGCCACTCCGCGCGTCGTGGCCGTGGCCGAGGAGCGCAGCAACTCGCTGGTTGTCAGCGCGCCCGAGGACCAGATGCTGCTCATCGCCGAGCTGGTCGAGCAGGTGGACGTGGACGTGGATGACATCACCGAGCTGCGGGTCTTCCGGCTCCGGTATGCGGACGCGCAGGAAACGGCGGACCTGATCAAGCAACTGTTCCCGGACCCCACCACCCAGAGCGGACAGAATCGCGGCGCGGCGCGGTTTGGCGGCCCGGGCGGTTTCCTGGCGCGAAACCAGAACGCCGCTAACAACCAGAGCACCCGCCTGATCAATCAGACCCGCGTCCAGGCTGTGCCGGACCTGCGCACGCGCTCGGTGGTGGTCAGCGCCGCGCGGGAACTGATGGACCAGATTGCGGGCGTCATCGAGCAACTGGACTCCGACCCGGCCCGCAAACAGCGGGTGTACACCTTCTCGGTGGAGAACACCGACCCCGCGGCGGTGGAGGAAATTCTGCGCGGACTGTTCGAGACCCAGAACACACGCAACCGCGCGGCCACGACGCGCTCCGCCACCCGCCAGGCCGGCAGTCAGTTGAACCAGCGCGCCACCACCACCCTGCAAAACCAGGGTCGCACCGGCGGCGGGTTGGGTGGCGCCGCTTCTCGGTTCGGGGGTACCGGCCTGGGCAACGCCGGACGCTGAACTTGACCTGAGGCGTTGACTTTATTGGCCATGCACTCTCCCTGGTATCGTGCGGTTTCGGGCCTCGTGCTGGCGGGCCTGTTGAGCGATGTGTCCCCGCAACTTCAGGGCCAGCAGCAAACACGCGCGCGCACCACCTATCCCTCTGCGACCGAAGTGGGCGAAGCCATCATCTCCGTAGACCCCGAAACCCGAAAGATCATCGTGGTCACCGACGAGGAAACCGCCGAACACATCGGCCAGGTCGTCACCAACCTCGATCGCGCCGCGCCGCAGGTGCTCATCAACGTCCTGTTCCTCGAGGTCACCTATCGCAAGGGGCTGGACCTCGGCGTCGAAGGCAGCTACCGGCGCCAGGACGGAGACGTCACTTCGTCCATCCTCCAGCAATTTCGCGGGCTGCCCGGGCTGACCTCCGGCGCCGGTCTGGCCACCTTCGTGGGGCAGGACTGGGATGTGACCCTGCGCGCCATTGCCGAGCAGGGTCGGCTGGAAGTGCTTTCACGGCCCACCATCCTGGCCCGCAACAACCAGCAGGCGGTCATCACCGTCGGCCAGCAGGTGCCGCTCATCACCAACGTCCGCTACGACACCTTCGGCAACCAGATCAACGCCATCACCTACCAGGACGTCGGCATCATCCTGCGGGTCACTCCCTTCATCACCTCGGACGACCTGGTGGAAATGATCGTCAGCCCGGAAATCTCCAATCTTTCCGACGAACGCGTGCCCATTGCCTCCGGCACCAACGCCGTGGGTGCCCCGGTCATCAACCGGCGTGCGGCGGACACCGTGGTCGTCACCCCCAACGGCCAGACCGTGGTCATCGGCGGCCTGATGCAGGACACCAAGACCGCCAGTACCAGCAAGGTGCCGCTGCTGGGCGACATTCCCCTGCTGGGCGCCGCCTTTCGCCGCAAGGTCAACCAGGACACCAAAACCGAGCTGCTCATCTTCCTCACCCCGCACATCGTCAAACACCCGCGCGACCTCATCGCCATGACCCGCACCGCTCGGGATAACTCCGAAATCCTGCCCCGGTCCTTCTCCGAGGAGCAACTGGACCGGATTCTAAACGGTCAGCCGGCCGGACCCAACCCCGCCACGCCGGCCCGAAAATCGCGCAAATAGCTGCGGGTGCCTTCCTCACCCTTGGCATTCTTCGCGCCTTCGCGCGAGCCCGGTCAGGCCCGGCGGGGGGCGGGGACAGCCCGCCTTACCTTTCTTACTGCGTCTTCTGCGTGGTCTTGCGGGCTGCTTCCGCCGGGCTGGAAGCCCGGCGCTACGGCAGGCTGGGAAGCCTGCCGCAATGTAGCGGCAGCCATCCTGGCTGCCGTGGAGGGCAGCTTCCAGCCGCCTGGAAATGGGCGCGCGCAACGATTGCCCAACGCGTCGCGCCTCTACGCGCGAGTTCGGTCAGGCCCGGCGGCGGGCGGGGACAGCCCGCCCTACTGGCGTTGGGGTGTTCGAGTCAGGTAGGGCGCGCTCTCCGAGCGCGCCGTTTTCCGCTCGATTGTCCGGTCGCGCGGCCGGGCGCGCCTACGGGGAGCCGAGCAACAGCGCTTCCAGAAACTCCCGCGCGCGCCGCGCCTCGGCCACCACTTGGTGAAAATCGCCGCGGGCGGTAGTTTCCACCAGGACCGGCCCGCTGCGGAAACCACCCGCGCGCAGCCGGGCGAACACCCGGACAAAATCTACCTGCCCGTCGCCCGGCGTCACCATCACGTCCTTGGGCGGACGAAAGTCCTTGGCGCTCATCCCCACCACCAGGCCGTCCACGGTGGCGGCGTCTTCCACCGGGTTCCGGACGCCGTCCGAGTAGTAGTAGATGTTGCCCGGGTCGTACCAGAGCCGGAAGTTGCGGTGGCCGACCTGTTCGATCTTTTGGCGACATTGCGGGCCGGTGGCGATGGCGCCGCCGTGCGGTTTGAGGGTCAAGCGCACGCCCCGTCCAGCCGCATAATCCCCGACTTCCCGGATCGCCTTGTAGTACGGGGTCTGCAGGGCCTCCTCCGTCACGCCGCCGAGCAGCAGGTTCGGCGCGCCGCAGGACGCACAATGGTCCACCAGCCGCTCGAGGGCGCGGAGGTTCTCCGCCACCGCCGGCTTGACGGTGTAATCCCCGTACACCGACAGGCAACGCAGCCCGTGCTGCCGAATCAGTTCGCCCGCCCGCGCCGCTTCCTGCGGAGTGGTCTCGGCCGTGATGACCACTCGGGAGCGGCCCTTGGCGGTCATGAGCCCGCAGTAGCGAAACCCCGCGGCCGCGATGCCATCCAACGCCGTGGGTAGATCATGGTCATCAAACGGCCGGGTGTAACAGCCGATTTGCCAGGCGACGCCGACGGTGGACTCCGCGGAGCGCGCGGGTCGGGCGGTCAACGCAAGCGTGCCCAGGCCGAGAGCAAGTTGGAGGAAGTCGCGCCGGCTGGAGACGGCGTCCGGGCGGTCTGACGTTTGGAGGGCCGAGGGACACGAACATGAGGAGCTCGGGTGCATGGTGCGGAGATGGCTTGAAATATTGGCGGGTTCAAGCGCGCAGGCGCCAGCGCCTCAGTCGGAGGGCGTTGCCGATAACGAGCAGATCGGACAGGCCCATGGCCGCGGCGCAGACGACCGGGCTAAGAAAGCCCAGCGCGGCCAGGGGCACGGCCGCGGCGTTGTAAAAGAAGGCCCAGAACAGATTTTGCCGGATGGTGCGCAAGGCTGCTCGGGCCAGCCCCAACGCCTCGGGAATGGCCTCGATGTCCGAGCGCAGCAGGATCAGGTCCGCGGCTTCGCGCGCCACGTCACTGGCGCGGCTCACGGCTACACCCAGATCGGCTTGCTCCAGCGCGGGCGCGTCGTTGATGCCGTCCCCGACAAAGGCCACCCGCAAGCCCTCGCGTTGCAGGCCGGCAATGATTTCGGCCTTGCGCGGCGGCGAGGCGCCGGCAAAGACCCTTTCCGGGGGCAACCCCACGGTTTGCGCCACGGCGGCGGCGGTGCGCGGCTGGTCGCCGGTGACCAGATAACAGCGCAGCCCCTGCGAAGTAAGGCGGTGGATGACGTCCGGCGCGGCGGGTTTGACGGTGTCGCGCAGGGCCAGGAGCCCCAGCAGGGTCTGTCCCGCTGCCAGGCCGAGGACGGTGGCGCCCTTGTCCGCCCAGTTGTCGGCAAACTTGGGCAGCGGGTCCACGGCCACGCCCGCGGTGCGCAGCCACGCCAGCGAGCCCAGCCGCAGGACCTGTTCGCGACGCTTGGCTTCCACCCCGCAGCCTCGCACCTCCTGCCAGCGGTTAAAGCCGGGAGAATGCCCGCCGGACGCCGCCGAGGTTTCGACGGAGGCGCCCCAGCGGGCCACGGTCCGGCTCAGCGGGTGATCCGAGGGCGCGGCCAGCTCCGCCGCCAGCCGAGCGAGGTCCGGCGCGCGCGCGTCCGCCGGACGCAAGTCCTCGACCGCCGCCACCTCCACCTTGCCCCGGGTGAGCGTGCCGGTCTTGTCGAACACCACCGCCTGGAGCCGGCCGGATTTTTCCAGCGCCACCCCGTCGCGGATGAGGATGCCGCGCCGCGCCGCCACCTGGGCGGCCACCAGGAGGGCAATGGGCGTGGCCAGTCCCATGGCGCAGGGACAGGCCACGATGAGCACCGCCGCGGCATGGACGGCCGCCGCCGCGCGCGAGGTCTCCGGCACCCGCACCGACCACAGATGCGGCGCCAGGCGGTCATGCAGCGCCCGCGCCGCAGCATAATTCCCGCCCCACCACACCGCGGTCGCCAGTGCCACCAGCAACACCGCCGGCACGAAGATGCTGCTGACCCGGTCCGCCAGCCGCTGGATTTGAGCGCGGCTGTGTTGCGCGCGCTGGACGGCGGCAATGATCTGCCGCAATGCCGTGCCCTCGCCGGTGACCGTCACACGCGCCACCAGGCGGCCGTTCTGGTTTACCGTGCCCGCGTACACGGGGCTGCCGGGTTCCTTGTCCACCGGCAGGGATTCGCCGGTGAGCATGGCCTCGTCCACCGCGGAGTGGCCTTCCACAACGACGCCATCCACGGGCACGCGGTCGCCGGGCTTGAGCAGGAGGCGGTCGCCGGGGCGCAGTTGGGCCACCGGCACCTCGACGTCGCGTCCATCCGGCTCCAGACGGCGGGCTGTGGGCGGCGCCAAGTGCAGCAGGCTTTTCAAAGCGCCCGCGGCGCGCTCCGCCGCGCGCGCTTCCAGCCAGTGGCCGAGGCTGATCAGGGTGAGGATGGCGGCCGCTTCCATGAAATACAGGTGGCCGGGCCAGCCGGCGAGCAGGGCCACGGCGCTATAGGCAAAGGCCGTGGTCGAGCCCAGCGCCACCAGCGTGTCCATGTTGGCCGCGCGGACCCGCAGTTGGGCCAGCGCACCGCGATAAAACCGCGCTCCACTCAGGGCCTGAACCGGCAGCGCCAGCGCCAGAGACAGCCAGCGGAACCACGGCTCCATGCCCAGGTGAAAAACCCACTCGCCCAGCATCAGCGGCGCCGTGACCGCCGAGCCGACCACTACGTTGAACCGCCAGCCCTCCAGGGGTGACCACGCCCGGCGCGCGGGCGCGGGTGGTTCCGTTTCCAGCACTTCCGCGCCGAAACCGGCCCGGCGTTGCAGGGCTTCGATGACCGCCTGCGGGTTGACGGAAGCCCCCGGCTGCCAGCGCACAGTGGCGCGCTGGCCGGCCAGGTCCACCTCCACGCGGTCCACGCCGGGCAGGGACAGAAGGATTTCCCGGGCGCGTTGCGCGCAGCCCTGGCAGGTCATGCCGGTGACGCGGAACCGCGTGGGCTCCGGCGCGGCTTGGGTGGCGGTGATGGTCGCTTCCATCTTGGGCACGCGGCTCGCGGCGCACGGCCCGCTCCGGGGCCGCGTGGATGCCTCAAGATCAAGGCTTGCGTGCCCGCGTCAAGCGTTGGTGACGGCGGCATGGAATCGCCCCTCGCGCCAGTAACAACCATCGCAGGGGGTGGCAACCAGGTCAAACTGAATCGGCCGGGTAGAAAAGGAAAGACGGACAAAGGCGGCGGGATTACGGACACCGGCGCCGGGCCAGCGCCAGCAGCGCGCCGCCCAGCGCCAGCAGCGCCCCCGCCCCCGGCTCCGGCACCAGACAGAAGCTCTGCAGGCCGACGGGGTAGTCCGCAAGGCCCGGGCCCATCGGGATGGGGGCCATTGGGACCAAGTTGGATACACCATATCTGCCCCCGGATGCCACAGCCTCCTCGAAACTGGACCCTGCCGAAGTTTCCCAGGCACGGAGTTAGAAATATCCTGTCATCCCCGGAGGAGTGGACACAGCGACTACCCTCGCAAGTATGTAGCCAGCGTGGTCGTCGGTGCGAAAAGAAACCACCTCACCCACCGGGCTCAAACTGTCCGGACTCAATCCCCAATATCCCTGCGCCGAAAAGGTCGGTCCCTCCAGTGTCCGGCAATCCACGTCAAACACCGGCGCATAAAATCCCACTAGAGGATAACGGTTTCCCACCACGATTTGTCCCTGAGCCCATGCCTGCGGGGCCAGGAGGAGGCTTAACCCAATCGTCAACCAAGGTTTCATGGGTGAAAAAGCTTGCTGGTTCTACGTGTCATCAGGGTGCGACCTTCACACGGACAATCCGGGTACCCCAGTTGATCTCCTCGGTTGGCACAGCGTACTCTTGCACGGTCCAAAAGGAATCATCTACCGGGTCCATGCTGGTGGCGGAATAATCCCCCCGCCGTTCGCCGTGGGAGTACACGCTACTTCCAGCCTGGATCAGGCTCGGTCGGGTCATCCACGTGCCATTGGCCTTGCGGGCGCGGTAAAACGCCCCGATGTACTCGGTGGCTCACGAACCGGAAAAGCCCACCAACAGGTCCCCGGCGGCGTTCACATTCAGCGAGGGGAAGTGGTACCAGTCGGGGTTGCTGGACGCGTCATCAATCCGGCCGTGAGCAGACTCCGCGCCGTTCCAAACCTCGGCATCCGGGCTGGGGAAGCGGTGCTCTTGGTCCCGCCGCGGGAGAATCCGAACCGGCGCGGTCCCGGTGTCGTCCTCCGGCCCGCGCCAGCGCCCGCAGCCCGCCCCGCAGCCGCGCCCCCGCCGGCGTTTCCAGGTCAAAGACACTCTCGGCGTTCAGGTCATGACTGAAGATCGCGCGGATCGGGCCGTACCGCGCAATGGCCCCGTCCGGGAAGCTCTCGATC
>FWPU01004026.1_pt1 | contig 35161 bp, 37 predicted proteins | sample 2228361 | NCBI WGS metagenome assembly FWPU01 (sample SAMEA103939777, study PRJEB20133) | metagenome
CCGCGTCTCGTGCTCATCGCCGCCCTCGACGATGCGACCGGAGAAGTGCTGGCGGCGACCTTTCGGGACGTCGAGGATGCCCACGGCTATCTCCTCGTCCTTCGCACCATCGCGCTCTCCAAAGGCCTGCCCCTGGCCATCTATAGCGATCGCCCTGGCATCTTCCACCGGGACCGCCGCACCCCGCCCCTGGCCTCTATAGGTCAATCAGCCTTCCTTCGCGGCGGCTGCAATTCAGACATGAGTTTGCGGGCAGGGACAGCCTTGCGGGAGCTCAGCCTTTCCGAACAAATGCTTGGTGCCGGGAGGGGGATTTGAACCCCCATGGGTGACCCCACACGCCCCTCAAGCGTGCGCGTCTGCCAAGTTCCGCCATCCCGGCACGGGATGAGGGCACCTGCGATTATAACCGGCCCCGCGACGGTCGGACAATCGCCAGGCGGTCTCAGACGGCGGGCGGAAGGTGGGCCGGACGGCCCGGGCAGCCGCCTACCCCGGAGCGACGTCAGCGGCTGAGGACCAGGTAGGTGGCGCTGAAGACGAAAAGGATCGAGACCGCGGTGGTGAGGCGCAGCATCAGCGTCTCCCGCGGCCGCGGACCGTGAAAGAGGCGGGCGCTGCCACCGATGGCTCCCAGGCCTTCCCCCTTCGGCCCCTGCAGGACGACGATCCCGATGACCGCCATCGCCAGGACCAGGTGCACGATCAGCATGGTCTCAAACACGGGACCCTCCCTCAGCTCGCACCGCCTAGTCTACTACGCCTGCCTGCCCCCCGCCATGCCCCCTGCCCGCCACCGCCCGGACGATGGCCGCGAAGGCCTGCGGGTCCAGGCTGGCCCCTCCCACCAGGGCGCCGTCGATCTCCGGCTGGGTGACGAACTCGGCGATGTTCTCCGGGGTGACGCTGCCCCCGTACAGGATGCGGGCCTGCTGCGCCGCATCGCCGAAGCGCTCAGCCAGCCATGCCCGAATCAGAGCGCTCACCCGGTTGGCCTCTTCGCCGGTGGCGGCCCGCCCCGTGCCTATGGCCCAGACGGGCTCGTACGCCACCACCAGGCGGTCGCCCACGGCCGGGTCCAGCCCGGCGGTGCCCAGGCGCACCTGCCGGGCCACCACCTCCTCGGTGCGCCCGGCGTCGCGCTCCTCCAGGGTCTCGCCCACGCAGAGGATCGGGAACAGCTCGTGGGCGAAGGCGGCGGCGACCTTGTGCCCCGCCTCCTCATCGGTCTCCCTGAAGTGGCGGCGTCGCTCCGAGTGGCCCACGATGACGTAGGTGCACCCCAGGTCCCAGAGCATCGGTCCGGAGACCTCCCCGGTATAGGCGCCCTGCGCCTCCCAGTGCATGTCCTGGGCTCCCAGCTCGATGTTGCTGCCGGCCAGGGCGCGGCCCACGTCGGCCAGGGCGGTGAAGGGAGGGCAGACGACGATGTCCACCTCCTGGAGGTCGGCCACCAGCGGCTTCAACGCCGCTACGGTCTCGACACCCTCGCGGGCCGTCTTGTGCATCTTCCAGTTGCCGGCTGCCAGCGGAACGCGCGCCACTAGCCGTCCTCCAGCACGGCGACTCCGGGCAGGATCTTCCCCTCCATGAACTCCAGGGAGGCGCCGCCACCTGTGGAGAGGTGGGTGATGCGCTCGGCCACGCCGGCCGCCTCCACTGCTGCCGCGGTGTCCCCGCCGCCCACCACCGTCACCGCGGAGGACTCGGCCAGGGCCCGGGCCACAGCCCGCGTTCCCTCGGCGAAGGCCTCTACCTCAAAGATGCCCATGGGGCCGTTCCAGAATATGGTCCCGGCGCGCCTGATGTGGTCGGCGAACTGCTCCCGTGTGCGCGGGCCGATGTCGACGCCCATCCAATCGGGGGGAATGGCGTCCACGGGCACCACTCGGGTGGGCCCGCCTTCAGGCGAGGGGGCGACGACCACATCCACCGGCAGGGCGAAGGTGACCTCCCGCCGGGCCGCCTGCGCCATCAGCTCGCCGGCCAGTTCCACCAGCTCCGTCTCCACCAGCGACATGCCCACCTGCAGCCCCCGAGCCCGCAGGAAGGTGTAGCTCATCGCCCCGCCCAGCAGGAGGGCGTCGGCTTTGCCCAGGAGGTGGCGGATCACCGGGATCTTGTCCTCCACCTTCTTCCCGCCGAGGAGGGCCACGAAGGGACGTGCGGGCTGATCCAGGATGGCGCCCAGGTGGTGCAGCTCCTTCTCCATGAGGAACCCCGCCACCGCCGGAAGGTGCCGCGCCACCCCCACGGTGGAGGCGTGCGCCCGGTGGGCGGTGCCGAAGGCGTCGTTGACGTATAGGTCGGCCAGCGTCGCCAGCTGCCGGGCAAAGTCGGGGTCGTTGGCCTCCTCCCCGGGGTGGAAGCGGAGGTTCTCCAGAAGGAGGACCTCCCCCGGTCCCATGGAGGCCACGGCGGCCTCCACCTCCGGACCCACCACCTCATGGGCCTGACGCACCGGGCGGCCCAGCAGCGCCTCCAGCCGCGCCGCCACCGGGGCGAGCCGCAGGCCCTCCACCACCCGCCCCTTCGGCCGTCCCAGATGGGAGCAGAGGATGACCCTGGCGCCGCGCTCCACCAGGTGGGTGATGGTGGGCAGGGCCTCACGGATGCGGCGGTCGTCGGTGACGCGCCCCTCCTCCAGCGGGACGTTGAAGTCCACGCGCACGAGCACGCGCCGTCCCGCCACGTCCACGTCACGCACGGTCTTCTTGGGCATACCGCCTCCTCGCACGGCACAGGGGGTGGGGCCGGATCCCGCACCCCCTGTCTCCTCGCGTGCCTTCGGGGCCTACAGGCCGCGCTCGGCCATGTACCTCACCAGGTCGGCGACGCGGCAGGCGTACCCCCATTCGTTATCGTACCAGGTAAAGGTCTTGACGAAGTTACCCCCGAGGACGGTGGTCAGAGGCCCGTCCACGATCCCGGAGTAGGGGCTCCCCTTGAAGTCCATGGAGACCAGCTCCTCCTCGGTATAGCCCAGGATGCCCCGCATCTCCTCCGCGGCGTAGCGCTGGAAGGCGGCGTTGACCTCCGCCGCGCTCACCTCCCTCTCCAGCTCGCACACCAGGTCCACGATGGACACCGTGGGGGTGGGGACGCGCATGGCGATGCCGTGCATCTTCCCCTGCAGCTCGGGCAGCACCAGGAAGATGGCCTTGGCCGCCCCGGTGGTCGCCGGGATGATGTTGAGCGCGGCGGCGCGGGCCTCGCGCAGGTTCTCCCCCACCACGTCCAGGATGCGCTGCGTGTTGGTGTAGGAGTGCACGGTGGTCATGAAGCCGCGGCGGATGCCGAACTCCCGGGAGAGGACCTTGGCCGTCACGGCCAGCGCGTTGGTGGTGCAGGAGCCGTTGCTGATGATGGTGTGCTTGCCCGGATCGTAGAGCTCGTGGTTCACCCCCATGTTGATGGTGATGTCCTCCCCCTTGCCGGGGGCGGTGATCACCACCTTCCGGGCCCCACCCCGCAGGTGACCGCGGGCCTTTTCCGCCTGGGTGAAGCGGCCGGTGGACTCGATCACCAACTCCACGCCCGCCTCCCCCCAGGGGATAGCCGCCGGGTCGCGCTCCTGGAAGACCCGCATCGCCCGGCCGTCGACCACCAGCTCCCCGTCCCGGACCTCCACCGTGCCCGGATAGCGTCCGTAGTTGGAGTCGTAGCGGAAGAGGTGGGCATTGGTGGCCAGGTCGGCGATGTCGTTGATGGCCACCACCTGCACCTTCCCCTCCCCGCGTTCGTGGATGGCCCGCAGGGACTGTCGTCCGATCCGACCGAACCCGTTGATCCCTACCCGCACCATAGTGCACCTCCCACCTGGCTCCTCGCCGCCCCGGCTAGGGCGGGGCGTCGCGGGCACGCTTCACCCGCCGCAGGTAGACGTCCAGCAGGTCGCGGCGGATGAAGCCCGCGTTGTCGAAGATGCGGATGCTGAAGGCGATCACCGCGCCCAGGTACAGATCCAGCCCCAGCAGGTCTCCCAGCCCGGCCAGGAGCGCGGCGAACCCGGCGTTGACGACGAAGCCGGAGAGAAAGATGGCGAGGTCGAACCGTGCCTCCAGCTGCGCCCGCACCCCGCCCAGGATGGTGTCGATGGCCGCCAGGATGGCGATGGCCGTGTACTTAACATAGCCCAGAGGGATCTGCACCGGGCTGAGCAGCCCTAGCAGCACCCCCAGGAGAAGACCTATCAGCGGCAGCCACACGCCGACACTCCTACGGCCCCTCGTCGCCCGCCGGGCGGGCGATGACGAACTGGGTCGTCCCCCGGTAGGCGGGCACGGTCACCCGCTCCAGCCGCTGCAGGCGCATCGGGAAGCCAAACGCCCGCAGGACCTCCACCGGGCCCCCGGGCCGCTCCAGCTGCGCCAGCAGGCGGGCGGGGTCGCCGATGGCCGCCACCGTGTAGGGGGGAGCGATCCGCTTGGTGTTGCACAGGATCGTGGTGCCCACGCAGTTGATCCCGGTGCGGCTGATGAGCCTTTCCCCGTTCACCGCCACAGCCTCCGCCCCCGCCGCCCACAGGTCGTTGATCACCGCGTGGATGTCCGTGTAGTGCAGGATGGTCTTGTTGGGATCGTCGCCCGGCTGAATGGGGCGAGGGCTGTCCCGCATCTCCACCACCACGCCGGGGCCCTCCAGAGGGGTCAGGCCGGCCAGGGCCCGCAGCTCGCTCACCCGTCGGTTCATCCGGGCGGCGGCGATCTGCCGTTCGGCAGCCTCCCGCTCCAGGGCCGCCACCTGCCGGCGCAGCTCCTCCACCGCCGCCTCCAGTGCAGCACGGCGGCTCTCCTGCTTGCGCAGCTGGATGGCCACCTCGTGCAGCCTGGTGGAGGGGATCTTGAGCTGCTGGCGGATCTCCAGCTCGTTGCGCATCTGGGTGCCGGCGAAGAACCCCCCCGCCACCAGGGCCATGGTCAGGCCGACCTGCCACCAGGAGATACGGGGGCGCACCAGGGTCCGCGTCCCCACGGCTGTTACGGGCCGCCGGCGGGGGCGGGAACGCCCGGGGCGGCGCCCTGGCGCTCCCTGGCCTCCAGCTTCTTCTTGATGCGCTTCAGCCGGAAGACGTCCTCGCGGGCGCGCTGCTCCAGCACCGCGGCGATGTAGCGGATCTCACCGCGGATGCGCGGGATGACCACCTGCTCCAGGGCGTTGACGCGACGGGTGGTCTTCTTGATCTCCTCGCCGAGCTTCTTCAGCTTGATCTCCGTGGCCGCCACCTGGAGGATGGCCGCAAGCAGCTCCTCGAACTGGGCGGCGCTCTCGATGGTGCGGGCGCTGGTGGCGGCGGGGTTCACCCCGCGCGCCAGCAGCGGCCGGCGCACGTCGCGCACGCTAACCTCCGGGATCTTGGTCCCCCAGACGTTGCGCACCTCGATGTCCACCAGCACCTCCCGCCGGTCGGCCATGGCCGCCGCCTCCAGAGCCTCCCGCCCTTCCACCGCCTTGGCCAGAGCCAGCATGACGTACGCCTCACGCGCCGCGGCCGCCAGCCGGTCGCGGGCGCCCAGAGCCTCCCGCACGATCTTGAAAAAGTCGGCCACCAGCGCATCCCGCTTGCGCTTCAGCAGGTCCACTCCCTGCACGGCCACCCGCAGCGTGTTCCGCCGCTGCAGGAGGTTCATCCGTGTGGGGCTGATGGTCTCAGGCATGGTTCTCGGCCGGGGGCGTTACCGCAGCTTCTTCTCCTCCCAGAGCTCCTCCACCAGGGCGCCGTAGTACTTGTCCACGTGGTCCTCCTTGATCCGCTTCAGCTCTCCCTTGGGGAACATGGAGAGCAGCTTCCAGCCCAGCATCAGGGTCTCCTCGATGGAACGCTCCGTCTGTCCCTGGTTGAGGAACTCCCGCTCGAAGCGGTCGGCGAACTGCAGGTAGAGCCGGTCGCGCGGGGTAAGGGCCTCCTCGCCGATGATGGCCACCAGGCGGCGCAGGTCCACGCCGTTGGCATACGAGGCGAAGAGCTGGTCCTTGACGTTGGCGTGGTCGGCGCGGGTGCGCCCCTCCCCGATTCCGTCGTTCATCAGCCGGGAGAGGCTGGGCAGCGGGTTGATGGGCGGGTAGATGCCCTTGCGGTGCAGCTCCAGGGAGAGGACGATCTGCCCCTCGGTGATGTAGCCGGTGAGGTCGGCGATGGGGTGGGTGATGTCGTAGTCGGGCATGGTGAGGATGGGGATCTGGGTGATGGACCCCTTCCGCCCCAGGATGCGCCCGGCGCGCTCGTAGATGGTGGCCAGGTCGGTGTACATGTAGCCGGGGTAGCCCCGGCGGCCGGGAATTTCCTCGCGGGCGGCGCCGATCTCGCGGAGAGCCTCGGCATAGTTGGTCATGTCCGTGAGGATGACCAGCACCTGCATGTCCAGTTCGAAGGCCAGGTACTCGGCGGCGGTGAGCGCCAGGCGGGGCGTCATCAGCCGCTCGATGGCCGGGTCGTCGGCCAGGTTGAGGAACACCACGCTGCGGGCCAGGGCCCCGGTGGACTCGAACTGCTCGATGAAGTAGGCCGCCTCCCGCTGGGTGATCCCCATGGCGGCGAAGACCACGGCGAAGGCCTCCTCCTCCCCCAGGACCTTGGCCTGCCGGGCTATCTGCGCCGCCACCGCATTGTGCGGCAGACCGGCGCCGGAGAACAGGGGCAGCTTCTGGCCGCGGACCAGGGTGTTCAACCCGTCGATGCTGGAGATGCCGGTCTGGATGAACTCCTGCGGCCGCTCCCGGGCCACCGGGTTGATGGGCGCCCCGATGATGGGCAGCCGCTTCTCCGGGATGATGGGTGGCAGCCCGTCGATGGGCTCGCCGCGGCCGTTAAAGCGCCGCCCGATGATCTCCCGGCTGACCCCAAACCGGGCCACGTCCTCGCGCAGGCTCACCGCGGTGCTCGCCACGTCCAGACCTGTGGTCTCCTCGAAGACCTGGATGACGGCGTGGCGCATGGAGATCTCGATCACCTGGCCGGTGCGCACGGAGCCGTCCGGCAGGTGGATGTTGACTATGGCGCCGTAAGAGAGCTCCCGAGCCCCCTCCACGAAGAGCAGCGGGCCGGAGATGTAGGAGATGGAGCGGTAGCGCTTGGTGGCCAGTTCCACGGAGGTCCCTCCCCGTCCTCAGGAGCCCGCCGCCGCCGGCTGGGCTGCGAACGCCTGCGGCAGCTGCTGCAGAAAGTCGGCGATGTGCTCCTCGAACTGCTCCTTGGGGACGTCCTTCAACCGGGCGATCTGCTCCACCGCCGGCAGGTTGAGGATGTCGTCCATGAGCATGCCGCGCTTCAGCGCCGCCGCCCCCAGGTCGTAGAAGCTCATGATGGCCTTGAGGATACCGTACGACTTGGAGAAGGGGGAGAAGGCGTCGTCGCTGAAGGCGGACTGCTGGAGGAAGTCCTCGCGCAGCATCTTCCCCGCCTCGATGATCAGCCGCTGGTCGTCCTGCAGGGCGTCGGGCCCGACCAGCTGCACGATCTCCTGCAGCTCCGCCTCCTGCTGCAGCAGCGCCAGGGCCCGGTCGCGCAGCTCCTCGTAGTCCTCGGGGAGGTGCTCCCGGTACCAGCGGGAGAACAGAGGGGTGTACAGGCTGTAGGAGCGCAGCCAGTGGATGGCGGGGAAGTGGCGCCGGTGCGCCAGACTGGCGTCCAGCGACCAGAAGGTCCCGGTGATGCGCAGCGTGGCCTGGGTCACCGGCTCGGAGAGGTCGCCTCCCGGCGGCGAGACCGCGCCGATGACGGTGATGGAGCCGCGCCGCTCGGGCCGGCCCTGGCAGATGCCGCGCCCCGCCCGCTCGTAGAAGGCGGCCAGGCGGCTGGACAGGTAGGGGGGGTAGCCTTCCTCCGCGGGCATCTCCTCCAGGCGGGAGGAGATCTCGCGCATCGCCTCCGCCCAGCGGCTGGTGGAGTCGGCCATCAGCGCCACCTTATACCCCTGGTCCCGCCAGTACTCGGCCATGGTGATTCCCGTGTAGACCGAAGCTTCGCGGGCCGCCACCGGCATGTTGGAGGTGTTGGCGATGATGATGGTGCGCTCCATCAGCTTCCGGCCCGTGCGCGGGTCCTCCAGCTCGGGAAACTCGTCCAGCACGTGGGTCATCTCGTTGCCGCGCTCGCCGCAGCCCACGTAGATGATCACGTCGGCGTCCGCCCACTTGGCCAGCGTCTGCTGCATCACGGTCTTGCCGCTGCCAAAGGGCCCCGGGATAGCCGCGGTCCCCCCCTGGGCCACGGGGAAGAGGACATCGATGATGCGCTGGCCGGTGACCAGCGGCTCCCGCGGCTCCAGGCGGCGGCTTAAGGGCCGGGGGAAGCGGACAGGCCAGGTGTGCATCAGGCGCAGCTCCCGCCCGTCGTCCAGCCGCCCCACCGCGTCGGTGACGCGATAGTCCCCGGCGTGGATCTGGCTGACGCGGCCGGGTACCGCATCGGGCGGCAGGAGGATGCGGTGCACAAGGCCGAACTCCGGGACCTCCCCGATGACGTCGCCGGGACCTACCTCCTCCCCCGGCCGCACCGTGGGCTGGAACGGCCAGCGCTTCTCCCGGTCCAGGGCCGCCGCCACCGCGCCCCGCTCGATGAAGTCGCCCTTCTGCGCGCGCACGGCCTTCAGCGGCCGCTGGATGCCGTCGAAGATGCCGAAAAGCAGGCCGGGCCCCAGCTCCACGGCCAGCGGCAGCCCCGTGGACTCCACCGGTTCTCCCAGGCGGAGGCCGGAGGTGTCCTCGTAGACCTGGACGAAGGCGGTGTCGCCGTCCAGGCGGATGATCTCGCCGATCAACCGCTCCCGCCCCACGCGCACGATGTCGTACATGCGGGCGCCGGTCATCCCTCGGGCTATCACCGCCGGGCCGGCGATCCTGATGATCTCACCGACTATGGCCACGTGCGTCCTCCTCCTACCGCAGCTTCACGTAGAACCCGATGTGCTCCTTGACCAGGCGGGCGATGTAATCCTCGCCGCTCTCCACCTGCGCGCTGGGCGCGGGGAAGGGCACCAGGATGGGCATGTCCCGCCCCCGCATCAGCCGCGCCAGCTCCTCCTCCGCCCCCTGCAGCAGCGCCTCGTTCACAGCCGCCAGCCCGTAGCCCAGGGCCGCCAGCCGCCTCAGGTGCTGCAGCGCCTCTGCCGGAGAGGCGGCCTCGTGCACCTCCACCCCGGCCAGGCGGAAGCCGGTGGCCGTCTCCGGGTCGGTGATCACGGCCATCCTATACAAGGAACATCTCCCGCAGCACCAGGTCGCGCGGGATCCCCAGCATCCGGCTGCGCGCGATCAGGCGAAGATTCACCACCTCATTGTACTTCAGGGTCAGGTACCCCACCACGATGTCGATGCCCAGCGGGTCGGCCATATACAGGCGGGCCGCGCTCCGGGTCAGCAGCCGGTCCAGCTGCTGCTCGAAAGCGGTGAGGTCGTCGCCGGGCTCCCCCAGGGGGAAGCCCCGGGCCCCCAGCGCCCGCCATGCCTGCTGTGCGGTCTCCGGCGCGCTGAGTAGGAGGAAGAGATCCTCGGTGACCAGGGCCCCCCCGTCGATGAAGAAGCGGCGGCGGGCGTCAGCGTCCAGCGGCTCCTCCGCGCGCACCAGCTTCACCGCCGTCTTTACGTTGAGGATGTCGATCTCCGCCTGCACCAGCCCGCGTACCACGGTCTCGTTGTGCCCGCCGCCGCGGGCCACGCGCAGGACGTGGGCGGCGTAGTGCCGGCCCAGGTGCATCTCCAGCCGCAGCAGGTCGCGGCCCTGCAGGTAGTCCCGCAGCCCCTCCGCCAGCGGCAGGGCCAGGGGGTGCTCCAGGGCCTCCAGCACGCCGGCCACGGCTGGGAGGTCCGGCTGGCGGGCCAGCTCGCGCAGGGACACCTCGGTGAGCAGCCCGGCGGGGAGCACCGACTCCATGATCTCCTCCTCCGCCCGCCCGGTGTGCTTGCCCCGCAGCACCGCCCGCAGGTTAGCCAGGTCCCAGCGCAGCAGCAGCGCCTCGATCAGCGCTTTGGGCTTGCCGTCGCCGAAGCTGCGGATCTTCTGCGTGGTCGCAGAGAAGTTGCGCGCCAGCGCCTCGTCCACGGCGGCGAGGCCGCGGCTGCGGGTGAGGGCCTCCTGCAGCTCCCGGCCGTAGGGGGTGGCGTTCAACGCCGCCAGGAAGGCTTCAAAGCTGGGAGCGCCCAGCAGCTCCTCCATCTGCCCGGCGTTCAGCAGCCGGCTGCGCATGGCCCGCACGCGGGCGTTGATGTAGGCAAAATCCGGCACTGGCGCCCTCCCGCACCGCCCGTCCGCCGCGCGACTGCGGCGGCGTCACCGCACCGCCGCCCGCGCGCCGGGGGCGGCTCACCCCCACAGCGTCCGGGCGATCTCCGCCGCCAGCGCCAGGCGCGCCCGCTCCAGCCGGGAGGCCAGCGTGTTGACCACGACGTAGCGCTCGTCGGCGGAAAGCAGGCGCACCCCTCCCCGGAGGCCGTCCGCCGCCCGCACCTCGGCGTCCACCCCCTGCCGCCGTGCCACGGCGCGCACCGTCTCCAGGTCGTCAGGGTGGGCGTCGATGACCACCCGGCCGTTGAGCCCGCGGACGCCCTCGGCGACGAGCTGTTCCAGGATCCGGCTGTAGCGCGGACGGTCCCTAATCACCTGCTCCAGGGCCTCCTCGGCGCGGCGGAAGATGTCGGCGATGATCCGGTCCTTCTCCTGCAACAGCAGCGCCTGGGCCTGGAGGCGGGCCGCGCTCTGGGCGCGGAGGCGACGGGTCTGCAGCAAGGCCTCCTGCTGGCGGCGCTGTGTCTCCACCATCTGGCGCGCCTGCGCCACGGCGGCGGCGCGAAGCTCCTCCGCCTGTGCGCGCGCCTCGGCCAGGATGCGGTCCCGTTCCGCGGCCGCCTCCTGCTCCAGCAGGGCGAGCAGTTCCGAGCTCACCGCGCCGGGTTCAGCGGATCTTCCCTATGAGCAGGAAGGCCGCCAGGAACCCCAGGATGATCATGGTTTCCGGCAGGGCCAGGAAGACGATCATCAGGCCGCCAATCTCCGGCCGCTCCGCCATGGCCCCCGCCGCAGCGGAGCCGATGCGCGCCTGCGCCAGCGCGGTGCCCAGCGCGCCGAAACCGACCGCCACCGCGGCGGCCAGCGCCAGCAGCCCCGAGCCCACGCCCAGGCCGGGCGCGGCGGCGGGCTGCTCTGCGGCGGCCAGTGCCGTGCCGCCCAGGACGGCCAGAACTACGGCGGTGAGCACGAGCGTACGTACCAACCTAGACAATCTCCCCACCTCCTGCCTTGCGAAATGGCCGGTAGTGACGACCGGTTTCCTCGTGGTACTTGAGTTTGGTCAGCAGCTCGACCCAGTGAAGACGGGCCGGCTGGATGATGTGCCCGATGATGGTGAAGACGAAGAACAGGACCTGGAAGACTCCGGCGACCACCGTGCCCAGCACCGCGCCTACGATGCCACCCAGCCCGAACTGGCGGACCATCTCCGGGCCCAGGGAGTTGGCAGCCACAGCCAGGATGGCCGCGGCCAGGCCGAAGGCCATCAAGCGGGCGTGGGAGAGAATGTGCCCGAAGGCGGTGAACGACTCCAGGAACCACAGCAGGCTGGGCCGGCCCGCGGCCATGAACGCCCCGATGGCCCCCAGGGCAAAGTAGACGCTCCAGCGGGCCAGGCCGGCCGGGAGCATCCCGCTGGTAGTCCCCAGGAAGAGGAGGATGGCGGCCAGGGTGCAGATGGTCACCAGGCTCTCGAAGACGCCGCGGCGGTGGCGGTGGCGTAGCGCCAGCACCAGGTGGCCGAACAACCCCAGGTAGATCATGGCGACCCCCACCAGGAGGATCATGCGGAAGTAGAGGTCCTGCTCCTCCACCCGGTTGAAGACGGGGTGCACGTGGAAGAGCAGCTCCGGAAGGTTGCCCAGGGCCTCGCCGTAGACCACCCCAAAGCCCACCACCCAGAAGGCCATGACGCGGACGAGCCAGGAGAGCGACGCCAGCGTGGGCGGGGCGATCTCCAGGTTGAACATGGACAGCCTCAGCGGGCGGCCGGCGCGGGCGCGGCTTCGCAGCCACCATCCAAAGAGGAAGAAGAGGAGCCCGTAGCCCACGTCGCCGATGACCAGCCCGACGAAGAAGGGGAAGGTGAAGGAGACAAGTGGGGTGGGGTCCCAGGTGCCGTAGCGCGGCGGCGGGAAGAGCCCCAGCAACAGCTGGAACGGCCTGATCGGCGCAGGATTATCCAGCAGCACCGGCACCCGCTCCGCCTCGTGGGGGTCGGCCGGGGTGTCGTAGACCACCACCTCGGTACCGAAGCGGCGCTGCAGGGCGCGGCGCACGGTGCCCACCGTGCGCGTGGGCGTCCACCCGTGCACGATGAAGGTGTAGCGCGATTGCGCCAGCTGGGGCATGACCTGCAGCCGGGTCAGGCGGTCCTGCAGCACAGCGCGCAGCGCCACCACCCGGGCGCGCTGCGCCCGGGCCAGCTCCTGGAGCGCATCGCCGATGGCGGCGATCTCGCCGGGGAGGGCCGCACGCCGCTCCTCCATCCGCCTGATGGCCTCCGCCGACGGCAGGTCGGCGTAGGCGCTGGGCAGGCGCAGCTCGCTGACCCCCGCTCGGGCCAGGAACCCGCGCACCGCCTCCGCGTCACGGCGGTGAAAGGCGACGACGACGCCTATCTTCCCCTCCTCCACCACCCTGCTGACCAGCTCCATGCGGCCGCCGGTCACCTCGCTGAGGCGGCGGCGCAGGTCCAGGACCACGGCCACGTCGCGCGTGCGCAGGATGAAGCCCACGGTCTCCAGGGAGTGGCTACCCGCCAGCAGCCCCAGCAGCGGGGAAAGCACGCGCACCGCGCTCTCGTAGGAGCGGATGAGCTCCAGCTCGTCTTCCCGCTCCCGGCGCTGCCGCACCAGCGGCTGCACCCGCTCCTCCAGGGCGGCGATCTCGGCCTCCAGCTCCTCCAGGGACCTGGCGGCGAGTTCCTCGGTACCCGGTGTGGGGTCGGCAGGGACGGGAGGGAGCAGGGTAAGCAGCCCGTCCGCGCGCGCGCGCAGCCTTTCCAGAGCCTCCACCTGGGCCTGCTCCGCCGACTCCGGCCGCACGCTGGAGAACTCCGCCGGAGCCTCCTCGGCCTCGATGCGGTCCACGTGGAGGCTGCCCACCCCCTGGATGGTCTCCAGCACCGAGGCCAGGTGCCGCTTCGGCCCGATCACCAGCACCCGGGACATGGCCACGATCACTTGCCGGCCTCCCCGAGGACGCGCTCAACCACCATGCGGACGGCGGCGTCCATCCGCTCCATGGCATGGCGGCGCAGCATCTCCGCCTCGCTGCGGGCGCGGCCGACCATCTCCTCGCTGATCCGACGGGCTTCCTCTTCGGCCCGCGCCTCGTACTCGCGGACCAAAGCGGCCGCCTCCTCCCGCGCCCTCTGGACCACCGCCTCGGCTTCCCGCCGCGCCTCCTCCACCAGGCGGGTCGCCTCCTCCCTGGCGCGGGCGACCATCGCCTCCAGCTCGCGCTCCTTCTGCGCGATCAGGCGCAGTACGTCCTCTCCGTCCCGCTCTCCTCGCTCAGCCATCAGTGGTCAAACTCCGCCTCTGTCACGGCATCCCCTGCGGGAAGCCTGCACTCCGTCGCCTGGGAGAAAGGGGGCTCTGACATCCAAAACGCCCTGGGAGACCTGCTCTCCCCGGGCGAAATCCCGCCCCATGATAACAAACCACCGCCCCCACGGCAAAGGCGCCCGGGTCCGCTGGCGCCAAAGCGGGGGCCGGCACCCGGGCCTGCCCCGGCCCGCCCGGCCTACGGCAGCAGGAGGCTGGCGGTGCGGGCGAAGACGATCAGCGGCTGCGGGTAGAGGCCAAGCAGCAGGGTGGCCGCGCCGGTGATCCACAGGGCGGCGCGCAGGGCGCTCGGGCCGCGGATCGGCGTCGGGTCGGCGGGGGGCAGCAGGTACATGGCGCGGATCACGCCCACGTAATAGTAGAGGGAGATGACGCTGTTTATCACCCCCGCAGCCACCAGCCACAGCAGCGCGGGGCTGCGCTCGATGGCGGCGGCGAAGATGTAGAACTTGGCGAAGAACCCGGCCGTGGGCGGGATCCCGGTGAGGGAGAGCATAAAGAGGGCCATGAGGAAGGCCAGCCCCGGCGCCCGCTGCGAGAGCCCCGCGTAGTCCGGAATCTCATCCGACCCCAGGCGCCCTCCGATGAGCGCGGCCACGAAGAAGGCGCCCAGGGTGAAGAACATGTAGGCGAACAGGTAGACGAGCAGGCCGGTGTTCCCGAAGGGCCCGCCGAAGGCGGCCACCCCTATGAGGATGAATCCGGCGTGGGAGATGCTGGAGTAGGCCAGCATCCGCTTGATGTTGCGCTGCGGCAGCGCCAGCAGGTTCCCCAGGAACATGGAGACCGCCGAGAGCAGGGCCACCAGCGTGACCACGTCCACCCCCGAGGGGGCGATGGCCACCGCCACCACCCGCAGGAGGACGGCGAATCCCGCCGCCTTGGAGCCCACCGAGAGAAAGGCGGCCACCGGGGTGGGCGCCCCCTCGTAAACATCCGGCGTCCACTGGTGGAAGGGGACCATGGAGATCTTGAAGCCGAACCCCGCCAGCATCAGGGCCAGGGAGACGATGAGGGCGGGCCGGGGGACCTGGGCCACCTTCTGGGCGATGACGTAGAGGCTGGTGGAACCGGTCAGCCCGTAGAGGAGGGAGAAGCCGTAGAACATCACCGCGGAGGCTGCGGCCCCAAAGAGGAAGTACTTCAGCCCCGCCTCGTTGCTCCGGGGGTTGCCCTTGAGGTAGCCCGCCAGCACGTACGAGGTCAAGCTGACCAGCTCTATGGATAGCGCCAGCAGGATGAGGTCGGCGCTGGCAGCCATGAGGACCAGGCCCAGGCTGGTGAAGACCAGTAGCGCGTAGAACTCCCCCTCGAAGCGGGAGGCGTCCTCCGGCCGCCGGCCCGCCGCGCGGAAGTAGTCCATGGAGGCCAGGATGACCAGAGCCGTGGCCAGCAGTGCCAGGACCTTGAAGAAGAGGGCGAAGCCGTCTACGGCGTAGGTGTCGAAGAAGATCCGCCGCGCGCCGCCCGGGAGGGAGGCCGCCAACCCCGCGGCGGGCAGCAGCGCCAGCAGCAGCCCGCCTACGGCCACCCACCCCACGGCGCGCTTGGCCCCCTGCCCCACCAGCAGGTCCACGCCCAGCAGGACGAGCCCCAGGGCGGCCAGCCACAGCTCCGGGGCCAGGCTCCAGAGGTCGCCCAGGGGAGGCATCAGCGCAGCGCCGCCACCACCGCGGCCATGGCAGTGTCGATGATCTCCAGCAGCGGCCGCGGGTAGAGGCCGAAGATGACCATGGCCGCCACAAGCGGCACCAGGGCCACCAGCTCCCGGGTGTCCACGTCCGGCAACCCCTTCCAGCGCGGGTTGGGGGGGCCGAGGAAGATGCGCTGGATGGTCCAGAGGAACATGGCTGCGGTGATGACGATCCCCAGCAGCCCCGTGGCCGCCAGCGCGGGAAATACGCCGAAGGCGCCCAGGAAGATGAGGAACTCGGCGACAAAGCCCATCAGCCCGGGCAGCCCCAGGGAGGCCAGCATGGCGACGGTGGTGATGCCGGTGTAGACGGGCAGAATGCCTCCCAGCCCGCCGAACTCGTTCACCCCGCGGGTGTGGGCGCGGTAGTCGTAGATCACGCCCACGATCATGAACAGCGACCCGGTGATCACCCCGTGGGCAACCATCTCGAAGACCGCCCCGTTCAGCGCCGTGGTGGCCGCCTGCGCCTTGGCCGGCTGGCCGTAGGCGGCGGCCGCCGCCGCCACCCCCAGCATGACGTAGCCCATGTGGTTGACGCTGGAATAGGCCACCAGCTTCTTCAGGTCCATCTGCGCCATGGACACCAGCGCCCCGTAGATGATCCCCAGCAGTGCCAGGACGGCGATGAGGTAGGCGTACTGCTGGAAGACCTGGGGAAAGAGGGGGAGGCTGAAGCGGACGAACCCGTAGGTCCCCAGCTTCAGCAGGATGCCCGCCAGGATCACCGAGCCCGCAGTGGGTGCCTCCACGTGGGCGTCGGGCAGCCAGGTGTGAAACGGCCACATGGGCACCTTGATGGCAAAGGAGAGGAAGAAGCCCCAGAAGGCGATGGTGGCCAGGCGCAGGTCCTTGGCCAGCGGCTGCTGCCGGATCAGGCTGAGCACGTCGAAGGTGCGCGGCTCAGCGTTGAAGTACAGCAGCAGTATGCCCACCAGCATGGCCAGCGAGCCCACCAGCGTGAAGAGGAAGAACTTGATGGCCGCGTACTCCTTGCGCGGGCCGCCCCAGATGCCGATGAGAAAGTACATGGGCACCAGGGTAACTTCCCAGAAGATGTAGAAGAGGAAGAAGTCCAGGGCCACGAAGACGCCCAGCATAGCCGTCTGCAGCAGGAGCAGCAGGAACATGTACTCCTTGAGCCGCAGCTCCACCCTCCAGGAGTAGACGATGGATACGGCGGAGAGCACCTGCGTAAGCAGCACCAGCGGCAGGCTCAGCCCGTCCAGGCCCACGGTGTAGTTGATGCCCACTGACGGGATCCAGGGAACCGACTCCACCATCTGCATCCCCCCGCGCAGGTCGAAGCGGCCCAGCAGGACGATGGCCACGTAGAGGGAGAGCAGGGACGCCCCCAGGGCGATCCCCCGGATGGCTCGGGGATTGTGGAAGAAGAGCAGGAGGATCCCCCCGGCCAGGGGGAGGAAGACCATCAGGCTAAGCATGGCTGCGCCTCATCGCACCAGTCCTCCCAGGATGAGCAGGATGACGCCGATGGCGATCACCAGCAGGTAGTTCTCGGCGCGCCCCGTCTGGACGAACCGCAGGGCGCCGCCCAGCGCCTTGGCCACCCAGCCGATGAGGTTCACCACCCCGTCCACCACGTAGAGGTCGAAGACGCGGTACAGGCGGGTGAGGGCCACCAGGGCCAGGCCGACGAGGTTCACCAGGCCGTCCACGACGTAGACGTCGAAGACCCGCAGCGCGCGGGAGGTCCACACCGTCCCGCGAACGACGGTCCACTGGTAGACCTCGTCGAAGTAGTACTTCCGCTCCGCCCAGGTGCTGAAGGGCTGAAACGCCCGCCGGACCGCCGCGGGCGAGAGCCAGCGCCAGCGGTAGAGGACGGCGGCGGCGGCCATGCCGGCCAGGGCCACGGCGGTGGAGATCAGGGCGATCCGCAGGTCGAAGGTGGCCGCCGTCTCCTCCCCGGCGTGGAGGAAGCGGCCGAAGGGGTTGCCCAGGAAGGGCGCGCCTAGGAAGCCTAGCAGCGCTGCGCCGCAGGCCAGGAACCACAGGGGGCCCGTCATCACCCGCGGGCTCTCGTGGGGGTGGACACCCCCGTGGTGCCCCCCGGTCCCGTGGGCCGCCCACCGCGGTTCCCCCAGGAAGGTGTAGAACATCATCCGCATGACATAGAAGGCGGTGACGAAAGAGGTGACCAGCCCCAGGTAGAACAGCGGGGGGCTGTGGTGCCAGGCCTCGGTGAGGATCTCGTCCTTGGACCAGAACCCGGCGAAGGGGAAGATCCCGGCCAGGGCCAGGCCGCCCACGAGCATGGTCCAGTAGGTGGACGGCATCACCCTGGCCAGGCCGCCCATCTGCTTCATGTCATTGGTCCCCATGGCGTGGATGACGCTGCCCGCCGCCAGGAAGAGGAGGGCCTTGAAGAAGGCGTGGGTCATCAGGTGGAAGACCCCGGCGGCGTAGCCCAGCACCCCCAGGCCCAGCATCATGTAGCCCAGCTGGCTGATGGTGGAATAGGCCATCACCCGCTTGATGTCGTCCTGCACCACGGCGATGGTGGCGGCCATGAAGGCGCTGATCCCCCCCACCCAGGCCACCACGGTGAGCGCGGTATGCTCCGGCGTCTGGGCGAAGAGCAGGAAGAGGCGCGCCACCATGTAGACCCCGGCGGCCACCATGGTGGCGGCGTGGATCAGGGCGGAGACCGGGGTCGGCCCCTCCATGGCGTCGGGCAGCCAGACGTGCAGCGGCACCTGAGCCGACTTGCCCACCGCCCCGCCGAAGAGCAGCAGGGCCGCCGCCAGCAGAACTCCTCCGCCCAGGCGGCCGTCCCGGACGGCGGCGAAGGTCTGGTCGAAGCTCAGCGTCCCCAGGGTGAAGAACAGCAGGAGGATTCCGGCGAAGAAGAAGACGTCGCCCACCCGGGTGGTGATGAAGGCCTTCATGGAGGCCCTGGCGGCGGCGGGACGCTCGAACCAGAAGCCGATCAGCAGGTAGGAGCACAGCCCCACCAGCTCCCAGCCCACATAAAGGAAAAGGAAGTTGTCGGCCAGGACCAGCAGCAGCATGGAGGCGGCGAAGAGGGAGAGGTAGGCGAAGAAGCGGGGGTAACGCGGGTCGCCGTGCATGTAGCCCACGGAGTAGATGAAGATGGCCGACCCCACCACGGTGACCACCAGCAGCATCACCGCCCCCAGCGCGTCCACCTGGATACCCAGCGCCAGGGGCCGCCCTCCCAGGACCAGCCACTCCAGGGTGGACCGCAGGGGGCCGGCCCCGCCCAGGACCTGGAGGAAGACGCCCAGCGCCAGGACCGCGGAGGCCAGCATGGCGCCGATGGCCACATAGGCCCCCTGACCGGGCAGGCGCCGGCCGAAGAAGACGATCAGCCAGAAAGCCAGAAAGGGGAAGAGGGGGATCAGCCAGGCGAGGGAGGTCACCATTTCAGCAGGTTGATCTCGTCCACGTGCACCGTCTCCAGGTTGCGGTAGACGGCCATGACCAGGGCCAGGCCCACCGCCGCCTCACAGGCGGCCAGGGTGATGATCACCAGGGCGAAGACGTGCCCGGCCAGCGCAGATGGGGCCACGTAGCGGTTGAAGGCTACCAGGTTGATGTTGGCCGCGTTCAGCATCAGCTCGATCCCCATGAGGATGGCCACCGCGTTGCGGCGGGTGAGGATGCCGTAGAGCCCCAGCCCGAAGAGCAGGGCGCTCACAGCCAGGTAGTGATTCAGCCCTACCGTCATCACGTCCCTGTCCCCTACTGCTCCCGGCGCGCGATGAGCAGTGCGCCCACCAGCGAGACCAAGAGCACCACGCTGCTGATCTCGAAGGCCAGGACGAAGTTGGTGAGGAAGGCGCTGCCCACGGCCGAGACGTTGGAGCGGGGCAGGGTGCCGGCTGCCAGCGGCCAGGCGGTGCGCAGTAGCAGCGCCAGCAGCGCCGCGGTCAGCGCGGCGGCGGCCAGCGCCCCCACCACCCGCTGCTCGTTGGCCTGGCGCACGGCCGTCCCGGTGCCCCCTTGCGTCAGCATGATCACGAAGAGGATGAGGACGGCGATGGCCCCGGCGTAGATGAGGATCTGGATCCCGGCCACGAACTCCGCCTGCAGCAAGACGAACAGCCCCGTCACCCCCAGGAGGCTGGGGATCAGGGACATGGCGGCGCGCACCAGGTTGCGGCTGGTCACCACCACCGCCGCTGGCAGCAGCGTCACCAGGGCCAGGATGGTGAAGGCGGCCAGCTCACCCACGGCCGACGGCGCCCCCGCCCGCCCTCAGACCAGCAGCCATCCCGTCACCAGCACCAGGAGGAAGCCCAGGGGGACGAGCCCCTTCCAGGAGAGGTGGAGCAGCTGGTCCAGCCGCAGTCGCGGGTAGGTCCAGCGCACCCACATGAGGACGAAGACCAGGGCGAACAGCTTGATGAAGAACCAGACCACCCCCGGCAGCAGCGGGCCGTGCCACCCACCCAGGAAGAGGACGGTGGTCAGGGCGGCCATGGCGAAAGCCTCGGCGTACTCCCCCAGCTGGAAGAGGGCAAAGCGCATCCCCGTGTACTCCGAGAAGTAGCCGGCTACCAGCTCCGACTCGGCCTCCGGGAGGTCGAAGGGCACCCGGTTCACCTCGGCCGTGGCCGCGGTGAAGAACAGCAGGAAGGCCAGCGCCCCGGGGATGAGCAGCCAGCGGTTGCCCGGCAGGCCGAAGATGAACCAGTTGCCGATCCCCAGCCACCCGCCGCGCTGGGCCTCCACGATGCCCACCGTGGACAGCGTCCCCGCCATCATAATCGGCACCAGCACCGCCAGGGCCAGGGGGATCTCGTAGGAGATCATCTGGGAGGCGGAGCGGAAGCCGCCCAACAGCGCGTACTTGTTGTTGGAGGACCACCCGCCCAGGAGGATGGCGATGACGATGAGAGAGGCCATGGCGATGAAAAACAGCAGGCCGATGTTTATGTCCCGCACCACGATGATGCGGCCAAAGAGCGGGCCGAAGGGAATGATGATCCAGGCCAGCAGCCCGGCCACCGCCGCCAACAGGGGAGCCGCATTGAATGTGAGGGCGTCGGCGTTGGCGGGGACGATGTTCTCCTTCTGCAGGAGCTTGACCGTGTCGGCCACGGTCTGGAGGAGGCCCTGCGGGCCCACGTGCTTGGGGCCCAGGCGCGACTGGATCCAGCCGCTGATCTTGCGCTCCAGGTAGACCCCCAGCATGGCCCCCACCAGCGCCAGGAAGGTGAAGATGGCGACCGCGGCCAGCGTCGCCTTGAGGATCTCCACAAACCAGCTCATACGCTAGACCCACTCCAGGGCGCCCTTGCGCCAGGCGTAGACCAGCCCCATACCCAGGATGACGATGAAGAGCGCCGCCTCCAGCAGGACGAACCCGCCCAGCCGCTGGTTGACGAAGTGGCGGAAGACCACCGCCCAGGGGAAGAGGTAGATCACCTCCACCTCGAAGAGGACGAAGACCAGGGCGAAGAGGTAGTAACGGACGTTGAACTGGGCCCACGCCTGACCGAAGGGGACGACGCCCGACTCGTAGGTGAGACGCTTCTGCGGATACTCCGCGCGCGGGGCCAGCGCCCAGACCAGGGCCAGAGGCAGCCCCGCCATGACCACTCCCACCGCCGCGAACACCGCCACGTAAAGCCAGTCCAGCAGCATGCCCGCCTCCGGCCCGGTTGCCGCGCCCATCATACGGGCGGGCGTTTGGGCGTGTCAACAAATCCGCCTCTTGCCCTCGTGATGTCAGGGGTTGTACGCTGGCGCGAAGCGCGCGGTGAAGTGGCGCAATAGCGGCGGCTCGTAGACAAAACGCAATCCGCGGATCTCGTGGCGGCGCCGCCAGGTCTGCGCCGCTGTCTCCGCCACCAGACGCATGTGCGATTGGGTGTACACCCGCCGCGGCACCGCCAGGCGGACCAGCTCCAGACGGGGGAAGCGCTCCTGGCCCGTGGCCGGATCGCGGCCAGCCATGACCGCGCCGATCTCCGCGCCGCGCACCCCGCCCTCCTCGTAGAGCGCGCAGGCCAGCGCCTGCCCCGGATACTGCTCGCGGGGGATGTGCGGGACGTAGCGCAGCGCGTCGATGAAGACCGCGTGCCCGCCCACGGGCTGAAGGACGGGCACCCCCTCCTCCGCCATCCAGCGCCCCAGCGTCTCAACCTGGCCCACGCGCCAGGCCAGGTACTCCTCGTCCACCATCTCCCGCAGCCCGGTAGCCATGGCCTCCATGTCCCGACCGGCCAGCCCTCCGTAGGTGGGGAACCCCTCGAAGAGGACCGCCAGGGCTGCCGCCTGCTGGTAGAGCCCGGCGTCGCGCACCGCCAGGAACCCCCCGATGTTCACCAGGGCGTCCTTCTTGCCGCTGAAGGTGCAGCCATCGGCCAGGTCGCACATCTCCCTTACGATGGCGGCCACGGGACGGTGCGCGTACCCGGGTTCCCGCTGCTGGATGAAGTAGGCGTTCTCCGCGATGCGCGCTGCGTCCAGGAAGAGCGGCACCTGGTGGCGGTCGGCCAGCTCCCGGGCGGCGCGCAGGTTCGCCAGGGAGACCGGCTGCCCGCCGGCCCCGTTGCAGGTCACCGTCACCAGGAGCAGCGCCACCGCCTCCCGCCCCACCTCGCCGATGAGGACCTCCGCCCGGGCCACGTCCAGGTTGCCCTTGAAGGGTGCCGGCAACGTGGGATCGTAGGCTTCTTCCACCGGCAGGTCGTCGGCGATCCCTCCGCGGTGCTCGATGTGCGCGCGGGTGGTGTCGAAGTGCATGTTGCCGACAACGTGCTGCCCGGGGCGCACCAGGACGGCAAAGAGGAGGTGCTCCGCCCCGCGCCCCTGGTGCGCCGGCAGGGCGTAGGGAAAGCCCAGGACGTCTGCCACCGCATCCCGAAGGTGGTAGAAGGACCGGCTCCCGGCGTAGGACTCGTCCCCCGTCATCAGCGCACCCCACTGGCGGTCGCTCATGGCGCCGGTGCCGCTGTCGGTGAGCAGGTCGATGGTGACGTCCTCCGCCCGCATGAGGAAGAGGTTGTAGCCGACCTCGGCCAGCAGGCGCTGCCGTTCCTCCCGCGTGGTGTGGCGGATGGGCTCGACGACCTTGATGCGGTAGGGTTCGGCCGGGGGGACGGGCATGGCTACACCCGCGCCCGCGGCGCGGCGGGCACCAGGCGCATCACCGCCGCCGCCAGGCGCGCCGGGTCGTGTCGCAGCAGCTCTTCCTCGCTCATCAAAGCCTCCCCCGCCACCTCGATCCCCAGGCCGCGGATCCGCTCCAGGTCGGCCTGTACCGGCACAGCCCCCTCCGCCGCGTAGCGGCGCAGCAGGTGGGCGTTGCGCGGCGCCTGGGTGTTCACCAGCACGTGCGTCACCAGGCCTGGGCCGGCGGCGTCAAGCAGCGCGCGCACGTGGTCGCCGGCCGAATACCCGTCGGTCTCGCCGGGCTGGGTCATCACGTTGCAGACGTACACGCGGGGCGCCGCGGCGCGGCGCACCGCCTCCGCCACCCCGCGCACCAGGAGGTTGGGGATCACGCTGGTGTAGAGGCTGCCCGGGCCGATGACGATCAGGTCGGCCTCGGCGATGGCCACCAGCACCTCTGGGAGCGCGGGCACCTCCGCGGGCTGGAGGAAGACGCGGCGGATGCGCCGCCGCGCCAGGGGGATCTGCGACTCCCCGGCCACGATGCTCCCGTCCTCGTACTCCGCGCAGAGGACGACGTCCTGCAGCGTAGCCGGGAGGACGCGGCCGCGGATGTTCAGCACCTTGCTGGTCTCCTTGATGGCCTCCTCCAGGTCGCCGGTCACCCCGGCCAGGCTGGCGATGAAGAGGTTGCCGAAGGCGTGCCCGTCGAAGGCTCCGCCGGGGAAGCGGTACTGGAAGAGCCGGGTCATCAGCGGCTCCGCCTCCGCCAGGGCCACCAGGCAGTCGCGCAGGTCGCCCGGCGGCAGCACCCCCAGGTCGCGGCGCAGCCGGCCGGAGCTGCCTCCGTCGTCGAAGACGGTGACGACGGCGGTGATGTTGGTGGAGTGGCGCTTCAGGCCCCGCAGCAGCGTGGACAGCCCGGTGCCTCCCCCCAGGACCACGATCTTCGGCCCGCGGACCAGCGGCCGCTGCTGCCGCAGCACCTCCACCAGCGTGGGGTTGCCCGTGGGGAAGAGGACCCGGTCGACGGAACGCAGGGTGCCGCGCAGCCCCACCAGCACCAGCAGCCCGCCGCCGGCCACCAGGAGGGCACCCGCGGCCAGGGAGGCGTAGGTGCCTGGAAAGGGCAGCAGGCGCAGCGCCAGGTGCACCAGCAGCCGCCGCAGCGCATCCAGCGGCCCCAGGTCGGCGACCAGGGCCATCCCGACCCCCGCCAGGACCACGCCCGCCGCCAGCAGCAGCGCCCAGCGCTTCAGCCCCAGACCCGGCCGCAGCCAGCGGGCCCAGCGCCGCAGCTGTTCCCGCACCGCCTACTCCTTGCGCACGTCGCGGTGGTGAACGCGCACCTTGTAGCCGCGGCGGCGCAGGTGGGCACCGAGCTCGTCGGCCAGCACCACGGAGCGGTGCTTGCCGCCCGTGCAACCCAGGGCGATGGAGAGGTGGCTCTTCCCCTCCTGCACGAACCTCGGCAGCAGGTAGTCCACCATCTCGAAGAGGTGCTGCAGGAAGGTGCGGGTCTCGGGCTGCCCCAGGACGTAGGCACGCACCGGCCGGCTGGCCCCGGGCAGCGGTCGCAGCGCCGGCAGGTAGTGGGGGTTGGGCAGGAAGCGCACGTCGAAGACCAGGTCCGCGTCCATGGGGAGGCCGTACTTGTAGCCGAAGGAGATGATGCTCACCTCCAGCGCCCCGGCCCGCTCCCCGCGCACGTAGGTGGCGATGATCTCCTCGCGCAGGTCGTGCACGGTCAGCGCGGAGGTGTCGATGATCTTGTCCGCCCTCTCCTTCACCGCCTCCAGGCGACGACGCTCCGCACGGATGCCCTGAAGCACCGTGCGCCCCTGCGCCAGCGGGTGCTTGCGCCGCGTCTCCTTGAAACGGCGCACCAGCACCTCGTCGGAGGCGTCCAGGAAGAGGATCTGGTGGTCGACCCCCAGCTCTCGCAGTTGTCCCAGCGCGTTGAAGAGGTCGTCGAAGAACTCGCCGCCGCGGATGTCGATGACCACCGCCACCCGCTGCACCTTCCCGTCCGAATGCAGGCAGAGGTCGGCGAACTTGGGCAGCAGCGCGGGGGGCAGGTTGTCCACGACGAAGAAGTTCAGGTCCTCGAAGACGCGCATGGCGTGGGACTTGCCGGCGCCGGAGAGGCCGGTGATGATCAGGAATCGCACCCCTTCCGCCCCACGCTTCCCTCCGCGGCGCCGCAGCAGCGCCTGGAGGTCCAGCCCCTCCTGCGGCGAGGCCGTCCGCCGGCCGCTACGGCCGGAGGACGTGACTGAGGACGGTGCTGATGACCGCAATGAGCAGCGCCCCTATGACCGCCGACCAGAATCCGGAGAACTGGAAGGGCGGAAAGACGGCCCGGACCAGGTAGAGCATCAGGGCGTTCACCACCAGGGTGAACAGCCCCAGGCTGAGGATGTTCACCGGGAGCGTCAGCAGCAGGATCACCGGGCGGATGAAGGCGTTGACCACGCCCAGGATCAAGGCGGCGATGATGGTGTTGCCCACCACGGGATCGGATATGCGGATGCCGGGTATGATCCGGGTGGTCAGGTAGATGGCCACCCCGTTAAACGCCCAGCGGAGGACGAAGCGGGTGATCACGCCTCCGGCTCCTCGGGGATGATCAGCCAGCAGAGGAGGTAGGCGAAGACGCCGGGAAAGACGCCGGTGAAGAGGGTGGTCACCGCCCAGCCGAGGCGGATGAGGGTGGGGTCGAGCTGGAAATACGCCCCCAGCCCCCCGCAGACTCCTGCCAGCATACGCTCGCGGCGCGACCGGTAGAGCCGTTTGGCCATGTCGCTCAAATTATAGCCCATGGGACGGCGCGGCGGCCCGCCGCAGCCCCCGAGCGTCACCCGCTCAGGCGCCGGCGCACCAGCCCCACAACCTGGCTGGGCAGCTCCGCCACGGCGACCCCCGCCGCGCCGAGAGCCTCCACCTTGGCCGCCGCGGTTCCCTCGCTGCCGGAGATCACGGCGCCCGCGTGCCCCATGCGCTTCCCCGATGGTGCGGTGCGGCCGGCGATGTAGGCCACCACCGGTTTGGGATACCCGGAGGCGATGAAGCGCGCCGCCGCCTCCTCGGCGCCGCCGCCGATCTCCCCGATGAGCACCACCGCCTCCGTCTGCGCATCCTGAGCGAAGAGATCCAGCGCCTCCTGGAAACTGACACCCACCACAGGGTCGCCGCCCAGCCCCAGCGCCGTGGACTGCCCGATGCCCGCGCGCGTCAGCGCCGCCACGATCTCGTAGGTAAGGGTCCCGGAGCGGGAGACCACACCCACCGGACCCTGGCGGAAGAGGTGGTTGGGCATGATGCCCATCTTGCATCGGCCGGGCGAAGCCAGCCCGGGGCAGTTGGGACCCACCACGTGCACGCCCTGCGCCCGGGCGACGGCCATCACCAGGACGGCGTCGTGCACGGGAACGTGCTCGGTGATGATGACCACCGGATCGAGCCGGTGGCTGATGGCCTCCAGGGCGGCGTCCTTGGCGAAGGGGGCGGGCACGAAGATGCAGGAGGCCGTCGCCCCGGTCTCCCGTACCGCCTCGGCCACGGTGTCGAAGACCGGCACGCCGTGCACCGTGGTCCCTCCTTTGCCCGGCCGCGTCCCGGCCACCACCCGTGTGCCGAACTCCAGCATGCGCTGCGTGTGGAACTCGGCCTGATAACCGGTGATCCCCTGGACCAGGACCCGCGTGTGCTCGTCGACGAGGATGGGCACCGTCCTACCTCCCGGTAGGGGCAGCCGCCAGCGCCTCGCGCACCGGACGCCCCTGCCACTGCGGCGGCACTTGCAGCTCCAGGGCGGCGAGGGTGGTGGCCGCGGTGTCGTAGATCATGATGGGCTGCGTCAGCTCCACCCCCGCCCGTGCCAGCCCTCCCATGGCGATCCAGGGGATGGTTACGTCCTCCGGACGGCCGCTGCCGTGGACCACTCCGTGCCCCCCGTGGTCGGAGGTGAGGAGGAGCAGCGTCTGCTCCCAAGCTCCCGCCGCGCGCACCTGCGCCAGGAACCGCTCCACCAGCGCAGGGATCTCCCGCACCACGGCCAGGTAAGGGGCGGACATCCACCCGTGACGGTGGCCGGCATCGTCCGGGTCGGCGACGTGCACGAACAGCAGCGCGGGGCGCTCCTGGCGGAAGCGCTGCGCCGCAACGTCCAGCACCGCCGCCTGCCGGTGGCGGGGAAAGGCCAGCCACTCCGCCGGCAGGTCGGCGGGGACCAGGAACCGCAGCTTCGGCTTGGCCAGCAGCACCACCACCCCGCCGCCGGCGCCGCGCACGCGGGTGAAGATGGTGGGCAGCGTCAGCCGCCCCATCTCCGGGGTCCAGTCGTTGAAACGGACCCCGTGCACCTCCGGCCCCACGCCGCTGACCATGGAGACGTGGGCGGGAAGCGTCAGGCTGGGCAGGACCGTGCGCGCCGACCAGGAGGCTGCGGCCTGCCCGCGCAGCACCTCCGGCCAGGCGCCCTGAAGGGCGTCCGCTCGCACCCCGTCGAAGCTGAGGACGACTACGGCGCGCGCCTGCCGGGCCGGCACCGGCGCCGCCTGCAGCACCAGCAGGAGCAGCAGGAGCGCCGGAATCGTTCGGAGGAGGCGCGGAGGCTGCCTCACGACGCCGCCTGGCGGGCCAGGCGCACCGCCTCGCGGGCACCGCCTCGCGGGCGGCCTCCTCGGCATCGACGAAGGCGTGGATGCCTGCGGCCTCCAGGATGCTTCGCCCCTCCTCCTCGTTGGTCCCGGTCAGACGCACCGCGACCGGCACCCCCGGCGGACGTGCGGCGATGGCCCTGGCGATGTGGTCGCAGCGGGTGATCCCGCCGAAGATGTTGATGAAGAGGGCCCGCACTCCGGGCTTGCGCAGGGCGATCTCCATGGCGGCGGCCATATTCTCGGTGGTGGCCCCGCCCCCCACGTCCAGGAAGTTGGCCGGCCGCCCGCCGAACTGCGCCACCATGTCCAGGGTGGACATGACCAGGCCCGCCCCGTTCCCGATGATGGCCAGGTCCCCGTCCAGCTCCACGTAGGCCAGGTCGGCCTGCCGCGCCGCCCGCTCCAGCTCCGTCTCCTCCTCCGAGGGCGGGCGGTCCGGGTGGCGGAAGGCGGCGCTGTCGTCCAGGATGACCTTGGCGTCCACGGCCAGCAGGCCGCCCCCGACCACCGCCAGGGGGTTGATCTCGGCCAGCTCGGCCTCCTCCTGCACCGCCAGGCGGTAGAGGCCGGTGGCGATGCCGGCGAAGGCGGTGAGGTAGTCCCCGCGCAGGCCTACCGCCGCGGCCAGCTCGCGGGCGTGAAAGGGCTGGAACCCCAGGAACGGGTCGACGTGCCGGGTGACGACGGCCTGGGGAGTGGTACGCGCCACCTCCTCGATGTCGATGCCGCCAGAGGCCGAGGCGATGGCCACCAGCTGGCGGGCCTCGCGGTCCAGGGTGATGGCCAGGTAGTACTCCCGCTCGATCTGTGCGGCCTCGGCCACCAGGAGCCGGCGGACGACCTCGCCCTTTATGGACATCCCCAGGATGGCCCGGGCGTGCTGCCGAGCCTCTGCCGGCGTGCTGGCCAGCCGGATGCCCCCCGCCTTGCCCCGCCCGCCCACCAGCACCTGCGCCTTGAGCACCACCGGGTAGCGCAGCTCCAATCCGTCCAGCTCCTCGGGGCGTGTGATCACCGCCCCGGGCTGCGTGGGGATGCCGTACCGGGCGAAGAGGGCTTTGGCCTGGTATTCGTGGAGCTTCATGGGGGCGCTCAGAGCTTGAGGCTCGCCAGCATCTCCCGCACCGCGGCCACCGAGGAGACGAAGGCCTGCCGCTCGGCGTCGCTCAGCGGCGCCTCCAGGATGCGCTCCATGCCGCCGGCACCGACCACCACGGGCACGCCGATGCAGAGATCGCGCTGCCCGTACTCGCCCTCCAGGTAGACGCAGCAGGGGATCACCCGCTTCAGGTCCAGCAGCACCGCCTCCACCATCTCCACCAGCGCCGCCCCCGCGGCGGTGAACCCGCTTTGCTTCATCAGCTCGGTGATCTCTGCGCCCCCCCGCCGCGTGCGCGCCACGACCGCCTGCAGCCGCCCCTCCGGCAGCAGCCGCCCCACCGGGATGCCACGGACGGTGGCCAGGCTGGCCAGGGGCACCATGTCCCGGTCGGTGTGCGCGCCGATGACCAGGGCGTCCACATCCCGCACCGATACCCCAAGCTCCATGGCCAGGAAGGTGCGGAAGCGGGTGGTGTCCAGCGCGCCCGACTGTCCCAGGACCCGCTGCCGGGGAAGGCCCGACACCTTGTAGGCCAGATAGGTCATGGCGTCCAGGGGATTGGTCAGGATGATGAAGACCGCGCCGGGTGAGCGCGGCGTGACCTGCTCCATCACCTGCCGGAGGATCCCAGCGTTGACATCTATGAGCTGCTCCCGGGTCATCCCCGGCTTGCGGGGGACGCCGGCGGTGACCACCACCACCGCCGAGCCGGCAGTCTCCTCATAGCCATAGGACGTCCCGGTGAGGCGCACGTCGAAACCGGCAATCGGTCCCGCCTGCTGGATGTCCAGCGCCTTCCCTTCGGGCAGCCCCTCGACGATGTCGGTGAGGACGATGTCCGCCAGGTTCTTCTGGGCCAGCCAGTGCGCCGTGGCCGTGCCCACGGCCCCTGCGCCGATGATGGAGACCTTGGGGCGACTCATCCGTACACCCTCCTTCATCAGCTCATGCGCTCGATCACCGCGGTGGCGAACTCGCTGGTGCGCACCTCCCGCGCGCCCTCCGTCAGCCGGGCCAGGTCGTAGGTCATGATCTTCTCCTGGAAGGTCCGCTCCAGGCCGCGTGTGATCAGGTCGGCCGCCTCCAACCAGCCCAGGTACTCCAGCATCATCACCCCGGAGAGGGTGAGCGACCCGGGGTTGACCTTGTCCTGGTTGGCGTACTTGGGCGCGGTGCCGTGGGTGGCCTCGAAGACGGCATGGAAGTCGCTGAGGTTGCCGCCAGGGGCCATGCCAATGCCACCCACCTGGGCCGCCACGGCGTCGGAGAGGTAGTCGCCGTTGAGGTTGCCGGTGGCGATGACGTCGAAGTTCTCCGGGCGGATGAGCAGGTGCTGGAAGGTGACGTCGGCGATGGTGTCCTGGATGAGGATCTTCCCCGGGGGGACCTGGCCGCCGTGCTCCCGCTCCACCTCCTCCCAGGTGACGGTCTGCTCCGGGAACTCCTCCCGGGCCACCTGGTAGCCCCACTCGCGGAAGGCGCCCTCGGTGTACTTCATGATGTTGCCCTTGTGCACCAGGGTCACCGAGCGGCGGCGGCGCTCGATGGCGTAGCGGATGGCCTTGCGCACCAGCCGCCTGGAGCCGAAGGGGCTCATGGGCTTCAGGCCGATGCCCGAGTCCTCCCGCACCCTCCAGCCGAAGGCCTCACGGACGAAGTCGATCAGGCGCCGCGCCTCCGGCGAGCCGCTGGGGTGCTCCAGCCCGGCGTAGATGTCCTCGGTGTTCTCCCGGAAGATGACCACGTTTACCTTCTCCGGGTGCCGCACCGGAGAGGGGACGTTCTGGAACCAGCGCACTGGGCGGACGCAGGCGTAAAGGTCCAGGAGCTGGCGCAGCGCCACGTTGAGGCTGCGGAAGCCGCCACCCACCGGCGTGGTCAGCGGGCCTTTGATGCCCACGATGTAGTGCTGGAAGGCGCGCAGGGTGTCCTCCGGCAGCCAGGAGCCGAACTCCCGATGCGCCTTCTCCCCGGCGTAGACCTCGAACCAGACGATGCGCCGGGTTCCCCCGTACGCCTTCTCTACGGCGGCGTCAAAGATGCGCCGCGCCGCCCGCCAGATGTCCGGCCCGGTGCCGTCGCCCTCGATGAAGGGGATGATGGGGCGGGATGGCACCTCCAGGTGGCCGTCGACGATGCGGATGGCCTCCCCATCGCGCGGGGGGGTCAGGGTGTCCAGGGTGAGCATGGGATCCTCCGACATTCCAGAATCGGGGCCACCCGCCAGAATACCACCTGGGCCGCGCTGCCGACAGCACCACCTCCGGCGGCGCCCCCTTCACCGCTTGGGCAAGAGGGCCGGGGCCGGCGACTGACGAATTACCGGAAGCATGTACCGCGGCGGTCCCGGCATGCTGGCCTGGGCCTTGCACCGGATTACCGGCCTGGCCGTCCTCCTCTTCCTCTTCCTGCACATCATCGAGACCTTCCTCCTCACCGTGGGGCCCGAGGCCTACAACTCGACGCTGAACATCTACAAGCAGCTGTGGTTCAAGCCGCTGGAGTTTCTCCTGGTGGCGGCGGTGATCTACCACGCCCTGAACGGCATCGTCGTCCTCATCCTGGACGCCTGGCCCGCCGCCGCCCGCTACCACCGGTCGATGCTCTGGGTGGGGGCGGCGGCGTACGTGGTGCTGGTCGTCCCCGCAGGATTCCTGATCATGAGGAGGCTCTTCGGCCTGTGATCCCCTCTCGCGCAATCCGGCCCGGCGGCGGCGCGCCCCTCTACCTCTGGTTCTTCATGCGGGTCTCCGCCGTGGCCATCCTCGGCCTGGTCCTGGGCCACCTCTACATCATGCACGTGCTCGCCGGAACCGACCGTATCGACTTCCAGTTCGTGGCCGCCAGGCTGGCCACACCTTTCTGGCGGGTCTACGACCTGATCCTGCTGGCCTTCGCCCTCGGCCACGGCCTGGTGGGCCTGCGCGGCGTCTGCGACGACTACATCCACGCGCGGGCATGGCGGGCGGTGGCTGAGGGAGCCATCTGGATCCTGGGGGTGGTCTTCTTCCTACTGGGAGCCTTCGTCTTGCTCACCTTCCAGCCGGGGGTACCGGGCACCGGGTAGGCGCGCCGCCGGCCCGTCTGGCCGCCGGCCGTGCTACGGTATCCTGGAGGAGTGCCCCCGCAGGGGCAGTTCCTCCAGGGAGGGAGAGCATGGACATCATGGAGAGCGTCGGGCAGCGGATGGAACGCGACACCCTGGGGGAGATGGCCGTCCCCGCAGACGCCTACTACGGCGCCTCCACCGCCCGCGCAGTCCGCAACTTCCCCATCAGCGGGCTGCGCTTCCCCCGCCCCTTCATCTACGCCCTGGGGATGATCAAGCGGGCCGCCGCCGAGGTGAACATGGACCTGGGCCTGCTGGAGCGACGTCTGGGCGAGGCCATCGTCCAGGCGGCACAGGCGGTGGCGGAGGGGCGCCTCGACGACCACTTCCCCCTGGACATCTTCCAGACGGGGTCGGGAACCTCCACCAACACCAACGTCAACGAGGTCATCGCCAACCGCGCCGCCGAGATCCTCGGCTTCCCCCGGGGCAGCAAGGCGGTGCACCCCAACGACCACGTGAACCTCTGCCAGTCCAGCAATGACGTCATCCCTACGGCCATCCACCTGAGCGCCCTGCAGCAGATCGGGCAGGTGCTGCGCCCCGCCCTGCAGACGCTGCAGCGCGCGCTGGCGGCCAAGGCCGTGGAGTTCTTCCCCATCGTCAAGACCGGGCGCACCCACCTGATGGACGCCACCCCCATCCGCCTGGGGCAGGAGTTCGAGGGCTACGCCGGACAGGTGGAGCGGGCGCTGCGGCGCCTGAGCCTGGTGGAGGAGGACCTTAGGGAGGTGCCGCTGGGTGGGACGGCCGTGGGCACCGGGATCAACGCCCACCCCGAGTTCGCGCGCCGCGCCTGCGCCCGCCTTTCGGAGCTCACCGGGGTGGAGGTGCGCGAGAGCAGCAACCACTTCCAGGCCCAGGCCTGCCTGGACGCGCTGGTCTTCGCCTCCGGAGCGCTGCGCGCCTACGCCACGGCGCTGATGAAGATCGCCAACGACATTCGCTGGATGGGCTCCGGCCCCCGCGCCGGGCTGGGAGAACTGCAGCTGCCGGCGGTCCAGCCTGGGTCCTCCATCATGCCCGGCAAGGTCAACCCGGTCATTGCCGAGTCGGTGATCCAGGTCTGTGCCCACGTCCAGGGCAACGACCTGGTGGTCGCCCTGGGCAACCAGTGGGGCAACTTCGAGCTGAACACCATGATGCCGGTGATGGCGCACAACCTCCTGCAGGCCATCGCCCTGCTGGCGGCGGCCTCGCGGAACTTCGCGGTGCAGTGCGTCGAGGGGCTGCAGGCCACCCCCCGCGGCCCGGCGCTGGTGGAGCAGGGGCTGATGCTGGCCACCGCCCTCGCCCCCGCCATCGGCTACGACCGGGCGGCGGAGATCGCCCAGGAGGCGGCGGCGAGCGGCCGGACCATCCGCGAGGTGGCCCGCGAGCGTGCCGGCCTCAGCGACGCCGACCTGGACCGGCTGCTGGACGCGGAGAAGATGACCGCACCCGGCCTGAGCGGCGTGGGCGGCGGGTGACGGCGGGGGCGCCTGTGACTGAACACACCTTCGACGCGGTCATCGTCGGCGCTGGGGGCGCGGGGCTGCGCGCCGCCGTGGAGCTGGCCGGACGGCGCGTGGCGGTGGTCAGCAAGCTCTACCCCCCGCGCTCGCACACGGGCACCGCCCAGGGGGGGATCGGTGCCGCCCTGGGCAACCTGGAGGAGGACTACCCGGAGTGGCACACCTTTGACACCGTCAAGGGCGGCGACTACCTGGTGGACCAGGACGCGGCGGAGCTGATGTGCCAGGAGGCGGTGGAGACGGTCTACGAACTGGAGCACTGGGGGCTGCCCTTCGACCGAACGCCCGACGGGCGCATCGCCCAGCGCCGCTTCGGCGGCCACACCCGCAACTTCGGAGAGGCCCCGGTGCGCCGCGCCTGCCACGCGGCCGACCGCACGGGGCACATGATCCTGCAGACCCTCTACCAGCAGTGCATCCGGCACGACGTCCGCTTCTTCAACGAGTTCCAGATGCTCGACCTCCTGGTGGAGGACGGCACCTGCCGCGGCATCGTCGCCTACGAGATGGCCACGGGTGAGCTGCACACCTTCCACGCGGGGGCGGTGCTGCTGGCCACGGGGGGGTTCGGTCGCCTCTACCGGGTGACCAGCAACGCCCACGCCCTCACCGGAGACGGCGTGGCCATCGCCTGGCGGCGGGGCATCCCGCTCATGGACATGGAGTTCTTCCAGTTCCACCCCACCGGCCTCTACCGCCTGGGCATCCTCCTCTCGGAGGCGGCGCGCGGCGAGGGAGCGGTGCTGCTCAACCGGCACGGCGAGCGCTTCATGGAACGCTATGCCCCCACGCTCAAGGACCTGGCCCCGCGGGACATGATCTCCAGGGTCATGTACCAGGAGATCCGCGCCGGCAACGGCATCGACGGGAAGGACTACCTGCACCTGGACTTCCGCCACCTGGGGCGCAAGGTCCTGGACGAGAAGCTGCCAGACGTCACAGAGTTCGTGCGCACCTACCTGGGCATCGATCCCGCAGAGCAGCCGGTGCCGGTGGTGCCCACGGCGCACTACGCCATGGGCGGCATCCCCACCGACAACGACGGCCGGGTAATAGTGGATGAGCGAGGGACCCCGCTGCACGGCCTCTACGCCGCCGGGGAGTGCGCCTGCGTCTCGGTGCACGGGGCCAACCGCCTGGGGACCAACTCCCTGGTGGACATCCTGGTCTTCGGCCGCCGTGCCGGACGGCACATGGCGGCGTACCTCCGCCAGGCGCCCCGGGAGCCCGTCCTGGCCAACCCGCACTCGGCCGTGGGGGAGCTGCTGCAGGAGTGGACGGCCCGCAGGGAGGGCGAACCGCCGGCCCGCATCCGCGACGACCTGCAGGTCCTGATGATGGACAAGGTCTCCGTCTTCCGCAGCGGGAGCGGCCTGGTCGAGGCGGCCGAGGGCCTGCGCGCGCTGCGCGAGCGGTACGGGCGAGCCCGGCTGGACGACCGGGGGCGGCGGTTCAATCAGGACCTGCTGGAGGCCATAGAGCTGGGCTTTCTCCTGGACCTGGCCGAGGCCACCGTGGCCGCAGCCCTGCACCGCACCGAGAGCCGGGGCGCCCACTACCGGGAAGACTACTCCCGGCGCGACGACGCCCAGTGGCTGAAGCACATCCTGGTCTACCGGGGGGAGGACGGACGCATCACCTTCCGCTACAAACCGGTGGTGATCACCCGCTTCCCGCCCAAGGAGCGTACCTACTGATGAAAGTCCACTTCCGCATCAGGCGCTTCAATCCCGAGCGCGACCCTCGCCCCTACTGGGCGGACTACCAAATCGAGGCCGACCCCTTCGACCGGGTGCTGGACGGCCTTCACCACATCAAGTGGTACATCGACGGCAGCCTGGCCCTGCGCCGCTCCTGCGCCCACGGCATCTGCGGCTCGGATGCCATGCTGATCAACGGCCGCAACCGTCTGGCCTGCAAGGTCCTGATCAGGGATGTGGGCCGCCGCATCACCGTAGAACCCCTGCGCGGCCTGCCGGTGATCAAGGACCTGGTGGTGGACATGGAGCCGTTCTTCGCCCAGTACCGCGCGGTCATGCCCTACCTGATCAACCACGACCCCCCGCCGGTCCGGGAGCGGCGGCAGTCCCCGGAGGAGCGGGCGCGCTTCGAGGACACCACCAAGTGCATCCTCTGCGCCGCCTGCACCACCTCCTGCCCCATCTACTGGGCGGACGGGGAGTACGTGGGGCCGGCGGCCATCGTCAACGCCCACCGGTTCATCTTCGACAGTCGGGATCAGGCGGCAGCGGAACGGCTGACCATCCTGGCCCAGCGCTCAGGCGTCTTCCGCTGCCGCACGGTCTTCAACTGCACCGACGCCTGCCCGCGGGGCATCCAGGTCACCCGCGCGATCCAGGAGGTGAAGCGGGCGCTCCTGAGCCGGCTCTAGTC
>FWPU01001899.1_pt1 | contig 35154 bp, 28 predicted proteins | sample 2228361 | NCBI WGS metagenome assembly FWPU01 (sample SAMEA103939777, study PRJEB20133) | metagenome
AGGCTAGAGCCTGCCCCGAGCCTGCCGAGGGGAAGGGGGCTAGACCATGCATCAAATCACGAGTGACACACTACTAGTCTGGTACAGGCTCTGGCCAGGCTAACCGTCCCACAGGCGGTCCGGGATATACCAGGCAGGGAGCGGCCTGGCCCGCAAGCCTGGTGCTTTTGCACCTTTTTATAATCATTCTGGTTGTCTGGCCTGGGTAGGCTGATATACAATATGCCCAGACTCAAGAGAATCGGTATGCTGGCCTTCTGGGCCGCATGTGACTTCACAAGACCACTAAGGAGGATGGTATGCCGGAGAAGGACATTGCGCTGATTGCCCACCTGATGCGTCGAGCAGGCTTCGGAGCAACACGCGATGAGCTGGAGGCGCTGGCCTCCAGGGGCTACGAGGCGGTCGTGGACGACCTCCTCAACCCCGAGCGCTTCCCGGACGTGGAGGACGACATTCTGCGGCGCTACTACGTCAACCTGCTCAACGAGGACTCCCTCAACGTCTGGAACGCGCGCTGGCTGTACCGCATGGTGAACACCAGGCGCCCGCTCCAGGAGAAGATGGCCCTCTTCTGGCACCACGTTTTCGCCACGGCGTGGTACAAGAGCGAGCACACGCCGACCATGGTCCGCCAGATCGAGATGTTCCGGCGCGTGGGTATGACCGACCTGCGCACCATCCTCATCGAGCTTTCCAGGGACCCGGCCATGATCTACTGGCTGGACAACTGCGAGAACCACAGGGGCTCCATCAACGAGAACTACGGGCGGGAGCTGCTGGAGCTGTTCTCCATGGGCGTGGGCAACTACACCGAGGCCGACATCAAGAACGCCTCCCGCGCCTTCACCGGCTGGACCTTCATCCAGCCCCTGCCCCTGTACCCCTACGGCCACTATCCCGCCCAGTTCGTGTACCGGCCAGAGGACCACGATGACGGGGTGAAGACCTTCCTGGGCGAGACGGGCCGGTTCAACGGCGAGGACATCATTGACATCATCGTGAAGCAGCCGGCGACGGCCCGCTTCATCGCGCGGCACCTGTACAACTTCTTCGTGGCCGACGAGCCGCAGGTGCCGGCATGGCCCCACGTGCCACCCCAGGACCCCGAGGCCATCGCGGCGCTGGTGAAGGCATACATGGACTCCCATGGCGATGTCCGACGTATCCTCCGCGTGCTGTTCACCTCGGACTTCTTCAAGGAGGCGCGGTCCAGGCGGGTCAAGAGCCCCATCGAGCTGGTGGCGGGCACCATCAAGCTGGTGGGCACCCACCGGTTCCCGGAGCCTGGCCTGGTGGAGATAGCGGGCATGACCACGGTCATGGGCCAGCACCTGATGAACCCGCCCACGGTGGAAGGCTGGCACACGGGCAAGGAGTGGATTGACGGCGGCACCCTCAACGAGCGCATCAACTTCGCCGTCAGCGAGATGTCCGACGCCGGGAAGCCGGGCATCCAGGCCATCATCAGCCGGCTGGGCGCCAGGGGCGACTCCCTCTCCCCCGAGGAGTTCGTGGACCGCTGCCTGGAGCTGGTAGGCCCCATAAGCGTGGGCAGCGAGACCCGCAGCGCGCTGCTGAAGTTCGCCCGGTCCGGCGGCGAGTTGCGCTTCGACACCGAGGAGGCCCGCAAGCAGAGCGCGGCGCGCGTCGTGCGGATGCTCCAGCTTATCGTGGCTTCCAAGGAGTACCAGTTCGCCTGAGACCTGATTGTGGGCCACAGAGGCCAGCCTGGCCCTGCGGCCCACCGTAGACCCGAGACCCTACCAAGCAGCAGGAGGTAAAGCAACTATGGCAGGAAACGGCAAACAGCCAGTCCTGGTGGTGGTGCAGCTCAGCGGCGGCAACGACTTCATGAACACGGTTATCCCCTACACCAGCGGCATATACCACCAGCACAGGCCAACAGTGGGCGTGCCCGAGGAGAAGGCGCTCCCCATCAACGACGAGCTGGGGTTCCATCCCTGCGCGGCTCCCCTGAAGGAGCTGTACGACCAGGGCAAGGTCGCCATCATCCAGGGCATAGGCTACCCCAACTCCAGCCGGTCGCACTTCCGGGCGATGGACATCTGGCACACCTGCGAGCCTGAGAAGGTGGCGACCGAGGGCTGGCTGGGCAAGGCCGTGCGGGAGCTGGACCCCCGGAGCGAGAACGTGCTGACGGCGGTGAACTTCGGGCGGGGCCTGCCGCGAGCGCTGGCCGCGCCGGGCGTACCCGTGACCTCGGTGGGCGACCTGGACAACTACGGGGTGATGACCCCCATCTCCCAGCAGGAGCAGCGCATGGAGGCGCTGGAGCTGTTCAAGGAGATGTACGCGCCCGCCATGGGCACCGGCCCTGTGATGGACTACCTGGCCCAGACAGGCGCCGACGTGCTGAAAGGCTCGGAGCTTCTCAAGAAGGCCCCTGCCGCCTACAAGTCCAGCGTCGAGTACGCCAGCAACCCCATCGCCAGGAGCCTGAGGGACGTGGCCCGCGTCCACCTGGCCGGCCTGGGCACCCGCATCTTCTACACGCAGCACGGCGGCTACGACACCCACGCCCAGGAGGTGCCGACCCACGAGCGCCTGCTGACCGAGGTCTCCGGGGCCATAATGGACTTCTTCCAGGACCTGCGGGACCACAAAGCCGCCGATAACGTGGTGATGCTGGTCTTCACCGAGTTCGGCCGGCGCATCAAGGACAACGGCAGCGGCACCGACCACGGCTCGGGCGGCGGCGCCTTCATCATCGGCGAGCGCGTCCAGGGCGGGCTGTACTCCGAGTACCCGCCGCTGGAGCCCAGCCAGTGGCTGAATGGCGAGGACCTGAAGCACACCATTGACTTCCGGGGCATCTACGGCACGCTGCTGGAGCAGTGGCTGGGCCTGGACCCGACGCCCATCGTGGGCGGCCACTTCGAGCAGGTCCACCCCTTCAAGTAGGCCCTCTTCCCTGGGAAAAGGTCAGGAGGGGGGTAATCGGAGGCTAACCATGGGCAGACCATACGCGCTACTGAGGGCGGGGTTCCCCTACCTCACCACCCTGGGCATGCGGCGGATGACCACCTTCCCGGTGGATATTGCCATCGGGGAGGAGGGCCGCCTGTACGTGCTGTGCCGCGGCGAGGGCGCCGTGGAAATCCGCCGGTGCAACTGGAACGACGAGGACCTGGGCACCATCGGCGGGCCAGGCAACGCCCCGGGCAAGTTTGTCTGGCCGGTGTCCATCATCCGGGACCGCGCCGAGGACCTGTACGTCTCCGACGAGGCCCGGCACAAGATCATCCACTTCAGCCGCGACGGCAAGCTGGTGGCCGAGTGGGGCGAGCAGGGCAGCGGCGACGGCCAGCTCAACCGGCCATCGGGCATCGCCTTTGACGCCCAGGAGGCCCTGTACGTGGTGGACACGCTGAACCACCGCGTCCAGAAGTTCACCAGAGACGGCAAGTTCCTGATGAAGTTCGGCGGCTACGGCACGGGCGACGGCCAGTTCAACATGCCCTGGGGCATCGCCATAGACGACGAGGGCTACATCTATGTCGCCGACTGGCGCAACGACCGGGTGCAGAAGTTCACCCCCGACGGCCAGTTTGTGTTCAAGTTTGGCCGGTCGGGCAGCGGCGATGGCGAGTTCAACCGGCCGGCGGGCATCGCCGTGGACAGCCATGGCGACATCTACGTGGCCGACCTGGAGAACAACCGGGTGCAGCAGTTCAACGCCGAGGGTATGTACCTGGACAAGTTCATCGGCGACGCCACGCTGTCCAAAGCGGGCCGGACCTACATCCTGGCCAACCAGAAGACGCTGCGCCTGCGGGAGATGGCATCGCTGGAGCCGTCCAAGCGGCTGCGCGGGCCGACCTCGGTGCGCCTGGACGACCAGTTCCGCCTGTACATCGCCGACTACGGCTCGCACCGCATCCAGGTGTACAAGAAGGAGTCTTACCCGCTGAGCGAGGCCGACATAGCCCCGCCCATGAAGGCGCCGACGCTCTCGACAACGTAGGGCCGGCTCCTACCTGCTGCTGTCACACGACAGGGGAGGCGTGACGCCTCCCCTGTCGGCGTTCTGCCCTGTTCTCCCCTTCTCGGCGTCGCCTGGCGGACAAGGGCAGCCCCCACTCTAACTCTCCCCCAAGGGGGGCGAGAACATCCCTTGTCAGGCCGAGCGCTATCGCAAACACTTCAATTCCTTTGCCCATGGGTGTCTGCTGCTCTTTCATGGCTTTGCCCAAAAGCCCTCCCTGCGGCAGAGCTACGAGGCTTTTGCCAGTTGCAGGGGCCTGGTCCAACGCAGCGGCCTTGGCACCCCAGGCGGTCCCATGGCCTGGCCGTCAGCTTCAGCCAATGGGCCTGCTCCAACACCCCTCGCACCGCAGCCTTCCTGGCGGGCATCATACCCCCGCTGATGGCCCAGTGCGCAGGTGTGGCAGGCTGGCTGCCCTGCCCCAGGACTTGCACCTCCTGGACTCCACCTCCTTGCGACTGAGTCTTCGGCTTTCTCGCCCCCTCCGGGGGAGAGCCAGAGAGGGGGCCAGATGCTTCCCTCGCCACCGGCGCCAACGGGCATCAGGTCACAGCAAGGGACAAAAGAGCCTGGACATCCCTATAACAGGTCCTTCTCCAGGTCTGTGATGACGGCGTCCACCTGCTGCACCAGGTAGTCTATCTCGTCCTTCGTGACGCACAGCGGCGGGGCCAGGGCGATGACGTCGGCGCCCCTGCCCAGCAGGCCGTGGTGGGACAGGGCGATGGTCACCTTCTTGCCCAGCTCGGCCTCCCTGGGGAAGCGCTGCCGCGTCCCTCGGTCCTTCACCAGCTCTATGCCGCACAAAAGCCCCATGCCCCCTCGGATGTCCCCCACGATGGGGTGCTCGTACAAAGTCTGCAACTGCTGGTACAGGTACTCCCCCATCCGCGCCGAGTTACCCACCATCCCCTCCCCCTCCATGATGTCCAGGTTGGCAAGCCCCGCCGCGCAGGATGCCGGGTTGCCTCCAAAGGTGATCAGGTGCCGGAAGGTGTTGTCCTCTGGCCCCAGGAAGGCATCGGCCACCTTCTTGCTGGCAATGGCCGCCCCGATGGGCAGATACCCGCTGGTCAGCGCCTTGGCTACCGTGAAGATGTCAGGCTTGATCCCCCAGTTCTCGGTGGCAAACATCTTCCCCGTGCGCCCGAAGCCGGTGATGACCTCGTCGCAGACCAGCAAGACGCCGTACCTGTCGCATATCTGGCGGATGGTGGGCCAGTAGTCGGGGTGGGGCACCTGGATGCCTGCCGCCGCCGAGATAGGCTCCCCGATGAAGGCGGCCACGGTCGCAGGCCCCTCGTACTCGATGGTGCGCTCCAGCTCCCGGACGCACTCCAGATTGCAGCCGCCCCGGTCCCGGCAGTAGGCGCAGCGGTACTGGTTAGGCTGGGAGATGTGGACATTGCCGGGCATCAGGGGGCCGAAGTTGGTGGCCGGGTTTGGGGCGCCCCCCAGGCTCATGCAGGCGAAGGTGGCCCCGTGGTAGGAGTCGCGGCGGCTGATGACCTTCCAGCGGGTGGGCTGGCCTGTGTTCTTGTGGTAGTTCTTGGCCATCTTCAGGGCCGTCTCCACGGCCTCGGAGCCGCCGCTTACGAAGTAGACCCTGGACTCCTTGTCGGGCGCCAGGCTGGCGACCCTGGCGGCCAGCTTGACCGTGGCCGGGCTGACGGTGCCCCCTGGGGTGAAGCTTATGTCCAGCATCTGCTGGTAGACGGCCTCGGCGATCTCCTTGCGGCCGTGGCCGATGTTCTTGAGCCACAGGCCGGACATGGTGTCGAACCAGCGTTTGCCCTCGGCGTCCTCCACCCAGACGCCCTGGGCCCTGGTGACCAGCTTGATGCCCGTCTCCTCGGACATGTCCCCTGCCTGGCGGGCGTGGGGCCAGAAGTGGGCGCTGGCAAGCTGTTTGAGTTCCTCGATCTCTGCACCTGTCAGCCTTTTCGCCACCATTCTTGCACCTCCTGATTTTAATTTCGGGCTGGCTGTTCCCCCTTAATGTCGGCATTGGCACCTCAAGGTGCCTCGCCAGAGGGTACGAAGTGGACTGCCGCGGGCATCCTGACCGACGGTAGCGTCTTGTCGGTTATAACCACGTCCGAGTCAATGATGTTGTTCGTGTACAGGAGCCATGCCACCAGGCTGTAGACCTCATCGGGCGTGAGGGACCCTGGCGCGTTGGCCGGCATGGCGCGGTTAATGTAGTCAAAGAGCGTCGTGGCATAGGGCCAGTAGTTGCCCACGGTCCTGGGGAACTGGGGCCAGGGCGCGTTGTAGTCATAGGGCAGCACCAGGGCGCCGCTGGCGCCAGGCACTCCCTCGCCCGACTCTCCGTGGCAAACAGCGCACTTCTGGCTGTACAGCTCCGCCCCACGGGCCACGGTGCCCCTGCCCGGCGGCAGGCCCGTGCCATCTGGCCTGACATCTATGTCCCACGCCCTTATCTCCTCCGGCGTGGCATCCCTGCCGAAGCCGAAGGGGGTCGGCGGAGACGCGGGCTGCCTGGCAGGCTGGACTGTGGGCGAGGCCGCAGGGCTGGACACGGGCGGCAAGGTCCTGGTGGGAGGGATGGGCGTCAAACTGCTCCGTGGCCGGGCCGCCGGGGCTTCCTTGCTACAGGACACAGCCAGGCCAGCAAAGGTCGCCAGCAGCGCGGCCAGGCACAGGGACTCTAGCAAACGGCCCGTGAGTACTGAAGACATCTCCATTCCTGTCCACTTTCCATGCCTGGATGGCGTTGTTATGGTAAAGGGAGTCCAGCCCGCGCTCCCTCACCAGGGCGTCGAGTCCGGGCTGCACGTTGCCCTGGTCGTCCGTGGCCCGGCTCATCAACACTGCCTCAGAGCCATCCCAGGTCCAGGGGAAGCGGAAGCGCGTATGCATTCGCGGCAGGACTGGCCCTTGAAGGGCAGCCTGGCCCCACGTCCTGCCCCCATCGGTGCTGACATCCACTCGCACGATCTTGCCCGCGCCTGACCAGGCCAGGCCGCTGGTCTCCCAGAAGCCCCTGGCCGGGACTCTCAGCCCGCCCGAAGGCCAGGTGATAAGCGACTTGACACCCATCTGGAAGGTAAACTGGAGGGCCTTGCCACCGGGCATGACGTCGGTGTACTTGGCCGTCTCGTCCCGGGTCATGAAGGGCCGGTCGGAAAGCTCGATGCGCCGCAGCCACTTGACGTTGGCCGAGCCTTCCCAGCCGGGGACTACCAGGCGTATGGGGTAGCCCTGCTCGGGCCGCAGGGCCTCGCCGTTCTGGCCGTATGCCACCAGGATGTCCTGCCACGCCTTGGCTATGGGGATACTCCGGGCGTAGACGGCGGCGTCCTGGGACTCGGCCAGGAGCCACGTGGCCTCCTTCCTGGGGCCGACTTCCGCCAGCAGCGTGCTGAGGGGCACGCCCGTCCACTCGCAGGCCCCGGTTAGCCCGTGTACGTTCTGCACGGTGTCGGAGGGCAGCGGCCTGAACCAGGCGTTGGCGCTGTTGCCAGCGCACTCTATGAAGCAGGTGATGGTGGTGGAAGGAAAGCGTTTGATGTCTTCCAGAGTGAAGACCCTGGGCCGCTCCACCATGCCGTGGACCAGCAGCTTGTAAGTCGCGGGGTCTACGGAGGGAATGCCGGCGTGGGCGACCATGAAGTGCAGCTCCGAGGGTGTCAGGCTGCCGTAAAAGCGGTCCAGGGGCGCAAACCAGGTCTGACTGCCCACCTTCAGACGCTGGGCCTGCTCATAAGGTGAGCGCGTGCCTACCAACTGGGCAGGCTGACCAGGCGTTTTAGTAGTGTCCTCGGGCGGTGGCGGCGCCTGCCCCAGCGCCACGTTCCTCAGGGCGAATGCTCCGGCCAGGCCCAGCGTTCCAGCCACAAACTGACGGCGCGTCAGCCGCGCCCGCAGGATACGCCAGAGGGGGCCGGTGGCATCCAGGGAAGTCATCGGGCACCTCGCAGCCGGGGGTCCAGCAGGTCGCGCATGGCGTCGCCCAGCACGTTGAAGGACCACACTGCCAGGGTCAGGGCCACGCCCGGCCAGAGGGCCATCCAGGGAGCGCGCTGCATGTAGGACAGCCCGGAGCCGCTGAGCATGGAGCCCCAGGTGGGGAACGGCGGCGGCACGCCATAGCCCAGGAAGCTCAGGGAGGCCTCGGCCAGGATGAAGACGCCCAGGCTTATAGTGGCCATGACGATGATGGGCGCCATGGCGTTGGGGACGATGTGCACCAGGAAAATCCGCAAATGGCCCGCGCCAATGACCCGCGCCGCATCCACGTACATGTTCTCCTTGAGGGATAGCGCCTCGCCCCGAAGCACGCGGCAGGTGCTGATGCCCCGGTCAACAGAGAGGATAAAGATAATCTGCCACAGGCCCTGGCCCACCACGCTCACCATGGCCAGAAGGATGATGAGGGTGGGGATGGTCATCCAACCGTCCACGAAGCGCTGGACTATCATATCCAGCCAGCCGCCCACGTAGCCTGTGCCCATGCCCAGCAGGATAGATATGGCCAGGAAAATAGCCACGCAGGAGAAGGCCACGATGAGGGACACCTGGGCGCCGACAACGATGCGGCTGAATATGTCCCTGCCCAACTGGTCTGTGCCCATCCAGTGCTTGAGGCCAGGGGCCAGCAGCGCCTCGCCCAGGTCCTGCTCGCGGTAGTCATAGGGAGCGATCCACTGGGCGACGAGGGCTACTATCAGCATCACCATCACCAGGCCGAAGCCGATGGCGCCCAGCGGCTTCTCCTTGAACATGCGGCGGAGGAAGTCGCGCAACAGGCTGCGCCGCCTCCGCTGGGCCTGCTGTTCCAGCGCTATGCTGAGGCCACGGCTCTCCTGCTGCATCTGGGCCATCTCAGTCCTCTTAAGAGGGTGTGTTGGAGGTCATGTTTTACCCCTTAGCGGGGGACGTGACGCACATTGGCACCACGCCGGAGGTAAGGCAAAGCCAGCCCCCTCTCTGACTCTCCCCCAAAGGTCGGCGAGATGCTCTCGCTGACCTTGCCCGGCGCCACGACCTATCGGAAGTGAATCCTGGGGTTCAGCCAGGCGTAACTCATGTCCACCAGCAGATTTATCAGCATCACCAGCGCACCCAGGAAAAGCACGACGCCCTGGATGACGGGATAGTCCCGGTTCTTTATAGCCGAGAGCATCAACTGGCCCATGCCTGGAAGGCCCCACACCTGCTCCAGGATGACCGTGCCGCCCAGGGCAAAGGCGAACTCGATGCCAATAAGCCCTACCACCGGTATCAGGGCGTTCTTCATGGCATGGCGGTTCAGTATGGCGCTTTCCATCAGCCCCTTGGCCCTGGCGGTCCGTATATAGTCCTGGCGCAGGACCTCCAGCAGGGTAGCCCTGGTCATGCGAGCCACGGCGGAACCCAGAGAGACAGCCAGAATGATGGAAGGCGCGAAAAACTGCTGGATATTCTGGAGGGGACGGTCAAAGAAGTAGTTGACGCCCCAGGGTGGGGACCAGTGGAACCACAAGGCCCCGAACAGGAGCAGGAGCACCGCCGTCCAGAAGAAGGGCACTGACAGGCCAACAATGGCCAGGCTACGCAAGGCGTAGTCCAGCCATGTGTCCTGCTTCACCGCGGACAGCACCCCGACACCCAGTCCCCAGACGGTCATGAGGAAGGTGGTGAAAAGCACCAGTTCCAGGGTTATGGGGAACCGCTTCCGGATGTCGTCAGCCACTTTCACGTTGGTAAGGATGGAGCTGCCCAGGTCACCGCGCAGGACGTGGCCCATCCAGACGAAGTACTGGACGTAGATGGGGCGGTCCAGGCCCAGTTGCTTGCGTATTTGCTCCTTGGTCTCAGGGGCAATCTTGCCACCGCGCCCGCCGGACGCCTGGGCGGCAATCACATCCACGACGTCGCCCGGGGCCATCCGCACCATGCCAAAGACCAGGACAGTCAACACCACCAGGCTGGGCACCACAAGCAGCAGCCGGCGTAAGACATATTCTCGCACGGGCTATCTCTCGATCCAGGCTATAGCCAGGCCGGGCCCAACGGCATAGGAATACTGGTACTGGTAGTTCTTGAGCCACGGCTGAATGGCCACGATCTGTATCCAGTTGGTGCTCATCAGGTAGTACTGCTTCTCCATCAGGTAGCGCTGTATGTTGGCCACCAGGCTCCAGCGCTTGGCCGGGTCAACCTCCGACTCCTCTGCCTCGATCATCCTGTCCAGCTCCTTGTCCACCAGGCCGGCGGCCGGCGAATAGCTGCGAGTATTGATGGAGTGGTAGCCGCGGAAGAACCAGTCCGAGGGGTCCCAGCCATAGCCCGGGAAGGTCCAGAAGAGGTCGTACTCGCCCTTTTCCTGCTGGGCCTCTCGGGCCGCGCCGTCCTTGATGTCCACGGTCAGGTCTATGCCGATCTTGCGCAGCGACTCAACGATGAGCTCGCCCTCGCTGAAAAAGCGGTCGCCTAGGTCGTGGGTGGTGGCGAAGGTGCCTTTGATGCCACTGGCGAAGCCGGCATCGGCCAGCAGCTTCCTGGCAGCCTCAGGGTCGTACTCCAGGTAGCGCTCGGCCGGGATGCCGTCGCCATCGTAGTCGCCGTACTGGCCGGGCGGGAGCCAGTACTGGTTGCCTGGGGCCAGGGGCGTGTTGAAGGGCAGCCCCCAGCCGCCCAGCACGCTCTTGACCCAGCCCTCCTTGTCTATGGCCAGGGCCATGGCGCGGCGCACGTTGATGTTCTGCCAGGGCGTGCCCTCCTTGAAATTGGGCTGAGCGGCGCGCTGGTTGGTGGGGTCAACGAAGATCTCCCAGACCGTGTCGGGGTTGGACTTGCTCAGGTCCTGGTAGCGCTCGGTGCTCAGGCCGCAGGTCTCGATAGCCAGGGCGCCCAGCTTGCCGGTGCGGTAACCCGCGTCCTGTGCCCGCTCGTCCTTCATGACAAACATCTCCACCGTGTCAATGAAGGGGAGCTGGTTGCCCTTGCCGTCCTTCCCCCAGTAGTTGGGGTTGCTCCTGTACCTGATGGAAACATCGGGGGTCCACTCGGTCATGATCCACGGCCCTGTGCCCACCTGGACATCTGGGCTCTTCATGGCCTCTTCTACACTGATGCCTTCCTTCTCGGCGCGCTGCTTGATGCCCTGGACGCCGAAAAGCTGAGGCCCGCGCACCGCCATCTTGTACAGCAAAGGCGCCGTGGGCCGGGTGAGGGTAAGCTGCAAAGTGTAGTCGTCCAGGGCCTTCCAGGAGTCAGGCCCAGCGATCTCGGGGAAGCGGGCCTTGAACTGGCTGGTCTCGATGCCAAAGGAGAGCTTGGCCAGCTCCACCCAGTCGTGGGCCGTGGCATCTTTGGTGGTGTCCACCTGCACCTTCTGGCTGGCCCACTTGACGCCCTTGCGCAGATGGAAGGTGTAGGTCTTGCCATCGGAGGAGATTTCCCACTTCTCGGCCAGGTTGGGCTGAGGGGTGTAGTCCGCCGGGTTGGTCCCTGGCCCCTGGGGAAAGACCACCATGGTCTCGGCGTACATGGAGGTGTACATGTTGGCATAAGCGCCGCGCACCGGCCATTCCCAGTACCGAGGGAACGGCCAGCCGTTGGTCACCAGGTCCAGGTGCCCGCCGCGCTTGGCGGTGTACGCCGCTGGAGGCTTGGGGAGCTGCAGCGGTACGCCCATCTTCTGGGCCGTCTGCATTATGACTTCCGAGGCCGTGAGCACGGGTGCCGCCCTGGGAGTGGCCTTGACCTCCGGCGCGAGGGTGGGCCGCGCCGCAGGCGCGGAGGTGGCTGCAGGCGAGATGGTGGTTGGAGTAGCTACGGGGGCCGTGGGGGCGACGACCGCCGTAGGGCTGGGACCTGGCTCCCCGACGCCCCGACACGAGGCGAACAGGGCCAGGACAAGGGCCGACGCCAGTACCGCCAACAGTACATGTCCAATCCTCATGGGCTGCCTCCATCGGGTAAGGTACTGTCAAAAGCGCGTCAGGACTTCGCCTTTGGCCTTTCTGGTGCTTATCGCTCTATATAATTGCTAAATATATGTGTCCTGATACTAACAGAATTGCTTTATTAAAATTGGGCCTAATTCTAAGTAAAGCAAAGCTTTTTGTCAACAAGCGCCCGGCCCAGATGGTCCAGGACACCCTTCCCCTGCCACAACGCTCGGCCGAGGGCCCTTGACAGCAGGCCTCCCGTTATCAGAACATATGTTTCATATATTCATGAGGAGGGCTGCTATGCTGGTCAAGCAAACGCCCGACGTTTACGCCAAGCTGCGCGCCCTTGGCGGCATGGCGGGGGACGACGTGCTGGCGCCTTCGGAGCAGGGGCGCGCAATCACGCCCTCGGCGGCCATGCCCTACTCTGCCCCGTCCCACAGACGCCACCCGCTGCCGGGCGTGTACAGGGCGGCCATGCCCAACGGCAAGTACATCAGCCTGCTTCGCGTGATGTTCACGGACTTCTGCATGATGGACTGCCACTACTGTCCCAACAGCCACTGGGTGCCCAGGCGACGCTACGCCTTCAAGGTGGAGGAGCTGGCAAAGCTGTTCATGGAGCTGTACCAGCGGCAGACGGTGGCGGGCCTGTTCCTCAGCTCCGGCATCGCGGGCAGCGCCTCCGGTACCACGGAGCGGCTGCTCAAGGTAGTGGACATGCTCCGGGGCAAGTACGGCTTCAAGGGCTACATCCACATGAAGGTCATGCCCGGCACCGAATACCCGCTGGTGGAGGAGGCCTGGCGCCTGGGCACGCGGCTGTCCATAAACCTGGAGGCGCCGACGCCGGAGCACATGCGCAAGCTGAGCACCATGAAAGACCTGGAGCGGGACATACTGGCGCCCCTGGGCTGGATAGCCAGGCTGATACGGGGCGGCGTCCAGGGCGATGGCGCGGCCGGAGAAAGCGCCGGCGCCGTTGGCCTGGTGACGCAACTGGTGGTAGGCGCCGCCGACGAGTCAGACCGGGACATATTCCAGCGCCTGGACCAGCTTTACAGCCAGTTGGGCCTGAAGCGGGTGTACTACTCCGCCTTCCGGCCGGTGCGCTACACGCCCCTGGAGGAGCACCCGCCGACGCCGCTTGCTCGCGAGCACCGCCTGTACCAACTGGACTGGCTGCGGCGCGTGTACGGGTTCTCCGCCGAAGAGCTGGCCCCGGCCTTCGACCGCAACGGTTTCCTTTGGCTGGAGCAGGACCCCAAGACGGCCATCGCCGTCGAGAACCTGGACGCCTTCCCGGTGGACGTGAACGCGGCGAGCCGGGAGCAGTTGCTGCGGGTGCCGGGCATCGGCCCGGTGGCGGCGCAGCGCATCGTGCTGGGCCGCCGGCGGCACCGCATAGACAACTGGCGCGACCTGCAGGCCATGGGTGTGGTCAGGAAGCGGGCCTGGCCCTTCCTGGTGTTCCCCGGCCACAGGCCAGCGCCGGCGCGGCAGCTCAGGTTGGACCTGTCGGGCCAAGGGCCTGGGACGCAGGGAGGCGGGGCGACGGCTGTCGCCCGCGCCACGGCCACGGCGCCCTGCGGCCTGGCCCGCTCGTGTGCCGGGTGCGCGCTGCCCACGTTGGGCCGGAATTCCCAGGGCGCGGTGTGACGTGGTATCTTGTTGGCTGCCAGCCAGAGTGGGCAAGGCCAGCCCCCTCTCTAGCTCTCCCCCAAGGGGGGCGAGAACATCCCTGCCCCCTGTGGGGGAAGGTTGGGGCCTGCCCCGGGCCTGCCGAGGGGAAGGGGGCAAGGCCAGCCCCCTCTCTAGCTCTCCCCCAAGGGGGGCGAGAACATCCCTGCCCCCTGTGGGGGAAGGTCAGAGCCTGCCCCCTCGGCTGTGCTCGGGGCAGGCTTCGAGCCTGTCGAGGGGAAGGGGGCATTATGGCACTTGTCAGCAGAAGATTCCAACGGAGGCAAGCATGAGGACCACCAACGCCAGCGAGGTCGTGGTATCCATCACCACGCCCCAGGTGCCGCCGGCATGGGCGCTACTGGAGCGGGAGCTTATCAGGGCGCAGGCCGAGGCGTGCCAGGAGTTCTTCCAGAAGTACTTCGACGAGGGGGGCTACCTGCTGTGCGTGCCGCGCTGGGGCGGCGACGACGGCCCCGACGACGCCGCCGAGAACCTGCTGAACTGGACCATGCTCCACGCCCTGGGCGCGCCCGACGTGGTGCTCCAGTTGTACCGCAAGGGCTGGGAGGGCCACCTGCGCCAGTACACCGAGGCCAAGACGGTGGAAGTGCCCTTCGCCCGCGACGGCATGTACTACAAGGAGTTCCCGGTCATGTTCGACTGGTTCCACCATGGCGAGTGGCTGTCGGCCTTCGTCCTCCAGGGGCTTTCGGAGCCGCATGACCCCACCTACATCAACCGGGTGAGGCGCTACGCGGGCCTGTACATGAACGAGGACCCGCAGGCGCCCAACTACGACCCGCAGCACCGCATCATCCGCAGCATGTTCAACGGCAGCCGCGGGCCGCTGCTGCGCAAGGCGACGGCGCTGGACTGGGCTGGCGACCCCATCGAGCTGGCGGGGCGCTTCAGGCCCGGCCACGGTGAGCGCAACTACGAGGAGATGCTGGCCCACTTCAAGGACTATAACGACGTGGTGGGCGACCACCCCCTGAACCTGGGGGCGACGACGCTGGCCTTCAACGCCTTTGCCCTCACAGGCGAGGCCAGGTACAGGGACTGGCTGCTGGAGTATGTGGACGCCTGGGTGGAGCGCACCCGGGCCAACGGCGGCCTTATTCCCACCAATATCGGCCTGGATGGCACCATCGGCGGCGAGTGCGGGGGCAGGTGGTACGGTGGCGTCTATGGCTGGGCCTTCACCGTGGAGGTGCCCCAGACGGGCGAGCTGGCCCATCGCCCGGCCTTCCAGAGTCGCAGCTACTACGGCTTCGCCAACGCCCTGCTGCTCACTGGCGACCAGCGCTACGTGGACGTGTGGCGCGGCGTCATCCAGCAGGTCAACGCCAACAGGAAGGTCATAGACGGCAGGACCATGTACCCGCGCATGCACGGCGACCAGGGCTGGTACGACTACCAGCCTGAGCCTTTCTCGGCGGGGGCGCTGGAGGTGTACTACTGGTCCATGTCCCAGCGCGACCGGGGGCTGCTGCCCAGCACGGGCTGGCTTGCCTTCCTGGAGGGCCGCGACCCCCAGTACCCGCTACGGGCGCTTCAGGAGGACTTTGTCACGCTGCGCCAGAAGGTGGACATGATGCGCCAGGACACCTCGACGCCCGATACGCGCATGTCCGATGACCCCAACCCCATGAACCCGGCCACGGTGGAGAACCTGGTGCGGCTCATGCTGGGCGGCCTGCCCACGGGCAGGGTGGGCTATCCCCTGCACTGCCGCCTGCGCTACTTCGACCCCCAGCGCCGCCGCGCCGGGCTGCCAGAGGACGTGGCCGCGCTGGTGGAGCGCCTGGAGGCCGAGGAGGCCGTGGTGACGCTGGTGAACCTTAACCAGGTGCGGGAGCGGACGGTGATTGTCCAGGGCGGCGCCTACGCCGAGCACCAGATTGTCAGTGCCTCGGTGGACGGCAAGGAGACGCCGGTGGGCCACTCCCACTTGGCTGTGCACCTGGCCCCTGGCGCTGGCGGGCGCGTCGTTCTCAGGATGCGCCGCTACGCCAACCAGCCGACGCTGGCCTTCCCCTGGGTGTAGGCCTGGGCACAAGGTTGCCCCGGAATTGCCGGTGGTATAAACACGCCCATGTAGTGCTAGTAGTCTGTCACTCGTAAATTGAAGGAATGGTCCCCCTCATCCCCTCGGCAAGCTCGGGGCAGGCCCTGGCCTTCCCCCATCAAGGGGGAAGGGACCTTCCTCTCCCCCTCGACGGGGGAGAGTCAGAGTGGGGGTGAAACGCCTCATCAGTCACTCAGGACTGGTATAAGGACACCCCGCCGGCTTTAGCCGCGATGCACAGGTATGTCAGAAGGACACACCCACCCCTGTAGATGGCCTGTCATGAGGGGATGGTCCCAGGCCACTCTCCCGGGGCGCAGGTCACATGCGGGCCGACATTCTTATGCCCCTGGCGCTGGAAGGCACCGGGCGTCCGTCGCGCAGGAGGACGGGCGGCTCCCACCAGCGGTAGGCCTCGTACCACTCGCCTTCTACGCGGACGGCCAGAATGGGGTCTATGCGCCGCTCTTCCAGCACCACCATCTCCTCGATCTCGGGAAGCGGCCGGAGCTTCTCGGCGACCTTCTCAGCCTCCGGGGGCAGGAGCACCTTGCTGGCCGCATGCTGCCGAAATATGCCGCTGCTGGTCCTGGTCCAGGAGAAGTGGAGCAGCCCGAAGAGGGAGAGGGACTTCTGCCGCTGCCAGGAGACGCGGAAGAACTGCTCATTCCGCCCTATCCAGGGGGACAGACGGTCCAGCTCGGTGACCTTCAGCGGGGTCAGGTTAACACCCAGTGTCCTGGCCTTATCTACGAAGCTCTCTTCGACCTGCTGTAGGGAGACTTCCTCCTGAACCTCTGCCTGGGGCGCTGTCTTGGGGAGGACTTCCCTTTCCACCGCGATAACCATTTGTGCACCTCACCTCTCTGTTGTTATACCTGCCTACACGGAAAGCGATGAAGACAGCCCCGCCGGAGGGCGAAGAGCTAGCAGGCCGATATAGCGCTCCTGCTGTTATATGGCCCTATATTACCAGACTGTACCTATCAAGAATATACTGCCTGGATACAGGCAACCATGCTCAAAAAGTGCTAATTTGGGCTTAATAGCATTCGTCGCAGGCCGGCGCTAGCCGCGCTGCGGGCGTGCGCCGCAGGGTATACCCCTGTCAGCCGCGCCCCGGAGAGCACCCCGGGCGGCGCGCCGCCCTGTACCGGCGGGCGTCCGCGCGGCCCTGTCAGGCCGACCCTAGCAAGTCCCTGTAGAAGTCCAGGGTGCGGCGGGCGATGCTGGTCCAGCTAAAGCGCTCCTCGACGCGCTGACGCGCCTTCTTGCCCATGGCCTGCATCCTCTCCGGCGAGTCCAGGAGCTCGTTGACGGCCGAGGCCAGGTCCCGGGAGAACCGCTCCGGGTGGCGCGGCTCGAAGTCGGTGGGGCCGGACGGCTCCAGGGGCACCAACAGGCCTGTCTCCCCGTGGGCCACCACCTCGGGAATGCCGCCGACCGCCGAGGCGACTACTGGGGTCTCGCAGGCCATGGCCTCCAGATTGATTATGCCGAAAGGCTCGTACACGGACGGGCAGACGAAGATGGAGGCGTGGGTGTACAGGGTGACAAGGTCGTCCCTGGGGACTATCTGGCTGACCCAGATGACGGGGTTGGCGGTCTGCGCCCGGGCCTGCTCCACCCTCTCGGCCATCTCACGGCCTATCTCCGGGGTATCGGGCGCGCCGGCGCAGAGGACGACCTGCACCCCCTGGCGAATGTGCCTGATGGCGTTGACCAGGTGGACAATGCCCTTCTGGCGCGTGATGCGTCCCACGAAGAGGACGAAGGGCACGTCGGGGCTGATGCCGTACCTGGCCAGCAGCTCCGGATTGGGCTTTGGGTGGAACTGGTCCAGGTCTATGCCGTTGTGGATGACCCGGACCCTGTCCAGTGGAACGCTGTAAAGCTGGCCCACGTCGCGTTTCATGGCATCGGAAACGGCGATGACGCCGTCGGCATTCTGGTAAGCCGTGCGCTCGATCCAGGAGCTGGCGTGGTAGGCGGTGCCCAGTTGCTCGGACTTCCAGGGCCGGTGCGGCTCCAGGGAGTGGGTGGTCAGCACCAGGCGCGCCCCCACAAGCTGCTTCAGCAGGCATCCCGCCAGGTGGGAGTACCAGGTGTGGCAGTGGACGATATCGGCCTCGGCGATGGAGCCGGCCATGACGATGTCCCTGACCAGGGCCTCCATGAACCGCTGGTGGCGCGGGTCCTGGAAGGCTGGCTGGAAGTGGGGGTTTATGCCCTCTACCGTAAGGTTGCCGGAGCGCTGGCGCTGGTCGCCGAAGCAGAGGACCTGTATGCTGTGCTGGCCCTCATCCAGCCTGGCCAGCTCGCGGGTGAGGTACTCGACGTGGACTCCAGCCCCGCCGTAGATGTAGGGTGGGTACTCGTTGGTGAGGATGGCGATCTTCATGGTATACCGACCTCCGGAAGCACCCTGCCTGCTGGGGGTGATGGCCTTACGCTCCCTGTACGCTCTTGCATCTGTGGCATTATCTACTCATAATACTATGCCGCCGTCGGCTGCTTCGAGAGACAGGTCGGAGGAATTTCCCAGGAAGGTACGCAGCCAGGCGCTGTCCTCAGAGGGGAGTGTGAGACTATGTAAAGTGCCAATGAGCGGACAGGTGGAACAGAGCAACAGGTATGGGCCGCTGCCGGTGCCTTCGCCCCTGGGCCGCCGCTGGCCGATGAAGGTATGCAAGGATACAGGCCGGCCACGACAAAAGTGGCCTGGCACTGGCGTGCCAACGGAGGTGAGCATGGCGCAGAAGTCAACTACACTGGCCCAGAAGGGCATGACAAAAGGAGTCCGGTCCCTTCAGTGGCTGCTGAGCATAGCGGCAGCCGTGGCCTTCATCGCGGGGTATGTGATCAGCCTGATAGGGGGCATCTGGTGGCCTGACAATGCGGGCCTCATCGTCACGCTGGTCATCATGGGCCTCGTCGTCGGCTTCCTGAACATTACCGGCAGGGAGATCATCCCCTACCTGGTGGCTGCGATAGCGCTGGTGCTGGTAGGCAATACCGATGCCTTTACGCCGCTAAACCAGGTAGTGGATGGCCTGGGCGAGAGAATCAACGACATTGTGCACATGATGGCCATCTTCACGGCGCCCGCCGCCGTGGTCCAGGCAATCCGCGCGGGCATAGTCCTGGCCAAGCCCGGCGACCTTGCCGACGGCGATACCAAGGAGAGGAAGTAACCCCCGGCAGGCTGCTGGCCTCGCAGCACAGGGCCTGCGGGGCGGCCAGGAACCGCGCGGGATTTGTCTCTGCCCTTGACAGGCAGTCTTGAACGTTATATCTGGCCCCGGCCAAGGACAACGGCGGTATAGACCGGGGCACGGGCCAGGGTGGGCCTGGCCGGGGACATCCGGCCGCGGCGCCAACGCCGACCGAGCACAGCGCAAGCAGCGGCTGCTTGCGCTGACAGGGGGTATTCAGCCCAGGCAGAGGGCGGAAGGAACGGCACCAGGGTGCCGCCTTCATCGCCAGCGACGCCACAAACACAGCGAGGGCGAGAGGTTTCCCGCCCTCGCTTCTTTCAAGGCAGGCCGAGGCTTTACCTGGCGGGTACTATCTTGTGGAAGGCGGACGTGCCGAAGGCTGTCGGGTCCATCTGCCATTCCTTGATGGAGTTGGGGTTGTACACCGTCAGGGCGGGCACGGCCACAACGCCGGGCTTCAGGGCCCAGTGGTACATGTAGTCGAAGTACTCCTTCTTCAACTCGATGCGCTTCTGCTTGTCCAGCTCCGCGGCCATCTTGAGGTAGATCTCGGCCCCCTTGGGGGTCTCGTAGCAGATGCAGTAGCCGCCGCGTGATAGGCTGGTCTCCTCGATGCCCGCAGGCCAGTCAAAGGGGAAGATGGTCTGGCCGTCGTCGCCGGAGGTAAGCCTGGGTATGGTGGCGGTGCGGCCCACCAGGCTGGGGCGGAAGACGGCGTAGGGGTACTTGAGCACCTGGGACTTGATGCCGATCTGGGCCATCATGCCGCTGATGGCGTCCATGATCTCCTCGCCCAGGCCGCCAGTGTGACCGGTGTTAACGAACAGGGGCATCTCGAACCTGAATCCGTCGCCGCCCTTCTTGTAGCCGGCCTTGTCCAGGAACTCGTTGGCCCTGGCCAGGTCATAGGGGTACTCCCACTTGGTGTCCCAGTAGGGGCTTTTCTCGTCAATGTAAGGCATGTGTACGGGCCAGCCCAGGCCGTTGAGGAACTGCCTGTTGATGCCTGCCCGGTCAATGGCCATGGCCACAGCCCAGCGGACCAGGCGGGCCTGCTCCATGTCGTCCATGCCCTGAGGGTTGTTGGAGTCCTGGGGCTTCCAGGGGTTGCCTATCCAGGGTATGTCGTTGACATACACGGGGCTGCTGGCGGCGTTGAGAGGCTCGCCGGTGAGGGCGTTCTTCTCCTCCCAGAGGTTACCAGAGAAGATGATACCCTGCTGGCTGGCATTGCCGGAGCTGGTGCTCTTGAAGCCTTGCTCCAGCACCCTGTTGACACTCTTGATGGCCAACTCGGCCACATCCAGCTCACCGGTCTGGAGGGCAGCTACCCTGGCGGAGTCCTCAGGTATGGCCTGGATTATGACCTTTTCGATCTGGGGCTTGTACTTCCAGTGCTGGTCGAAGCGGGTCAGCACCGCGCGGTCATCCCGCACCCAGCTCTCCACCTGGAGCGGGCCGGTGGCAACAACGTTGTCCTTCATCCACTCCTCGCCATTCTTGTCGAAGGCCTGCTTGGAGTGAATGAACAGACCGACAAAGCCGTTGGCGTTCATCATGTAGGTGTTCCAGTGGGTATCCACCGACGCGAAGATGTACTCCACGTGGTTCTTGTCCAGGGCTTTGGCGGGATTGTTACCGAAGAGCGTGGAGAAGTAGGAGGCGCTGGGGGCGATGCTGTGAGGCGTGAGCGTCGGGTTGACCATGTTGTAGCTCCAGGCCACGTCCTCGGCGGTCATTTCGCCCCAGCCCTTGTGGAACTGGACGCCCTGGCGCGTCTCGATGACTACCTTCCTGCCATCCGGGGCCAGGTCCCACCTGACGGCCAGCTCCCCCACTTCATAGTTCACAGTGCCGTCCGGGTTCCATTCCCAGGTGAAAAGGTCCTCGCCGATGCCCCAGCCCTGGCCGTCATAGAACTCGCAGAAAGTGGTATTGACACCGGGCGCGCAAGTGAGCACAGACTGGCCGTAGGCTATGGTGCCCCTGGCGTTCTTGGGCGCGGGCGCCTGTCCTGCGGGCTGCGCCGCCGTGGGCGTGGCGACGGGCGCCGTGGTAGGCGTAGCGGCGGGGCCGCCTGGTGGAGCTGTCGGCTGCACGGCGGGCGCAGTGGTTGCCGTGGGCGACGGCTCCTGTGCGCCAGTACAGGCTAGCGCCAGGGCCACTATGCTGGACAGCAAGATAGACAACGCTACCAGCGACCGTTTCATCGCGTACCTCCTCTGATGAGGCTAAACTGGCTTCTCAGCATTTTCAGGGGCCGGGTGTGCAGACGACGCATCTTGCTCCTGATGCCTGGCAGGTGTGCCGGTAGTCACCTCAGTCCGGCCACCGAGCGCACGATGCCAGTCCGCTCCAGCACCGGGGCGCAGTCAAGCGCCGTCAGACTACAATACCGCATTACAGGTGTCAAGACTCTTGCGGTTTCCGCTATGGCAACGGAAACAGCGATGGAATGGCCCTGCGGCCATGCTTTTCGTACAGGCGCCGGGGCTTCTTACGCCCGCCGGCATGGGCCACAGTGTAGGCCAGAGGTGTTGCAGAAGTTTTGCCTGAAGGTTAAAGGACTGTTACAGGCGGGAGACTGCCTTACTCCTGGTGCCAGTGCAGCTCCCACAGGCCCAGGGCCAGGTGACGGTGAAGTCCACGCCGGCGGCCAGGGCGAAGAGCAGTAGCACGCCTACGTGGGCCGCCGACACCATGGAGCCGTAGGCCAGGGTGCCCATGAGGCAGGCGCCCCTGCTGCCCAAGTTATGGAGACCCCTTGACAAAGGCAAGGAATGGGTGGATATTATAGAACACATGTACTGATTTGGGTGCGAGGCTGAAGATGTACGGGAAAGCCAGGGCCGCCGAGCTATGGCACCGCCACCGGCTGAGCATACCGGTGGACCTGCGCCGGCTGACGGCGGAGCTTGGCCTGGAGGTGGTGACGTTCCCCTTCCGTGGCCGGCTGAAGGAGGTGATCATAGACCGCGTGATAGGCGTCGCACCGGGGCTGCCCCGCCCGTGGTTCCGCTGGTACGTGTCCCACGCCATCGGCCATTACATGCTGCACGTGGGCACGGGCTTCTACCTGGAGTCGTGGCAGTGGGTAAGCCACGCCAAGGCCGAGCGGCAAGCAGAGGAGTTTGCCGCGTGGCTGCTGGGCGGCCCTGACGGCTGGCAGCGGCCGGCTGCCGAGCTGGGCATACCCTATGACAAGCACCTGCTGGTGAAAAACCTGGCAAGCCAGGCCGCCAACAGGCAACAAATAGCCCTGCCCTTGGAAAAGGACGAAGATGTACCCTAGGCAGGCGGAAAAGCTAGGCGCCGGGCCTTACCCTGCCACCAGTCCTCACCCCATCACCGCGCCGGCTCCTGACGTAGCGCGCGAAGTCCCTGACGGACTCCCACTCCTCATCAGTGAGGTCACTGATCTCGTTGAGGCGTGCCAGTTGCCTCTCATCAATGGGGTTCTCGAACTCTTCACGGGTAATGTAGCCAGCCTCCACCGCCAACTGGCCGTAGAGCAGGCCCAGGACAGAGGCCAGGGTCTTCAGAGTCTCGATGGTCGGCCTGAACCGCCCACTTTCCAGGTGGCCAACGTATCCCTCGCTCATTCCCAGAGCGCGGGACAGTTGCCGCTGGGTCATGCCTTTGGCCTGCCGGGCGTGCTTAACCAGGTCTGCCAGTGTCCCAAAAGGACGCTCCCCCGTCACCATGCTGGTCCTCAATTCTCACTCAGGGGATCCAGGACCCTACTGGCCCGGCCCTCTGGGCCACATCCGAGGCAGCGCTTCCTCGAAAAGAAACCAGCTAGGTCGAACTCATAGGGACGCTTTCACCCCCACCCGTTTGATACCGTCGTATAACTCCATTGTACTGTATCGGCTGAATACGTCAACTGTCGGTTGACACATCGGTTCGTCAGCCTGTATAATAGCATACGTCACGGGGTGACACCGGCAGTGCATCCCGGATTTTTATACCGCACTCTGACGAACAATATTCGTCAGAGTGCCTAGTCACAAGGAGCGGCGAGCGATGATCCTCCTGAAAGCCTGCCCCCGGTGCGGCGGCGACCTGGATGCCACCTACAAAGACGACATCTACTGCGTACAGTGTGCCTATCGGCCCGCAGGCCCTGCCGGCGTGGCCGCGCGAAGGCTGGTCGGAGACGCTGGCACTGTGCTCCACCTGGAGAGGGCAGCGGCCAGCTCCAGGTGCGACCCGCCTCAGCGAGCGCCCGCCCCCTGTCCAAGGTGCGGTGCGTGGGACCTGGTCCAACTGGACAGGCTCCGGCCTCGGGACAACCTTTGCTACCGGTGTCGCCCATGCGGCCACATCTTCAGCCCTGGTACAGGTGAGTATGACCAGCGTCAGAGGACGGGAACGGAGTAGGGAAGGTCAGGACAAAAGGGCAAGGCGCTCGGCAAGCGGGCGAGCGCCTTGCCCGGTGGCGAGGGATGCTGCAAGGGGCGCTGGCCTTCATCAGGCTGAGTGGCAGGTGCTTGCTTTCGGTGCGGGGATCAGTATACAGGCTCGCAGCTATCGGCATCTACGTCAAGGACCTCGCCAGTGTTGGGGTCCCGGAAGGACTTCCCTGTCCTGAACGCAGGCTGACCACTGATCGAGAACCCGCTATCGGTACCTACCGAGCACTTGTAACCGCTGGCGGTCAGCGATTCTATCCGCCCATAGCTCTTGATCTCTGGCACACCGTAGAGATGCCGCATAAGCACAACTCCTTTTTTTCAGGCCATCTTTTCTGAATATACGACAGCCTGGCCTGGCGACCGCACCCTCATTGTACAGCGGGAGTGTGAATATACCGGTGAAAGTTGTGTAACAGACGGCAATGGAATGGTGACAGGAAATGAGGGAACAAGACAAAGCCGTCGCAAGTCCTTCGTGCAGAATGGGCGTGCCTTCAGCGCCCTTGACAGTCTGGCCTGCCAGGCGGGACGCCTCTGGCGTTCCAGGGACGTCACGGGGGCGCGATGGGTGCGATGAGGCGGCACAGCTTGCGGGCGATGTACATATGGGCAGGAAGGGCGATAGAGAGCACAAGTCAGGGACAGGCGGGGCAGCCGAGGACCTCATCAAGCTGGACCCGGTGGCCTTCGTCCAGGAGGTCCTGGGGGAGAGGCCATACGACAAGCAGGTGGAGGTCCTGAAGGCCGTTGCTGCCGCCCGCCGCGTATCGGTGGTGGGATGCAACGGCTCGGGCAAGGACTGGGCCGCCGCCCGGGTGGTGCTGTGGTGGATGCACTCTCGTTACCCCGCCAGGGCCATCGTCACAGGCCCCACCACCCGGCAAGTGGACGACATCGTATGGAACGAGCTGAGGGCGGCCTACAGCCGGGCAGCCGACAAGCTGGCGGGCCGGATGTTCCGCACCTCGCGCTACGAGATAGACGACCAGAGCTTTGCCCTGGGCTTTGCCACCAACTCGCCCTACAACCTCCAGGGGTTCCACTCCCCTCACCTGCTGGTGGTCATCACCGAGGCCCACGCGGTGCGGCAGCCGGACATCGAGGCCATACGCCGGCTGAACCCGTCGCGGCTGCTGATGACGGGCAACCCCTTCGTGGCCGCAGGGGAGTTCTACGACTCGCACCACTCCAGGCGACACCTGTACCAGACGGTGCAGATCAGCGCCCTGGACACGCCCAACATCCAGGCGCGGCGAGTTGTAGTGCCTGGCATGGTCACGCTGCAGGACATAGAGGACCGCAAGGAGGAGTGGGGCGAGGACAGCCCCCTGTACATCGGCTCCGTGCTGGGCAAGTTCCCGGACAACCTGGACGACGTGGTGGTGCCGCTGTGGGCCGCGACCGAGGCGGCCAGGAGAGAGCTGACGCCCGCCGGGCTGGTGGTCGTGGCCTGCGACGTGGCCCGGTTCGGCCAGGACAAGACGGTGGTGGTGCGCCGGCAGGGGCCGGTGGCCCGCATCGTCTGGCGAGTACGCGGCAACGACACCATGAAGGTGGCCGGGTACCTCAAGGCCTACTGCGAGGAGCACGAGGTGGACGTGCTGGTGGTGGACGATACGGGAGTGGGCGGGGGCGTCATGGACAGGCTCAGGGAGACGAAGCCGGCACGGGCCCGGCTGGTGCCCTTCATCGCCGGACAGAAGGCGGAGGACGACACGCACTTCGCCAATCGGCTGGCGGAAGCCTGGTGGGCCATGCGGGCCGCCTACCTGGCCGGGGAGCTGGACACGGAGGACGACCCGGCGCTCATCGGCCAGGTGTCCAGCCGGAAGTACTGGGTCCGCAGCGACGGCCGTATCCGGCTCCAGAGCAAGGAGAGCATGCATCAAAACACATGTGACAAACTACTAGTAGCTGGACACGTTGATCTCCACCATCTTGCCGGTGACCAGGTAGATGACGCGCTCGGCGATGTTGGTGGCGCGGTCGGCGATGCGCTCCAGGTCGTGGGCGACCCAGAGCAGGTAAGTGGCGCGCTGGACGGTCCTGGGGTCCTGGATCATGAACATCAGCAGCTCGTGGTACACCTGGTCGTAGAGGGCGTCCACCTCGTCGTCGTCGTCGCAGACGCGGCGGGCGGCGATGATGTCGCGGTTGACCAGGGCGTCCAGGCTGCGGCGCAGCATGTCGGTGGCCTTCTCGGCCATGCGTGGGATGTCAATGAGGGGCTTGAGGGGCGGCTCCTCGCCCATCATGAGGCTTATCTTGCCGATGCCCTCGGCGTAGTCGCCCATGCGCTCCAGCTCGACGGCGATCTGGAGGACGGCGATGACGATGCGCAGGTCCCGGGCCAGGGGCTGCTGCGTGGCGATGAGCTCGATACACTTCTCCTCAAGCTGGAACCGCTTCTGGTCAATGACGTCGTCCTCTTTGATGACCTCCCTGGAGGCCTCCAGGTCGCGGCGCTTGAAGGCGTCCAGTGCCTTGGCTATGGCCTTCTCGACCATGCTGCCAAGGAGAAGAAGCTCGTCCTGGAGCATCCTGAGCTCGCGGTCGAAGTCGGTCCGTGTCCTCGGCATAGCCCCCTCCTGGGCCAGGGTGAGGGCCACCCTGGCGGTGGATGGGCAGGCGATGCGCCCTGCCCTTTCGGCCTGTCCCCAGAGCGTCCTGCCTTTTATATCCGCGAGGCTGATGAACACCGGCCGCCTGGTATAGCGTCAACTTGAATTTGATGGGGCGCTTTCCCTCACCCCTTCGGCAGGCCCAGTCCTCTCCCGCCAGGGGAGCGGGAATACTCCTTCTCCCTTGACGGGAGAAGGCCGGGATGAGGGTGAAGCCCTTCATCGGAATCAGGTTAACGCAGCACTAGCCGAAGCGGCCGGTGATATAGGCCTCGGTGCGCTCGTCCCTGGGGTTGGTGAAGACCTGCTGGGTCGGGCCGTATTCCACCAGGTAGCCGGTGCGGTCCTCGCCGACCATCAGGAACGCCGTCTTGTCAGAGACCCGGGCGGCCTGCTGCATGTTATGGGTAACTATAACAATAGTATAGTCGCGGCTCAACTCCCGCATAAGGTCTTCGATGGCCAGTGTGGCGATGGGGTCAAGGGCGGAGGCAGGCTCGTCCATGAGGATGACCTCGGGCTCCACGGCCAGCGCCCGGGCGATGCACAGGCGCTGCTGCTGGCCGCCGGAGAGGGTGAGGGCGCTCTTGTCCAGCCGGTCTTTGACCTCGTCCCAGAGGGCCGCCCGCTGCAGGGAGCGCTCCACGGCCCCCCTGAGGTCGCCCTTGAAGCCGTTGATGCGCAGCCCGAAGGCCACGTTCTCGAAGATGGACTTGGGGAAGGGGTTGGGCTTCTGGAACACCATGCCGACGAGGAAGCGGACTTCGGTGGAGTCCACGCCAGGGGCGTAGATGTCCTGGCCGTTGAAGAGGACCTGGCCGCTGACCCGGGCGTCGGGGATGAGGTCGTTCATGCGGTTGAAGCAGCGCAGCAGGCTGCTCTTGCCCGACCCCGAGGGGCCGATGAGGGCCGTGACCTCGTGCCGCTTGATGTCCAGGTTGATGTCCCTGAGGACCTGGAAGCTGCCGTACCAGAGGTTGAGGCTGCGGGCGCTCAGGACAATGTCACCTTGCTGCACGTCTGGCATATCACTCCTCGGACTTTGTCTGGTAGCGGTTGCGAAGGTATATGGCCAGCGCGTTCATGGAGAGCAGCAGCACCAGCAGAACGATGATGCCGGCGGCCGCCAGGCCCCGGAAGGCCTCCTGGGGCCTGGACACCCAGTTGAAGACCTGGATGGGCAGGACGGTGAACCTGTCCAGGGGGTCCGTGGGGACGAAGGTCAGGTAGACCAGGGCGCTGATGGCGATGATGGGGGCCGCCTCGCCGATGGCGCGGGACATGGCCAGGATGGTGCCCGTCAGGATGCCGGGCAGCGCCGCCGGCAGCACCACGCCCCGGATGACCTGCCAGCGGGTGGCGCCCAGGGCATAGGCCGCCTGGCGGTAGGTGTCTGGCACGGCCCGTATGGCCTCCCTGGAGGCCAGGATGACCACGGGCAGCACCAGCAGCGACAGGGTCAGGGCGCCGGCCAGGACGCTGCGCCCCAGGGCCAGCCACTGCACGAAGAGGGCCAGCCCCAGCAGGCCGTAGACGATGGAGGGCACGCCGGCAAGGTTGGAGATGTTTACCTCTATGGCCTGGGTGAACCAGTTCCTGGGGGCGTACTCCTCCAGGTAGATGGCGGCGCCCACTCCCACGGGGATGGTGAAGGCAGCGGTCAGGGCCATCACCCAGATAGTGCCAAAGAGGGCGGCCTTGATGCCCGCCTCCTCGGGCCTGCGGGACGAGAAGCTGGTAATGAACTGCCAGTCCAGCCAGGGCAGGCCCTCGATAAGCACCTGGAGCAGCAGGACCACCAGGCCGGCCAGGCCCACGAAGACCGACGCCAGGAACAGGACAAAGAACACGTTGGATACCGCTTTGCGGAAGGCCAGGCGCCTTTTGAAGTATGTCGGGTTGCCTTGCATACGCCGACCTCAGTACTTCTCGCGCCAGCGGCGGACGGCCCAGTGGCCCAGGAGGTTCATGGCCAGGGTCATGAAGAAGAGCAGCAGGCCCACGGCGAAGATGGTGTTGAACTCCAGGGAGCCGTGGGGGGCCTCGCCCAGGCTGAGCTGGACGATATAGGCGGTCATGGTCTGGATGCTCTCCAGGGGGTTGAAGGTCAGCCTGGGCGTGGCGCCGGCGGCGATGGTCACCAGCATGGTCTCGCCAATGGCCCGGGAGATGCCCAGGATGAAGGCGGCCACGATGCCGGACAGGGCGGCGGGCACCACTACCCTGAGGACGACCTCCACGCGGGTGGCGCCCAGGGCATAGGCCGCCTGGCGCAGCGAGCGGGGCACCGCGATCATGGCGTCCTCGCTGAGGGACGAGACCATGGGTATGATCATGATGCCCATGACCACGCCGGCGCTCAGGGCATTGAAGATGAGCAGGTCAGGGATAATCTTCTGGAGCTGGGGCGTGACGAAGGTCAGGGCGAAGTAGCCATAGACCACCGTGGGGATGCCGGCCAGCACCTCCAGGGCGGGCTTGATGACGCGCCGCACCCGGTTGGGGGCGTACTCGGAAAGGAAGATGGCGGTGGCAAGCCCCACGGGAAGGGCTACCCCGGCCGCCAGCACGGTGACCAGCAGCGTGCCCGCCACCAGGGGCAGGACGCCATAGGACTGGGGAATGAGGATAGGCGACCAGCGGGTGCCGGTGAGGAACTCCCAGAAGGGCACCTCCCGGAAGAAGCCCGCCGACTGCACCAGGAGGCTGACGACAATGCCCACGGTGGTCAGCACCGATGCCAGGGCGCAGGCGAAGAAGGCCCAGTGGACGACCCTGCCCTCCAGGTCCCGCCGGCGCGGCGACCGGCGTAGCTGTATGGGCTGCCTGCCAGGGGTCACGACCGTGTTGCTGGCCTGCCGGCGGGTCCTGGGAAAGTAGCTGTCCATAAGCTCACGCTACCTCAGCTTAGCCAGGTTCTCCTGGTAGGCCTGGTCGGGCAGCGGGATGTAGCCGACCTCGGCCACCAGGTCCGGGCCCTGGCGCATGTAGAACTCCAGGAAGGCCTTCAGCTCCGGCCTGCTGTCGAGCCTGGCCTTGTTGACGTAGATGAACAGGGGCCGCGACAGAGGCTTGTAGGCGCCGCTGGTGATGGTGTCTTGAGTGGGCAGGACGCAGCCATCTCCCCCGTCCACGGCCAGCAGCCTGACAATGTGGGGGTTCTCGGCGTAGTAGGCGTAGCCGAAGTAGCCCAGGCCGTTGCGGTCGCCGGCGACGCCCAGCACCAGGAAGTTGTCGTCCTCGCTGGCGGTGTAGTCGGCGCGGCTGGCCCTGGCCTGGCCCACGATCTCCTCGGTGAAGTAGTCGAAGGTGCCCGAGTCGGTGGCCGGGCCGTAGAGCCTGAGGGGCCTGTCGGGGAACTCGGGCCGGACCTGCCGCCAGTTGTTTATCGTGCTGCCCGGCTCCCAGATGCGCTTCAGCTCCTCCACCGTCAGGCAGTCCACAAACTGGTTCCTGGGGTTGATCACGATGGCGATGCCGTCCATGGCGACGGTCAGCTCCAGGTACTCGACGCCGTTCTGGACGGCCAGTGCTGCTTCGGAGGCCGAGATAGGACGCGAGGCGTTGCTGATGTCCGTCTCGCCGGTAACGAAGCGCTTGAAGCCGCCGCCAGTGCCCGAAACGCCCACGTTCACCTGCACCTGGGGATGGACACGATGGAACTCCTCGGCCACGGCCTCGGTGATGGGGAACACGGTGCTGGAGCCGTCCACCAGGATGGTGCTGCTGGGAAGGCCCGACTGGTCCGGAGGCGCGGCGCTCCCGGTCTCGCAGGCCACCAGCAGCGCCGCCATGAGTAGCAAGACTGGATGTCCAAGATATCGGGGCAGCCCTGGAATCTCCCTTGCCTGCTGGCGCTGGTGAGTTGCACACCCTATCTCCAGTGTAGTGCGTCGGGGTTAAGAGCGGTTCAATGGAATGTTAACGGAAGGTTAACGGGACCTCGCCCCCGTAGCCCTCTCCACGCGTGGAGGGGGCTCGGGGGTGAGGCGCTAGTCGAGCCTGGCCAGGTTGTCGGCGTAGGCCTGGGCAGGCAGGGGGATGTAGCCGACCTCGTCGGCCAGCTCGGCGCCGTGCTGCATGTAAAACTCCACGAAGGCCCGCAGCTCTGGCCGCTGGGCCAGCTTCTGCTTGTTGACGTAGATGAACAGCGGGCGCGATAGCGGCGTGTAGGTGCCGTTCTCGATGGTCTCGGAGGTGGGCAGCACGCAGCCTTTGCCCGAGTCCACGGCCAGCAGCTTCAGCTTGCCGGGGTTCTCCACGTAGTAGGCGTAGCCGAAGTAGCCCAGGGCGTTGCGGTCGCCGGAGATGCCCTGGACCAGGACGTTATCGTCCTCGCTGGCGGTGTAGTCGGCGCGGCTGGCCCTGGCCTGGCCCACGATCTCCTCGGTGAAGTAGTCGAAGGTGCCCGAGTCGGTGCCCGGGCCGTACAGGTGCAGCGGCTGGTCCGGGAAGCCGGCCCTCACCTGGCGCCAGTTGTTTATCGTGCTGCCCGGCTCCCAGATGCGCTTCAACTCCTCCACCGTCAGGCAGTCCACGAAGCTATTCTCCGGGTGCACCACCACCGAGAGGCCGTCAATGGCGACCTTGAGCTCGACGTACTCGACGCCGTTCTGGGCGGCCGCCTGGGCCTCAGAGTCCTTGATGGGCCGGGAGGCGTCGCTGATGTCCGTCTCGCCGGTAACGAAGCGCTTGAAGCCGCCGCCGGTGCCCGAAACGCCCACGTTGACCTGCACGCCGGGGTGGATCTTGCGGAACTCCTCGGCCACGGCCTCGGTGATGGGGAACACGGTGCGGGAGAGCCTGGCCGCAGTGGACGCAGGCGAGGGGCTGCCGGCCGGCGAGGTGGGAGTAGGCGCCTGCTGGGCGCTGGCCGCAGTGGACGCAGGCGAGGGGCTGCCGGCCGGCGAGGTGGGAGTAGGCGCCTGCTGGGCGCTGGCCGCGCAGGCCAGCGCCAGGACTGGCAGCAGCGCCAGCACGGCTATGCTGAGGGGCTTGCTGAGTCGCCTGTACATCTGGTTACTGTTACCTCCTTCTCTCTTTACCTCTCTGGACTCAGCATAGCTGTCGCTCTTGAAGGGGACTTTAACGGAGGGTTAAGGCCTGGTAAGTGGCTGGTTAAGGGAGTGGCCGAAGGCCGGCGCGGCTGACCAGCACCGCTGGAGACTCAAAAGGCCGGCGGTGGTTGAAACTAGATGGGAGGCGGCCAGGCCGGGCCGACCTCACCCCATGCCTTTCAGGGCCAGGGCTGACTTAGTGCGCCCCCTCTCCACGCGTGGAGAGAGGGGGAACGGGGGCGAGGTCTGGACGTTTGCCCTCGCCCTGCACCCCTTGTCCTTCAACTACTGTCCGCTTTCTGACCCCCTTGACAGCAGGCATGCCCCGTGTGGACAATTCCCACCACACCGAGCAGCAATGCCGCCAGGGCCATCCCACCCTCCATTCAGGCAGTCCACGAAGTTATAGTCTTGCTGTGGGCACTGATAGACTTGCTGCTCCTTGTGGACAAGAAGCCAGGGGGCGGCTAGTCCTGGGTGGCAGAGGGGGCCAGCGGCACGGTGAAGCTGAAGGTGCTGCCGGAGCCTTCCTGGCTCTCCACGCGGACATCGCCGCCGTGGGCCTGGACGATGTGCTTGACGATGGCCAGGCCCAGCCCGGTGCCCCCCTGGCTGCGGGCGCGGTCCACCTTGTAGAAGCGCTCGAAGACGTGGGGCAGGTGTTCGGGCGGGATGCCGATGCCGGTGTCGCTCACTCGCACCTCCACGGCGTTGTCCAGGGCGATGGCCGAGACAGCGACGCTGCCCGGCCCGGGCGTGAACTTGAGGGCGTTGTCCAGGAGGTTGACGAGCACCTGGCGCAGCTTCTCCTCCTCGCCCAGCACCAGGGGCAGGTCTTCGGGCAGCGCGGCCTCCAGGCTGATGCCCTGCGACCTCGCCTGGGCCTGGAAGCCGGCGCAGACGTCCTCCACCAGCGGGCGCAGGTCCATGGGCACCAGCTTGAGGGTGACCTGGCCGCTCTCCAGGCGCGATAGCTCCAGCAGGTCGTTGACCATGGCGGTCATGCGGTCCAGGTCGCGGTGGATGCGCTGGAGGAAGTCCTGGGACACCTGGGGCTCGTCCAGGGCGCCGCCCTGCAGGGTCTCCACCATGGCCTTGATGGAGGCCAGCGGGCTGCGCAGCTCGTGAGAGACGTTGCTGACGAACTCCTTGCGCGTGGTCTCCACCTGCCGGATGCGAGTGAGGTCGTGGAGGGTCAGCAGGACTCCGTGGGAGCCGTCCTCGATGATGGGGGTGGCGATGGCGCTGAGGAAGCGGCGCCGCCGCAGTAGCTCCACCTCGCCCATCTGCTGCTGGCCGGTGCTCAGTGCCCTGGAGACTAGCTGCTGCAGCTCGAAGTCCCGGACTATGCCGGCGAAGCGGCTGCCCACGGCCAGCTTGCTGCGCACGTCCAGCAGGCTCTCCGCCGGCCGGTTCATGAGGGTGACGTAGCCGTCCGGGCCAATGGCGACGACGCCATCGGCCATGGTGTCCAGCACCGCCGAGAGCTTGTTGCGCTCGCCCGACAGGTCGCGGATCATGGCGCGGATGGTGGTGGCCATGCTATTGAAGGCGTCGGCCAGGTCCTGGGTCTCGTCGCTGGAGAGGGCCTGGACGCGGTAGTCCAGGTCGCCCCTGGCGAGCCTGCGAGCGCCCTCGGTAACGGAGCGCACGGAGCGCGAGGTGCGGCGGGCCAGCAGGTAGCCCAGGCCCACCGAGAGCAGGGCGACGACCAGGGCCGAGAAGGCAATGGTCAGGACTATGCGCCTGACGTTGGCCCAGACCATGGAGGTGGGCACTGCCACGCGCACCACGCCCACCGGGCCTGCGTCGGACAGGACGGGGACGGCGGCGTAGACCATCTCCTGCCCCACCGTCTCGCTGACGCGGATGTTCCTGCCAAGGCCCGACTCCAGGGCACCCACGACCTCGGGCCGGCGGGCGTGGTTGTCCATGCCCGCCGGGTCTCTCCAGCTATCGGCCAGGACGGTGCCATCCCGGGCGATGACGGTCACCCTGGAGTCCAGGATGTCGCCGGCCCGCTGGGCCAGCGTCCGCAGGCCGGCGAGGTCCGGCGCGGCTGCGAAGTACGGGGCCGAGGTCTCGCCCAGCAGCCTGGCGTCGTGGGCCAGTTGCTCGTGCAGGTTGGAGATGTAGCTGTTGCGGATGAAGTTGACCAGGTAGAGGCTGACGATGCCCATGGTGGCGAAGATGAGGGCGGTGTAGGCCAGGGCAATGCGCCACTGGAGGGGCAGCCGCGAGAGGCTGGACAGCGGGCTGGGGCGGCTCATCCTTCGAACCTGTAGCCCACCCCGCGCAGGGTTATGATCCGCCTGGGCCTGGCGGGGTTGGGCTCGATCTTTTCGCGCAGCCAGCGGATGTGGACGTCCACGGTGCGGGTGTCGCCGATGTAGTCCTGGCCCCAGAGGCGCTCCAGTACCTGGTCGCGGGTGAAGGCCCTGCCCCTGTTGGCCACCAGCAGCGCCAGCAGGTCGAACTCGCGGGGCTTGAGGTCCAGGGGCTTGCCATTGAGCCTGGCCGAGTGGGCGGTAAGGTCAATCTCCAGGTCGCCGGCCCGGATGACCTGGGGCGCGGCCTCGGAGGGCACCTCGGAGGCCATGCGGGAGCGGCGGAGCATGGCCCGCACCCTGGCCAGCAGCTCGCGCATGCTGAAGGGCTTGGTCACGTAGTCGTCGGCGCCCAGCTCCAGCCCTACGACGCGGTCCACCTCCTCGCCCCTGGCCGTGAGCATGAGGATGGGTATGTTGGACTCCCGGCGCAGGACGCGGCACAGCTCGAAGCCGTCCAGCCTGGGGAGCATGATGTCCAGGATGACCAGGTCTGGCCGGGACTGGCGGGCCAGCTCCAGGCCGCGCTCGCCGTCCTGAGCGGTGAGGGCACGGTAGCCTTCCCGCTCCAGGTTGTACCTGAGGGCCTCCCGGAGGTTTTCCTCGTCCTCTACGACCAGGACAGTCTCTTGGGACAACGCAGGCTCCAGGTGGAGGAATTACAGCCATCTATATTGTAGCAGGTGCCCATGTCAGTCTGACCAGAGGAAGGTGGTGCCAGACCTCACCCCTGGTGTTCAAGGGCACCAGGTTGGCCAATCTATGGCTCCCTCTCCACGCGTGGCTTACTCACGACAGTTTTTTCATGCAGCAGAGCGTCTTCGCGTTGCGCCTGCACGGCGGTATGTAGGGGCAAGCCTGAAACCCGCCCCTACCTTGCCCGGTGAGGCGCTCACGCCAGGGGCAGCGTGCCCTGGCCCCCCTGCCCTGTCTGGCCGGGGCCGCGCTCGGGGATGCGGCCAGCGGCGGCCTGGTGGGCCAGGCGCGTAGGTTCGGGCAGGCGGTAGCGGGTGCAGCAGGCCAGCACCCAGCGAATGGCGGTCACCATGTCCACTTTGTGGCCGATGGAGACGTAAATGGGAGTCGTGCTGTCCCTGGTGCGGAGGGCGGCGCCGACGGTCTCGCCCTGGTGCAGCAGGGGCGCCCAGGCCCCCTTTTCCTCCGCCAGCGGCCCATGCCTGCCCACCAGGATGGACTTGGCGCAGCCGATGGTGGGCACGTCGGCCAGGACGCCCAGGTGGCTGGCGATGCCCAGCCGCCGGGGGTGGGCGATGCCCTGGCCGTCCACCAGGACGAAGTCGGGGGACAGCGTCAGTCGCTGGAAGGCCTGCACCAGCACGGGGGACTCACGGAAGGACAGGAAGCCGGGCACGTAGGGGAAGAGCGGCCTGGCGCCGGCCCGCCTGACCTCCACCACCTGAAGCTCGGGCAGGCGCAGCACGACGACGCCAGCCCACACCAGGCCCTGGGCGTCGGGGGGCGAGAGGTCGGCGCCGGCCACCAGCGAGGGCTGGTCGGGTATGGCGTTGGCGCAGGAGACCATGGAGGCCAGGTGCTTCTGGATGGCGGCGGCCTCCTGCAAGGGCACGTCCCAGGGGTGCAGGCGTCGGAACTCCAAGTCTCGGTACCTCGCCGTATGGTGGCTAGTAGTCTGTCACTCGTGAATTGAAGGAATCTCCCCCTCATCCCCTCGGCAGGCTCGGGGCAGGCCCTGACCTTCCCCCCAAGGGGGCAGGGATGTTCTCGCCCCCTTTGGGGGAGAGTTAGAGAGGGGGCTGGCCTTGCCCGCCAGGCGACGCCAAGGAGGGGAGAACAGGGCACAGCCCCCGAAGCCACAGGTCTGTATGCA
>FWPU01004030.1_pt1 | contig 35138 bp, 33 predicted proteins | sample 2228361 | NCBI WGS metagenome assembly FWPU01 (sample SAMEA103939777, study PRJEB20133) | metagenome
CCGCAACCTTAAGAATTGTACCCTCTCCCTGGCGGGGAGGGGAATCACCACGATGTTTACGGGTTCCTCTGACTCGTAACATCATACCAGAAGGAGAAAATGAAAAAGATCCTGTCTTTGATGGCGATTTGCCTCTGCCTTCCCGGCGCAGCCGCGCCGCAACAGAGGGAACAGGCCCAAAAAACCGCCGTGAGCCTGCTGCGCATAGAGAGGGTGAAGCCGGATATGGTAGCGGAATATGAGGACCTGGTGAAGAACGAACTGGCGCCGGCGCTCAAGAAAGGGGGAATAGCCGCGCAGCAGGCGTGGGCCACGGCGGGACTGGGGGATTTCTATCATTATATCTACATCAACCCGATCAAGGGCTTCGCGCTGCTCGACGGACCTTCGCCCGCCGAGAAGGCGCTGGGGCGCGATGGAGCGCAGCGATTGACAGGCAAACTGCGCCGCGCCGTCGCGTCGGTGACTTATTTGACCGTGGCCCATCGCCCCGATTTGAGCCTGACCAGGGAGGGGGAAGCGGCGGAGCCCGCACTTGCCCTGATGGCCGAATACCGGATCTTGCCGGGCCGGCGCGCTGAGTTCGAGGGCCTGCTCAAGAACGAAATACTGCCGGCAATTAGAAAAGACGTATCAGTGACTTTTTCAGCCTATCAGGTGCTGATCGGAGGCGACCCGAACGCCTATGTCTTTTTAGCTCTGATCAAGAGCTTTGCCGAATTGGATAAAGGTCCTTTTACTGCACAGGTCCTGGGCGAGGAGGCCGCTCGCGCCCTGAGCGCCAAGCTGGCCGGCGTTGCGGCGAGCGTCAGCGTCGCCGCCTACCGCCGCCTCCCGGAGCTGAGCTATAAATAGGAAATCAGCGAGGCTGAGTTTCACCTGATCCCCAGAAGCCGCAGCGCGGCGCTGGTAAAGATTCGTCGCTTGCTGTTCGGTTTCGGAGGCAGGAAGAGCCAGGAGAGTACCCTTACCGCTGCCGGCATACCGCACGATGGGCCCGGCTCGGAGGGGAAGAATCGGGCGAGCGCTTCCATCGGCTTTTCGCGCAGCCTGTCGATCATGGCCACCTGATGGACGCATGAGACGGTACAGTAAGGGGCGCATGGTTTTACCGTGTGATATTCCCGCTCGAGGTGTTCTCGCGTGTACTTTTCGAGAGGAATGCCGGGAAATCCCCGCTGCTGCGAGCAGTAGTGTACCAGGCCGTCCTCGCAGATGTAGAGATAGCGGCTTCCCGCGCGGCAGCTCCAGTCGTTGGGCAGTCCGCGGACCAGGTTCTTCTGGAACTGGTTGTAATAGGCGAAGCTAGAGAAGGAAGCTTTGCCCAAGCGCATGATCTCTTCATAGACCTTTTGCTGTTGCTCGCTCAGAGGCTGGAGCTGGCCGGCGCCGTCGTGGATGATGCCTACTGTGCTGGTAAAGCCCAGTTGCATGGCGCGGCGGGCCACCGCCAGGGCATCTTCGGGATTTCGGATGGAGCCGCCGATTACGGAGTTGATATTCACCACGAATTCCGCGTGCGCGGCGAGCCACCGGAGCTTCGTATCCAGCACCTTCAGGCTTTTCTTCGAGACCTCGTCCGGCATAACGTTATCGATGCTGATCTGAAGATGGTCGAGGCCGGCGCGGTTCAACCGCTTGATGCGCTCTGGGGTCAGCAGATAGCCGTTGCTGATCAGCCCGGCGATGATGCCGTGGCTTCGAATGCGCCGAATGATCCGGTCGAGTTCGGGGTGAAGCAGCGGCTCGCCGCCGCTGATGGTAATGACGGTCGTGCCGAGCGCAGCGAGCAGATCGATGCGGCGAAGCATCTCGGCGGTTGGAACCGGTTTGGAAAAGTCGTCGTACTCGTTGCAGTAAGCGCAGGAGAGGTTGCAGCGGCGGATCGGGATAACGTGTGCCAGGATAGGGTGGCGCGGCGATTTCATCGCTCGAGCGAACATGCGCGTCTCGCGCACCAGCCGATCGAGGGAGCGGACCTTTCGTCTAAATGAAGTGAGATTCATTGCCGGCTTGCTGAGATTATAAAGTATATGAAGGGCGAAGCGATGTCAACATCGCCCGGCGATGGACGACGGCGCGGCAACTAGAAGTAAAAACAGGGTAACCTGCTGATCTAAACTAACCAGATCAGCCCAGGTTCGCATGCCCGCCCTTAAATCTAAAGGCAAATGCTCGGATTCGACGAAACCTTATGCCGTGTCTATCTTCGCCGCTTCTTCCAGCCCCAGCTCTTTTATCGCCATCTCGCGCATCTTGTACTTCTGTATCTTGCCGGTCACGGTCATCGGGAACGAATCGACGAATTTAATGTGCTTGGGTATCTTGTAATGCGCGATTTTTCCCCGGCAAAATTCCCTTATCTCATCGGCCGTCGCCGTCACCCCCTCCCTCAGCTTTATCCATGCCATGACCTCCTCGCCGTATTTGAGGTCCGGGACGCCGATCGCATGGACCTGACTGATCTTAGGATGCAGGTAAAGGAACTCCTCTATTTCTCTGGGGTAGATATTTTCGCCGCCGCGGATGATCATCTCCTTCTTGCGGCCGGTTATGTTGATATAGCCGTTTTCGTCCATAGTGGCCAGGTCGCCCGTGTGCAACCAGCCATCCCGGTCTATCGCCTCGCTCGTCGCCTCGGGATTGTTATAGTAACCCTTCATCACGAGATAGCCTCTCGCGCACAGCTCCCCCTGCGTTCGGCGGGGCACTATTTTCCCGGTCCTCGGATCGATGATCTTGACCTCGGTATGGGGCAGCGGCCTGCCGACCGTAGTAACGCGCAGCTCGATCGGATCGTCGGCGCGGGTTTGAGTAATTACCGGCGAGGCCTCGGTCAGCCCGTAGGCGATGGTCATCTCCCGGCAGTGCATCTCGCTCACCACCTTCTTCATAAGCTCGATCGGACATGGGGCGCCGGCCATGATCCCGGTCCGGAGCGAGCTTAAATCGAAACCGTGGAATTCCGGGCGCTCGAGTTCGGCGATGAACATGGTCGGGACGCCGTAAAGCGCAGTGCATCTTTCCTCATGCACGGCGCGGAGCGTGGCCAACGCATCGAAAAATTCGGCGGGAATCACCATGCCCGCCCCGTAGAGGGCGCAGACCATGTTGCCGAGCACCATGCCGAAACAGTGATAAAACGGCACCGGTATGCAGACCCTGTCCTGGCTGGTTATCCTCATCGACCGGCCGATGAGCAGGGCGTTGTTTACAATATTGTGATGGCTGAGGAGCGCGCCTTTGGGGAGACCAGTCGTGCCGGAAGTATATTGAATGTTAATGGGATCGTCGAATTCGAGCGACCCCTGCCTCTCGTCCAGCTCCGGTTGCGAGACGCCGCCGCCCGCCTCGAGCGTCTGTTTCCAGGAAAACATCGAAGCGGGACCGTCGTCTCCTACGAAGATCAGATTCTTGAGAGCGGGAAATTTATCGGACCTCAATTCTCCGGGCTTTGCGGTCGCGGCCTCAGGACAGACGCTGAACAGCGTCGATACGTAATCTGTGTCTCTGAAACCGCGGATGAGGATCAGGGTCTGGCTCTCGGACTGCTTGAGAGCATACTCCAGTTCATAGGCACGGTAGGCCGGGTTGATGTTGACCAGAATCGCCCCTATCTTTGCCGTGGCAAACTGGGTTATCACCCATTCGGCGCAATTGGTTGCCCAGATGGCCACACGGTCGCCTTTCCTGATGCCGAGCCCGAGCAGGCCGCGCGCCGCCATGTTTACGATTTGTAAAAGGTCGCGATAGCTGTACCTGATGTTTTGGGGTCTCACCGCCAGGGCGAGATTATCGGGATAAAGCGCGGCGGTTCTATCCAGCGCCTCCCCTATGGTCTGGCCTGAAAGAGAGATATCGCCAGCGCCGTGAGCATAACTGATACTCAATCGTTTGTTGTGAGTTGTCCTCATAGCTCAAAGCATGGCCGCTACCAAAGCCCGGCCGAATCCCAAGGCGATCAGAGTTCAAAGAATCGGATTTCCGTCATGGGATAGTGTTTCCTGTTGAGCGTCCAGAGGGTCAGGTCAAACACGAAGGCGCAGGCGGCCTGGAGGGCATCGCCGAGTTCGACCGAATGAGAAGCGCGATATCGCCTCATGTACTCCCCCGCTTTCTCCCCAACGCGGCCATCGATGACAACTGATTCCATGATCCTGAAGAGGTTGGCTGTCGGTTCCTCCTCTCCTCTTCTCATGCCCGCGTAAATTTCGGCCCTGGATACAGGCGAGTAAAAAACCGAAAAATCTCTCGTGAAAAGTTGGCGAAACTTATCGGCCACGGGCCGCCTTGTCCTGAGGTGCTCTATTAGCACATCAGTGTCGACCAAAACCCTAGTCACGGTCCAGCCCAAACCTTTCCGGCCTGACCCCTTTCCTCAATCGGCGCAGATGTTTTTGGGTCGAGACGATTTTATGATCTTTCCATAACCCGCGCGTCTCCTCCAGCACCTTGATCGGATCAAGGCTCTTCTTTTCGAGGTAGGTTTTGCGTATCGCCTCTCTGACCAGCTCTGAAATGGTCTTTTTGCGCTGTCGGGCCAGGACGCTCAAAACGCCGAATTCCTCTTCGTCGATATAAAGCTGGGTTCTTTTCATGATGTATATTATACGCCGCAGGGCACCTGGCAGCAAGCTCAAGCTTTCAGGCGGGCTCCGGCCTCTTCCCGCTCGATCCGGTAGGCGTCGGGCTCTTTGAGCAGCCGCGCGATCAGGGCGGCGTGCAGGGCATGGCCGGCGCGAAAGGCTCTGACGCGGCCCAGGAGCTGCGCGCCGAGCAGCGAGAGATCGCCGATCAGGTCCAGTATCTTGTGGCGCACGAACTCGTCAGGGAAGCGCAGGTGGTCGTTGAGCACTCCCGTGCTGTCGAGCACTATGGCGTTTTCGAGCGAGCCGCCCCGGATGAGCCCGCTGCGCAAGAGGGCCTGGGCCTCCTGGTAAAAGCCGAAGGTGCGGGCCGGCGCAATCTCCTGCCGATAGCTCTCGGGAGTGATTTCAAGCTCGAGCCGCTGCCGGCCAATCGCCGGGTGCTCGAACTCTATCTCGTACTCGACGGTAAAGGCATCATCCGGGTAGATCCCTATCCACTTTTCCCCCCGCCTCACCTCCACCGGCTTCAGGACGCGCAGCATTTGCCGGCCGGCCGGCTGGTATTCAAGGCCTGCCTCTTCGATAAGCCGGACGAACTCCAGGGCGCTCCCGTCGATTATGGGAAGTTCTATCGAGTCAAGCTCGATGTAGAGGTTATCGACACGGAGCCCGTAAAGCGCCGAGAGCAGGTGTTCGACGGTCGAGACCAGGACCCCGCGCTTCATCAGGGTGGTGGCATAGCTCAGCTTGGCAACGTGCCGGGTCGAAGCTTCGATTTGAAAATTGTTCAGGTCGGTCCGGCGGAAGACCAGTCCCGTGGCCGGCGGCGCCGGCACCAGCCTTATATTAACGCGGGTGCCGGTGTGCAGGCCAAGGCCTGAAATCTCAGCCGTCTCTCGCAAGGTCGCCTGCACGGCCAGGGCTATCGCAATCGCCGTGCCAGAGACGGGCCGCGGCGGAAAAATATTGTGGGGCAAGGGCTTTGCCTGAAAGGCAGCACCGGCCCTGTCGCGGGCTTTGTACAGATGAGAGTCCCTGCTGTTGCAATTGTGAGACAGGACCAGTTCTTAACCGAAGGGCACGCCGAGACCGTTGAGAAGGGGTGCCGATTCTTGACAAGGCCAGTGAGGGAGTTTTATTTTTATGTCCGAATTAAGCCAGGAACACGAGGGGGCACGGCGGCGCCGTGCCCGTACTGTGGCCGGCTTAACGAAAAGCAGCAGGTTATCAGCCTTATTATGCTTGCAAAGGAGGTGTGGCTATGGCTGTTGAAATACGGCCGCTTTATGACCGCATTGTGGTAAGGCGCGATAAGGAAGAAGAGGTCAAGAAGGGGGGGCTTGTCATCCCCGATACCGCTAAGGAGAAGCCGCAGCAGGGAGTGGTCCTGGCTGTGGGCAAGGGACGGGTGGCGGAGGATGGCAAGATCATCCCGCTCGATGTTAAGGCCGGAGATAAAGTTATCTTCGGCAAGTACTCGGGAACCGAGTACAAGCGCAATGGCGAGGAACTGGTCATCCTGCGCGAGGATGACATCCTGGGGATTATCGAACAGTAGCTTTGCAAAGGAGGTGATAGAGCTATGGCAGAGGCTAAAATCATTAGATACGGGGAAGAGGCTCGCACCGGCATCTTGCGCGGGGTCAACAAGCTGGCCGATACGGTGAAAGGAACCCTCGGCCCGAAAGGTCGGAACGTGGTGCTGGAGAAGAAGTTCGGCTCGCCCGTGATCACCAAAGACGGGGTCACCGTGGCCAAGGAAATCGAGCTGGAGGACAAGTTCGAGAACCTCGGTGCCCAGATGGTGCGCGAGGTCGCCTCTAAGACCAGCGACGTGGCCGGCGATGGCACGACCACGGCTACCGTTCTGGCCCAGGCGATCTTCCGCGAGGGGATAAAGAACGTGGCGGCCGGAGCCAATCCTATGGCCATCAAGCGGGGGATAGAGAAGGCTGTGGCGGTAGTTGTCGAGGAGCTGAAGAAGATCTCTGTGCCGGTTAGCGGCGAGATGATCGCTCAGGTTGCTTCCGTCTCTGCCAACAACGACCGCGCGATCGGCGACATCATAGCCGAGGCGATGAAGAAAGTCGGCAAGGATGGGGTGATCACGGTCGAAGAGGCCAAGACCATCGAGACCTCGCTCGATGTGGTCGAGGGAATGCAGTTCGACCGCGGCTACCTCTCGCCCTATTTCGTAACCGACCCGGAGCGGATGGAGTGCATTTTGGAAGAGTGCTTCATCTTGCTCCACGAGAAGAAGATCAGTTCGATGAAGGACCTTCTCCCGCTGCTCGAGCAGGTGGCCCGCTCCGGACGGCCGCTGCTGATCATATCAGAGGACGTGGAGGGCGAAGCGCTGGCTACCCTGGTGGTAAATAAGCTGCGCGGCACGCTTCAGGCTGCTGCGGTCAAGGCTCCGGGGTTCGGCGACCGCCGCAAGGCGATGCTCGAGGATATCGCGATACTGACCGGGGGCAAGGTGATTTCCGAGGACCTCGGCATCAAGCTCGAGAACGTCAAGCTGAACGACCTGGGCCGTGCAAAGCGAATAGTCATCGACAAGGACAACACCACGATAGTCGAGGGGGCTGGGAAGTCCGAGGCAATCGAGGGCCGGGTCAAGCAGATCAGGACTCTGATCCAGGAGACCACCTCGGACTACGATCGCGAGAAGCTCCAGGAGCGGCTGGCCAAGCTGGTGGGCGGCGTGGCGGTCATTAAAGTGGGAGCTGCAACCGAGACCGAGCTTAAGGAGAAGAAGGCCCGCGTCGAGGATGCCATGCACGCCACGCGCGCTGCGGTCGAAGAGGGGATTGTGCCGGGCGGAGGCGTCGGCCTGGTGCGCTGCCTGCCCGCCCTGGAAAAGCTGAAGTTCGATCCCGAAGAGCAGGTCGGCGTGACCATAGTTAAGCGCGCGCTCGAGGAACCGCTGCGCCAGATCGCCGCTAACTCCGGCTGGGAGGGGGCGGTGGTGGCCGAGAAGGTAAAGGCGAACAACAACCTTAACTTCGGCTTCAACGCCGAGACTGAGGCCTTCGAGGACCTGGTGGCGGCGGGCGTGATCGATCCGACCAAGGTCACCAGGACCGCGCTCCAGAACGCAGCATCGATTGCCGCCCTGCTCCTAACCACCGAAGCCCTCGTCGCGGAGATCCCGGAGGAGGAGAAAACTCCACCTGCGCCGCACGGGCCCGGCATGTACTAGGGCCAGTTATTGACTTACGTTGTGTGCTGAGCCGAGGCGTTGGCTTGAACCGTGAGGGCATGGGGCCACCCCATGCCCTTTTTTATCTCTCACCGCCGCGCTTTTCCTGGCCGTCGATTTAGCTTAAAATCCTAGCCATGAACTTAAAGGGAGTCATTCCTGCCGTTACCACCCCCTTCGACGAGCGCGGCCGCTTAGCCGCCGCTCGGCTTGAGGAGAACCTGGCGCGCTGGAACGAGGTGGGCCTGGCCGGCTATCTTGTGCTCGGATCGACCGGGGAAAACGTCTATTTAAACGACCAGGAGAGGTCAGAAGTGGTGCGGGCGGCGCGCCGCGCCATTCCTGTCGGCCTGACCATGATCGTCGGCGTCGGGCATGAGGCAACGGAGCAAGCCATCGCCTTTGTCCGAGAGGTCGCCGATTTGGGCGCGGACGCGGTGATCGTCGGCGCGCCTCATTATTACCGCGATCAGATGAACGATACCGTGCTTTACGAGCACTACATGAGGGTCGCCGACGCTTCGCCGCTGCCGGTGCTGCTCTATAGCGTGCCGCAGTTCACCGGCTTGGCGCTCGGCCCGCGCCTGGTCGCCCGGCTTGCCAAACACGAGCGGATAATTGCGATAAAGGACAGCTCGGGCAATATCGCGGCCCTGGCCGAGATGATCCGACTGGCGCCTCGCGGCTTTCAGGTGCTAACCGGTCATCCTCTCGTCTTTTTTCCCGCGCTCTGCGCCGGGGCCGCCGGAGCAGTGCTCGCCATTGCCTGTGCCGCTCCGGGGATTTGCGTCGAGATTTATCGGGCCTTCGAGGCCGAGGACTTCGTGCGGGCGCGCGAGCTGCAGTTTCGCCTGGCGCAGGCGGCGGCTCCGATCAACTCGATCTACGGCATTGCCGGCTTGAAGGCGGCCATGGATATCGCCGGCTACTACGGCGGCCCGCCGCGCGCACCGCTCCTGCCGCTAGGCAGAGAGGAGCACGAGCAGCTTAAAAGGCTCTTGATAGACGCGCTTATCTCCAGCGAGAGCCCATAAAGTGCATAGACTCTGTCAATGTAGCGGCGGCCTTTAGGCCGCCATGTGTAGGACGTCATGTCGTGTGCCACCCTGGCGAGCTGAAGCTCGCCGCTACAATAGAAGATCTGCCTGCTTCCAGTTGCCGCACCGCAATATACGCATGAGGTGGACGGATGACCGAGATATCAGTTATGATTTCGTCTCCCGATTTTTAGCGCAAGATAGCAACCAGTCGGGATCGGTCCGTTCCAGGCAGAATTTGGCTGATAATCAGCCGGGAGGATCATTTCATGGCCAAGCCCTACAAACACCTTGAAACCAAGCTCATTCACGCCGGCGAGCCGGAACCGCGCATCCACGGCGCGGTCAGCATGCCGATCTTTCAGTCGGCCATGTTCGAATATGCAGGCGAGACCAGCTATCACGATCTCAAATATATTCGCCTGAACAACACGCCCAACCACATTGCGCTTCATCAAAAGCTGGCGGCGCTGGAAAATGCCGAGGCCGCGCTGGTAACCGCCAGCGGCATGGCAGCGATTTCGACGGCCATTCTCACAGTCCTCTCCGCCGGCGACCATATGCTGGCGCAGGACTGTCTCTATGGGGGCACGCACGATTTCATCACCCGTGATCTAGAAACGTTCGGCATCTCGTACGATTTCATAGACGGCGACGATCCGGACTCGTGGAAGCGCAAACTGCGCCCCAATACCAGGGCCATTTACGTTGAGACCATCTCGAATCCTTTGCTCCAGGTCGGCGACTTGAAAGCGGTCGTGGAGTTCGCCAGGTTCCACGGCCTCATTTCCATGATCGACAACACGTTTGCCAGCCCGGTCAACTTCCGCCCGCCGGAACTGGGATTTGATCTCTCGCTTCACAGCTGCACCAAGTACCTCAATGGTCATTCCGATATCGTGGCCGGCGCCTGCATCGGCCGCGCCGATCTGGTCACCAGGATCGTGCACAAGCTCAACCACCTCGGCGGATCTCTCGATCCTCACGCGGCTTTCCTCCTTCACCGCGGCATGAAAACGCTGGCGCTGCGGGTCAGATACCAGAACCAGAGCGCCCTGAGGATCGCCCGCTTCCTGGAGGGCCACCCGGCGGTGGCCCGGGTCAATTATCCCGGCCTGGAAAGCCACCCTCGACACCAGCGCGCCCGCGAATTGTTCGATGGGTTCGGTGGCATGTTGAGCTTCGAACTGAAGGGGGGCTTGGAGGCGTCAGAGCGTTTTATTAACGAGACCGTCCTGCCGATTGTGGCCCCGAGCCTCGGCGGCGTCGAGACCCTGATAACGCGGCCGGCCACGACCTCGCACTCCGGGATGTCTCCCGAGGACCGGAGGCGGCTGGGAATATCCGACGGTTTGATCCGCGTCTCGGTCGGGATAGAGGCGACCGAAGAGCTGATCGAAGATTTCCAGCAGGCGCTCGAAAAAGTGTGAGCCGGCGGGCCATCTGGCGATGCTGGCCCCATGGCGATTCGTAAAGGAGCTGGAAGACCGGGCTTAAAATCCGGGAGACGGAAGACGAAAAATTATTCCTAGTCGTTTTCCGTTTCCCGTCTCACGCCTCCCGTTCTAAAAAAATCCTCCCTCGCCCTTATCGTCTATTCGATCGCGGTGCCGCTCCCAATAGGCGCGCAGCAGCGAGAGGATCAGCGAAAGGTTTGCCTCCATTTTCTCCCAGTTGGGCCGGTAGAGCCCGGCCGCCTCATCGACTGCATCGCACAGCAGTTCCTCGGGCTTTTCCTGCCCCATTTCCTTGAGCACGTAGAAAAGGAATACCAGCCCGCCGCAGCAGTGCATCTTTCCGAAAAGCTCACAGCTCAGGCAAAATTTGTTGTGACCGTTGCGCGAGGCGATGCGCAGCATGCTCGGGCCGAGGCGGGAGAGATAGGCCAGAGGGATGGGCTCGGTTTTCTTTTGCCCCTGATGTTTCAGCAGGTCCTGACATTCGGAGCTATCGGCCGACAACGTAGCCGCGCGAATCCGGCGCTCGAATTCGATCAAGGCGTCGTCGATGCGCAGCCGCCGCAGATCGTTCTCCTCATCCATCGGCTCGCCCCATGGCCGCGCCCGCGGCGCTTTGCGGGCGCAGTTGCTGAAAGATAAGTCCGACGAAAACTGCCGCCAGTGTACCTATAGGTACATACCAGGTCCAGGCTATCTTCACGACATTATAGCGCCCGAGCAGTTGTATCCCCAGCATGAACAACAGGCTCGAGGCCATCGCCGCCAGCGCGCTGGACTCGTCGGTCTTACTGCTGAGCACGGCGAGCAGGAATACTCCCAGCACGCTGCCGAGCGTAAAGGACGCTATGGTAAGTCCGACCTCGAGAACCGACCCCCATTCTCGCGCCAGCACGCCGATGCCAATTAAGACGATCCCCCAGACCACGGTAAGCGTCCGCGAGACCTTAAGGTAGTGCTCCTCGCTCGCCTGCGGCTTGAAATAAACGCGATAGAAATCGTTGACCGAGACCGAGGCGAGCGAATTGAGCGAGCCGCTCAGCGTCGACATAGCCGCCGCGAAGATGGCAGCTATTACCAGGCCTGCGGCCACCGAAGGCATCTGCTCCACAATGAAGACCGGGAAAACCTCATCGCTCTTGGATATCGTCCTGGCCGGAGAAAAGAGGCCATAGAAAACGTAAAGCATTACTCCGATTACCAGGAACAGGGCAAACTGCGCGAGGACGACCAGGCCGCTGGTGATCAGGGCCACCTGGCTCTTCCATCGCGAGCCGCAGGCGAGATAACGCTGGACCATGAGCTGATCGGTGCCGTGCGTGGCGGTGGTCAAAAGAGCGCCGCCTATGACGCCTGACCAAAATGTGTAGTTGGCGCCGGGATTAAATGAAAAATCGAACAGTCGCAGCTTATCAGCGGCGCGCGCCGCGGCCATGATCTCTTGCCAGCCGCCCGGCATCCGCTCCAGAAGTATCCAGAAGGCGAGGAGCGCGCCTGAGACATAGACGATCATCTGGATGAAGTCGGTCCAGATCACGGCACGCATTCCGCCTTTGAAGGTATAGTAGATGGTCAGCAGGCCCATGACCGCGATCGGCAGGATATCGCCGCCCGCCAACGCAGCGCCCGGCCAGCCGCCGCTGCTTCTCAGGATCACGTGGAGCACCAGGCCGGTGGCGAACAGCCGTACGCCGTCGGCCAGCGAGCGCGTGGTCAAAAAGAGCAACGCTGCGAAGTTCTTGACTCGCCCCCCGAACCGCTGGTTCAGGAGCTGATACGAGGTGTCAAGCGCGCCTTTGAAGTAGGCCGGTATCAATAGCAAACTGACAATGATCCTTCCGATCACATAGCCGAAGACCAGCTGAAGGAATGTCAGGTTGGAATCGTAAGCCAGGGCGGGCGCGCCGATGAAGGTCAAGGTGCTGGTCTCGGTGGCAACGATCGAGACCGAGACCGCCCACCACGGGGCCGCGCCGCCGGCCAGAAAATAGTCCCTGGTGCTTTTCTGCTTGCGACCGAGCCAGGCGCCGAATGCCGTTATGCCGGCAAAATAGAGGGCCAGTATCAGGTAGTCGAGCCAACCGAATCCCATATCTGAAATGGAGCTAGAAGCTAGGAGTCAGGAGCTAGAATAAAGCTATTCATGGATCAGCAGGCACAAGGGTTAAACGTGGGGGAAGCGATATACTTGATCTTTACCTTTCACCCATTGCCAGGCCGCCACCCCGGTAGCTTTATCAAGATTAATCTTCTAGCTCAACTTTTGCGGTAACTTATAAACTCTTTGAATTCAAATACTTAGAAGCTCGCTTTTGAAGACCTGAAATCTGCTAACCACTTGAAATAAAAGGGTTATAGGTTCTTACTGCAAAAGTTGAGTTCTAGCTTCTAACTCCTAGCCTCTAGCTCCTTCTTTTAGATCAGCACCACTTTCGGATGGATATTCTTCGTCCCCTTCTTTTCAGCGATGGCTATAAGGCGCCCGCTTTGATCGAGCAGCCTGAAACTCTGGGCCTGCTGGCCTGCCTCGGCAATCGGCTGCGGGAGGTAGAGGTCGCGGCCGTGGGCCACTGCCGCGACCAGCGACGGCGGCAGGGAGAGGGCGGGCATTTCGGGAAGGAGCGCATCCACCGGCACAACTGCGCGGGCGTAATGTTGGCCGTCGTGCATCTCGTCCATCGACACCGCATGCTCGAGCGTAAATTGCCCGGAGCGGGTGCGGCGCAGCCAGACGAGATGGGCGCCGCAGCCGAGCCGCCGGCCCATATCATGGACCAGGGAGCGCACGTATGTACCTGACGAACACTCAACGGCGAAGCGCGCCGTTTCCCCGTCGAACTCCAGAAGCGAGAGCCTCTTTATGGTCACACGTTTGGGTCGCCCTTCTACCGCCAGCCCGCGCCGCGCATAATGATAGAGGCGCCTTCCGGCCACTTTCTGCGCAGAATACGGGGGCGGATTTTGCATTATCTCCCCCTCGAAGCAGGCAAATAGCGCGCGCAGCTGCTCTTCGCTGACCGCAGGCTTTACATATTCGGCGGTGGGCTTTCCCTCGGCATCGTAGGTATCGGTGGCCAGGCCCAGGCGCATTTGCCCGAGATATTCTTTATCGGCTGCCGCCAGGTAAGCGGAGAGCCGGGCGGCGCGTCCCAGGCAGAGCACGAGCACGCCGGTGGCCGAGGGATCGAGGGTGCCGGCGTGGCCGATGCGTTGCTGTTTGAGCAGGCGGCGCATCTTGGCCACAACGTCGTGCGAGGTCCAGCCGCGCGGCTTGTCTACAACAAGGACTCCTTCCATCGTCTGGACAATTCTAACACGATTCCCGCGCGCGCCTCACCGGGCGGATGGAAGGGACACATGGGGACCGCTCGTGCCGCGCGGCACTTCGCAGCAAAAAACACTTTGATTTATCGGGTATTTGCAATATACTATGCAATCTATATTTTGAATGGGAGAAAAACTCTAAAGAGGAGGAGAAAGCATGCGGGCGAAGTTAATCTTGGGAATTGCAGCAACGCTTGCCCTGGCGGCCTCTGGCTGCGCAACCAAAAAGTTCGTGCAGCAGCAGGTCTCGATGTCCGAGGACAAGCTAGGTAAGCAGATGGAGGAGCAGGCCAGAAAACAAGAACAGCGGGATGCCGAGCAGTCCGCTAAGCTCGAAGAGCTTGCCAATTTGAACAGGAGCAATGCCGCGCGCATTGAGGAGGTGTCGCGTGAGGCCACTGCCGGCATAGCGGAGGCGCGCCGCGTCGGAAGCGAGGCCCAGCAGGCCGCCAGCCAGGCGCTCCAACGGACCGAATCGCTCGAACAGGAGGTTGCCAACATCGGTAATTATCAGGTGTTGGAAACCACCGATATCCTGTTCGGCTTCGATAGCGCCACACTTGATTCCGAGGACAAGGAGGCGCTCGATGCCATCGCATCCAAGCTCGCCTCGGATAGGAAATTGATAGTCGAGCTGGTGGGCTATACCGACTCGGTCGGCGACCGGGAATACAACATTCTCCTCAGCGAGAAGCGGGTCGATAACGTGCTGCGCTACCTGATTGAGAACGGAAACGTCGAGGTTTACAGGATAAATCGCGTCGGCTTAGGCGAGGCCAACCCGGCCGCGGACAACAGAACCCGCGCGGGTCGCGCGCAAAACCGCCGCGTCACTGTGCGCATCCTGGGCATGAAAGGATAAGTCTAATCCTCGCGGCCTTTCCTTAGGCTTTCCAGAAGCTGTTCGATCTTATTCCCCGGTTCGGGCGGCTCATCTATGGAAAAGGCGATGGCGGGGATGCGCTTGATATGCAGGTTCTGGCCGAGGCGCCGCCGCAGGAACCCTGAGGCGCGCACCAGCGCCCGCATGCTCTCCCTCTTGGCTTGTTCCGAGCCGAGCACGCTGATATAGATTTTAGCCTGGCGCAAATCGGCGCTGAGCTTGACCCGCGTGACCGTAACGAAACCGATGCGCGGGTCGCGCAGTTCGCGCAGCGCGCCGCTCAGTTCGGCCTTGATTTGCGCGGCCAGTCTCTCGGGCCTGCGGCTGGTCATTCTATGTATTCCACCCGATAGTCGATCAAGTCGGGGCCCAGGATCTTCTGCGATTCGGCGAGGAACTGGTTGACCACCCGCTCCAGCGTCTGATGGCTGGCGCTTATGGTAACAGCCCCGATCGTGCAGCGCTGCCAGACATCCTGATGGTCGATCTCGGCAATCGAGAAGTTAAAGCGTGCCCGCAACCTGTCCTGGGCGCGCTTGACTATCATGCGCTTGTCTTTTAAGGAGCGGGAGTGAGGGAGATAAAGCTCAAGGGTACAGAGAGCGATAGGCATTTTTCGAAAATCAGGAGCTAGAAGCTAGGAGTTAGAAGCTAGAAGGAGTTGGTCGTGTGGCCCGGCCCATCTGCCTAAATGTTATGAACCCATTCTAGCTTCTAACTCCTAGCTTCTAGCTCCTTAATTTAAAGCTGACTTGCCGTCGGCTGGACCTTTTCCACGACGTAGGCTTCGATCACGTCGCCGACCTTTAAGTCGTTATAGTTCTCGATCCCGATGCCGCACTCGAAGCCGCTGCGCACCTCTTCGACATCCTCTTTGAAGCGCCTGAGCGAGGATACCTTTCCCTGATAAACCACCACGCTATCGCGCAGCAGCCTGACCTCGGCGCCGCGGCGGATCACTCCGCTCGTGACATAGGCGCCGGCGACCGTCCCGACCTTGGGAATCGAGAAGGTCTGGCGCACCTCGGCTGCGCCCAGGAACCGCTCGCGCGTCGTGACCTCGAGCAGGCCGACCATGGCGTTCCGGATCTCATGCATGACGTCGTATATGATGGTGTGCAGCCGGATATCGACCGCCTCCTGTTCGGCCAGCTCCGCCGCCTTTCGCTCCGGCCGGACATTGAAACCTATGATGATTGCGTTTGAGGCCGAGGCGAGCAGCACGTCGCTTTCGGTTATCGCGCCCACGCCGCCATGCAGTATTTTGATCTTTACCTTCTCGGTCGAGAGCCTGTTGAGGGCATCGGTGAGCGCTTCGACCGAGCCCTGCACATCGGCCTTGAGGATCAAGGGGAGTTCCTTGACCTTGCCTTCCCTCAACTGCTCGTAGAGCTGGTCCAGGGTAAGGCGGGCGGTCCTGCGCAGAGCTTTCTCGCGCATCTGCATCTGGCGGTAGACCGCTATTCGTTTTGCCTTTTCGATATCATCCACGACCAGGAATTTATCGCCCGCCTGGGGCACGCCCTGCAGGCCGAGCACCTCAACCGGAGTTGCGGGCGGGGCCTCCTTGATCATGCGCCCGCGGTCGTCGATCATAGCGCGCACCTTGCCGTAAACGGCCCCGGCCAGGAAGACGTCGCCTATGCGCAGCGTGCCGTTCTGCACCAGGACCGTGGCCACCGGGCCGCGCGTGCGGTCGAGCCGCGCCTCGAGCACCGTTCCAACCGCGCGCCGCTTCGGGTTGGACTTCAGCTCCTTCAAGTCGGCTACGAGCAATATCATTTCCAGGAGCAGGTCGATGTTGGTTAGAGTCTTGGCAGAGATCTGCACCATGACCGTATCGCCGCCCCACTCCTCGGGGATGAGCCCGAGATCGGAGAGTTGCTGCTTGACCCTCTCCGGTTGCACGCCGGGCTTGTCCATCTTGTTAATCGCCACGATGATCGGAACGCCTGCGGCGCGGGCATGATCGATCGCCTCGACCGTCTGCGGCATCACGCCGTCATCTGCCGCCACGACCAGTACTACGATGTCGGTGACCTGCGCCCCTCGCGCCCGCATCAGGGTAAAGGCTTCGTGGCCGGGCGTGTCGAGGAAGATGATGCTGCGCTCTTTAATGTTGACCTCATAGGCTCCGATGTGCTGCGTGATCCCACCGTGCTCTTGTTCGGTGATTCGGCTCTTGCGCACCGCATCGAGCAGCGTTGTCTTGCCGTGGTCGACATGCCCCATAATCGTGACAACCGGCGGGCGCGGTCCGTAGTCTTCGTTACGGTCCTCGCCTGCTTCGAGTTCGGCCAGCTCCTCTTCGAACGAGACGAGGTTCACGTCGTATCCGAAATCACGGCAGACCTGCTTGATCAGCTCCCCGTCGAGGGTCTGATTGATCGTAGCTACTATGCCGCGCTGGAACAGCCTGGCTATTAGATCCTTTACCTTGACGTTAATCCTTTCGGCCAGCTCTTTGACCGTCAGCCCTTCGGTCAGGTTGATCGGTTTGACCTCGGCCGGCTCGACCGGGCGCGGCCCTTCGATCACTATAGTGCCACTCGGGCGGTCCTTCTGTCGCCTCTTGCGCTGCTCGGCCGGGCGTTCCACCGGTTTCGGCGCGGGCATCTTGAAGATCCGCTCTGTGATTTCAACCGGGACCGGGGCGGCTTCAGCCTGGCTCTGCTTCAGGATTTGGGGTTTCGGTTTAGGCGGAGGTGGGGTCTCGACTTTGGGCGGGGCCGGCTTGGCCGGCACAACCTTCTCGGCAGGCGGCGCCTCCTTCCTCTCGACCGGCTCCTCCGCCGGCTTCTCGACAACCGGCTGGGCCGGAGCGACGACCGCTGCCTCTCTCGTCTCTTTCTTTTCGACTTTCTCCGGGCGAGGCCTGACCTCAGCCGGGCGCGGCATTTCAATTACCGCCGCCTTTGGCGGTCTCTCTTCAGCGACTGCGGAGGTGTAATCGGTGGCTTTGAGCTTGCCCTTGCGCGGGGCGAGCGTCGCCGGCTTGGGCTCTTCCTCGACCATGGCGGGCTTGGCTATTCCCTTGCGCGGGCCCTTAACTGGCTCTTTCGGCTTGGCGGCTTTCGCCGGTTTTTTCGGGGCTGGCTCTTCGGCTGGTTTGACCTGCTGTAGCTGCTTTTGCAGCTCCTTGCGCGCCCGCTCTGCGAAGCCGGCATCGACAGAGGCGCTGGGCGAAGGAGGGACAAAAATACCCAGCTTCTTCAGAACGCTCAGAACTACCTGGTTCTGGACGTTAAATTCATTAGCCAGCTCGGCAACTGTAACTCTCTCCATAATTAAAGCCAAACACCTCTGATATTATAAATCTTACAAAAAAGTCGAATGACCAAAGCCGAAGTTCAAAAGCCGGCGCCGCAAGCCCCACGGCGCTAATTGATTTGGACTTTCGACTTTGGGCACTCGACTGTTGCTTAAAAATACCCAAACCGCAGAACTTTGTTGCTTTACGGTCCGGCCGCCTTTATCCCGATTAATATAACACGAAAGCCAGCAAAACGAAAGGCTACTCCTGCCTTTCCGCCTCACTCCCAACCTCTTCTTGATCGGATGCTTCGGCGGGCTCGCCCTCCGCCTCTTCAGCCGCAGCCTCTTCGGCCTGGCGCCCCGCGGTCATCATCTCCATTTGAGTCTCGACCTCTTTCTTCTTCTCCTCCTCGCTCTTCACGTTGATCTCCCAGCCCAGGAGCTTGCCGGCCAGCCGCACGTTCTGCCCCTTCTTGCCTATCGCCAGCGAGAGCTGGGCCTTCTCGACGATCACCTCCAGCACCTTCTCCTGTGGACCGACCAAGATCACCCGGCTGATCTTGGCCGGACTGAGAGCGTTGGCGGCAAAGAGGGTCGGATCATCCGACCACTGCACTATGTCTATCTTCTCATCCTTGAGTTCGCGGGTGATGGCGTTAATGCGCACCCCTTTAATCCCCACGCAGGCGCCGACCGGGTCGATCTCTTTGTTCAACGAGGCAACTGCGATCTTGGAACGCTCCCCGGCCTCCCGCGCCACCCCCTTGATAACCACGCTCCCCTCTCTGATCTCGGGCACCTCCATCTCGAACAGCTTGCGCAGCAGGTCCGGGTGCGCGCGCGAGACAACGACCTGCGGGTCTTTAGAGGCCTTGGCCACGCGTACGATCATCACCTTGATGCGCTCGCCCTGGCGCAGGCGCTCTCCGCGCGCCTGCTCGCGCAGCGGCAGCAGGGCCTCGATTTTATCGATCTCCAGGATGGCATCGGGCCCCTCGAAGCGCTTGACTATGCCGGTCACCATCTCGCCGACTCGCTTGTGATATTCGCGGTATATGAAATCCCGCTCGGCCTCGCGCACTTTCTGATATATGACCTGCTTGGCAGTCTGAGCGGCGATTCGGCCCAGCACATCGGTCGGCTTGGGAATCTCGACCGTATCGTTTAACTGCAAGCTCTCATCGATCTTGCGCGCCTCTTCCAGAGAGATCTCGATAAGCGGGTCGGTCACCTCTTCGACCACTCGCTTGACGGCAAAAACCTCGATGGTCCCGGTCTCGGGGATAAAGCGCGAGTGCAGGTCCTCGTTGGTCTTGAAATACTTGCGCGCCGCCGCCACCATGGCGTCTTCCAGCGCCGAGATTATCACCTTGGGCTCTACGTTCTTCTCTCGGCTTATCTGGTCGATCATTTGGTTAAGCATGCTCTGCATTTTAGTTAATCCTTGAAATCCTAAATTCTTGTTAAGTGCCGATCTGCAGATCTAACCCCCCCGCAGTTTCGAGTAAATGCTCCATCGCTTTTTGATGCGGCGCCGCGCGGCGGGGGCTGTAACTGCTAATCGAGCGAAGTTTGAGACAGCCACCTCAATGCCCCAAACCTCTGAGTCGACGACCGCGGGGTGCGAAGCTCTCCAGCCTGCACCTCCTGGTCAGGGTATTTCAACCTCCAGATTTGCCTTCTCAATGTCTGAGATAGGGATCTCGAGGGTCCTTCTCGCGCCAATGGTGAGAGAAAGCAGGCCATCTCTGGCCCAGTTAATTGTGCCGGTGAACTCGCGCCGCCCCTCGACCGGTTGTTTGGTGTGGATCTTAACCGATCTTCCAATATTGCGCCTGAAATCCGATTCCCTGGTCAGTGGTCGATCAAGCCCAGGCGACGAGACCTCGAGAATGTAACTGTGTGGTATGACATCTTCGATGTCGAGAAGCGCTCCGACCCGCTCGCTGACCCGCTGGCAATCGGCCAGGGTCACCCCCCCCGGCTTGTCTATAAAGATACGCAGGAACGACTGCTTGCCGGACTTCCATTCAACGTCCACCAGCTCCATGCCTTCGGAGTCCACGATCCCCTCGATCAGCTTTCTCACCCTTTCCTCGATCATACCCCTAAAACTAAAAAAGTGGGCATCGGCCCACTTTTTCGACCACAAACAAATTATACAAAATGCTCGATGGGCTTGCAAGGGCCCCTTTGGGCTACGGCGGTGCTGAACGCGATTGGCGTCAGAGAAGGGCCTCGAGCAAACGTATCGTCTTCTGGCGGTGCGTTCCCGCCCAGTAGATCCTGCCACAGCTCGAGCAGCGCTTGAAATGCTCTTGCGTATCGAAGACGTAGGGCGGGACCTTGCCCGCGACTTCACGCTTTTCGACCGGCTGGAGCCGGACATTGCAGAGCAGGCAGCGGCTGAAAGGGGCGGGAAGGGAATTGGCGCGAAGATAGCGCATTACCTGGCGGAGCTGGTCTGCCAGGTAATCGCTCTCTATGAAGATGTATTTCTTGACCCGTCGCCGCTGAACCATGCGCGCGTCGCGGGTTAAAATGATGCGATCGTCGTCCAGGGCCTGGGCGATGAGGTTGTCGTCTGTGATCTTGTTGTCGTAGAGGACGTCGTAGCCGGCGATGCGCAGCCACTTGGCCAGGCGGCCGAGCATGACATCGGCGATAAACCGGGGCTCCTGGCTCATAGCTCAGCGTATCTTAGCCCGAAAGCTCGCGCTTCAGGACCTCGTTGACCAGTTGCGGGTTGGCCTGTCCGCGCGTTGCCTTCATGATTTGGCCGACGAAGAAGCCCAGGACGCGCTCCTTGCCCGCCCGATACTGCGCCGCCTCGTTAGGATTGGCCGCGATGATCTGGCGCGCCAGCCGTTCGATCTCGGCCACGTCGCTGATCTGCTTCAGCCCCAGCCTCTCGACCACGGCCTGCGCGCTCTGGCCTGAGGAGAACATCTCCGAGAAGATCATTTTTCCCATCTTGCTGCTTATCTCGCCGCTGTCGATCATGCGGATCAGTGCGGCCAACTCCTCGGGGCGAATCGGGCTCTGTCCGATTTCGAGGCCGGCCTCGCGCAGGCTATAGGTCAGCTCGCTCATGATCCAATTAGCAGCGGCGCGCGGGTTGCCCGAGCTGCGCGCCGTCGCCTCGTAGTAGTCGGCCAGCTCGCGCGTCGCGGTCAGAATGAGCGAGTCCTCGTCCGAAAGGCCGTATGCGGCCGCGAAGCGTTGGCGGCGCGCCTCGGGAAGCTCGGGAAGCTCTCTCCTTATCTCTTCAACCCATTCGGCCGTCACGCTCAAGGGGAGAAGATCTGGCTCCGGGAAGTAACGATAGTCGTGCGCCTCCTCCTTCGAGCGCATGGGAAAGGTCTTCCCTTCGGCCTCGTTCCAGAGTCGCGTCTCCTGGACCAGGTGCCCGCCGCTCTCCAGCACTTCTATCTGCCGCTTTATCTCGTAGTCGAGCGCGCGCTGCAGGAACCGGAAGGAATTGAGGTTTTTTATCTCGACCTTGGTGCCGAGCTCCGCGCTCCCCCTGGGACGCACCGAGACGTTAGCGTCGCAGCGGAGGTTGCCCTCTTCCATGTTGCCGGCGCAGACCCCGATATACATCAGGGTCTTGCGCAGGTGGGCCAGATAGTCGTAGGCCTCCTGCGAGGTGCGCAGGTCCGGCTCGCTCACGATCTCGATCAGCGGAACCCCGCTGCGATTGTAATCGACGAAGCTGCGCCCGTCGGCGCCGTGGATCAGCTTGCCAGCATCCTCCTCCAGATGCAGCCGCCTTATCCGGAATTGCTTTTTGGAGCGACGGACTATATTTCCGCTCTCGGAGCGCTCGCCGACCAGCAGCTCGACGCGCCCGCTGTGCGAGAGGGGCAGCTCGTACTGCGAGATCTGATAGCCCTTGGGAAGATCGGGATAGAAGTAATTTTTGCGCGCGAATATAGAATTGAGGTTTATCTCGCAGCCCAGAGCCAGCGCTGCCTTTATCGCCATCTCAACTGCGGCCCGATTAAGCACGGGGAGCGCGCCGGGCAGTCCCAGGCAGACCGGGCAGGTGTTGGTATTGGGGGGGGCACCGAACTCGGTGGAGCAGCCGCAGAAGATCTTCGACCTCGTCAGCAGCTGGGCGTGTACTTCCAGGCCAATTATCGCTTCGTATTCCATAATCAGAGTAATTATACCTCGAAGAAGCGCGGCCCGTCGCCTCGAGGTTGACGGCGTCCAGCTGCATTGAAAGGCCGGCAGGCTTTTTGCCGTAGGACCCATTTCCGATCATCTTCCGTTCACATTCAAGGTTCCTGGCCTTCTGGTTTTAGAGACGGCTGGCCGGCTTGGCTGCGGATGAGCGCGAGCGCCTGCTCCTGTATCTTCGGCTCCTGGCCGAAGCCGTGCAGCCAGCGCACTCCTGGCTCCTTTCTAAACCAGGTCATCTGTCGCTTAGCATAGCGCCGGTTATCGCGCTGGGTCAGGGCCAGCGCCTGCTCGTAGCTTATTCTTCCCTCGATAGCGGCCAGGACATGTTTGTAGTTCATGGTGGCGAGCGGGCGGGCCGTGGGCGGGCAGCCGCGGGCGAGGAGCCGCTCGACCTCTTCCACCAGCCCGCGCCTGAACTGTTCTTCGCTGCGCCGGTTGATGCGCTCGTAGAGCTGGCGGCGCGGCGGTTCAAGGCCGATTATAATAGTGCGATAGCGCGACTGGAGGCCGGGCGGCTGCTCGCGGAAGTGCCTGCCTATAGGTTTACCTGTGATGAAATATACTTCGAGCGCCCGCACTATGCGCACCGCGTCGCGCGGCGAAATGCGGGACGCGCTTTCCGGGTCGAGGCGCCTGAGCATCTTGTGGAGATAGTCGAGACCCCGCGCGCGCGCCCGGTTGTGCAGCCGCTCGCGCAGCTCCACCGCCCGGGCCGGCCCGGCGAAGAGGCCGCGCAGCAAAGCGCGGAGGTAAAGCCCGGTCCCGCCGACAATTATCGGCAGATGCCCGCGCCCGCTGATCCCGGCTATGGTTTTTTCAGCAAGCTCGACGTAATCGCCGGCCGAGAAATGCTCGTCGGGATCAACGATGTCGAAGAGGTGATGTGGGACGGCTGCTCTCTCCTCGGCCGAAGGCTTATCGGTCCCGATATCCAGGCCGCGGTAGACCTGCATCGAATCGCAGTTGACGATTTCGCCCGAAAGCGCGCGGGCCAGCGCGAATGCAAGGGCGCTTTTCCCCGAGCCGGTCGGCCCGACTATCGCTACAAGCGGTTGTTCCATAGAAAGTATTCAGAGGAGCCTGATCAGAAAAAGCAGCAGGAGCGCGAGCGCAACGAGCAGTATGCCAAGGGCCTGAACGGGCTCGATCCGCATCACTCGTTATAAGAAAAGACGAATTTCGCCCCGAGATGCTGGTTGGGGAAACCCTGCGGCAGGGGTGGAAATGGGCTCGAGGCCAGGACCGACTGCAGCGCGGTCCGGTCTAACAAGTTGCTGCCCGAAGAAGCGACAAGGCGCAAGCCGCTGATCTGGCCGTCGCGCTCGATGTAAAAGATCAAAGTGGCTCTCCCGCGCGAGTACTGAAGCTCGGGCGGGATCAACCAGTTCTCCTTGATCCGGCGCACCACCTCGCGGGCGTAGTCTCCCAGGTAAAAGCCCTTGGTATCAAAGAAGCCGGAGCCTTCCGAGCGCAAAGCCGACTGCTCGTTCTCGAAAACCCGCTCGGGGGACTGAGGCTGGCCCTTTGCCGCAGGCTCCCCGAGCCCGGTGCCAGGTCCTTTTCCCGGAGCCTGGCCGCTCGCTTCAAACTCGGCGACCTGCTCGAGCGGGAGCGGCCTTTCAGGCGGATAGAAGGTCTGCGGATCGATTACTTTTTTGATTTCAGCCTCGGCTTTTTTTGTCTCCTCTGACTGTTGCATGCCGACCTGGGCCGCTAGCTCCCCCTCGCCGCCAGCGGCTCCGGCCTCAGTGCCGGCCGGTTCGGGCTTCTTCGCTACCTCTTCATTGTTTACAGGAGCCGGCTCGCGGGTATTGCCTCGGGAAAATGGAAGGCGATTTACCGGCGGCGTAGCAATTGGCGGCCGGCTCGGCGCGGTCCGGTCGCGGTCCGAGTAGACATTCCCCTCGGGGCGGCGCGTGGGCGGCGCGTACATCACTTCAGGATGATAAAGGTAGGTCACAATCCGCGATTTGGCCTCGTCCGCGTCGCGCTTGTCGCGGATAAAGCGCTTGGCGCTGAAAACATATTCGGGTTTGGCGGCGAGAAAAAGGAGCGCGGCTACGTGCAGGAGGATCGAGAGGAGCGCGCTCCTCCGGTAAAGAGGGCTTTTTATGATCCTATTTCTTTCCGAAAGGTAAATATTCTCTTCGAACATCTCCGAGTATAATTGCCGCGCCTCTTGCGATAACCTTTAGTATAGCGGAGGGGGGAGAGGTTGTCAATTTTCGGTAATAAAGCGCGAGGGCGAAGGCGCAGTGCTTTGTTACGAACCGAGAAAGCGCAGCTCGCGCGGTCGCTCGATCAGTTTAAGTTGATGAGCGAGCTGGAAGAAGAGCCCGAGCCCTTCGAGGCTTTCTGGCCCCAGGTCGTAATCGACGCAATCTGTCAGGTAGCTCCTGATTTCAGCCTCGGTCAACTCGAGCTGGGGAGCATAGACGGCCGCTATCTCCGGGATGCTTTGCAGGCCGAAGCGCTTGGACTCCTCGAACCGCGCAAGGTGGCGCGAGAGATCGACTTCGGAACGTGCCGCCCAGAAGGCGAAGACGAAAGGCTTGCCGGTAAAGCTATGCCACTCTTCGGCCAGGTCATATATTATATAGCCTCGGCCGTAAGCCTTGAGCGCAGCATCGCCGATAATCAATGCCGCATCGGCCTTAGAGAGCATAAGCTCTAGATCTGGAGGCATCGGGATGAGGCTCGCCTCTATGCCACGAAACAGCCTGAGCAAGACCTGAAGTAGGGCGACAGAGGTACGCGACGAGGTATCGATGGCAATAGTACGCGCCTTTTCTATCGGCACCCGACCGACCAGTATCACGCTGCGCACGCGGCGGCGCGCGCCAACCGCTATCCCCGGCACTATAGCCAGCCCCTCTATTCTCTGGTATTCTATGGCCGGTATCAGGCCGACATCGACGCGAGCGCTGCGCAATTGTTCGGCACATTCGGCCGGAGATGATAGGCTCAGTTCGAACTCGTCCCGGTAGGGCCCGCGCATCAGGCCCCAACCGAGCGGGATGGAATTCAGGTATTTGACCAGCGAAATTCGCGGCTTCATTTGAAAAACAGGAGCTAGAAGCTAGGAGTTAGGAGAACGATCTCGATGGGGCTACAGAGGTGGTGGTATGGTAATGGGTGAAATGAGAGGAGCAGATAGTTCCTCTTGCCCCTTGCATACCCACAACACATGCATTTATTCTAGCTCCTAGCTTCTAGCTCCTAGCTCCTTTGTTATAATATAGCTTCGCTTTAAAGGAAAGCGGCATCGAAAATGTCGCCAAATTCGCTGCAATACTGGGTGGCTCTGGCCCTGGCGCGCGGGGTGGGGGCGCGCACGGGTCATTTGCTCTTGCAGCAGTTCGGCTCGCCGCGCGAGGTCTTCAAGGCCAGCCGGAAAGAGCTGCAGATGGTGGGCCTCAGCCCTGAGGTGATCGGCGAGCTGGCTAACCCGGACATCGAGCGCCGGGCCGAGGAGGAGCTGAGGCGGGCTAAGCGCCACGAAGTGACCTTGATTTCATATTGCGACGAAGTCTACCCGGAACTTTTGCGCCAGATCTATGATCCGCCGCTGGTCATCTATTTCAAGGGCTCGATCGAGGTTTTCCAAAGGCCCGCTATCGCGCTGGTTGGGACGCGCGCGCCGACTCCCTATGGCCTTCAGGTGGCCGAAACGCTTGCCGCCGACCTGGCTCAGGCCGGCGCCTGTGTGGTCAGCGGGTTAGCGCGGGGCATCGATAGCGCCGCCCATAAAGGCGCTCTGGTCGCAGATGGAGTGACTGTGGCTGTGTTTGGAAATGGCATCGATATAATTTATCCGCGCGAGAACAGCAAGCTCGCCGCGAGGATCCTGGAAAAGGGAGCAATCATATCCGAGTTCCCGATGGGGACTTATCCCGCCCCTCAGAACTTCCCGGTGCGCAACCGGGTCATCAGCGGCCTCTCCCTGGGCACTGTGATCATCGAGGCCTCCGAGTACAGCGGCTCTTTGATCACGGCACGCATGGCGCTCGAACAGAACCGCGAGGTGTTCGCCGTGCCGGGAAACGTAACTTCGACCAAAAGCTTCGGCCCTAACTATCTGATAAAGCAGGGGGCCAAGCTCGTGCAGGACTGGCGCGACATCGTCGAGGAGCTTCCGCCCGAGGCCAGGGAGCAGCTTTCGGGACGAAGGGAAGCGGCTGCGCAGGATCTTCCGCTCATGACACAGGACGAAGACCGCGTTTTCAAACTGGTGCCGGCGGATCAACCGCTCGGACTCGACAGGCTGATCGATCTCAGCGGCCTCGATGTGGGGAGCCTGAGCCAGGCCCTGCTCGGCCTCGAGGTCAAGGGCCTGATAAGACAGCTGCCGGGTAAAAACTTCGTGCGCAGGTGAACTCGCGGAAAAGCTGTTAAAATAGTTATCATAATGGAAGCAGAGCTGCGTCGGGCCGGTCGGCCCGATGCAGCTCAATTTGTGGAGCTATGGCTAAATCTTTAGTAATTGTAGAATCGCCGGCAAAGGCCAAGACTATCGGCAAGTATCTGGGCCGGGACTATGCGATAAAAGCCTCTTTCGGCCATATCAAGGACCTGCCCAAGAAGAAGCTCGGCGTGGATATCAGGCGGAGCTTTGCCCCGGACTACCGGATCATCCCGGGCAAGGAAAAGGTGGTGCACGAACTCAAGCAAGCTGCCGAGCGCGCCCAGTCAATTTACCTGGCGGCCGACCCGGATAGAGAGGGGGAGGCGATCTGCCAGCATCTGGCCGAGGAGCTTGGCAACGGACGGAAGGTCTACCGCGTCCTCTTCAACGAGATAACCGAGCGCGCGGTTCGCGAGGCCTTCGCGAAACCGGGCCAAATCGACAGGAACAAGGTGGAAGCGCAGCAGGCGCGGCGCGTGCTCGACCGGCTGGTCGGCTATAAGATCAGCCCGCTGCTCTGGGAGAAAGTGCGGCGGGGACTCTCGGCCGGGCGCGTCCAGACCGTCGCGCTGCGCATGATTGTTGACCGTGAACGGGAGATTCAGGCCTTCGTCCCGGAGGAGTACTGGACGCTGACCGCCTATCTCTCGGCGCAAAACCCGCCGCCCTTCGAGGCGAAGGCGATAAAGCTCGACGGCGAGAAGTTTAAAGTATCCGACGGAGAAACGGCGGCCAGGCTGGTCGAGGAGCTGCGCGGTTGCCAGTTCATCGTTGAAGATGTCCAGCGCCGCGAGAAGAAACGCTGGCCGGTCCCCCCATTCACCACCTCCAAGCTCCAGCAGGAGGCGGCGCGCAAGCTGAAGTTCCCGGTGAGCAAGACCATGAGCCTGGCGCAGCGCCTCTACGAGGGAGTCGACCTGGGCGAAGAGGGGAGCGTCGGCCTCATCACATATATGCGCACCGACTCGGTGCGCGTCTCCGAGGGCGCGATCGTAGAGGTCCGCGACTTCATTTCTAAGAAGCACGGCAAGCATTATCTGCCGGCCAAGCCGGTCCATTACCGGAGCGGCAAGGGGGCGCAGGAGGCGCACGAGGCGATACGGCCCACCTCGGTCGAACGGACGCCCGAATCGGTCGCCCGCTACCTTTCGCGCGATGAGCTGAAGCTCTACTCGCTCATATGGAAGAGGTTCGTCGCCTCGCAGATGAAGCCGGCCATCTTCGATGAGACGATCATCGACATCAAAGCCGGGCGGGTGATCTTCCGCGCCACCGGTTCGATCCGGGTATTCGATGGTTTCCTCGCCGTCTACCAGGAAAGCCGCGAGGAGGATGTCGAGGACGAGGAGGCGCGCGCGCTCGGCACGAAACTTCCCGAGGTTGCGGTGGGCGAGCAGCTCACGCTCAACGACCTGAAGGCGGAGCAGAAGTTCACCCAGCCGCCGCCGCGCTACACCGAGGCGATGCTGGTCAAGGCGCTGGAAGAAAAAGGCATAGGTAGGCCGAGCACATACGCGACCATCCTGAGCATTATCCAGAACCGCGAGTACGTGGTGAAACAGGATGGCCGCTTCGTTCCGACCGAGACCGGCACGCTGGTGGTCAACCTGCTGGTCGAGAGCTTCAAGGATATGTTCGATTACAACTACACGGCGCGCATGGAGGCGCACCTGGACAGGATCGAGGAGGGGAGGGAAAACTGGGTCCAGGCGATGCGCAATTTCTGGTCGCGCTTTTCTAAAAAGCTCGCGCAGGCCTCTAAAGAGATGCCCAACATCAAGGCCGAGGAGCAGGCCACCGACGAGGTCTGCGAGAAGTGCGGCAGCGCGATGGTGATCCGCTGGGGTAAATTCGGCCGCTTCATGGCCTGCTCCGCCTACCCGAATTGCAAAAATACCCGCGAGCTGGCGGCGCAGTATGCCGCTCCGCTCAACGGCGAGCAGAAGCCGCTGGCTGAAGAGGTAGAAGGAAGGAGCTGCGAGAAGTGCGGCCGGCCAATGGTTATGCGCAAGGGGCGATACGGCGCCTTCCTGGCCTGCTCGGGTTACCCGGAGTGCCGGAACACCATTAAGATCGTGACCAAGGGCGACACGGTCGAGCTGAAGGCTGACGTCGTATTGGAAGAAACCTGCCCGAATTGCGGGGAGCGGCTGGTATTGAAGCATGGCCGCTACGGCGAGTTCATCGCCTGCAGCCGCTATCCCGACTGCAAATACACCAAGCAAAAGACCACGGGCGTTGCCTGCCAGCGGCCGGGCTGCCAGGGCGAAATCGTTGAGCGGAAATCTAAGCGCGGCCGCGTCTTCTACGGCTGCTCTAACTATCCCGAATGTGACTTCGTCCTCTGGCATAAGCCCGTTCCCGAGACCTGCCCCGGCTGCGCCCGCCCCTACCTTATAGAGCGTAACACTAAGAAAAAGGGGTTGATCCGCTACTGCGATAACGAGAATTGCGATTACCAGGTGCAGCTGGAGCCGGCCGCTCTGGCCGAACCGCAGTAGGCTCTCGATTCGCGGCGGGAGACACGAATTTCACGAATTATACGAACGGTTCGAAATGATACGGCGCGAGCTTGACAGGACAGGCGTGCCCGTCGCGGTGATAGGGCAGGGGACATGGCGCATGGGCGAGAATTCGAGGCGCGAGCGCCAGGAAATCGAGGCGCTAAGGCTGGGCCTCGACCTCGGTATGACCCATATCGACACTGCCGAGATGTACGGCGACGGTCGCACCGAAGAGCTGGTCGGGCGGGCAATTGCCGGGCGCCGCGGCGAAGTGTTCCTAACCAGCAAGGTCCTCCCTTCGAATGCCTCCTACCAGGGGACCCTGCGCGCCTGCGAGCAGAGCCTCCGACGGCTGAAGACAGATTACCTCGATCTCTACTTAATTCACTGGTGGAGCGACCGCTATCCCATAGAGGAGACGATGCGCGCCATGGAGGATCTGGCGCGCGCCGGCAAGATTCGATTCATCGGAGTGAGCAACTTCAACGTGCGTGAACTCGAGAGAGCGCAGCGGGCGCTGTCGCGCGAGCGGATCGTATGCAACCAGGTCCTTTATCATCTGAGGTCGCGCGGCATCGAGTGGGGCCTGCTCCCCTACTGCGAACGCCACCGAATAGCTCTGGTCGGCTATTCTCCGTTCGGCCAGGGGGATTTCCCCTCGCCGCGCAGCCGCGCCGGGCGGGCGCTGGCCGAGATCGGAGCTAAATATGGAAAGAGCGCGCACCAGGTGGCGCTCGCTTTCCTCACCAGACGAAAGAGCCTCTTTACTATACCCAAAGCAGCTAAACTCGAGCATGTTAGTGAAAACGCGGGCGGCGCCGGCTGGGAACTCTCCCCCGAAGACCTGGCCGCGATCGATAAGATCTTTCCCCCGCCGAAGCGGGAGACCCCTCTGGAAATGATTTAGAAATTCCAAACCGACTTCTTAAATGTCGTCCAGCTCCTCCTCGGTGAGAAAGATTCTGGCTAGAGTTATTTCCAGCTCTTCGAGCATAGCTTTCCGGCCTATCGGGAATATTATCCGCACCAGCCGCAGCTCTCCCGGCAGCCTGAGGTATCTCCTCTCGATCGCTCCAGTTCTCTCATTCCTCTGTTTATAGAAGAGCAGCTTCTCGGTTATCAGGTCGATGGAACCATTCTTTACCATGGCCCTCACGAATAGAAAGGCCCGGTCAGAAGCTTCGTCCCCCGGTCTGTATCTGCTCTGCAAATTCCCGGCCCGGTCGAATTCTAGTTTTCCTGCATCATCTTTACAGGACTTTCGTAGCAAGAGGACCCTACCGGCCAGCTTTCGATTGAGCGATCTCTCCAGCCGTTTTATCTCATGCGGATCTAGATGTGAGGGATGCTGGGAGCTTAAAGCCGAATTAAAAAGAAGCAAATGGACGATGTAAATGATGGCGCTCCGCCCGAACCACTTCAGCATACGCGATTTTAATTTAAAGCTTCAGGCTTGCGCCCGCGCGGGCGCAGGCTTGATATAGGTTCTGATTCCATCCTCGAGGCGGACCATCGGGAGCCTGAAGGCTGCGAGCGTCTCCCGCATGTCGCAGGTGTTTCCCCCCTTGAGCATCTTCAGTTGCTGCGTGGTCAGCGGGGGCATGGTGAAGTGCGCCACCACCTTCTCGAAGAAAAGGGCGGGCGGATACATGAGCGCGGCGGGCAGGTGTATCCTCCGTTTCTTTACACCGAGCTGGGCCATGATGATCTCGAGGATGCGATTGAAGGTCAGTTGCTCCGGCCCGCCTATCTCGTAGGTCTTCCCCATGGTCTCGGGTTTTTCCAGAGATTGGGCGAAGCACTCGACGACGTCTTGAATCGAGACCGGCTGGAGGAGGTACTCGCCCGAACCGACCACGGGCACAACCGGCGCCTTCCTTATCAGGTCGGCCAGTTGATTGACGAACCCGTCGCCCGGGCCGAAGATGACCGAGGGTCGGAAGATGGTCCAATCGGGCGCATGCGCGCGCACATATTCCTCGGCCTTCCACTTGGTTTGGTGGTACTTGCTCTCGGCAGAGGGCGCGGTGCCGAGGGCGCTCATTTGCAGGTAGCGCCCGATGCCGGCACGGCGCGCCGCATCGACTACGTTGCGCGTCCCTCGATGATGGATCTGCTCGAAGGTCGCCTTGCGCCGCTCGTAGATAATGCCGACGAGATGGATAACGCTATCGGTGCCGCGCATCGCCTGGGCCAGGCTTTCCGGCTCGGCGATGTCGCCGGTGGCCAGCTCGGCCCCCAGGCTCCTGAGTTCCTGGAGCTTGCGCGCGCCGGCGCCCGGCCGCACCAGGCAGCGCAGCCGGTGGCCACGCGCAAGCAGCGCGCGCGCCAGATGTCCCCCGACAAAGCCCGTGGCTCCAGTTAGAAAAACCATTTTTCGCAAAGAATTACTCGGCAGTTGATAGTCTTGGACTGCCGACTGACTTGATAAAGACTACCCGCGCCTTGAGGCGCGCGCGCGGATAGCGGCCCGCCTGACCGCTTCGGAAACGCCGTGGTCCCGCGACAAAAGTTCAAGGTCCTTGTTCGAGATCCTGCCGATCAGCCTCAGGCTAATGGCGGCGGGAGTCTTCGGGTTCTTGACCAGGTTAAGGGCTACCGTGTAATTCTTCAGCCAGAGCCTGTTCTCGCCGATCTCGCGCAGGACCTCTTCGGAAACGTTGCGCATTTTGGAGATCGCCTCGATCTCGCTATCGGTGAGCTTCGGGCTTTTAAGCACGGCGCTGGATACGCTCTTGTTGGCGTCGCGCACCAGTATCATCCGCTCCTCGTGCGTCCCCAGCAGCGCCAGCTTGATCTTTTCGTTCGTGCTGAGCCCGGAGATCCTGTTAAGCGTGGAGCCGGCATCTTTCTGAGTTGCCGAACCAGCAACTGCTTGGCTTTCCGCTCCGGTAGCTTCCTGGTTCTCCGCTGAGGACATGGCGGGACTCCTAATTCTGCTTGCTGAGAAAGCTCTTGAAATTATCCAGGGTGATCAAGATCTCCTTGACCTGGCCGCGGCTGCCGAGCTTTTCCGCCTCGACGCCGTTCAGACGCACCGCCAGGTCTCCGGCGCTTCCGACCTTGAGCCAGAAATTGTTGTTGGCCTGCGCGGCGAAGCGCTCCCCGGGGCTGAGGAGTTTATGCACAAGGCGGACGTTATCGGCATGCAGGTCGAGCCAGCAGCTATCGAGGGCCTCTAGTTCAAGGTAGAGGCGTTCGACCTCCTGCCGGGCGGATGTTTGCGCGGCTGGAGGCTGCGCTTGTTCGTCGCGGCTGCCGGTTTGCTCGATCAGCGCTGCGCGCAGCTCATCGCGAGATTCCGCCTGCCGTCCAGGCTTATCAAGTTTATCCTGCTCGTCTGCCGCTGCGACCGGTCTTTCCCCCGGCAAATGTCCGGACCAGCGCCGCTGCAATCGAGCGTGCCCCAGGTAGAGAATAACGACAAGCGTGACCAGGGCAGCGAGGATGATAAAGGGGGTCATCGAGCGGCTATTCTCGTAGCCGGCAACCACGCTGGGCAGGGGCTGCTCGCGGGCCGATTGCGCGGCTGCCGGATAGAGGCGCAGCACTTCGTTGGCGTCGAGTTCCAGATGCTCGGCATAGGCCCGGATAAAAGCGCGGTTGTAGGCACCGCCCGGGAGCTGGTCAAACCGGTTCTCCTCGATCGCCTCCAGATAACGGCTGCTGATCTTGGTCTCGCGGGCGATATCCTCGATGCTGAGGCCCCGTGCCTCTCGCTGACGCCGCAGCGCTTCGCCGATGCTCGCCATGCTGGCGATATGGTATTGAATATTTCGGCTTATGTCAATGTCAATCAGTAGCAATTCGTGAAACTCGTGGCGGGAAAGCAGAGGACACGAATTTCACAAATCGGCACGAATCGGAAATCGTTGGGGAGCCATACCGGGGGCCTCTGGTTATCCCTTGTAGGTCAGGACGCGCCCCCACAGGCTCTTGGTTCCCCAGATCCCCGAGCGCAGCGATTCCAGCTGCACTATCTGGCTGTGGTCGATGAAAAGGTTAACCTCGGGCCCATAATTCTTGATGTACCAGGCGAAGACCTCCGGTTCGGCCGCCTCGAACATCACTTTCTCCAGCCCGAGATCGCGTATGATCTTCGAGACCACGTCGGTGCGCCAGGCGCGCACGTTTTCCGTGATCCCCTCCGATTCGATCATGATCATGTAGGCTCCGGCATCGAGGTGCCGTTTCGCCTGGAGGATAGCCCAATCAGGGTCGCGCGTCCCTTCGGCCTCCAGCTCCTCGACCGAGCTGGCGCCGCCGGCGCCGAACTGTATCCCGACCTCCGGCTTGGCCTTCAGCCCGGCCCGCTCGACCCGCTCGGTCAGGCGCACCAGGTCGTCGGCCGGCACCGTGATGAAGCCGCTCGAGATCTCGATTATATCGAAGCCGAGGCGCTTGCATTCCTGGATGTACTGCTCGACCGCCTCGCGCCCCTGCGCCAACACCTGCTCGATAAAGCCGCCGGTCGAGACCATCACGTTGTAGCCGTGGCAAAGGTCGATGATTTCTTTCACGGCGCGCCGCGGCATCAGGCTGAAAGAGCCGCCGGCAAACTTGAGCGCATCAACGTACTCGCCCATGGTCTCGAGGATATCCTCGAGATAGCGCTTGCCCATGGGGGTGTAGTAGGGACCGCGGATCTCGGTCAGGCCGCGCGAACGGGGCTTGCCTTCGCGCTGGTTGAGCCTGAGGAAAGAAAAGGCGCGCTCGTTGTTTGATTGTTTTGCCATGTCCCGTTTCTCCTTAACGTTCCTGGTCGGGGGAAGCCACCCTGGCGAGGAGCGCGGCGAATTCGGCCGCGGCGATTTCCTCCAGGTGCGCCACGGCATCTGCGATGCTGCGCTGGAGCGCAGTGTCAGCGTAACGCCCGCTCAGGCGCTGGTATTTGCTCGCCACGCTCTCCCAGCTCATGGGACTGGTGTGGAACCCCTCGTAATCTCGCTTCTCTTTCACCAGCGATCGACCATCTTTCAAAACAATTGTGATCTTGCAGGCATGCTCATCGGGAAAGCGCCGGCTGTACTCCTGGTTCGGCCGCACGGTGACCTTTCTGAGCAGGGACTGGACGTCATGGCGCAGGATGCGCTCGGGCCGGTACTGTTCGGGCATGAGCTGATCGTCGAGCAGGGCCGCGGCCGCCATGTAGTGCAGGCTGTGGTCAGCCTCCTCCTTATTCCGCACTATGGTCTTATCTCCCTCCTCACCGCCCCCGATGATGTGGTAGGCCACGTCGAAGATATCGATCTCGATGCGCTCGATATCGGCGGGCGAGAAGCGATGCTCGCTTTTAAGTTCGAGGGCCCCTTCTATCGCCGACTGCGAATGGATCTCGGCGTTGTATTTTTTTATTATAGTCCTGTTCACCCGGTCGAGGCCCTCTTTCGACCAGTCTATCTCGAACCGCCCGGCGATTGTGTCCATGAACCCCTTGTTCCCCTCGAAGACCTCGCGCGGGCCGGTGATGCCGCGCATGGCCAGGAAGGCCGCATGCGTGCAACAAAAAGCAGTATTGGGATAAGCCAGCCCCTTCCAGTGCGAGAGGGCTCCGGTGCGCGTTACGCGCAAAGCGTTGAAGGGCGTGCCGCAGAGGGCGATGGCGTTCGTCGTCTTCTCTCGATCGAGCGCCAGCGCCTTCGAGATGCCGGCAGCCAGAGCATAGGAGCCCTGCGTGGTGTGATCGAAACCTCTGGCCCGCACCGGAGCAACGTCGCTCAAGCGGCACTGCACCTGATAGGCCACGGCCAGAGCGGTCATGAGATCGCGCCCGCTGCGCCCGGCGTATTCGGCGGCCGCGAGCAGCGCGCCCAGGTTATCGCTGGGATGACAGGTCTCACCCTTGGCCAGATAGCTATCGTTGAAATCCAGGTAGCGGACCAGGGCGCTGTTGTAGAAGGCCGCGCGATCGGGAGCGGTGCGCCCGCCTCCGATCAGAGTGCAGCGCGCGCTGCCGCCGAAATCCCCGAGCTGCTCTCGAATATAGCCGACCGGTTCGCCCTCCAGCGCGCCGATGGCGCAGCCGATCGAGTCGAGGATGCGGATCTTGATCTGCCAGCGCGTCTCCTCGGACATATCTTCGTAGCTCGATCTGAGGACGAAGGCAGCCAGCTGCTCCGCCATGGTCATAGAGCTGTCCCCCTTCGACTGACTCGACGTTCTATGGCAATTCTAGCTTAATCTTCAAGACCTTGGCCAGAGGCCGGTGCGCCAACCAGAACTTGGTAGAAAAAAATGAAGATTTAGGGTAACCTACCAAATTCATTATTCTAGAATAAGGAGAATAAGGAG
>FWPU01004031.1_pt1 | contig 35137 bp, 40 predicted proteins | sample 2228361 | NCBI WGS metagenome assembly FWPU01 (sample SAMEA103939777, study PRJEB20133) | metagenome
ACCTCCAAGGCCTTTTTCCCATCTTCGACGGCAGTAACTTCATAACCCTCTTGGGAAAGGGCTTGGCTCAGAGACCATCGAATCAGGAATTCATCATCAGCAATCAGAATCTTTTGTGGTAAAATAGTTTTCTTTAAACTCCATTGACTTTGTTTTACACCATTTTACAGTTAGCAATATCTATGCCAGATGGATAAAATTTCATTATCTTTATAACTGCCTAATTTTTAATAAAAATTTAATTCTCCATAGTCCCAAAAGGATTGGGAAATTTATAATCATTCTGAGGATTTTATGTAATTTTCCCCAGTGATATGCGGAATTTTACCTATTTTTGCAAAAATTTTATTGCTTTTTTCAAACTCTGATTTAAAATGGAGAATGTAGAGGAGGGATAGAGTGGTAGACTTTTGGGAAGGAAAAGAGCCCTGCTGGATTATTTTAAATTGCTCGAAGTATGTCTATCCTGATTGTTCTGCCTATCAGTATCGAGAAAAACCCTGTTGGGAACATGAATTCACACAGTGCGAAAGATTGATCGGGGTCCAAAGGGATTGTAAAGATTGTAAGGTTTTTAAGCTTTATATTAAGGACTAATTAAATTAGGTGACCAATCCCTTCTTATAAAACCAATAAAACCAACAATCAAATAAGAACCAAAATTCCAAATTAAAAATTCCGTAACATTTTAGTTATTTGAAAAATCTTTCATATCCACCCGAGGAGGATCAGCCTCTGGCTGAAAATCCCTCCCAACCTCCTTTCTCGTATTGTCAAAAATATTCTTCCCTCTCCCCTTGTGGGAGAGGGAAAGGGTGAGGGGTTAAAAGAGCAACCCTGATATAGTCCAAAACACCTTCTAAGTTGCTCAACACATCCTTATCCCAAAATCTTAGCACTCTATACCCCTCAGACTTAAGCCATTCGTCACGTATCCTGTCTTCTCAACTACCAATATGTTGACTACCATCCAATTCTATTACTACTTTTCTTTCAAAATTTACGAAATCTACTATATATTTGCCCAATCTCTGTTGACGCCGAAATTTAAACCCCTCTATTTGCCTGTTCCTTATATGTCTCCATAAATAATGTTCTGTATCCGTAGAGTTTTTTCTAAGCCTTTTGGCAATATCTATCAGAGTTCTCACCCCCATCCCAACCTTCCCCCCTCAAGGTGGAAGGTTTTCTTTTATATTATTGCCCTTCTCAAGGGACATGTTTTCTTTTATATTTCAACTTGTTTTATTATTTTTTCATAAATTTTTGACATTATCTCTATTCTTCTTCCTTTGTTCCTTTTACCAGTGCATGGCTTATGAGGGCAGCCCTCACAAGCCTTACGCCATTGGGACCCAAACTATCTACAAGTTCCATAAGGCCCTTAAGATCACTTTCTGATACTCTGAAAACCGGCTTACCAGCAGCTTCCCGCTTTTTGACGTTATTAGATTCATAACGTCTCAAAAATTTTTTTATGACTTCTGAAAATGCTTCAGGTGTCTCAGAATTTTCCAGTTCAATAAGCGAGGCATAATCCGCTGATATTCCCAATCTATCCTCATCTTCCTTTGCCGGCCTTATGGCAAATCTGAAAGCCTTCCCAAAGGATTCCACTGCTGAATTTGTGTAAATTTCTTCAAGTCTTAACATATGCCATCACCTCCTTTAAATTTTCTCCATCATAAAGCTTTATTCCTCTTTTTTTCTTTTCATCGATAATGTATCTAACTAAAATTTTTACATGATTTTCATAGCTCTCGTTGGTTGGATGCATAATAAACTCTGTTATTGCTTCTCCCATATCTTCACAGCCATCAAAACTCCCTTTCCAGAACAAAGATTTCCACACTTCAAAGACCGTGGTTACAGCGGGACCTTTTGACATTGCAAATTCTAACAGAGGATAAAGACTCAAGTTTCCACCTACAGATGGTTTAAATTGTTGACCACTCTGAACAATTGAAAAGTAAAGCAACCCGCTAAATGTATCTTTAAATTGAGATTTACTCGCCAACATCTCTCGCATTTTTTCTGCAAGCAAGAGAGAAAAATGGGCAGCCGCATTCTGAACACTTAAATATTTAAGCCCCTTCGTATATGTCGATTCCCTTATTTCTCTAAAATTCCTAAGTTCGATCCTTTCAGGGACAGGAAAAATCACAAAATATTCCCATTTATTCCCTTGAGCTTTTTGAACCTTATATCTTCCTGAAATTGATCCGCCAAGGCAGGCAAGCGCCCAATTAAGGCTATCAACTTTTGTTTGACCCTCGGCGTAATCACCTCTTGTTCTCCCCTTTAGTCCCTTAAAAGCTGAAGGATCCAGAGGTCCAGGAAGGGTTTCCCCTTTATTTGAGGATATTTGGGGGAAGTTGGAAGCATTTTGGAAATCTTTAAAAATCTTTTCGGCGTTTCGGGTCAATATATCCTTTACCCTGTCAACTTTTTTAGGCCAGTTCATCTTATCGGTAAGAAAAACTCCAGACCAAGTTCTATCATTGGATGATTTCTCAAATAGGGAATACCACCCGATATGTTCGAGAAGCCTTTTTTTAGAAACCTCTGGAGATTCGTGATCAATCAAGTAAAAGCTGCCAGCACCGTTTATAATCGTGGAAGATTCTTCAGGACTTGCACAATCAAGAAACGTTGCAAGCCCATACGCCCTACAAAGATCAAATATCTCGAGCCCAGTTTTGGATATGAAGTAATTCATTGGTTTTCCCTCTAATTATTAAAATAAGTTAATTTCTTAGTAATTGCCCAACGATCTGAAAGCCTCAGTGCCCTTGAAAGAATAAGGTAGAGGTGGTAAATTTTCTCTTTTTCGAAGGCTGGGATATGAGATGAAAGACTTGTAGGAGAATCTTGATGGTCAAATTTCTTCATTGTTTCGCTTTCGATTCTCAATCCTACTGTGGAGAGGAGAACTTGGTTAACCTCCTCGTCCCATCCGGAGCAGAGCCTATACTTAGGCACCTTTGTTGCCCGGACAGAATGATGGTGAGCAATGGCAAAGAAGGAGGCCTCTCCTATTGTTTTACCCCATTGGCTCCTTAGATAATCTCTCAAGATGTAAGCAGTGACAGTGGCATGGGGTGGAAGGGAGAACTTTTTGGGACCACCTGAGTGTGCAAGAAATTCTCCGTTCTTAGCGCCAATCTTCGCTTGCCATTCCTCAGTCAGTTTTCCTAAATCATGAAGGAGAAGCACAATCCGGAAATAATTCACAAAGGTTTCAAAAGGGGTCCCTAAACTGGCGGCATATTTTTCATAGACAGTCTTCTCTTTAATGAGTATCTCCCTCTCAAAAACCTGGAGAGTCTTCAAAGCGTGTTCTTTCCACGTCTCAAGGGGGATCTGATTAGGTTCCTGTTTCTCAGATTCCTCTTTTTGTAAATTAGGCTCTAATGGGTTACCTTTGCGCCCAAGGAGAAGCCCTTCATCAGTGCTATAGCATGCAAAATCACTCTGTATGACATAAAAGGCGTTTGGAAAAACATCGCTTACCCTTTTTACTTCGATAACCTCAATTCGTGGGGCATAGTCGTCAATGGCTTCTCTGTCCTCTTCGATTCGCCAAAGTTTTGGTCCTGTTTCGGAAATAAATCCCTTTAAGGTGCTGGGATGGACCTTACATCTTGGCAAGTAGGCTAAATTATTTCCCAAAACTATAGGTTCATCGTGAATAGAGACCTCTACCGAAAGAGAATCCCTTACAGCCTTTTCAGCTACCCCTCGGTTTCCTTCAAAAGCAGCCCTCGATAAATACATCATTGCTTTAGCGCCTGAAGAAATATCCAATAGTTTGGAGAATGGCTCATCCAAAACCTCATCAACCATCTCTTTCTCAATCTTCCAGGTCATTTCCTTATCACCGTATTTCTCGATCACGGTTTTCGTTTTCTCGACAATACTTTGTTCATAGGGAGCATGAAACGGAATTCCGAATACGAATAACTCACCTTCTCCACCCCATCGGGCACACCTCCCCGCCCTCTGGATTAAAGAATCTATGGGGGCGAGCTCAGATAGAAGAAGATTGCAAGAGATATCCATTCCAACTTCAATGACCTGAGTTGTGATCAGAAGAACCTTTTCATGGCTATTTTTACCAAATAGCTTATTAATGAGAGCCTCTTTTTCTGCACGATCGTCATCCAAGAAACGAGAGTGAATAAGTATTGGTTTTTGAGGCATTCTCTCTTTTAACTCCAAATAGAGTTTCACGGCCTTATTCACTGTATTACAGACAACGATGGTCTTTCCATTGTGACCGTTGTGCATATCCATAACTATATCCGGTGTTAGCTCTTGGGTTAGCCTCTCTCTGAGAAACACCGAGCGGTTTGCCCTGATTGAAAGTGTTTCTTCTTGAATATCAATCAACTTGGCATTCAGTCTTTTTGATAAAGAAGATACAAATCCTGTGGGCAGAGTCGCCGACATGATGACAAAAGGGATGGTCAGATTTTTCATCCTCTCAGCCAATATTAAGGAACTTTGAAGTCCGAGCAAAGGCTCGTAGGTATGCACTTCATCAAAGACATGAAAGCTTGAAGCTACCGCACCTGCAGGTATATTTCCATGTCTTACGCTTAAGCTCAAAGGAGCACAGGCATAAGAAGTGATGACCTGATCGAGCGTAGCGACAATGCAATCAGCGTCAAAAAGTACTGTTTCGGGTCTACTACCATGCTGTGCTCTAACGCTGAGGCTATGGCTGTAATTGAGAAATCTACGATGAAGGGAATTAACCAATGCCCTCATGGGTAGAGAATAGATCATTCGGTGAGGAAGGCACTTACCCCTTAAATCAACAAAGGGTATGAATACTGCCTCACTCTTTCCGCTTCCCGTTGGAGCACGAAGGATAACAGATTGCTTTTGAGCTAACGCCTCATAAGTCTCTATCTGATGGGGATATGGATCGTAGTCTGTTATTTTTTTATAGGTGATTGTTGTCACCTTTTTAAAACCCTGCATTGTCAAAAGCTTTTTTTAAGAGTTCTGAGACGCTAAGTTCCTTTGCCCAGTGTGTAAGGTATACCATATCGAGTTGATCCCCTTGAACTTTCAAAACTCCCAGAACATCACTCCATTGCCTATCCGAAACCTCCTCGCCCGTCTTATACCAAGCGAGTTTTTGAAGGATAATATCCTCCGGGGTTGGGAAGAATAGGACTTGGGAGGAATCCTGTGAAATAGCTTTTTTAAAGCGCCGCTTGAATGCCTGTTGGTCAAAAGGATGGTTCTTTAGCGGAAATATGTCTACCTTAAATATGGTCGCGAGGTGAACGAGATTGAAAGATGATTCCTTCTTAATTGCTTCAAGAATCATTTCAGAATCTACATAAAACTCATCTTTCAGTCTTTCGGAGATTTCCTTTGCTTGCTGTGGTTTGATATCGGCCACCATATCCACATCCAGTGTGGAACGAGCGATACCAAAGGCTGAGCTTGCCAGAGACCCTGCAATATAATAGCCGATACCGAGTCTTTCAAAAACATAGACCACTTTGAGGGTTACCTCTATGATGTCCGGTAGTTTCACTTTATAGGAGTCCTCTCTCCTTCATCAAGGTTACCAACTTGTCGGCCAAGTGCTGATCTCCATATAAGAGCGAAGCGAAGCGTCTTAGCCGGGATTCATCTGTCTCATTGGAATAGCGCTCACATACTCCTCTCCACGATAGATGACGTGTTGTTCGAACTAAGGAATTCACCATCTGCAGTCGTTGCCAAAAAGGCGCTTTCCGAATCATTTCTATGTGAATACGTTCAATCTGTGGTTGGGTGTCAATAAACAATGGTTTCATTTCCTTCCTATCGGTAAGGAGCCCATCTGGAATTCTCTTCAGCAGATTTCATACCAGCCGTGGCTGAATACGGCCTACTCGCCTACATGAAGATATTGACCGACAACAATCAGAGGGAGATATTCAAGAAGGTCCCTCCGAAATTCGATTTCACCAATAAGTCGCACAAAAAGCATTCAACCTAAAACTCATCCGCCGAGGTGGAAATCAACACCGCCCGTTCCAGATCAGCAAACACATCAATCAACCCAGTGCTGGCACACTTGGCCATGCTGCCGGAATAGACGAGCACCGGGACATCCATCCTCTTCCACAACTCGATGGGCCGGCAGTTGGCTCCCAGTGCACCGGCCTCCACCCCACCCTGCACCAGATCTCAGATGTGCTCCACATGTTCTTTATCTACCATCCTTTCCAGCCACCGCAAATAGATAGGGCGGTGGTTCAGGCTACGAGGCAGCACACCAGCCCATTCTGGATTTACCGTTACTTTGACTTTGCCGAAGGCAGGGTAAAGATCTTCCATCTTATAGAACCCCCAGATAAGGTGACTGGTGCTTCTTTGTAATCTTAAAGAAGTACATCCGTAACTGTGATCATTATATCAACACCTCATCCTTTTTTATTCAGGATCTTCTCTAATAATTTTTCGCATTCGTTGATGAATTCAATAACTCCATTTTTTAGCTCCTCTACCTCTTTGCGGCTCACTTTTACAAAGTCTTCATAATCCGTGTCCTGCCTTTTCTCAAAAGATTTTTTTAGAAATTTAGCCTTGTTATGATCGACTTCCCCTGTTTTTACAAAGTGTTTGTTGAAAAGAGAGATGACCCCACTATGTTTTGAAGAATCTAAATCCTTGGTTGCAAGAAGACTCGGCGCTGCGTAAAAGGCTGCATAATAAAATCTATTGACCGCACTGTTGAGAGCCTCACCCTCCAGAAGTTTCATGCCGTCATTGAAGGTTTCCCTTGCTCTCAACATTCTATACTTTGCCAATTCAGAAATTTTATTCTTCATAATGGTATTCCTCTGGCCTCAATTTCTCTGATGAAATGGGTAATTCTCCATAAAGGATGTCTCAGGACGGATTCCGATATAACTCTTGGAGAAATATAGACATCATATTTAAGGTCAAGATGAAAGGCGATATCCATGATGGTTTCTTCGATTTCCCGATTCTTTCTCGATACGATAACAAAAAGGTCTATATCCGACCCGGCTACATCTTTACCCGTTGCTTTTGAACCATAGAGTTTGATCGCCTTGATTTTCCTTCCTAATTTCTTCCGTGTTTCCTCACAAAATTCTCGTACCGCTAATATTTCCCTCTTCTTTCGTAGCATACCACTTCCCTACTCAAATTCTATATTTTGATTCGTCTTATTTATATAAAAAGTCATTTTATATCATCCCTCATGATATTTCATACCATCCATGGCCGAATACGGCATCTTCCCCTACATGGAGGTATTGGCCTGCAACGATCAAAGGAAGATATTCAGAGAGATCGCCTCGGAAGATGATCTCTCCCACAAAACCACTCTGATCGTGGAAGCCTTTTCGCCTCTGCTCAACCCACTTGAGATCGGACCTCATCGTATTCACTGCCCTTGCCTTTTCGGCAATCCCTTGAAAATCGATTTCAAGAGGCCCACCGCAATAGGTCACGCTCAGGGCATTCAGTCTGTCCCTGAGCCTTCTCACAAGATGGTGAAATTCGAGATTCCTCACCAATTCACTGTTTCCTTTTTCTCCGGTGGGATTGTATTTGATGCGAGTGGGGGTGAGGAAACAAAGCCTTATTTGGGTTGGATCGAGGTGAGATGCCTTACTGAGCATCTCTTTTCCCGTGATCCTTCCATCAAGGTTCTTCACCATATTGGACGAAGGGTCATAAATCGGTATGGTCTCTCCATCTTTTATGATCTCAATCCCTGTAAGTTTAAACTTGCCCCTATTTAAGCCCAATCCCCTTTCGCCCAGTTCATTGAACGAAACGATGAGGTAGGGAAGATAAGGGTTCCGATCTCCCACCAATATCATTTCAAAGATCAAGGGCCTTTCTCGGTTATAGGCGGTTTCCATATCAAGGGGAGGTTTGATCACATAACCCCTTGGGGGATTCTGAAGTCGCTTTGCTGGGTTTATGCCGATTGGGCTGAATATCAATGCATAGGGACATCTCTCTTTGATCTGGCAGGTTGGGCAATTTTTGCTTTTTTGTTTCACCACGCAGAGGAGGTTTCTTAAAGAGGATCCGAACGCCCCCCGAAGGATATTCCCTTTGCCAAATTTAGGCATGAGAATATGACCTTCTGGGGAGAGTGTGAGGCGATAATGAGAGAACGATAATTTTTCAAGCATTATTTAAATTGACCATCCTATATTGGTATCTCCTATAGTAGAAAATACCTTCTATTTCTGGGCAGTTAGAACAAAAAATCTCAAACCCCTTAAGTAAAGAAACTCGTAGTCTCAGAACCATAATACTCATGGTTACTTATAAATGTCAAATAATAGTTAATGTATTACTGGATATGAAATTCTCATGGAGATTAGAATTCTGAAATGTCCCTTTTCAGATATTTCCATAATCTACATTTTATATGGGCACCTCCCCCAAATAGTATCCTATGTTTTTACAATTCAGATTCTCACCAACTTAGGTTCAAGGCATAAATTGTGAGGATAAAGGACTTGATTTAAATCGGTCCTATCTTTTAATATGAGAAGGATGGAAGGATTCTTTAACCGACTCCTGAGAATCGATCTCTCACAGAAAAAATCATGGACTGAGCCTATCCCGGACTCTCTCCTTCAACTCTATCTTGGGGGAAAAGGATTGGGGTCTTACTTTCTCTTAAAAGAGAATCCTCCTCATGCGGATCCTTTCTCCCCTGATAATCGACTGATCTTCACATTGGGGCCACTGGCGGACACCCCTTTTTATGGTTCCAGCCGTTTTGCGGTCTTTACCAAATCGCCTCAGACTGGAATCTACTCCGAATCCTATTCGGGAGGAAAAATCACCACTTCAATGAGCCGGACAGGTTACGATGCCATCCTCATTCAGGGAAAATCAGAGCCTCCTGTCTTCCTTGAGATCAATGAACAAGGGAGCATCTTCCACCCTGCTCTGGACCTCTGGGGAAAAGAGACCTATGAGGCAGAAGATGAGATTCTTAAGAAGGTGGGCGTCAAGGGGGCTGGAGCACTGGTTATTGGTCCTGCAGGGGAGAACCTGGTCAAATTCGCCGTGATCGAGGTTGAACATTGGCGGTCTCTTGGTCGTGCGGGAATTGGTGCGGTGATGGGCTCAAAAGGGTTGAAGGGAATTGTATTCCACGGAAAAAAGCGGAGAAAGGTGGCTGACCCTGTCACTCTTAAAAGATTGGCCATCGAGTTTAGAGATCGGGTGAAAACCAACCCAATCGTTAAAATCTACAGGAAGTATGGAACCCCAATGCTGGTTTCCATTATGAATACCATTGGGGCCTTTCCCACCCAGTATTGGTCCAAAGGGAGTTTGGAGGGTTGGGAAGGAATCAGTGCAGAAAGCCTGATGGAACGGTGTCGGGTGACTCCCTCTGCTTGCCCCCACTGTTTTATGGCCTGTGGGAAAATGTCGGAAGTCAAAGAAGGCCGGCACCGAGGGCTCCGCATTATGGGTCCTGAATATGAGACGATCTATGCCTTTGGGGGACTCTGTATGGTCAAGTCCATTGAGGAGATCATCTACCTCAATGACCTCTGCGATCGATTAGGGATGGATACGATTACTGCAGGAAATCTATCGGCCTTTGCCATCGAAGCATCAAAACGAAAAAAGATTGAAGAAAAACTTAATTATGGTGATGTGGACGCCATTGCAGAAGTTTTGAAAATGATAGCCTACCGAAAAGGAATCGGGAAGGTTCTTTCAGAAGGAGTGCGACACGCCGCAAAGGTGTGGGGAATGGAGAAGGAGGCAATCCATGTAAAAGGCCTCGAACCTGCGGGTTTTGACCCAAGGGTTCTTAAGGGGATGGGACTGGCCTATGCCACCTCGGATCGAGGCGCCTGTCATCTCAGGGCCACTTTCTACAAATCTGAACTCTCAGGTCAGATCTCCCCAGATCAGATCAAGGGAAAAGCCAAACTTTTTGTCGATTACGAGGACAAGATGACCATCTTCGACACCCTGATCCTCTGTCGGTTCTATCGTGATCTGATCACCTGGACTGACCTCCAAGAGATGATAAAATCGACCTGTAACCTTTCCCTTAAAAAGAAAGAGTTAAAAACCATTGCCTCTACGATTATCAACCTTGCCCGAAGGTTCAACCAGCAGGAAGGGGTAACCAAAAAAGAGGACAAACTTCCCCGAAGGTTTTTCCGGGAGGTTCTGAGGGAGACGGGGAAAACCCTCCAACCCGAAGAATTAGATTTTATGCTAAAAGAATATTATAAGTTGAGGGGATGGAATGTATGAGACTGCGACCTCTTCCTTAACGATGGCCTCTCAGTCTTGAATGAAAGGAATAGGGGCGGGGAATTTATGATTCTAAGAAGTTTAAGAACCAAGATCCTCCTGAGCGTCATCGTCGTAGTGGTGGTGATTGAAGGGCTCTTCCTTTATCTTAACATTCGTTCCCTCTCCCGTCAGATTCTTGACAAAACTGAGGAAGAGGCCTTCAACCTTAGCGAAACCATTCGGCTGAGTATCCGTTATGCGATGATTAAAGACCGCAGAGACGAATACCAACGAATCATCGATGATGTGGCTCAGAGAAAGGGAATTGTGGAGGTCCGCATCTTCAACAAATCGGGCGAGATTACCGTCTCCTCAGACCGTTCGAAAGTGGGAACGGTTGTAGATATGAAGGCTGAAGCCTGTTATGGATGTCATAGAGAGGATGAAGCCAAGGTTCTTCTCCCCTCGGATAGCAAAACCCGGATCTATCATACAGAAAAACAGAGCCTTCTGGGTTTGATCAATCCTATCTATAATGAACCTTCCTGTTATCCTTGCCACCCGAAAAACTTAAACGTCTTGGGGGTTTTGGACACGACGATCAGCCTCGAAAGCTTTGAGAAAGAGAAGGGCCAGATTTATAGTCGAATGCTGATCTCTGGAATTATAAGCGTAGGGGTCTTGAGTTTATTATTGAGCCTCCTGCTCACCCGTGTGGTCAATCGACCCATCGATAAACTGTTAGCCGCCACCAAAGCAACGGCCCTTGGAAATTTTGATCAAACCATTCCCATCCACTCCCACGACGAACTTGGAGAACTTTCCGAAGCCTATAACAACATGATCTTTGAATTGAAAAAATCCCGAGATGCCATTGAGGAATGGACCCAAACCCTTGAACGACGGGTCGAGGAGAGGACTCGTGAACTCCAACAGGTTCAGGACCAATTGATCAGGGCCGGCAAGATGGCTGCCCTTGGGGAGCTGGCTGCAGGGGTGGCCCATGAGATCAATAATCCCCTTACTGGAGTTCTCACCTTCAGTTCTTTAATGCTCAAGAAGGTCGATGAGAATCATCCTTGGAAAAAAGACTTAGAAAACATCGTTCAACAGACCACTCGATGCCGGAACATCGTAAAGGGGCTTCTGGATTTCGCCCGTCAGCGAAAACCTGATAAGAAAGAATCGGATGTCCATACGTTGATTAATAATACCCTCCTCCTCTTGGAAAAACAGGCCCCTTTTCAGAACATCCAGATCATCAAAGATTTTCATCCCGACCTCCCTAAACTCTTGATCGATGCCGATCAGATTCAACAGGTCTTTATGAACATCCTTCTCAATGCGGCGGATGCCATGGGAGGGAATGCAGGGGTTTTAACCATTCAAACCGCGCTGAAGGATGGGAAGGCGGAGATCTCCTTCACGGATACAGGGTGTGGAATCCCTTCGGAACATCTCTCCAAACTCTTCGATCCATTTTTCACAACCAAACAGACTGGCAAGGGAACGGGATTGGGGCTGGCGATCAGTTACGGAATCATTCAAAGCCACAACGGAGAGATTGAAGTGGAGAGCCAGGTGGGAAAAGGATCAACCTTCCGGATTAAACTCCCCATAGAACCCACCGTAGAGAATTCGGAGGGTAAAGTCAAACCTGCTTAAACGCTTCTTCATTTCATTAAATGAGCAACATCCTCATTGGATGTAAGGTCCTTTTAAAAGGGTCAAAGACTAAACCAAGAATTTCAAGCGTCACTACTCCCAGAAGGGCCTCATCTGAGTCTTCCCCGAGTATCACGGGAGTATGGCCCTCTCCCTTAGCCAACTTAATATAACATTCGGAAACCTTCCTTCTAACCACCGTCCCATCGACAAGGGTAAACTCCAAACTTCTTTTAGGCTTCAGACCTATCTCTTTCCAAATATTTAAGGGAAGAAGGGAATAAGTCGCCCCGCTATCAATTAAGAACTTAACCGTCCTCTTCCCCTTCGGACCCTTCACCTCACCGCTGACATAAGTAACTCCCACATTTCCTCCTTTTACTTTATAATATATCAAAATCTTTTATTGAATCCAATAGTTCTCCCCAAACTTAATCGTTAACAGAAATTTCCTCTCACTTTACGTTTCCCATCAATTCAACCAAACGATTCTCCGCCTCCGTCTCTGTTTCAAAGCCCACTGCGCCCAGTAGATAGAGGCCTTTTCGGAGGACCATCACCTTCCCCTGATAAGGGTCTTCCCCCCTCAGACCCTTGCCTCCAATTTTGCCTTGGCTTCTTGAATCAACCTTCCCCTTTTTGAAAAGATACTCCTTATAACTTTTTAACCCTCTTTGGGCCCTTTCAGCATTTTTAAAGATCGCTAAGAAAAGTTTATATTCGTTCTCTTCCCCCTTATTCTTTTCTCGATAAGTTCCTTGAAACCCACTTTTCAAAAATTGATGCCCTAAAAGACCTTGGGGGAGATATTGAATTGAACCTGGCTTCAGCCCCGAGGAGGGGAAATAACGGATCTCTTTAGGTGGGAAGGAACGATCCGTTATCTTTGAAGAAACTAAAGTAGCCAATTGTTTTAAAACCGATGGGTTTGATTTCGTAGAATAGAGGTTTGAAAAGTACTTCCCCTGATAAAAAAAGGCCGAATGATCATCCAGATAAGAATCTAACCCAAACCCTCCTGGCCTTTCCTCATTTCTGAACCTTGAAAACACCCCGAATGCCTGAAGCACGTTTCCCATATCGTAAAGATCGACCTCGATCTGATGATCAGGGTCCTTCTGATCTTGATAAATGGCAAAGATGGATCTTTGAAATCCATATTGAATAAACAGCTCCGCCTGACCATCGATATGTTCAAAGAGGGTTTTTGGATTGTAAAGATGTGGGCCATCGATCAATCTCCATTCTTCAGGCAAGTTCCTCTTAGGAAGGAATGATTCCAGCGAAGATCCAAATGCTTCCGTGTACCCCGAAAAGATCAGAATCGAAATAAAAATGATTTTCAGAAAGCGAAAGTTCATGGTTATCTCCCCTTAAGATGGATTCCCATTTATTTGCCGATCAATCTGGGCCATGAGCCACTGGACCTCTTCTATCTTTGAACGAATATCAAGTCCATTCTTGCAACGGATCGAGCAGGAGGAACAATTCAAGCAATCCCGGATGTTTTGTTGATGATGGATGGGAATGGATTCTTTCAAAAGGGTTACCCCTGGATATCCGTCCTGATACATCCCCCACCTTAAAAGATCCTGATAAGAAACCCCATGAGGGCATTCGCCTGAGCACCCATCGCATAAAGTACATATTCTACCCTTCAGGAAAGAGTGATACTTTTTAAGTTCGTATAAATCTCCCTTCGAAAAAGGGGCCTCCATCACTTTTACGCATTCCTCAATCTGTTCGATGGTGGTAACCCCGGGGACGGCCGTTGAAACATTTTGGTCCATCAGGATGTACTTAAGCGCCGCCTGGTGAGGCGTCAGGCCCCCCATCCTCTCTTTTTTATAGCCTCCTGCTTGAGTCTTCATTGCAATGATCCCGAGGCCTGATCGGGCTGCCTGAGCAACCGCTTCTCCTAACTCTTTTGAATGGGTAAAATTATAGGAGACCAAGGCCACATCGTGAGTATTCAATCTTGCCGCCTCCCTCAACAGCAGGGCCATATGGCTATGGCTTGAAAAACCTGTGAATCGGGCTTTCCCTTCCTTCTTCATCTTTGACATGAATTCAAAGAGCCTCTCATGAGATACTTCTTCGGGAGAGTGAAGATTATGCCAGAGGAGGACATCGATATAATCGGTTCTGAGCCTTCGCAAACTTCTCTCGACAGAGGAACGCATCCGCTTCTCATCATGGGGATGAACTTTCGTCTGAATGAATACCTTCTCTCTCTTTCCCTGAAAGACCTCCCCCACCATCTCTTCATTCTGTCCATGCATGTAACAATCCGCAGTATCGTAGAAATTAACCCCCAGGTCAAAGGCTCTATGAAGCACCGAGGGATCGCTACAGTTCATCACTCCCATCCCCACCGCGCTTACCCTCAGGCCTGTCCTTCCAAGCGTTCGATATTCAAGGGTCGGTTTCTCTTCACTCTTCCCCAACGATGGGCTAACTTTCAGGAGACCATGCGTTGTTATTCCCAAAAGGATGGACGAGACTCTCTTAATTAATTCCCTTCTCCCAATCGCCCTAGATGACATAAATCCCCATTCCTGGAATTTTTTCCATTATGACTTTTACAAACTCCATTTTCAATAAAAAATTGTAATCGCTCAGTCTAACGGGGAAATTTAATTCACCCGATCCTCCCCATGCTTCAGTGACGCATTACAAAAAATTGATGTCGAAATATTGATTAGTTATCCATTTTGGATTAATATGGGGTTTAAGAGGCTTCCAATGAAGCAGTATACAAAAGAACATGCTCGGGCGGGAATTGATGTTCCTTTGCCTAAAATTGAATGCTTTGAAAACCAGTTTAAAAACTATGAGATCACCATCTCCATCCCAGAGTTTACCTCGGTCTGCCCACGAACAGGTCTTCCGGATTTTGGGACAATCACCATCCGGTATATTCCCCATAAATGGTGTGTGGAGTTAAAATCCCTAAAGATGTATATCCTTGGGTACCGAAATCTGGGAATCTTTTATGAAAATGCAGTCAATCGAATCCTCAAAGATTTTGTGAGGGCCTGTAAACCTATTCGAGTGACGGTCACCGGGGAATTTAATGTTCGTGGGGGAATGAGGAGTGTAATTGAGGCCTCCTACCCACAAAAGCCCCATCGAGGTAAAAGGTGAGTCATGTCTGAGGCTAAAAAGGTCCTCTTCATTTGCACTGGAAACTCTGCCCGCAGCCAGATGGCTGAGGGACTGTTAAACGCACTTGGCTATGGAAAGTGGAGGGCTGAAAGCGGTGGACTCTTCTCCTCCTATGTCCATCCATTGGCCATCCGCGCCATGGCTGAAATTGGCATCGATATCTCCCAACAGACCTCTAAGTCGATAGAATTATTTTTAGGGGAAGACTTCGACTTTGTGATCACGCTTTGTGACTACGCCGCCCAAACCTGTCCCCACTTTCCTGGCCAGGCCCAAAGACTCCATTGGTCGTTCGAAGACCCTGCGGGCGCTATCGGGACGGTTGAAGAGAGGTTGAGGGTATTTCGAAGGGTTCGAGATGAGATTAAAAAAAGAATCGAAGGACTAATCGAGTCTGAAGCTCCCCTGATTTCTTCAACTGAGAATCCCTAAGCCTCTGCCTTTTTCAGCAACCTCACCCAAGCCTCCTCCACATTCTTCTGAATCACCTCTATCTCCTCCTCATTGAGATGGCTGAAACGGCCTTGGAGGCTTAAATACTCTTTGACAGGATGAAATTCTGGTATAAGGTTGATTCCATATTTCTCACCCTTCTCAATCTCATAAAGGGGAAAGATTCGGGTCAGCACCGCCAGTCGAGAAGCCTTGATGGAGAGCTGGCTGGGAAGCCTCCAGCCTGTGGGACAGCTGGAAAGAATATGGATGAATCTGAATCCCTGGATGGCCTTCGCCTTCTTCATCTTATAAAATAAATCTTCGGGATAGGCAATGGATGCGGTGGCCGCATAAGGCACTCGATGGGCAGCCATAATCCCCATGATATCCTTCTTCGCCTCTCTCTTAGTTTGATGGAACGGCGTGGTGGTCGTCCAAGTTAACAGAGGGGTGGCTGAACTTCTCTGAATCCCAGTGTTCATATAGGCTTCGTTATCGTAACAGACATAGATAAAGTCTTCGTTTCGCTCCGCAGCCCCAGAGAGGGCCTGAAGCCCGATATCGAAAGTCCCTCCGTCCCCTGCCCAGGCCAATACAGTGGTGCTTCTATCCCCTTTCATCTCCAAGCCTGCCCTGACCCCAGTGGCTGTGGAGGCAGCCGTTTCAAAAGCCACATGATAGACCGGAACCTTCAAGGAACTATGCGGAAACACACCTGCAATCATTGACCAGCAGGAAGCGGGGAGGACAATGATCACCCTCTCCCCTATTGCTTTAAGGGTATATCTCATCGCGAGGGTCGCCCCACAACCCGAACAGGCCAAATGACCTGACATTAGGTATTCTTCCTCTGGAAACTTCCTTTGCATTTTTCCTATCCCCTAAGGTCCGGCCATAAAGTCTCCTCTCTGGGCCGTTCCTCTTCTAAACTATACTCAATGACATTGGATATCGTCTGTTGAGTGATATCCCTTCCCCCCAAACCAGCCACATAACTGAAGACCACAGGCCGATCCGATTCATTGGAGAGAACAGACTTTAACTCCTCCGCGAAGATGCCTCCCATTCCGAAAGAGAGATTTCGATCAATGACCGCCACCTTGGGAACCCCTCTTAGATTCTCTCGAACCGCCTCGGTTGGGAAAGGCCGAAAAGCCCTGATCTTAAGTAAGCCAATCCTTTTCCCCTGATCTTGGTATTGGTCAATTACCTCTCGACAGGTACTGATCACCGTCCCCGAGGTGACAAGAATCAGTTCCGCATTGTCGCAACGATAGGGTTCGACTAACCCATAACTCCTTCCAAACATCTTATGATATTCCTGATCCACTTCGAGGATGACCGATTTGGCTCTCTCCATCGCTTGTTGAATCTGATATCTCATTTCCGTAAAGGTATCTGGAGCGGTGAGACTGGAAAATGACCTCCCCTCTTTGGGATCGAGTTTGAACTTGGGCTCATAGGGTGGAAGGAAGCGATCGACCCTCTCCTGATCTGGACAATCCACTGGTTCAAAGGTATGGGAAAGATAAAAGGCATCCAGCACCACCATGGAGGGAAGAGAAATCTTCTCAGAAATTTTGAAGGCCTGAATGACCGTATCCAGAGCTTCTTGACTCGACTCGCAATAGAACTGAAGCCATCCGGTATCCCTCTGGCTCAGACTATCAATCTGATCGCACCAGATGTTCCAGGGAGCACCGAGGGCTCGGTTAACGTTGGCCATGACAATGGGTAACCTTGCCCCAGAGGCCCAATGAAGTAGTTCGTGCATCAAGGCAATCCCCTGGGAGGAGGTAGGGGTAAAGGTTCTGGCTCCAACTGCAGAGGCGCCAATACAACTGGCCATTGCGGAATGTTCTGATTCCACCTTCAGGAATTTGGCCTTGAGTTGTCCGGTTGCACAAAGCTCTGAAAGCCTCTCCACAATATGGGTTTGGGGAGTGATGGGGTAAGCCGCAATCACCTCAACCCTCGATAGCAGAACCCCTTGGGAGACGGCATGACTCCCTTCCATCACCCTCTTCATCTTCCTTCCTCCATCAGAAGGATCGCCCTCCTCGGGCACTCCTCAAAACAGATGCCACACCCTTTGCAATAATCATAATCGATCTCGTAGTGATCGTCTTTCTTCTTAACTGCTAAATCAGGGCAGTAGATCCAGCAGTTGTCACAACCGTTACACACCCCACAGTTAAAACAACGACTTGCCTCTTTTACAGCCTCTTCTTGGTCAAGACTGGAATAGATTTCTTTAAAGCCTCCTCTTCGGTTTTTTGCAGAAATTTTTCTTATTTTTACCCGTTCTTGATGTTCAAAATAATCGAGATTGATCTCAGGGAAGTGAATAACCGGTGGATTGGCATCGCCCTCGGGAGGATGAAAATACTTTTTAAAGGAGAGACTGCCCCTTTCTCCCACCCAAACCATCCTGAGCTTCTCTCTAAGCAATCCTCCGCGAAAGTACTCATGGATCGCTAAGGCCCCCTTCTTTCCAGAACCGATTGCTCCTGCAACGGTATGATGGAGGTGGATCACATCTCCCCCAGCAAAATACCCCTTGGGATGGACAAATCCCATCTCATCTTTCTCAATGGTCCCTTTTTCGGTGAGGACCTCCGGGGGGAGAAAGGAAAGGTCTGGAACCTCTCCAATGGCGGTCACCACAGAATCGGCTTTGAGGGTGAATTCTGTTTTTGGAATAGGAACGGGATTAAGGGATCCATCGGGTTTAGGCTCAGCAAGTTTGACCTTGATAAAATCGATCTTTTTAGATCTTCCCCTATCCTGGGTAATTCGGATCGGCATGGCGGAAGGAATGATCTCAATCCCCTCGGCCTCGGTTTCTATAATCTCCTCAGGAAAGGCCGGCATCTCCTCCCTCGATTCCAGACAGACCATTTGAACCTTCGCCCCAAGTCGCCACGCAGAGCGTGCGACATCCACAGCGACACTTCCTCCTCCGATGACTACCACTCGTTTCCCTATGGAGATCTTTGCTTTCTCTTTAACCCTCCTTAAAAATTCAAGGCCTGGCATCACCCTCTCTAAATGCTCACCTTCTATCCCCAACCTTCTACTCTGGTGAGCACCGACAGCAATGAAGACCGCCTGAAACGTCCTGAGATCATTAAAGGAAAGGTCCTTGCCGATGTGGCAGTTCGTCCTGATCTCCACCCCTAATGATTCGATCTCTGCAATTTCTCGATCAAGGATGGATCTTGGAAGCCTGTATTCTGGAATTCCAATTCTTAAAATTCCTCCAGGAGAAGAGTAGGATTCAAAGACCGTGGTCCGATAGCCCATTCGGGCAAGATGATAGGCACAGGTCAATCCTGCAGGTCCAGAGCCAATGATGGCTACTTTTTCCTTTCGCTTTAGATGGCCAATGGATTTATCTTGATGGATTTTGAATTCCGAGTCAGCAACAAAACGCTCAATGGCTTGGATGGAGAGCGCCTCATCGTACTCCTTTCGATTACAGGAGGATTCACAGGGGTGAAAACAGACCCGACCACAAACCCCCGGGAAGGGATTCTCCTCTTTAATAAGTTTCCAAGCCTCTCTAAACTTACCCTCCTTGACCAAGACCATCATCGCTTCGATATCGTTTCCGGCCGGACAGGCCTCGTTACAGGGGGGGGTCTTAGAGGAATAGATAGGCTTAAGATATCTCCATGTCCCGGTCTTATTCCACAACATTGTCCCCATGGAGATGGCAAGGGGAGGGATATCCTTTAATCCTTTAAAGGTAATCCTTTCTTTCTCTTTCATGGAAATTCTTGCTCCAAAGGATAACTCCTTATCTTCATGACCTCCCTGATCGATGCTCCGCTCTTAACCAATTCGGTGGACTTTTGAATAAGCCTCACGAGCGGCTGCCACATTCTCCTCTTTTTTTTCTGGAACATTCTCCCTAATGGCCCGAATCACAGACCCAATGGTAACCATTCCCGTGATCTTTGAAAAAGCTCCGAGGATGGCGGTATTGACTACTGGTGAAGTAGGGGTTCCTAATTGATGAGAAACCGCAATGGCTCCTGCATCGACCACTGCTACCTTATATTTGGGGAAAGGAGAGGTGTCGATCTCTTTGGAACTGTTGATCAGAATCCACCCCCCGTCCTTCAGACCATCGGCTATCCCAATCCCTTCGAGGATAAGGGTCCAGTCAAGGACAATCACATGGTCGGGTTGATAAACATTGGTTCGAATCCGGATCGGTCTGTAATCCCATCGGGTGAAGGCCATTACAGGGGCACCCCTTCGCTCCACCCCAAACGTAGGAAAGGCCTGAACATATCTTCCATCGTAAAAGAGGGCAGAGGCCAAAACCGCCGAGGCGACCACCGCCCCTTGTCCACCCCGTCCATGGATTCGAATCTCAATCATGGTTGGCAACCCAATTATAACCTTAACTCTAAACCATTAGAAGTCCACCTTTGGCCTCCCTTGCTTTAAGGGTTTGAGATGACAGGTTTCATTCATAAGGCAAAGGATATATTTTCCATCTTGGTATTGGATGAGATTGATTGCAGTAGGATCCTGAACAATCTGCCAGAAATGGGAATTGTCCAGCCCCAATATGCCACAAAGAAGAACCTTATTGACGACCCGATGGGAAACCAGAACGATCGTTTTTTGAGCATTTAATCGAACCACTTCCTCCAACGCCGCCATGGCTCTAAATCGAACCTCGTCTAAGGTTTCCCCTCCCGGGAGTCTTACCCGATGGGGTTCTTCCCTCCACAGGCAATAGGTCTCCCGATCCCTCTCTCGAATCTCCTGATGGGAATGACCTTCCCAACTCCCAAAACTCATATCGGTGATCCCCTCTAAGGGGGAGACGGTTAAATGGTGAACTCTTGCTATGCTTTTTGCGGTCTGCCACGCCCGGGACAACGGACTCGAGTAGATCGCATCAATCTTCAACTCTCTGAAATACTCCCCGGTCAGTTCCGCCTGCCTCAGTCCTGTCTCATCAAGGGGGACGTCTGTTCTTCCTCGGAAGATCTCTTCCTTGTTCCATGCGGTTTGACCATGTCGAACCAGATAGATCGATGTCATTTATTCCTCCTTTCCTGATCCCCTTCAGATTTATCATTTTTTTAATGACAAAAGCAACCTGTTTTGGAAAACCCTCTTGGGAAAATAAGATCGTCTTCTTGCCTTCATTTAATAATGGGCATGGCTTCTTAGGATGGGTCTTCTCAATGCCTTCTCGAAAAAATAGTCTAACACTCTTTTTGAAGTTGGCTCTTTAACGATGAGGCCCTCTCCATTGGATCCTTTTTTCACACGAGGGAAAGACCTTTCTTGAAAAAACAGGAGAAGGAGATCCTCCCACAAGGGGATCTTCTTTTCCGCCTTACCCTTTAGTCCGTCCCTCCCCTTATTCTTTACCAATTGATAAATCTCTTTTAAGCTCATTCCATTGCCAAGTTCTCCTTTATCCATCTTCCCCTTGAGGAAGTTAATCACTCTGGCCAGGCGAAGGAGGGTGACCAGATCGAGTCTGTTGAACTCATTGGTCTCAATGGGAAGGGCGCTGGAACGCCATAAAGAAGGATTAGAGGGCAAAATCCCCTGTTTCTCGCACTCCTGAAAAAGAAGGGTCTTCGGGGTAGGATAATAGAGGCTGGGACCAATGAGAACCTTTCTCCCCATCAAATCAGTTAAAGTATCTACCATCTCTTCTATGGTTTGGCCCGGCATTCCCAGAATGGCGTAGGCAATCACATTAAGACCTACTCGTTCTATGCTCTCCAAGATTTTATCAAATTCAACTATCGGCCTGGGTCTTCTCATCTTCTCTCTCAATTCAGGATCGACGCTCACATAGGAGAGATTAAGGGTATGAAAACCTGCCTTTTTCATTAACTTCAGAAGTTCTTCATCCAGAGAGTTAAACGAGACCCCGTTCATGGCAGAAAGGTTAAGCCTCCCTTCTCCAAAGCTTTCAAGGATAAGTTTCATCAACCTTTTGGCTCGATTGAGATCGAAGGTGAAATTGTCATCTTCGATATTGAAGGCTTCAATCCCGTGTCTTTCGTAACATTCCATCATCTCCCGAACGATCTCCTCCGGCTTTCGAGCCCTAAAGGAGTTTCCCATAACGAGATGGACGGAGCAATAAGCACACCCATGGGGGCAACCTCGGCTGGTAATGATTACCGTAGAACGTCTCTTTTTGATTCGATACCGATCAAGATCAAGAAGGTCTCTTGCAGGATAAGGAAGGCTGTCCAGATCCTGGATGAAAGTGAAAAGAGGGTGAATCCTTACCTTTCTATGGCTCCGGTATCCCATCCCATCCATATCTTCTGCTACGTCAGGAACACCTTTTTCAATATGCTCTAAAAGAAGGGGAAAACGAATCTCTCCTTCACCCAAGATGACATAGTCTACGAACGGGCTTTGGAGGGTTCCCTCTGGGTCCCCACTGACATGGGAGCCTCCCATCACCACAATCCTTTTGGGGTCCAACTCCTTTATAATCCTGGCAATCTCCAAGGCTTCTCCATGATAGGGAGTGAAGTTTGAAGAAATTCCAAAGACCTCTGCTTTGGATTCTTTGATCCTCTTTAGGATCTCATCCTCCCCCATTCCAAAACGATAAAAACCCGTATAAAGTTTAAAAGGGCTTCGATCATCAAAAGGATAGAGGTCCTTAAGGTAGAAAAGGTCTGGAGGAACGGGGAGAGACTCTCTCTGGGGGGTTTGGCAATCGAGGATTTCAACTTCATGGCCGAAGGATTGAAGGGAGGAGGCAAGATAGGCCAGCCCAATGGGTTGCCGACGAATGGAGGTCTGATAAAAATCTCTGACAGGAGGTTGGATGAGAACAACTCTCATATAAATTTTTTTCTTGACGTTTAGGATCTTTTTCTTTTATACTTGCACTGTTTTAAAGAAAGTCCTTAAATCTTCCAAATCAATTTCTAACAAGGAGGTAAATCGACTATGGCAGCAGGAAAGAAACCCCTCACCAAATCCCAGATTGTGGCTCACTTCGCCAAAAAATTTGACCTTTCTAAGAAGAATGCCTCAGCCATTCTTGACGAGGTAGCCGCATTGGCCATCTCTGAAACCAAAAAAACAGGCACCTTTGTCCTTCCAGGCATTGGAAAACTCGTCATCGTCAATCGCAAGGCGAGGATGGGTTTTAATCCAGCCACAGGAGAACAGATCAAGATTCCGGCCAAGCGTGTCGTGAAGATGCGTCTTGCCAAATCTTGCAAAGATGCGATCATCCCTCCCAAGAAATAACCGGTTTTTTAAAGAAATCCCGAATAGGGAAATCCCTTCATGAATGAAAATTTTTGGATAGTTCCCTCCTCCGAAGAGGGAACTATCCAAAAAGAGAGATATTTTTTTGCACTGAGAGGTCTGGGGAAATTAATCTGAATTCTTCTCGTTTATTTTCAAGATCTTTTTACCCATCCAACTTCAAATGCCAGACCAACAGGAAACCTACAAAGAATAACCCACCTAAGAAGATAAACCCAAGAGAAAAGTAACCCATCTCTCCCAGGATCCCTATGCCTGCAGGGATCACACCTCCTCCAATGAGCATCCCCACAGGGAGGGTAAAGGCTACTGTGAGGTTTTTAAACCTCCCCTCTCCGATCTTCGACAGACATGCAAATCCAGGAGGAAAGAAGGACGAGGCCAGAATTGGCTGAATAAAGATAAAAAGAAAGAGCCCCTTACCAGAAATCCATCCAAGAAGAATCGTAACCAACCCTGTTGCTATAAAGATTATCTTCAATGCCTTTTTGGGACCTAGTCGGTCTGTGATCCAACCCGACAAAATGGACGTTCCTAAAGTCGGAACACGAGATAATCCCACCAGGGTATTGGCCCAAACCCGTTCCAATCCTTTTTCAGAGACCAAATAAAGGGGAAGAATGGAGAAGGCCCCGAAACTCCCACCAATCCCCAGACTGAAAAAGAACATCATGATCCAGAAAGAACTCTCTGTGAGGATATTTTTAAGAGTTCCGACATCCGGGGATGTCCCGTGAGAAAGCCCTCCTTTACCAAACCTGATAAACAGAAGCCCTGAAAAAAAGGAAGTCAACCCGATCAGGATGAGGATCCATTGCCACGAAGTCCATTTTAATAGAAATTCAGAAAGAATAGGGGCTGCTAAGAAGCCAAGATTAGGGGCCAATTCATGAATGGCAACCGCCTTTCCCCAATCCTTAGGGTCAACCAATTCAGTAATCGTAGCAATACCTGAAGGGATGTAGAGCCCTGCGGCCATCCCAAGCCAAAGAAGTCCAATACGGATTGACCAGAGGTGGTGACTAAGCCCAACGATCAAAAGACCACTCCCAACCGCCATGGAAGAAAGGATGATCATCTTCCTGTGGTTGAGGATTTGGGAGATGAACCCTGAAGCCAATAGCATCAGGCAATAGCCGAAAGAGGTAAGAAAAAAGAGAGAGCCTGCCTCTCCATGGTCAATCTTTATTTCCTGCTCAATGGTGGGCATGAGTGGGGATAAAATGATCCGGGATAGAAAGTTCAAGAAGAAGATCCAAACCAGAAAAAGAAGGGGAAACATCTGAGAACGAATCGAAGAAATTTTTGTCTCCATCACCAAACTCTTGATCGATACCCTTAGGCCCTATGATCCAGTACCCTTTCCCTAAATTTTTCCCCGTTAAAAATCTAAGCAAAGAAAAGGCCGGTAATCAATCCACCGGCCTTCAAACCCTGAGAATGAATCGTTTAATATCCGATGAGCAGTTTAACGTCTTGCTCAGGACCATTGCCACGAGCCACAGGCCGAGCAATGGGTCGCATGGGGGAACATCCATCTCATGGTCTTCACCTCCTTTATTTTTATTTTAAACTTAATTTCTTTTCCCGTCAACTAATAAAGATACATTATTAAATATTTTGTAAGGTAATCCTTCAGGGGTCCTTTAGGCAAGGCTGAGTCTTGGGCTCCCCCATTCTCCATGATTAAAAGGATTTGGGTCCTGAGAGAGGGATATTTCAGTCCTTCGCTTTCTTCTTGAGGAAAGTGAGAAGGTCAGATTCTTTTGAGGATCTCATATTAGGCTTTTCCTTTTCGATCTCCGACTTCAACTCCTCCCTCTTCCATTCCTTCTCTCGAATCATCCTCTTTTCGATCCATTGATCAAGGGCTTTGATATCGAAAAGAACCCTGTCGCCAATCTTCAGGTAGGGAAGTTTCCTTAAAGAGGCCATCCGGTAGATGGTGTCTGTAGAAAGGCTTAAATACTGGCCTGCCTCTTTGGCCGTGATCAACCTTCGAAGTTCAGGAATCTTTTTCATCCGATCCTCCATCCGCTCAAAATACTTCTCTGCCAAAAGGTCTGCCAACCGATCTAAAAATTCTTTGATTTGGGGTCGGTATTCCTCCTGTCCCATAAAGCCTCCTGAGAATCGGATGAACGCTTAGCGCTCTTTTCCCTTAGTGGCCTCCTGAATCTTCTTCATCATGGCGATGTTATCGGTGTGGCCGGTTAATCGGGCAGTCACCTTTCCTCGAATCGGACGATTGAGCAGATAAAAATCACCGATGAGATCAAGGATTTTATGACGAACAAATTCATCTGGAAATCGAAGTTCTGTGTTTACAATCTTCTCTTCATCCACAAGGATGAAGTTATGAAGCCTCCCCCCTCCTGCCAAACCCATCCGTTCCAGCATTTCGATATCCTTTAAGAAACCAAAGGTCCTGGCAGGAGCAATCTGTTCTTTAAAGGCCTCCTCCCCTCTTAGGGTGAATTGATATTCCTGCTGACCAATGGGAGGGGGGTAATCTAACAAAAAGGAAACAGAAAAAACTTCACTGGGCTCAATCACAAGGGACTTATTCGGATGCCGAACCTCTATCTTCTGATCGATGATCAATTCATCCACCCGTTCCTCCTGTTCCTCAATGCCTGCCTCTTCAATCATCCTACAGAATTCCAAGGCCGACCCATCCATGATGGGAATCTCCTCGATCATCTTCACCATCAGATTGGTAATTCGATAGGCGTGAAGCACTGCCATGAGGTGTTCGATCGTCCTCGCTGAGGCCCTGCCTTTCTTCAAACAGGTTGCAAACTCGGTGGTCTGGACATAGTCAAGGTGAGCAGGAACCACTTCCTCTGAGGAAATGTCTCCAAAAAGGATCCCACTATCAGGCGGAAGAGGTTGAAGCAGAAGCCCAGTTTTTAAGCCTGAATGGAGTCCAGTTCCATAAAGAACCACACTTTTTTTGATGGTCCTCTGAAGCTGAAAAGAGGTCTCCCTCTCTTTTAAAACTTCCTTAGACCGAAGGGAGGTCCCCTGAACCAAATTGGCGGAAGGACCATTGTCCTCTCCGAATGCCTCCTTTGAATAAGCCTTTTTTTCGGAAGAAGAGCCCTTTTCCTCTGTGACCTCTTTTGACGGTTGAATATGGCTTAGGTCCTCCTGCTTATCCAAGGCTCTCCGTATGGTGTCGAGAAGGACGTCGAGGGAAAGGGGTTTTTCGATAAAATCGAAGGCCCCTAATTTCACAGCGGCCATCGCCGCAGAGATGGTGGCGTGGCCTGAGATCATAATGACCTGGCATTCCGGTGCAATCCACTTGAGTCTTTTTAAGACTTCAAGGCCATCCATTCCTGGCATCCAGATATCAAGCAGGGTCACATCGGGTCTCTTTTCCTGAAAGACCTCTACGGCTTCCTCCCCACTGCCTGCCCTGACGACTTGAAATCCTTCATCTTCAAGCACGCCGGTGATGGATTGGACCACTCTCTCCTCATCATCTACAACGAGTACCGTTTTCCCCATGAAGTCTCCTTTTAAGAATTTGATCTACACCATCGTTGCCACAAATCCCCTTTCTTCAGCCTTCCAAACATCTTAGGGTTTAGCCTGAATCTTTCCTTATCCTGGGGATATAGGGATTAACTCTTCAATATCATAAACCCCATCAAGAATCAATAATTTCCTACTCCCACCTTCTCCTTCAGAAGTTGATGGTCTTCCTTAGAGGTGGCAAAAACCCCGCAATTGCCCAATCTCACGTTTCTCAGGCCAAGGGCCTTCACTTCCAGATAGGCCTCTACCATTTCTATGGTTTTAGGACTCCTGTAACGCTTCATCTGATATTCAGGAAAGAAGGCTAAGATGGTAAAAGGGATCTCTGGATCGACCTCAAAGAGCAACTGAGCGATCTTTTTCAACTGCTCTGTCTCCACCAAATTAGGAATATAGAGGGAAAGCACTTCAAGGACAAATCCCCTCTTCAGGATCTCTTCAGGAAGTTTAAGGAGGTTTCGGTTAAAACAACCCGTGAGCCACTTATGGTCTGTTCCGTCATAGGCCTTAATATCCAGCCAGAAGGAGTCAACTCCTGCATTCTTAAAGGAGTCGAGGGTCTGGGGGGTGAGGCCATAACCGTTGGTTTCAATCAGAACCCAGAGATGAGTCTTTTCCTTAATAAGTTCCGCACATTTTATATAAAACTCAGGACAACAGGTAAGATCTCCTCCTGTAAAAGCGACGATATTCCGAGCAGGCCCCCAGCCCTGTGGGCTTAAGAGGATATCCTTTTTCTGGACCACTTTCGGGCAGAGGGGGGAACGCTTTTTATACATCACGCAGGCCCCACAACAACGGCAAGAATCATGAGCATGGAAGGCGGTCGCTCTCTCCCGAGGCTCTCTAATAGTGACTTCTTTTTCATACTCCTTACAGGCTTTTAGTATATCCGAAGGGGACCACCACTCGCCTTTGGCTATCTTGGTAAAGGTCCAGGAATGACATTTCCGGCAGGAGAAGTTGCATCCAGATTGATAAATGGAGAGATAGTTTTCTGGACGGGAAAGGTGGACCGCAGAGATTAGGCGGAGGGGACCATTGTCTGTCTGTTTAAGGGTCACCTCACACGCAGGAGATTTCCTCCCTTCCAGTTCGACATAACAGCTCCCTTGGGGATAACCCTGTTTAATTAAATTACATTTCATCATCAAATATTATCACAGCCATGCTCTTTCTTGCAAGAGAACCAGGCTCGTGGTATAAAAAACCTTAGTAGGATGGTCAATATCCACGAGGAGGAAAAGATGGAGGAGAAGATTCAAAAAGTGGCCCAATGGATTATCGATTCAAAGAAAACGATTGTCTTTTCAGGAGCCGGGCTCAGCACCGAGTCTGGAATTCCTGATTTCCGAAGCCCTGGTGGCGTATGGGATAAATATAACCCCGAAGATTTTTATTTTCAGAACTTCCTCGCCAGCGAAGCCTCTCGGGAGAAATATTGGCGGATGGCCACCGAGATGTATGAACCGATGAAAAAGGCCCAGCCCAACCGGGCCCATCTGGCCATCGCCGAGTTGGAGAGGCTTGGAAAATTAGACTGCGTCATCACCCAGAATATTGACGGTCTCCACCATAAGGCGGGAAACTCCGACGAGAAAATTATTCAACTTCACGGAACCGCAATGTATGTCACCTGCCTTCGTTGCACCAAGAGATATGACCGCGAAGAAATTCAGGAAAGAATCAAGAAGGGAGTAAGAGTTCCTTATTGCGACGATTGCGGTGGTCCCCTTAAACCTGCCACCATCTCCTTTGGACAATCCATGCCGGTCAAGGAGACTCAGGAGGCCCACCAAAGATCCTCCCTATGTGATCTCTTCATTGTCATCGGCTCATCTCTCGTAGTCCAACCCGCCGCCTCCATGCCCTTGGTGGCTAAACAGAGTGGAGCAAAACTGGTGATTATCAATCGCGATCCAACCCCCTATGATGACCTGGCTGATATCACCATTCATGGACAAGCAGGACCCACGATGGAGAGTATTCTAAAGCACGTTAAAAAAGGGTTGGGTATCGAAAATTAGAATACCTTGAAAAAAAATCTTTGTAATCATTGTTAAAATCGATGTAATCAAGAGAGCCTTTCTTAGTTTTTCAGGGCTCAATTTCAAAACTGGACAATTTTTATACCCTTGTGGCTAATTTTGTTATTCCAATATTAAGTCAAATCCTATATAATTGAATAAATTCGGTCAGTTAATTATTAACAAAAAATGGCACTTAATTTGCTTATTTTTAAAAAAGTATGGCAGGTCATCTCTTTAGTATTCTAATCATTAAAATTTTTATTAGTGGCTTGACCATTTTTGCCTCGTTAGTCTTCCTTATTTCCTGTTCGACCCTTAGCCAAACGATCAGTCCTTCAGAAAAACCCGCCACCCCAAGGCTTACTTATGAGGAATTGATAAAAGAAGATTATCGTGGGCCAAAGGCCAGAGTCTTATTAAAAAAATTTATGGATCAAACCTCCTCCGCAAAGGAATCGAGCCAGTTGGGAGAAGGAATGGCCGAAATGTTAGGAAACGCCTTGCTCTCCACCAACCGGTTTATTGTGATGATGAGAAAATCATATGACCTAACCCAGAAAAGGCCGGAAACAGAAGCGGGTGATCTTTTCATAGAAGGGGCCATTAAAGAATTCCATCCTGGTATACCTGGGGCTGGAGAACGGACGGGAGGAACTTCTTCTCTCCAACTATTAGTGACAATTATAGACCCTCAAAAGGAGCATGTACTTGCTTCAGAAAAGGTGGTCTCAAAGGCGTCTGACTTCGGTGAAACACCGAAGAAGGCAGGAGGAGAATTACCGACGATATTTAAAGATTTTTCAAAGACCCCGATGGAGAAAGCCATTCGAAAAGCGATTGAGGATTCAGTGAGTTTCATTGTGGCCAAAATCCCTCTGGATTACTACAGGGTTCTTCCCCCTGCTCCTCCCCCACCTCCTCAAACCTTACCTCCTGAGCCTCCAAAGGCTACGGTCACGCCTGAAGTTTCTATACCTCCTCCCCCACCTCTTCTGGTCACCCCAAAACCGACCCTTCCGACCACCCATGTGATATGGTCCTCTGTTAATCTCCGTGAGGGGCCCGGTGGAAGTTATAAAGTGATTGGTAACATAAAAAAGGGAACAACCTTGACAGTCCTTGAGGAAAAGGGAGATTGGTTACGAGTATGCCTTGATGATGGAAGGGAGGCCTGGGTTTTTAAATCCGCTACATCGATGGCACCTCCTAAACCTACCCCTTCAAAAACTTCTGACAAACCAAAGCCCATGTGATCTATTAGGATCGATATTTTTAAAGAGATAAGATGCTACTCTGCCCAAAATGTCATATAGAATATAAGGAAGGCAACAAATTCTGTGGGGAATGTGGAGCAATCCTTATCTCCAAAGAGAACTCTACCCTTTCCCCTGGAAAAAAGGAATTGGAGATTTCGGGGAACCCTCTGGTATGCCCGAATTGCCATCTCGCTTATGAATTCGGGGAAATCTGTATCCAATGTGGTTCCCCTCTTGGTAGTGGGGCTCAAGTACCCTCCCCTCCACCCCTGACGAGAGAGGATGGCAAAGACCCCCCCCTTTTATCCCCTATTTTTAGTGAAGAAACCTCAGAGAAACCCAGAAGGCTGATCTGTCCTAACTGTAAATTGATCTATGAACGAAGCACTCTTTGCATTCGTTGCGCCTCTTCCCTGGTCGAAGAAGTTTCTCCTGAAAAAAAGGTGAAGAGAGAATCTCAGGAAGAAATCGAACCAGAAAAGGAAGAACCCGTCCCCTTTAAAACCAAGAAAGATAAATTCCTCCTAAAAGATGAGCCTCCACAGAAAGAAAGAAAAGAAATTCCTGAGGTTGGCCTTAAAAAGAAAACCTCCCTCATTCGAACACTGATGGAAAGGGAAAAAGGAACCCCTCCCTTGGTGGAGGGAGAAGTCCTTTTAAGGATTGAGCCTTCTGAAGAAACACCCGAAAAAAAAACGATTGTTCAGTTGTTCCAGGGATTTAAGTTCCCAAGGAAGAGCGTTAAAAAAATTCGTGGAATATCCTTTCAAACGATAAGTATCGCTATCTTAATTGTTGCAGTGGGGTACCTTTTCTGGTCCATCTATTCTTTGATTTCACCCAAGCCAACCCAACAGGATATTCCTCCTTCCAAAGAGACCCTTAGTCTCATTCCTTCAAACTCTTCTTCTAACCCTCTCTTATCAATGCCTGAACCAAAAGAACTGAATGATAAACCACAGAAAGATACTCCTGTCCTTAAAGAAACCTCAACCCCATCCTATTCGGAGGGTAGAGAGATAGAGGATATAAAAAACCTTCTTGAAACCATTCGTCGGGCAAATTTACAAAAAGATATTGAGCTGTTCATGTCCTGCTATTCCTTCGATTTTAAAGACCGAGAATCGAAAAGGAAAAGTACCCTTGAGAATTGGAAATCCTTCAATTACCTCGACCTCTCTTACGATCTAAAGCGACATTCCTTACCTGAGAATAAGGCTTCGATTCGAGTGGAGTGGAAGATTCGATTTTCTTCAAAATCGGATGGTCAACTTAGGGAGAGCAAGACCGTTTTTGATGTCCTCTTAAAAAAAGAGTATGGGAGTTGGAAGATAAAAGAGATTCATTCGATCAGTTGATTTTTTTAACATCTTTTCTTCCTTCTAAAAATCCCTCTGAGAAGATCTTTCCAGAATCATCAAATTCGATATAGTATACAAACGGGGTTCGAAGACCCGGCAGGAGGAACCTCACATCCATGAATTCCACTCGGTGTCTTCCATTTTTTGAATTGATGGATTTCACCACCGGAAACCGAGCGAACCAGTAATAAAACTTCACCCCTCGGGTCATCATCGCTTTCTCTACCCATGGAGAGCCCTGAAGTTTTTGGTAGGATTGGTAGTGGACTTTTGGGGGAGGTTGATAAAGGCTCTTTAATCTTTGGAGGGAGAGAGAAAAATCAGACTGGGATTTCTCTTTCAAATTTGGAAACTGAGGAGACCCTTTTAAACGAAGGTCAATAAACCCCTGGTAGACGTGATCTCGGGTCTCCACATAATTGGCCCATCGATAGGGAGAGAGAGGCTGAGGAATCGAGGCGATCTGGAGGATCTCTTCCCCTAAACTTTCTGCAAAGACCTTTGTCTGCCCAATGGCTTGATGGTGCTGAACCCAGCAGAAAAGGATATAAAGGGTAAGTCCGATAAGGGACCCACGACAGATCCAATAATCTTTGCTCTTCCAGAACCTACTGACCATCCATGGCAAGAAAAGAATTGCGGAGAAAAACAAATCGACAATGAAAACAAGATCCCAAGAAAACCGATGTTCAAAAATGGGAGATAGGATCATGGTACCATAAGAGGTCAGGAGGTCAAGGACCACATGGCTGAACAAGACCGGAAGGCAGATCTTATAAAACCCCCAGAAATGGGGGCGTTTCGATATCTTGACGAAAAGCCAGCTAAAAAAAAGGGCATAGAAAGGGATCAACAGAAGGGAATGGGTAAAATCGCGGTGATATTCAAGATAAAAATGCCGGTCGAAAAGCCCCAGGACAAAGTCTGAATCAGGGAAAAACCCCATCGCAAGGCCTGCCACAGTCCCCCATTTCCCGAGTCTTTCATCATTAATGGCTTGGGCAATAACCGCTCCAGCCAGTGTATGAGTGATGGAATCCATATATTAAATGTTAACCTGGAATGGTCTGTTTAGGCAAATGGATTTATTTGCTAAGAATGGGGTCAAATCTTTATTCTTGAAAAAGGTGGTCTAAGAAATGAATCCATTTAATTCATCCTAATAAGAGATGATGGAGACAAAGTCAAAGATAAAGATTTGATAATCATCTAAAGGGCACCTCCAAGAGCATAGCTCAATCATTAAGTGAGTTGTGCTATGCTAAAGCATCCCAAACTTTAAAAGGAGGTGCTGTATGAGATTATATGCTGGAATTGATTTACATGCAAACAGCCATTATTTAGGAATTATCGATGAACAGAACAAGGTTCTTTTTCGACGCAAGATTGCCAATAATCTCAGGAAGCCCCTGAGCGTTTTGGAACCATTTCGAAACGAGTTGGGGGGAGTGGTGATTGAATCGACCTTCAACTGGTACTGGTTAGCGGATGGATTAATGGATCATGGGTATCGGGTTCACTTGGCCAATCCCTCAGCGATTCAGCAGTATGAAGGACTGAAGCATTTGGAATATGGGGTCAGGCATAAATAAGTATTGACAGAAGGCCATCAGAATTGATATGCGTCTGATATGGCAAGGAAGCCAAGAGTCCACTTTCCCGGTGCTCTAAACCACGTGATTGCGCGGGGAAATCAAGGACAAACCACTTTCCGAGAGGCCGAGGACTATAAGCTCTATCTTAAGTTTCTGCGGGAGTATAAGGAGCAGTTCGATTTCCTTCTTCATGCTTATGTTTTGATGCCCACCCATATCCACCTCCTTATTGAGACAGGGGAGACAAACCTATCAAAGCTCATGCACCGGCTTCAATTTCTATATACACGTGAATCCTGTGCGGGCTGGATTAGTAAGGAACCCTGTGAATTATCTTTGGAGTAGCTATCGTTCGTATTTGGGGGTTGATAAAAATCCTATTGCTGACGTTGAACAGGTGCTTGGTCAGTTTTCGGACAGAAGAGGGGAAGCGAGAAGAAGATACGAGATCTATGTGAGGGATCGGTTGGTTCAAGGGCATCGAGGCGATTTTTATGAAACGAAAGATCAGCGCTTTTTGGGGGACGATGGGTATCTTGAGGAGGTGGGATGGCGTATAAATCAGGTTCTTCCATTTTCTTATGAAATTGGGCTCGAGGAGACTGTTGTTGGGGTAGGATGGGCATTGAAAATTCCATTAGATCTTTTATATAGTTGCAGTCGGAGTCGTCAGGGGGCGTGGAGGGGCGTTGTGTGCTTATTTATGCCTGACTTCAAATATGACCCCCAATAGCAATATTTCCTATCATAAAAGGGCGACGATAGATTTTGAGAATTGACGAAGATCGTTAAGATTGTTTTGGATCATTTCATAAAGAGTGTTGTAATCCACCTTCCAGTACATGTGGACAAGTAAATTGCGAAATCGAGCCATTTTTTGTAATCTTTCGGATAAGTCTGAATGAATGATCCCAGAATCTGATAAGATAGAAAAACATTCTGCATATTCTTCCGGAACCTTTTTAAGTCTTTTTGCTGACACGTGATAACACAATCCAAGGGCTGCCTCAATAGCCACAAGCAAACGATAACAGGCAATATCTTTCAAATCCTGATCCCTTAAAAATTCTTCCTTAGGCTTTCCTCCAATTCTTTCAAGGCGTCCTAAACACTCTTCAATTTCCTGGCAGCGTGTCTTTATCAGTTCCTCATTTAAATTCATCCACCAAAAGCCTCCTTAATTCCTCTGTGAATCATGGGTTTCAAATCAAGGTACCTCTGAACCGTTTTTTCTACAACCTGAACACGTACTTCTTCATTTCTTTCGAAAATAAGAAGTCCACGAATCACATGATATAAAAATAAGATCGGCACAAAGTTCAAGATCCGAACCTCTACAGGAATCTTCATCTTTTCACTGAGTTCTTGACTCAAGTCGAGACCATAAGGGGTGGATTCTTCCTCTCTAATTCCTTTGACGTAAATGCCTAAGTCAATATCATGAAAAGGAAGCGTATTGAGAAAGGAGCCGTAGAGATAGGCAAACTCAATTTCCTCATAGTGTCTTAAAACCTCTACAAGGGTTTTTATCATTTGCTCTTTCTGGTTTTGGCTTAAAAAGAGAGCCTTCTGTCTCATTGTGGTGACCAATTATTTTAATTTACCTTAAATTATCATAAAAAGTTGAAAATCACAACGGGATCAAAAATATAAAATCTTTGAGGTATAAATGTTTTTTATCTATCCCCCCTCTTAAAGATATCTTTTGAACCAGTCCAGGGTCAGGTCAATGGCACGCTCTCGGTGGTGAGGATCTAAGAGACGATGGTCTGCCCCTCCAAGGATATGGATCTCCTTGGGGAGGTTGAGATTCCGAAAGATCTCCAGGGGTTGTTCTAAGGGAACCAGTTCATCCCTCTCTCCATGAATGATTAAACAATTGGACACCGCTGGCAGATGGTCAAACAATTGGTGTCTGGGAAGATCGTCAAAAAAGGCCTTGGGTGGAAGAGGATATTCTTCCCCTTGCACCTTTGATCTTAAATCATCCATTTGAAGTGGGGTGGCCCAAACGACCACCGCACTGATTCTTTTATCCATCGAGGCCATGATCAAGGAGAGAAAACCACCGAGGCTTGACCCAATCAACCCTATCTGACTTCCCAGGGTGGGATAGAACCGGATAAAATTGATGGCGGAGGAAAGATCAATGAGTTTTTTACTAATCGTATTCTCCTCCTCTCCTCCCTCACTCTCCCCGATTCCCCTGAAATCAAACCGTAGGAGGGCAATTCCTTCCTCTGCGATTCGGTTTCCAAGCGTGATATACTTCTCACTATCCTTACTCGAAAGCAAACCATGAGAAGCAATCACACATGGAGGGCGATCCCTTTCGGGAAGGTGAAGGACACCTGAAACCTTCATCCCTTCACTCAAAAAATTTACCTTCTCAACCCTCATCTGAATCCTCCCTCGCCTTGAAGTCGAGGGGTTCCTAAACTTGTCGACTTCAAGTCGACTTGGGTCCTAAGTCCCTCTTCTTGGTCATTCCTGCGGAAGCAGGAATCCAGAAA
>FWPU01000876.1_pt1 | contig 35131 bp, 31 predicted proteins | sample 2228361 | NCBI WGS metagenome assembly FWPU01 (sample SAMEA103939777, study PRJEB20133) | metagenome
TGCTTATCGATTGCGGAGAAATGTACGAAGACATCCTCCCCATTGTCACGGCCGATAAAGCCGTACCCCTTGGCGGGGTTGAACCACTTGACGGTCCCTGTGAAACGTTCTGACATGCTTTACTCCATACATTTTGAAAAATTTCAGGTCCGGCTCCATGAGCCGCTTGACCATGTACGACAAATGTATCATGCCTTATTTTTGATGTCAAGTCAGAATGGTTTAGAATTTTTTTGATTACACCAATCTCCTGTCAAAAACTCTCTTTTTTCAATGGCTGAGCAGTCCAAGCGAGGGCTGGTCACCTGGATTGCTTTGAAGGGTGAGCGTATTGCATAAAATCATAGGGTGGGGGATAATAAACCAGTCTTGAAGGTGAACTTGATCTGATGTGGTAAAGATGCTGAAATTCAATCTTCAAAGCCTCAAACGCCAGTCATTGCTGGCGATGATGATTGTTCTTCCGTTGGTTTTCCTCACTTTTTTACCCATTTCTCCCCGACCCTTCCGAGAATTGGATCTTCTTGCGGCCTTGTATCAGGCGGAGGTTTTGGGCAATCACGAAAAAGCCGCTCATTATTTGCGATTATTGTTGGATGATTACCCAGAACGAGTAGAATGGTGGGAGCGTTTGGCTTTTCATGAACTTGAAGCGGGGAACATCACCCAGGCGGCTGGCGATTTTCAACAAGCCTGGCAGGAAGAGGCGATTTCCAGTCAAGGCTTGTTTGCCTTGACAAAAATCCTTCTTGAATTGGGGCAACCCGACCGTGCAGTGCAATACGGCCTTATTCTGGTTGAGAGAGAGGATTTTCCCCCTGAGTATTTTCCACAACTGATTGAAGTTTTTGAGAAAGCCAATCGTTGGGATCTGGCGAATCAAACTGCTCAACGTTGGGTGGAACTCCAGCCTCAAAACAGCGAGGCAGTCTGGACAGCGGCTGTGTTACAGGCTTTTCAAAATCCAGAGGAGGCTATAAGCCTGTTGATTCCGTTGAGTGCCGAGCGCGGGGAGCAGGCACGTCAGGCCAGCCGCCTGTTAGAGGCGTTAGAAACCGCGCAAGAAAACCCTGACCCTGCCTATCAACGGGTGGTCATTGGTCAACGATTGGGGGAGATGGGTTACTGGAATGTCGCCGAGCAGGCTTTTTTGGAGGCTGTCCGTTTGTTACCGGATTATGCCGAGGGATGGGCTCTTTTGGCGGAAGCGCGTCAGAATTTGGGCAGGGATGGTTTCCCGGAATTACGGCGGGCATTTGAACTCAACCCCGTTTCGGACATTGTCCAAACGGCTATGGCGCTCTACTGGCGGCGTCAGGATCAGCCAACAGTGGCTTTGGGCTATTTGCGAACATTGGCAGAAAAATATCCCAACGAAGGACGCTGGCAAGTCGAAATCGGGGCTGCGTTGGCGCAGAGTGGAGACTTGGTGGGGGCACTCCACGCATATCGGCGGGCGGTAGAAATTGAGCCGGAAAATGCCGAATTGTGGAGGTCACTGGCAGTGTTTTCAGCCTCCAACGGTTTTGATCCACAAGCCTATACTTTACCGGCTGCCCAGCGGGCTTTAGATCTGGATGGCAGCAACCCCGCCTCGTTAGACACGGCTGGTTTTGTTTATCTCCAATTGGGAAAATGGGAAGAAGCGGAACAATTCTTGCAACAGGCATTGAAAGTAGATGAGTCCTATGCTCCCGCTTTGCTTCACCTGGGTCAGGTTTATCTTGAAATGGGTAGAACCAGTCAGGCTTTCCAACCCCTGAAAAAGGCTGCCGAATCGCAAGATGATGTGATTTCCCTGACCGCCCAGAGATTGTTACAGCGTTACTTTCCTGGTGAAGCCATTCAACCGTAGGGGCAGCCATCTACCCCAACGGCAAAGGAATGCCGAAAATCAGCCGCAGGAGGTTGATCCGATGTTGAGGGCTTTACGGAAAGGTTTGATCATAATTTCGATTTTTGTTTTCCTGAGTGGATGCAATCTGATTGAGAAAATCGAGGCTTCGGCTCTGGCAGCCAAAGATGCAGGAAGTATTCTGTATTATGATGATTTTTCGGATTCCGCCAGCGGCTGGCGGCAGTGGAGTTCACCAGAGGCGGTGATACATTATCAAAATGGTGTGCTTGCCTTCTTAATCAACCAACCGAATTATGATTACTGGTCGCTGGCGGGGAAAAATTTTACCGATGTGACTCTTGCAGTTGAAGCAGAATTGATGAATGGACCAACCGATAATGATTTTGGGTTGATATGCCGTTTTCAGGACGAATATAATTTTTATGCCTTTCTGATCAGCAGCGACGGATACGGGGGAATTGTCAAGGTAAAAGATGGCCTTTATCAGGTATTGAGTAACCCAAATGGTCTGGAATTTGGTAAAATGATCACGCAAGGATATGCCCGCAATCAATTGCGAGCGGATTGTATAGGCCCGCGCCTGAGTTTATATGTCAATCAACAGAAGTTTGCCGAAGTAGAAGATACCGATTTCAGCATGGGTGATGTTGGGCTGCTTGCCGGTGCTTATCAAACAGCGGGTGTCGAAGTTCATTTTGACAATTTCTATGTGATCAAGCCTTAGAGGTATGCGCGTTTATTTCGATACAATTGGCTGCCGCTTAAACCAAAGCGAGATCGAATTACTTGCCCGTCAGTTCCGGGCTGCCGGTTATTCCATTGCGGAAACAGCTGCCGAAGCCGATGTGGTGGTCATTAACACCTGTACGGTGACCAGTGCGGCAGCTTCCGATTCCCGACAGAAAATCCGTCAGGCTGCCAGAGCGGGTGGCGCTTCTATTGCGGTAACCGGCTGCTGGGCAACGCTGGAGCCTGAAGCCGCCCGGCGATTGCCAAATGTGACCTGGGTGATACCCAATGCCGAAAAACACCACCTGACATCTACAGTATTGGGTGTGCCGACCGAGGAGTTCGATCTTGAACCACTTGCCCGACAGCCTTTGCCCGGTCTGCATCAGCGTACGCGTGCCTTTATCAAAGTTCAGGATGGTTGTGATAATTTTTGCACGTTTTGTATTACTCGTCTGGCAAGGGGAAAAGGACATAGTCAATCCATTGGTCAGGTTATAACCGAAGTGAGAGCGGCTGTGGACGGCGGCGCGCGGGAGGTTGTGCTTTCCGGTGTTCACCTGGGATCTTGGGGAAAGGATTTTTCTCCGCCGCTGCACCTCCGGCATCTGATTGAAGCGATTCTTTTGGATACGGATGTGGAGCGTGTAAGGCTCTCATCGCTTGAGCCGTGGGATTTGGACGACGCATTCTTCCGTTTGTGGGAAAACCCGCGAATGTGCCGACATCTGCATCTACCGCTTCAATCCGGTAGTGCGGCGACTTTGAAGCGGATGGTTCGAAAGACTACACCCGCGGCATACGCCCGATTGCTCGATTCGGCCCGTTCAAATTGCCCGGAGATGGCGATTACCACCGATATTATTGTTGGTTTCCCGGGGGAAAGCGAAAGTGAATTTGAAGAGAGCCTGGCTTTTGTAAACCAGATGAATTTTGCCGGCGGGCATGTCTTTTCGTACTCTGTTCGGGAGGGAACGGCAGCAGCCCGAATGAAATCCCATATTCATGGTACGGTGATTCGACGGCGGAATGCCCGAATGCGGGAGGTTTTGCGACAATCCTCTCTGATTTATCGCCAACGGTTCATCGGGGAGGTTGCCAGTGTATTATGGGAATCCTGCGATGAGCTAGGGGTGCAGGGTTGGCGGCTACACGGCCTTACCGACCATTACATCCGCGTGGAAGCCTGGTCATCGCAACCGCTTTGGAATCAGATTAGCCGGGTCAGGTTGGAGCAAACCACGGAAGATGGAATGCAGGCTGTCATCCTCAATTTAAGCGGATAAACGGGCTTTTTATTGCAGCAACCAGAACACCAGCGTGAAGCTGATCATCCCCCACAGGATACCGACGATAGTCTGGGAAAAGGTATGGCGCTTGAGGTGCACCCGCGACCAGGCTACGAGTGGGAGGAGGATCAGCATGGGAAGGGTGGAAATACCCCCAACCCAGTAACCCAGCGAGGAAAAACCAGCAATTGCAGCGGCGTGAGCCGAGATTTTCCACTTTAAATTGACCAGAAATAGACCGCTGGTTTCTAACAGAGCGGCGGCGGCGATGATTTGGAGCGAAGCAGGAGCATGAGCGTGCCAGAGCAATCCAAAGGTTACCAGACAGCACCCGATACTGAGCAGATAAGGGCGAACGCGCTGCTGGCGCACGTACACATCCAAATCGGTGATTTGCCCGCTCCGGTGAAGGTAGATCAAATAAGCCGCCGGCGCGAAAATGATGAACAAAAAAGTAATTATTCCCCAGCCAATTGCAGCCCGGCTTGAATTTACCAGGGTTGCGAGAAAAAGCGCGGCAGTTGCAACCAGTGGAGGTGAAAACATGCGGGAGATATACTCGGCCAGCCGATAATCCCATCTTTGCGGTACAATTGGCACAATTTGTTCGCAGGCATGGGTGGTAGGGTTGAATTCCATATTTTGAATTCCAACGTTCTTTTTTACTACTATAAAGGCGGGCTGTTAAGGCCGGTTGATGATCAGGTTAAAGTTTGGTCAAAAGATGGCAAGGATAAATCGGTTGTATTAAGACCATGCAGAGAGGAGTGAGAATTTTCCCGTGAGCCAGAAGAATTGGTGGCAGACCGCAGTTTTTTATCAAATCTACCCACGCAGTTTTGCGGATGGCAACGCTGATGGCATTGGCGATTTTGAAGGAATGATCGAAAAAGTAGATTACCTCCACTGGTTGGGAGTGGATGCCATCTGGCTCTCCCCGCATTTTGCTTCTCCGCAGGTGGACTGGGGTTACGATGTCAGTAATTATTATGGGATTGCTCCCGAATATGGCAACATGGAGCAATTCATGAAGTTTATGGAGGAGCTACACCGCCGTGATATGCGGTTGGTTTTAGATTTGGTCCTAAATCACACATCCGATCAACACCCGTGGTTTTTGGAATCTCGCTCCAGCCGGGATAATCCAAAACGGAACTGGTACATCTGGAAGCCTCCTCACAATGGCGGTCCTCCTAATGACTGGTTTTCTACTTTTGGCGGCTCTGCATGGACATTTGATCCGCATACCGGGGAATACTACTACCATTTCTTTTTTGCCCAACAACCTGATCTGAATTGGAGAAATCCGGAAGTCAAGCAAGCCATGTTTGATGTGGTGCGCCACTGGCTGAACCTTGGTGTGGATGGCTTTCGGCTGGATGCGGTTGGTACGATTTTTGAAAGGGAGGGTTACCCGCCCCATGCTACCGGTGATCATCTGGATGCCATTTACCGGGATGCCAGGCTTGCCAGGTCGAAGGCCGAGGAACGCAAAGCCAATCGCCGTTGGATGCGAATGTTCCGCCATCAGGTGGATATGCCCGAAGTACATGACCTGATGCGCGAACTTCGTCAGGTGGTCAATGAATACCCGGACAAAGTCTTGATCGGTGAGACCGAAGATGTGCGGTTTTACGGGTACGGCCAGGATGAACTTCACCTGATTTTCAATTTTCCCCTGATGCGCACTGAACGGATTTCGCCTCGCTGGGTGCGTGAAAACCAGAGAGAAAGACTTTCGCAAATGCCACCGGGGGCATGGCCGTGCAATACCTTGAACAACCACGACTCGGGGCGGATGATGAGCCAGTTTGGAGATGGAAAACACGACGAACAGATTGCGCGGCTCAACCTGGCTTTACTGCTTACCCTGAAGGGCACGCCGTTTCTTTACAATGGAGAAGAAATTGGCATGGTCAACCACTTAGGGCTTAAGGTAGAGGATTTCCGCGACCCGTTGAGTTTACATGCTTACCGCCTTGAAATTGAATTGCTGGGTTCGTCACCTCAAGAGGCTGAATATTATGCGATTCAATACGGGCGGGATAAGTGTCGCACGCCGCTCCAATGGGCGAACCGGCCCAACGCAGGTTTTTGCCCGGTAAATGTAAAACCCTGGCTGCCGGTACATCCAAATTTTGTGGAAGGGGTCAACGTGCAAGATCAGCAGAAAGAACCCGACTCGATGCTGAACTATTACCGGCAATTATTGCACTTGCGAAAAAACACGCCTGCATTGATTGAAGGTGACTATCAACCCTTGGACGAAAACAACCGTGATGTATTCACTTTCTTGAGGCGGGCGGAGAATCAAATTTGCCTGGTGGCGTTGAATATGAAACCACACGCTGCAAAAACCACTTTACCATACTGGATGAAAAATTTGCGGTGTGTTTTTTCAACACACCGCAGGGAAGGTCAGATGGAGCGGTTTGGAGTTATCTCCTTGCAGCCTTTTGAAGTCTGGATTGGGAAAGTTGAATCGGTTTAGATTTTCAACTGGGAGATGATGTTTTTAAGTACAGCCGCAGATTTTTGTAAGCCGGCGACTTCCTCTTCGCTTAAGTCCAGACGAATGATGCGTTCGACACCGTCCAGATCCACAATTGTGGGCAAACTCAGGCAGACATCCTCAATCCCGTAGTAGGGTTCGTCAATGTAACTGGAAACGGAAAGGACAGTGCCTTGATCGCGGATGATGGCTTCGCAGATACGCACCAGCCCACTGGCAATGCCATAATAGGTTGCCCCTTTACGCTCGATTATGTGATACGCAGCATCGCGAGTTTGTTCAAAAATCGAGTTGAGAATCTCATCTGCGCAACCCAATTCATTGACGGCGCAATATTGCGGCAGCCGCATTCCGGCAATGTTGGCTAAGGACCAGACCGGCACTTCGCTGTCGCCATGTTCGCCGATGATATGAGCATGGACACTGCGCGGATCAACGTCAAAATGCTGGGAAAGCAGATAACGAAAACGGGCAGTATCCAAAACTGTACCGGAGCCGATTACATGGTTGCGCCTGAAGCCGGAGATCTTAAACGCGACATAGGTCAGAATGTCAACAGGGTTGGTGGCAATTAACAAAATGCCGTTGGGGTTGTTTTCTACAATTTTTGGAATGATTTGCTTGAAAATCTCGGTATTCCGCTGTACCAAATCCAGGCGGGTTTCGCCGGGGCGTTGAGCCGAACCGGCCGTGATAACTGTGATGATGGCTCCGGCAGTGTCTTCGTAACTGCCTGCCCAAATGCGCGCTGGTCGGCCGAGCGGCATGGCATGATTTAAGTCCATCGCTTCCCCTTCGGCTTTGGCGTGGTTGGCATCAATCAGCACAATTTCGCTGGCCAGTCCACTCAAAAGGAGAGAGTACGCAAAGGTGGCGCCGACATTTCCCGCACCGACAATGGCTACACGGGTTGGCTTCTTGAAAACATGGGTCATGGTAATTCTCCTTGCTGAAATTATCGTTGGGATTGTTTCTCCCTGGCTTTGCGGGCTTCCATGAATCGGTCATACACCCGCTTCCAGGCATGGGTTGGCTTTTCCGGGCGAGTTTTCTTGTGTTCCTCTGAGCTGATGAAGAAGGCAAAGTCTTCCATGAGTACCGATATTGGTTCGTCTGGAGAATGGTATAAAATGGGCTTTCCCAAGTTGATGGATTGTACCAGTACATCCGGTGAATAGGGGAGGTTGAGTGTCACAGGTTTCTTAAGTGCTTGTTCAATCCGATCTCGCGGCAGGCCGTGTTTGGGAAACACATTGTTCAAAACCAGTTTAATTTTTTCGGGAGGATAGTTCAATTTTGTATAAGTGTCCAACGCTGCTGCTGCAGCCCGCAATGAGGAGAGTTCTGGAGCGAGAACGAGCAGGATCATATCGGCCATGTCCAGAGCAATCAGGGCGACCTCGCTAAAATCGTGAGGCAGGTCGGCGATAATGTAATCGTAATGCGGACGCAGCAGTTTGAGAGATACATTAAGTGTTTCGTCGGATAGCATTTCGGCTTCGGTGGGAAAGGTGGGGGCAGCGATGAAACTCAACCCGCTTTTATGGCTTTCAATGATCGAATGGAGAGCTTCGGTGTCCATTTCCAGCGGGTCAATACCGGCTAAATCTGCCCAGGTGCGTTTGAGGGGCATGTTCAACAACAACGCAACCTGGCCTGCCATCAACACCAGATCAATCAACAGAGTTGGAGCGTCCCAAAGGGAACGAAGTCCGATAGCCAGATTGACGGCAAGGGTGGAAGTCCCAATACCACCGCGCAAGGAATGCACGGCGATCATCTTTGCCATTTTGGTAGGAGCAGCGCCTTCTCCACTTGGCAAAGCATGGCGGATCACTTCCATGCGACGGAGCAGCACCGTCATACGGGCTACCAGTTCTTCTGGCTCAAAGGGTTTGGTAATGTGGTCATCTGCTCCGGATTCAAACGAGGCAAGTTTGTCCTGTAACCCCGCCTGACTGGTTAGCACCATGATGGGGGTGTGAGCAAAAGCCGGGTCGCGGCGCAAACGGCGAGTCACTTCGTAGCCAGAAATATCGGGCAGGTTTAGATCGGTTATGATGACATCCGGTTTGAGGATATTGGCTGCTTCCAGTCCCTGTGTACCGGTCAGCTCGGTATACACCATGTGACCCATCGGGCGCAGGGCATGTTCAATCATGCGGTGGAAGATGATTTCATCGTCAATCAGCAATACGGTGGCCATGAATTTATCCTTGGGGATTATTTTCTGTCGAACGGTGTTGGGCCTTCATTCCCATGAGGGCTTTTTTCAGCAAAGGGATTTGGCTTTCCATTTCAGTGATCAATTGATCCGCCCCCTCCAGATCACCTTTGGCTGCCTGCATATCCAGCTGATGAGCCAGACGGGTCAGTTTGACGGCTTCGAAGTTGGCTGCAACGCCTTTCAGGTTATGGGCATGGAGTTTAACGCTTGTGGTATTTTGGGAGCGGACCGCTTCTTTCAATTCGGTCAGTTTGGTTTCGCATTGTTGAATGAATTCTTCGAAAGTGGTCAGAAAGAAATCCAGATCGTCACCGAATCGGGGGAGGATTTTTTCCAGGTATTGGGCATCGCCAAGTGATTGGGTGTTCTTTCGGAAGGCACGGCTGAGAAATTCATCTTCATCCTCAGAGAGATGATCTACTGCCTCAATCTGAGATGATGGTCTTACAATGATTTCGGGTGAGGAGGTGGGCAAAAAGCCATTTGAATCGGTTTCAAGAGATTGAAAATATTCTTCAAACTGTAAGGACAAGTCTTCAACATGGATTTCGGATGGAGATTCCATTCCGGCAGGTTGGGTGATCTCAGGCGGAACAAGTTTGGATGCCCAACGTTCGATAGCGTTGAATAATTCGCGTGGTTTGATTGGTTTGGAAAGGTAGGCATCCATGCCGCTGGCGAGGCAGCGTTCCACATCCCCCGCCAGCGCTCGAGCAGTCATTGCCAGAATGGGGGTATGACTTCCCGCCCCTTCCCGTGAGCGAATGCGCAAGGTTGCTTCGTAGCCGTCCATTTCTGGCATTTGAATGTCCATTAAAATTAAGTCGTATTTCTTTTGGGCAGTTTTTTCGACAGCGACGCGCCCGTTTTCGGCTTCTTCGACGGTGTGACCAAATTTCGTCAGTAAATTGACTACCACTTTTCGATTAACCGGATTATCCTCCACCAAAAGAATATGACGGGAAATGGACGCACGCAGTCCAGAAGCTGTTGGGCGGCTTGAAGAGGATGGTTTTTCGGCCACTTCATCAACATTGGGGCCGGCAAGGGTGGACTTTAAAGCATTGTAGAGCGCTTGTTGTCGAATGGGTTTGATTAAAGTAGCCGAGCAGCCTATGTTCTGGCAGTCTTCCTGGGTGAGATGAGTTCCAAGTGTGGTCAGGACAATAATTTTGAGGTCGTTTTGGAATAATGGTTCGAGGTGTTCGGTCAGACGGGGTTGGCCTTTTTCAAACAATAAACGGTAATCAACCATGGTCAAATGCACCGGAGCGCGATTTTGTCCGGCGGTTTGGAGGATTTGAACAAAGGCCTGGTGATCTGCACATTCTGTGACGGCAAACCCGATTTTCTCCAATTCCATTCGCAGAGATTGACGGCTGGAAGCGTTTGGATCGGCAATCAGAACGTGTTTTCGGTGGGAAAGGCTAATTAATTCGTGCGGCTGGGTTTCGGGGATTTCCTGCCGAGAAAAAACAGCGTTGAATGAAAATGTGCTGCCCACACCCGGTTCGCTGATCAGTGAGATTTTTCCTCCCATCAACTCAACCAATTGGGTGGAAATAGCCAGTCCCAAACCCGATCCCCCGTATTTGCGGGTGGTGGACATATCTGCTTGGGTAAACCGTTCGAAAATACGCGCCTGGCGGTCGAGGGGAATGCCGATGCCGGTATCGCGTACCGAGAAACTGATGGTAGCCTGCGAACCGGTTTGGGCAATGGGTTGAACACTGATGACAACTTCTCCCTGCTCGGTGAATTTAACCGCGTTGCCAACCAGATTATTTAACACCTGCCGTAAACGGTTGGGATCACCGCGCACCAAAACGGGTGTTTGTGGGTCAATCTGACAGACCAGCTCCAGCCCTTTGGCAGCCGCCCGCTGAGAAAAGTTGACGGCCACATTTTCCACAATGGTGCGTATATTGAAGTCGGTGGTCTCCAGTTCCATTTTACCGGCTTCAATTTTCGATAAATCGAGAATATCGCTGATTAAGTTGAGGAGCGATTCGGCGCTTTCCAACGCAGCGGTGAGATATTCGGTTTGTTCAGGGTTGAGCGGGGTATCCAGGGCCAGGTTGAGCATCCCGATCAACCCGTTAAGTGGTGTGCGGATTTCATGGCTCATATTAGCCAAAAATTCGCTTTTGGCTAAATCGGCCTCTTCGGCTTTTTGACGGGCGCGTACCAGTTCGGTAATGTTGTGATACAGGTTGAGTACCCCAACCTCTTGCCCGTTGACAATGACTGGCACACCGAAAATCTCCACATCAATTAATTCGCCACGGCGGGTCTGGCGTTTGCTGACGCTGTGAATCAACTCTCCCTGTCGAACCCGGCGGCTAAACTCAAATGCACTATCTCGAAATTCCTGGGGGGTGATCATTTCATCCAGTTTTCCACCCAATACTTCTGACTGGGTGTAACCAAAGAGACGCTCGAAAGCCGGATTGCAGGCGACGATATAACCGTTGAGATCGAGGGTGACAATAGCAACCGGACTGTTTTGGAAAATGCTTTCAAAATATTGTTTCTGGCGTTGAATTTCTGCTTCGGCTTTTTTGCGTTGGGCAATGTCGTGGAAGATGTAAATGATACCCTGTTGGTTTTCGCCATCCTGAAATGGAAAACCGTTCACTTCGAACCAGCCGTATAACGACGGCATGGGGATGACCTGAGTTTTGGTGAGGGCTTTTTTCTGTACCGGTTCAATGACACCGGGAAAAACTTCTTCAATGTTTTTACCAATCAAGTCGGCATACGAAGTTTTGAGGGTTTGGGTGGTTGCTCGATTGCAGCGTATAATCTTGCCGCTTGAGTCGGTCAGTAAAATCAGGTCGGAGATGGCATCAAAAGTCGCTTCCCATTCTTTTTTCGCACGGATGATGTTGGCTTCGGCTTGATGTCTTTCCAGAATTTCTCGCTGTGATATTTCTTTAATAGCATACAGTTCACTGGTACGCTGAGTAAGTTCAGTTTTGAGGTGTTGATTCTGCCGCAGGGTGATGAAATGCTGATAAGTGCTTACGGAGGTGAACAGAATGATTAATACTGCGAAGAGGTCTACCAACCAAAGGGTCGGTTCGTTAAGTTGTGCCTGAAGGAATGAAGCGGGAGTGAGCGAAAGACCTTGTGAAAGAATGAAAATGGCCGTCACAAGGATGGGCGAAAGCAAACCAACCAATCCTCCTGATACTGAAAATAGAATTGGCAAGAGGGTATTTAAGCGCAGGCGGGGGTTCTTTTCTGAAAGCATGGCAGCTGATTAAGTCGTTGTAGGGAAATTAATCATCCAATTTCCTTGACTAAAATTATAATTGACCACGCCAACATTTGCTATTATAATCACAGGCTTTGTTGATCAGAGTTGTTGCGTCTGAAAATAAAGGCGTTTTTGAGAATACATGAATATAGAAGATCAAACCGGTACTACTGTACTTCGCCGTGAAACGGAAGCCAAACCCAAGAAAAGCTGGCGGACGTGGCTGATTGGCAGACCTTTACCAACCGCAGATGCTCCTCATCAGACGATTGGCGTATTAATTGGGTTGGCTGTCTTTGCGTCGGATGCGCTTTCCTCAACAGCGTATGCCACGCAGGAAATGCTGGTCATCCTGATGGTGTTGGGACCACAGGCTTATCAGTATGTCTTTCCGCTGGCCATCGGGATTGTCATTTTATTGGGTATTGTAACCCTTTCCTATGAACAAACGGTTCATGCCTATCCCAATGGGGGTGGTGCGTATATTGTAACCCGTGACAATATTGGGGTGTTGCCCTCGAAAGTTGCCGCTGCAGCATTGCTGACAGATTATATTCTGACTGTTGCAGTTTCTATTTCATCTGGTGTTGCCCAAATTGTATCTGCTATTCCATCCCTATTTGAGTATCGAGTTTGGATGGCAGTGGGTTTGGTCGCTTTCATTATGGTGGTTAATCTGCGTGGGATTAAAGAGTCGGGCAAGACGTTTGCCATTCCGACTTACTTTTTCGTTGTCACCATGTTTGTCACTGTTCTGGTTGGACTGGGACGGTATTTGTTTGGAACGTTGGGTGTGGTCACTGATCCGCCGCCTTTGGAAATACTGCATACTACCTATCAGGTGGGGGCTTTTCTCGTTTTGAGAGCCTTTGCGAGCGGCACGGCTGCGTTGACCGGCATTGAAGCGATTGCCGATGGTATCCCAGCCTTTCGTGAGCCGCGCTCTAAAAATGCGGGCACTACGTTGATCATCATGTCGCTCATTCTCGGCAGTCTGATGTTGAGTATTTCGTTCTTGTCAGCTCACATTCAGGCGGTTCCATCCGAAGCTGAAACGGTCATTTCGCAACTAGCGCGTACCGCCTTTAATGGGAGGGGAGGCCTATATGGAGCGGTAATTATTGCGACGACTGTTATCTTGATCATGGCAGCGAATACCTCGTTTGCGGATTTTCCGAGGTTGAGTGCAATCACTGCAACTGATGGCTTACTTCCGCGTCAGTTGACCTACCGTGGCAGCCGCCTGGTGTATTCACGGGGTATCGTGTTGCTGGCTTTGCTGGCAACTTTATTGATTGTTGTATTTCAAGCTTCGGTTACACGCTTAATTCCACTTTATGCTGTGGGTGTGTTTCTATCTTTTACCCTGTCTCAAGGTGGCATGGCGCGCCGTTGGTGGAAAATTGGGAAGTTGAAAGAAGGGCAAGAGTTAAAGGAACGCGGTTCGGTACTGCGTTACGACCCCAACTGGCTCATTAAGATGATCATTAATGGTTTTGGAGCTTTTTGTACTGGTGTTGTGATGATTGTCTTTGCAGCCACAAAGTTCGTAGATGGTGCCTGGGTAGTTATCGTAATCATCCCAACGCTGGTGGTCATTTTTAGCGGTATTCAGCGACACTACCGTCATCTGGCATCGAAGCTTTCTCTCGAAAATTACGGAGGTTTACCGCAAATTGCCCGACATCGGGTGATCATCCCTATCGGCGGTGTCCATCGTGGTACGTTGGCGGCTTTGCGCTATGCCCGTACTCTCTCCGAAGATATTACTGCCGTCCATGTCTCGATTGATCCGCAGGAAGCCGAGCGGGTTCGGCAAAAATGGGAAACCTGGGGTGACGGCCGACGGTTGGTCATTCTAGAATCACCGTATCGTTTGTTCATAGAACCGCTGTTGGAATACATCGGTGAAATCGAATCTATTCGCCAACCGAATGAAATCATCACCATTGTTGTGCCGGAATTTGTACCGCGGCATTGGTGGGCAAGTTTATTACATACTCAAACTGCACTTACTTTACGAATGGCATTACTCTTTCACAAAGACATTGTCATCACAAGCGTTCCCTATCAGGTGGATTAATGAAAGCAGAACAAGAATCAACCCCAAATAGAATGCAAATAATTGTGGTTGGCTGTGGCCGACTGGGGTCAGCACTGGCCTACCGGCTTTTTCGGGCTGGTCACTCGGTGGCGGTTATTGATACTTCGCCAACCTCCTTCCATAACCTGCCCCCCGATTTTACCGGACGGATTCACGAGGGTGATGCCCTCTCGCAGGATGTGTTGGTGAGGGCTGGCATCGAAAATGCAGATGCGCTGGCTGCCGTCACAAGCTCGGATGCCATCAATGCGGTAGTGGCGCGGGTTGCACGGGAGGTTTATCATGTTCCGAATGTGGTGGCACGGAATTACGATCCGCGCTGCCGGGTTTTGTTTGAAGAACTGGAATTGCAAGTGATCAGTTCAACCAGCTGGGGAGCCCAGCGGATCGAAGAAATGCTCTATGATTCGGGTGTTCATACGGTCTTTTCGGCTGGCAATGGAGAAGTCGAGGTGTATGAGTTTGTCATCCCCGAAAAGTGGGACGGAAAAACCCTGGAAGAATTACTGCCCGATGAAGAATGCCTGCCGATTTCGATAACGCGTGCAGGTCGGGCAATGCTACCCCAATCAGGTCTGACAATTCGCGGTGGGGACATCATTCATGTGAGCGCCACTTTTAACGGCAGTAATTGCTTACGCCAAAAATTATTAGAAGGAAGGGAGTAGCCAGAATGTATGTCATTATTGCTGGTGGCGGAAGAACCGGCGCCCAATTAGCGCGGATTCTGGTTGCCCAAAATCATTTTGTTCAATTGATTGATAACCGTCCAGATGTACTGGCGCGTCTGCATAAGGAATTGCCCACCGAGATTATTTTTGAGGGACGTCCAATTGACCCGCTGGTTCTGGAAAAAGCCGGAGCAGAAAAGGCGGATGTGCTGGCAGCCTGTACAACCGAGGATGAGGTGAATCTGGCCATTTGTTTCATGGCACGCAGCCGTTACAAAGTTCCCCGCACGATTGCACGTATCAACAATCCGCGCAATGCGTGGCTGTTTGATCACAAGTTTCATGTGGATGTAGCGGTCAATCAGGCTGAAATCATGGCGTCCATCATTGAAGAAGAGATGTCGCTGGGTGATATGATGACTCTGATCAAATTGCGGCGGGGGAATTACTCACTGGTCGAGGAAAAAGTCCCGGCGGACGCACCAGCATTAGGGGTTGCCATCAAAGACCTCAATCTGCCGGACCATTGTGTGATTGCGGCGATTATCCGACATGGTGAGGTGATTGTTCCGCGCGGGGTGACCACTTTTGAGCCGGGAGATGAGGTTTTAGCCGTAGCAGACCCGGAAGGCGCCCGACAACTGGCAAAAATGCTTTCGCCGAATAAGGTGATCAACGGCCGGACAAAGTGAAATGCGTTTGACCACTGCCCAAGCATAGGGTATAATTTGGTTCTACCCTTCGCAATCACCTGTGCGCTGCGGAAATCGCCAAGCATTTTTATCAGGGGTTTGGCAATTTGCGCAGGACACAGTGGCTAATATTAATCAGGAAAGGAAAACGATATGCCCAAACGGACATACCAACCCAAAATTCGCCGCCGTGTTCGCGTGCATGGCTTTCGCGCCCGCATGGCAACGGCTGATGGACGGCAGGTGTTGAAACGCCGCCGCTTGCGCGGCCGCTACCGTCTGACAGTCACCTCCAACAGCCATGTCAAAAAGGTGCGCTGGTAATTGGTGCTGCCTTTGCAGGTGATGCCCATGGGGCGCAACCTGCCGTTCATTGATTTTCAATGGACGGGTTCATGGGTGAAGCGCAAATTCAGGCTAAGACGGTCGAGCGATTTCAAGCGGGTGCGGCAAACAGGCAAGGCATACACGCACCCGTTTGTTGTGTTAAACGTGCTGCCCAATGAGGAAGGCCAATTGCGAGTCGGTATCACTGCAAGCAAAGCGGTAGGCAGTGCGGTTGACCGGAATCGCGCCAAAAGGCGTTTGCGCGCGGTGCTGGATAGATTGCTGCCGAACGTGCAGCCTGGATGGGATGTTGTGCTGATTGCCCGTAAGCCAGTATTAACCGCTGATTTTGAGGACTTAACCCAAGCGGTGCTCGGATTATTGAGACAAGCACACCTGATTGGGAAAAGTGGGACAGTATTTGATGATCGAGCATGATTATTCTCATGAACCGCGCCTGCGGGATTTGCCCTTCAACTTCAAAACGGCGCCCCGCTGGATATTGCTGGGGATAATCCGTCTCTATCAGAAACTGGTTTCACCTGCATTGCCCGCCAATACCTGCCGGTTTTACCCAACTTGCTCTCACTATGGTTATCAGGCCATCTATAAACACGGTGCACTCAAAGGTACATTTATGGCGGTCTGGCGGGTTTTGCGATGCAATCCTTTAAACCCCGGCGGATATGATCCTGTACCTTGAAAAAAACTGAGAAATCTAATTGACACGAAAAAATTTATGAAAAACACGAAAATTCTACTCATCGGACTATTCGTTCTTGGAGCGTTGTTATTAGCATCCTGCGGGGCTCCGCTTTCAGGTTCCAGCTGGCCGGGGGTCAGCTCAAACGGTGATACGGTGTATGTTGCCTACATGCAGCATGTCTACGCCGTGCGGGCAGCGGATGGCAGTATGATCTGGCGGTTTCCCGAAAAGGCAGGTCGGCAGATGTTTTTTGCGGCACCGGTACTGGCCGACGACCAATTGCTGGTAGGGGATTATGAGAATGTCCTGCACAGTCTCGATCCAAACAACGGGGTTGAAAAATGGATCTTTACCCAAGCGCAGGCTGATTGGATTGCCAGTCCATTGGTGGTTGGTGATGTCATTCTTGCGCCAAACGCAGATCATTTTTTGTATGCCCTTTCCCAAAATGGGACATTGCTTTGGAAATTTGAAACCGGGCGCGCCTTGTGGTCGCAGCCGGTCAGCGATGGTGAGGTTGTTTATCAAGCCTCGATGGATCATAATGTGTATGCGATCAACCTTCGAACCGGTCAAAAGATCTGGTCATTGGATGTTGGCGGGGCAGTGATTTATTCACCCACTCTGGATACCGAAGAAGGCACCTTGTTTCTGACCACACTGGCGCGCAATTTGATGGCTGTCAACACGCAGGATGGTTCAATTCGCTGGCAGCGCAAATTTGAAAGCGGTTTGTGGACACAACCAGCGCTGCACGATGGACGGCTCTACATGGGAGATTTGCAGGGAACGGTCTATGCCATATCGGCGAAAGATGGTGCAGAACTCTGGACCCAAAAGGTAGATCAACCGGTGACCGGAAAAGCAACGGTTCTGGACAATTCGGTGATTTTTCCCACCGAGGATGGCAGTTTAATTGCCCTGACATTGGAAGGTGAGCGATTGTGGAGCCGGACATTTGAAGGGAAGTTGTATACTGGGCCGGTGGCAATCGGTGACCGATTGGCAGTAGGCATTGCCGGCGGCAAAGAGTTTTTGAAAATGGTCTCGCTGGACGGGCAAGACCTTTGGACGTTTGTTCCACCTAAATAAGAGAGGTAAATGTCATGTGGGACGCCTTAATCATTACTCCTTTTATCAATACTCTTCTGTTCATCTATAACATCGTTGGACAGAACTTTGGGATTGCTATCATCCTGTTTACCCTGTTGATTCGGTTAATCACCCATCCCTTGATGGTCAAGCAAATCAAGGGTGCGCAGGCAATGCAGGAACTGCAAAAGAACGAAAAGTGGATCAAAATTCAAGAAAAATACAAGGGTGACCGCGAAAAATTGGCGCAAGAGCAAATGGCGCTCTACAAAGAACTGGGAATAAACCCGTTTGCTTCTTGCTTGCCGACCCTGATTCAGTTGCCGATAATTTTTGGTTTGTATCAGGCAATCATTTCCGCGCTCGCCAGTACTCCACTGGATCTGTTGCGGCTCATCCGCCATATTTATCCCGGTTTACTGCAAGTCGAATCATTGATTCCGCTCAATTCCCGTTTCTTGTGGATGGATCTGGGACAACCTGAACGGCTGTTCATTCCGGGGTTGAGTTTTGGCATTCCGGTACTGGTGGTTGTGGTTGTCATCACGACTTATGTGCAGGGAAAGTTGATTGCCACACCTTCTGCCAACCCTAAGGATCAAACTGCAGCAATGTCGAATATGATGAACCTGTATATGCCCATCTTCATGGGTTACTTGGCCTATACACTGGCTTCGGGTCTGGCTTTGTACTTTGTGGCTTCTAACCTGATTGGTATCCTGCAATATGCGATGTTGGGTAAAGTCAATTGGGGAAATGTGTTCCCATTTTTGAATAAACAACCAGCAGCCGCCAGTAGCAGCGGGAAAAAATCCTATTCAAAATAGCCGCCGTTTTCCTGATTGAATTAGGAAAGGGAAGATTTGAGGAGTCTATGAGTCACGAGAAAACCACCCTTGAAATCATCGCTCCAACTGTGGAAGAAGCCGTTGCCAAAGGATTAAGTCAACTTGGTCTGCGGGAAGATGAGGTTGAGGTTGAAGTGTTAGATGCCGGCAGCCGCGGATTTCTGGGTTTGGGAAGCCGTCAGGCACGTATTCGTTTGTGGATTAAGGAAAAAGAGAGCATTTCAACCTCTCCCCTAGAAAATGGGCAAAATCGTTCAACGAAGGTGGAGAAAAAAACCGCTTCCTCAACCAATCTGGCTCAGCCATCTGAAGAGGTTCAGGATAAAAATGAGAAATTTGTTTTGGCAACCGCCGAACAAATTACAGGGGAATTACTGCAAAAAATGCACCTGAAAGCACGCCTAAAAGCGACTATGCTTGCCCCGCAAGATGAGAACGATCAACCCTCGGTAATGGTGGAGGTGCAGGGGGAGGATTTGAGCATTTTGATCGGTCGCCGCTCGGAGACTTTGAATGCCTTGCAGTACATTACCAGCCTGATTTTGAGTAAAGAGGTGGGGCGGTGGGTCCCATTGATTATTGATGTGCAAGGTTACCGTGCGCGGCGCGAACGTCAATTGCGGGTGCTGGCACGCCGCAGCGCCGAACAGGTCGTCCATACGGGTAGAAAAATCACTTTGGAACCGATGCCGGCCAATGAGCGGCGGGTGATTCATCTTGAATTGCGGGATCATCCGGAAGTAACCACAGAAAGTGTTGGTGAGGAACCTAACCGTAAGGTTACAATCTTCTTAAAGAAACATCATTAATGACCATTGGTAACAACAGGTATTTTCAACCTCATACTTGAAAATCCTGTTTTCTTTTGGGAGATCATGTGACCATCTGGCAGTATATCGTCTCTACCCATGCGGATGGTTTGCTGGGCTATCTCGCAATCATTTTGACTATCTCGGTGTTCAATCTTTTCTGGTTTCGAAGAATTGAACATTACCCGCCCGCCAGCCAAAAACCGCTCGTTTCCATTCTCATACCAGCTCGAAACGAAGAAGGGAATATCGGGGGATGTGTCAGTTCGGTATTGGGTCAGGATTATCCTCATCTGGAAATTCTGATCCTGGATGATCAATCAACCGACCGAACGGCTGAAATTGTTCGTCGCTACCGTCAGCAGGATGATCGTGTGGTCTTAATTGAGGGAAAACCTCTGCCGACCGGTTGGTTGGGCAAGCATTGGGCGTGTCAGCAGTTGGCCGAACAGAGTAGGGGTGAATTGCTGCTCTTTTTGGATGCCGACACTCGTCTTCATCCCCAAGCAATTACCCATGCGGTGAACACTTTTTTCCACGAACGGGTTCAACTGCTCAGTGTAGTTCCGAGGGAAATTGTAAAGACCTGGGGCGAGCGATTGATTCAACCTTTCTTCTTATGGGCAGTATATACCGTTTTACCGTTAGGGATTGCTCGAAAGGTACAATTGGACTGGTTGACTTTTACGATTGGCCAGTTTATGCTATTCGACCGGAGAGTTTATTTTGAAATTGGGGGACATGCAGCAATACGCAACGATGCGGTGGACGATCTGGCAATGGGACGCAGGATAGTCAAAAAGGGTTTCCGATGGTGGCTTGCAGATGGAAGCGATCAGGTGGAGTGCCGGATGTATCATTCCTTAAGTCAGGTGATTAATGGTTTCAGTAAGAATTATTTTGCGGCTTTTCGGTATAATCTTTTAACATACAGTTTCGTGTTTACGTGGTTGATGGTGGTTTTCTGGGAACCGCTGATTGTTCTATTTTTTAGCCTGAGCGGTATAAAGGTGAATTATTTTCCCATCGAAAAAGCCGGTCTTGCAATTGGAATCTCTCTATTGATTTGGGTTTTGGTGTACGCCCGCTTGAAATTTCCAGTTTATCTGGCCTTCTTTTACCCTTTGACGGTTCTTTTCAATACCCTGATTGCGATACGCTCTTTCTATCTGACCTTGAGAGGTGCTTCTACCTGGAAGGGCCGCCGGTTGGAGAAACCCAAAATTCGCTTTTTCTAACGGAGGAAACCTCATGAAAGCAGTGGACATCATCATTAAAAAACGTGACCGAAAAGTGTTGAGCCGGGAAGAGATTGAGTTCTTTGTGCAGGGATTCACACGGGGAGAAATTCCAGATTATCAGGTAGCTGCATGGGCGATGGCGGTGATGCTTAATGGAATGACCGAACAGGAAACTACCGATCTGACTCTGGCAATGGCTTACTCCGGGGAGGTGTTGGATCTGTCTGGGGTAGTGCCGGTGGCGGTAGATAAACATTCTACCGGCGGGGTGGGGGACAAAACTACGTTGGTGGTTGAACCTTTGGTCGCTGCTTGTGGATTACCCGTCGGCAAGATGTCGGGTCGGGGACTGGGTTTTAGTGGTGGCACCCTGGATAAGATTGAGTCTATTCGCGGCTTTCGCACTGATTTGAGCAAAGAGGAATTCATCCATCATCTAAGAACCTATGGATTGGTGCTGACTGGTCAAACGGGTGACTTAGCGCCTGCGGACGGTAAATTGTACGCGCTGCGGGATGTGACTGGCACAGTTCCTTCCATACCTTTGATTGCTTCTTCCATCATGAGCAAAAAAATTGCTGCTGGTGCGCAGGCGATTGTCCTGGATGTTAAGGTTGGGGTGGGGGCTTTCATGGAAACCCTGGAGGATGCCCGTACACTGGCAGGATTGATGGTGGCGATTGCGCGCCTTTCCGGACGCAGGGCAGTGGCGGTTTTATCTGACATGAATCAGCCGCTGGGTTATGCAGTGGGAAATGCGTTGGAATTACGGGAAGCCATTGATACGCTGCACGGTCATGGCCCGGAAGATTTTTACGAACATTGCATGGAAATAGCCAGCCATATGCTGGTCATTGGCGGAAAGGTTCAAGATTTGCGTGAGGGGCGAGACCTCGCAGAAGAAGCCTTACGAGAAGGGCGGGCGTGGCAACAATTCCGTACACTGGTGCAGGTTCAGGGTGGGGATGTCCGCATGGTGGATCAACCTGAATTATTACCGAGAGCAGCATTTATTGAAGAGGTGTACGCAAGTCAAGAAGGGTATCTTTCTGCCATAAACGCCAGAGAAGTGGGGGAAACTTCTGTTGATTTGGGGGCCGGAAGAATCAAAAAAGGAGATGCAATTGATCACGCGGTAGGTGTGGTTGTTCATCATAAGGTTGGGGATTTTCTTCGCAAGGGAGACTTGTTATTTACCATTCATGCGAATGATCGCTCTAAATTGGAGCAGGCAAAAGAACGGTTGCTGGCTGCGCATAGCTGGAGCACGCTGCCGATTCAGCCCTTGCCCTTGTTTTACGGTGTAATTGAGTAGGCTATTCCTTGGGGTTGCTATGAAAGTCAACCGCTTTGAGGCGCTATTTGCGATTCTGGTGGTCGTTGTTCACATGACGGTTGTCTTTGCGCCAATGGATAATCTTCTGGACAGGTGGTTCACCACCGATGATGCTTTCTATTACTTTCAAGTAGCCCGTAATATCAGCGAGGGGAAAGGATCCAGCCTGGATGGCATCCATCCCTCAAATGGTTATCATCCATTGTGGATGCTCATTTTAATTCCGGTTTTTTCGCTGGCACACTTTGACCTGTTTTTGCCTTTACGATTGGTTGTTTTCATTTCAGTACTGATTTCTTTGGGAAGCGGTACGATTCTATATCGCTTTCTCTCCAAGTCCATTCATCCTTCTCTTGCCATGCTGGCTGCAGTCTTTTGGGTGTTTTTTCCTTCACTTCATCGTTCTTTCATTCAATTAGGAATGGAATCGGCTTTGAATGCCTTATGTGGGGTTGGGTTGATCTATCAGACCGCTCGAATTTTAGAGAAACCCATTGCTCAAGAATCCTGGCGTGATCGCTTCACGCTGGGAGTGATAGCACTTTTGACTTTGTTTGCCAGGCTGGATAATGTATTCTTGGGTCTGACTATCGGTTTGGTGGTCGTATTTAGAGACAAACAGAGATGGATCTTCTGGTTGTTCTATTTGATCTTCGGGCTTTCCGCGGTTTATCTGGCCTTTTTTACGCGACTTGGTTTTCCGCGCTTTCTAACCGAGTATCAATCTACACTGTATGCGATGATTTGGCTTGGTGTGCCGATCAAGTTAATTTTGGCATATAGCCTGGGATTGTTTCGTCCAATATGGAGAGGGTTTCGTGAAGAATTCGTGCGGGTTTTTCTGGCCGGCCTGAGTTCTGCGGTGTTGACAGGTGTGATCTTAATAATACTGAACGCTGGAGGAGTCATTGGAAGTTATCCTCGCACAACAGCCTTGCTCGATGTCTTTTATAGTGTGTTAATGTATTTACTGGCGCGAAGGCTGGCAATTGAGATCATCGGGAAATTTCAAGGGGAGATATTCTCGCCATGGGGGGAGTTTTTACAAAATATTCGTCACTGGATTGTTCGTGGAACGGGGTATGCTCTACCAGTTGTAATCGGTTTGAGCGTTTATCTGCTCCTTAATCTGATCTGGTTTGGCACGCCATCACCGGTTAGTGGTCAGGTTAAGCATTGGTGGGGTACGATTCCGGACACTGTTTATGGTAAACCCGTTAACAGTATCCCCGGTTTGTTTGGATGTTTTGAAAACATTGGGCAAAGTCCGTGGTGGTTACTGTTCCTGCCTGTGTCTATATTCGTGGAAGGTTTGTGGGGGGGATTGGTACATGGTGTTACAAGTGAGTGGTTGGAGTGCGGATTGATGATTGGCTGGCTTGCTATGATATTTGCAGGGTTGAAGTGGCAAATTAAAAAATCCAATTTCGACCCGCGTACATTGTTGATTTTCCCGATTTTAACCGCCTGTCTGTTTCAGATCATGTACTATACGGGCAGTTATTATATCAATCTCCGGCCGTGGTACTGGGTCAATTCATCGCTTGCAGCCATTATGTTATTTTCTTTTTCTCTCGAGGGATGGTTCACACGTTTTTCTTTCTATGAAATAAAAAAGCGGCTTGTTTTGTTTGCTGGTTTAATTATGGTAGTGATTGTTATTGGGGGGAGCTCAATGTTGGTTAATTCTTTTTTAATCCAGAAAAATCCTGCAAAAGCCTATTATCTTCGGGAAGTTGAACTCCTCGAGAAAGAAACACCACCGGGTAGTATGATTGGCATGCCTGGAGGCGGGACAACGGCCTATTTTATCCACGATCGTACGATCATTAATCTGGATGGGTTAATCAACAGTTATAATTATTTTCAGCATCTTAAAAATGGGCAAGGAAGAGAATATCTGGATCAACTGGGTTTGGATTTTGTATTTGGAAACCCGGGGATGATCGAGAATGCGGCTCCTTATTACTCCCTGCTAAGAGACCGACTCGAAGCAAAAACAGACATACTCGAATTCAGGCTTTACCAATACCGTTCGCCATGATTTTGGTTCATCTTGCACTTGCCATACGGTCAAATTCGTGGCATAATTTCGGCATCTGTGTAAAAGCGATGATGGAAACGAGTAAGTTTGCACGCAGCCACAGCGAGTCCGGGCGGGTGTGAGCCGGGCGCAAAGCGGCAGACTGAAAATCCTTCCGGAGCTGCAAACTGAACGCAGGGTCATCTGTCAGTAGGGGCGCCGGCTTCGCCAGCCGTTAGCAGTGGCGCGAATATATCCTGGAAAAGGCGTATTCGGCTGAGTGCCTGCTTGAACAGCAGGAAACAGGGTGGTACCGCGAGAAAAACCCTCTCGTCCCTGTATGGGCAGAGGGTTTATGTCTTAATTTCAAGCGCTTAGAGGAGTGAACATGTTTCGACCGGTTTCTCCAAAACTCAATATTGTGTTGATGGAAGAGGGTGTTCTCCGATTTTGGAAAAAGCATCAAATTTTCCAAAAAACTTTGGAACAACGAGAAGGTGGCCCGGAGTACGTTTTTTATGAAGGCCCTCCCACAGCAAATGGTAAACCCGGTGTGCATCATGTGCTGGCACGCGCCTTCAAGGATGTATTCCCCCGCTATAAAACCATGCAGGGCTATCATGTCATACGGCGCGGCGGCTGGGACACGCATGGACTGCCGGTAGAAATTGAGGTTGAAAAAAAACTTGGTTTTACCAATAAGCAACAGATTGAGGATTTTGGAATTGCCCGGTTCAATGAACTTTGCCGTGAGTCTGCCTTTTCCTACATTCAAGAGTGGGAAAAATTGACCGACCGCATTGCTTATTGGGTGGACCTGGATACGGCCTATATTACCTATACCAACGATTATATCGAGTCGGTCTGGTGGATTTTGAAAAATTTTTGGGACAAAGGACTGTTGTATCAGGGGTTCAAAGTTGTCCCTTATTGCTCGCGTTGTGGTACTCCCCTTTCCGATCACGAGGTGGCATTGGGCTATGATGAAGCAACCGATCCGTCGGTATATGTCCGGTTACCGCTGGTGGAAGAACCAGACACGGCGTTATTGGTGTGGACAACAACTCCCTGGACACTACCGGCAAATGTAGCGGTGGCTGCTCACCCCGATGAAACTTATGTGGTGATTGAACGGGAGTTAGAGGAAGGCGGAACTGAAAAATTGATCCTTGCCGAAGCGCTGTTGGAAAAGGTGTTCGACAATCAGCCTTACACCATTCTTAAAAAGATCAAGGGCAAAAATCTGAAAGGCAAGCGGTATCAGCCTTTATTCACCTTCTTACCACCTGACAAACCGGCTCATTATGTGGTGATGGGTGATTTTGTGACCACCGAAGATGGTACAGGCTTGGTTCACATGGCGCCGGCTTTCGGTGCCGAGGATATGAGCGCGGCGTTGGAATATGATTTGCCGATCCTGATGACCGTTGCGCCTAACGGCACATTTATTTCCGAAGTGCGTCCCTGGGCAGGAATGTTCGTCAAGGACGCGGATCCTTTGATTATTGAAGATTTAAATCAGCGCGGGCTTCTTTTCCGCGCGGGCACCTACACCCACACCTATCCTTTCTGCTGGCGCTGCGATACACCCTTGCTGTATTATGCGCGCCCAACCTGGTATATTCGAACCAGCCAGTTCAAAGAACGGATGGTGGAGTTGAACGAACAAATCAACTGGTATCCTGCTCATATTAAGAATGGACGATTTGGAAACTGGCTGGCTAATAATATTGATTGGGCATTAGGCCGTGAAAGGTATTGGGGAACCCCCTTACCCGTTTGGGAATGTGAGCAGTGCAAACATCAGGAGTGCATCGGCTCGGTAGCAGAATTGAGCCAGAAGGTTGGACGTGACCTTTCCAGCCTGGATTTGCACCGTCCGCACGTAGATGAGGTTGTCTATTCCTGTTCGGAGTGCGGTGGAAAAATGCACCGCGTACCGGAATTGATTGATGTGTGGTTTGATTCGGGTTCAATGCCCTACGCCCAATGGCATTACCCCTTTGAAAATCAGGAGATTTTTGCCCGACAGTATCCGGCCGATTATATTTGCGAGGCAGTAGATCAAACGCGCGGATGGTTCTATTCATTACACGCGATCAGTACGCTGTTGAATGACCAGGTCAGTTTTAAGAATGTGATTTGCCTTGGTCTAATTCTGGATGGTAAGGGTGAGAAAATGTCAAAATCGCGCGGAAATGTGGCCGATCCGTGGGATGTTTTGAATAAGCACGGCGCCGATGCTATGCGCTGGTACCTTTACACGGCCAGCCCGCCCGGTCAGGAACGGCGTTATTCGTCCGAATTGGTATCCGAAGTGGTGCGGAATTTCACATTGACGTTGTGGAATACCTACTCTTTCTTTGTAACCTACGCCAATCTGGACGGCTGGAAACCGGATGTTTCTCACCTTCCTCAATATAGCGATTTAGATCGCTGGCTGCGTTCCAGCCTCCATACGCTGGTGCGAGAGGTAACCAATGCACTGGAAACTTATGATGTGTTAGGAGCCACCCGTCCCATCGAAACTTTTGTAGATCAATTATCCAACTGGTACTTACGGCGTTCCCGGCGGCGGTTTTGGAAGAGCGAGTCCGATGAGGACAAGCGGGCAGCTTATGCCACACTCTACGAAGCGCTGGTTACCCTTGCCAAATTGCTTGCACCGACCATGCCGTTTATGGCGGAAGAGCTTTACCAGAACCTTGTTCGAAGTGTGGATAATTCGGCACCTGAATCGGTGCATTTGGCACAATGGCCTGCATACGACCCCGCGGTGATTGATGAACGACTCAATCGCGAGATGGCACTGGTGATGAAACTGGCTTCTGTGGGTCATGCAGCGCGAAATAAAGCCAATCGGAAGGTGCGCCAGCCGTTAGCTGAGGCGGCTTTTTCGGTTGGTACGGCCGATGAAATGCGAGTGGTTGAAGCCTATGCAGATTTGCTGGAAGATGAATTAAATGTCAAAAAAGTGCGTGTACTGGATACAACTGCCGAGGCAGTTGCTTATTCCCTCAACCCGCTACCCAAACAATTGGGTCAAAAATACGGCAGCAAATTTCCGGCGATCCGCAAGGCTTTACTGGAGCTGGATCCAGAATTGGCTGCAAAACGACTGCTGGCCGGTGAGCCGCTTGACGTGGTGGTAGAAGGGGAAACTTTTACCATATTGCCGGAGGAGGTGGAGGTGCGGGCAACAGCGCGTGAAGGCTTTGCGGTGGCCAGTGAAGGCGCCTATCTGGCGGCTTTGGTTACGGACTTAACCCCCGAACTGGTCAAAGAGGGGTTGGCAAGGGAATTTGTCCGCCGTGTTCAAGATTTACGTAAACAGGCCGATTTGGAAATTTCGGACCGAATCCGGCTTTATTACTCGGCCACACCTTTGCTGGCAGAAGCCGTCAAAGACTTTGCCGGTTATATTCAAGCTGAAACGCTCTGTGTTGAGATGGTTGATTCATTGACATCGGAGAACCTGCCCACTACAAGGGATACCTTTGATGATCAGGAAGTGACCATTGCTCTGAAAAGGGTCGAGTAAATCCCAGAATAATCAACGCGAACAGGGCATCCTGATGGGTGCCCTGTTCTACATTAACGTTACAAAAACTTTACAAACTTGGTCAGATTGGTACAATAGAATAAATGAAATCTAAAACCTCTGATTTGAAGTGGATGTGGTTAATTTTACTGGCGTCAATCCCGTTATTGGTTTGGTCGCTGGGTTCAACGCCGGTGAATGAGATTGTGCAGGTAATTTCCCGTCTGCACCTGGCTCAGATTGTGATTTTAGCCGGAGTCAACATTCTGGTCTTTCTTTTGATGGCATTGCGCTGGGAGATTATTTTGCGCGCCATGGGAATGAAAGTGCCTCTGATAAAGCTGGTCAGTTACCGCTTGACCAGTTTTGGAGTGAGCTACTTTACACCCGGCCCGCAATTTGGTGGCGAACCGGCCCAGGTTGCCCTTTTGACCCGTCATCATCCTGTTCAAACCGCTCCTGCCATTTCTTCTGTCTATCTGGATAAATTATTGGAGTTATTGGTAAATATTCTGGTCATTGCTGGTGGACTTTTCCTCACTTTCAACGCAGGTTTTGGTAGCGAAATTCTCCGCCAAAATGGCTGGGTCTTGGTTTTACTGGTGAGCGTAGTCCCGGTAGCTCATCTTATAACCTTGAAAAACGGCCGGTATCCTCTGAAATGGCTTTTAGAAAAAAGTGGGACATTGTGTTCAACCCGGCAGTGGATGCGCAAAACCGGCAATTTGCTGATTGAGGCAGAAGGTCAGATTGCCATCTTCCTGGAAAGAAATCCGAAAAGTTTATTACTGGCAATTTTGGTGTCCCTGCTTTCCTGGGCGGGGATGATTTTGGAGTATTTTCTAGCGGCGCAATTTCTGGCTTTGCTCATGAATGGTCAGCAAGTTGCGTTTGCCTTCGTTCTCTCACGGCTTGCCTTTTTGGCGCCCTTGCCAGGTGGCTTAGGGGTTTTAGAAGCCAGTCAGGTTTTTGCAATGCAATCTGTGGGAATGCCGGCAGCGGCAGGTTTGGCATTGAGTTTATGGATGCGCGCCAGAGATGTGTCCATTGGGCTGGCAGGCCTGATAATGGGTGGCTGGTTTCTAAGCCGAACCGCCCCCTCAATTCAAGAGGATTTTAAGTAAAAGATATGGAGATAACCATGATGACTACTCGCTCAAAGATTGGGCTGTTGGGAGGTTTAATCATTTTGCTCACCCTTGCGACAGCCGCAATTCACATTTCCCTGCTTTTTCCAGATGTGGTGTTCATCCTGAATGGTTTGGGTTTCATCACGCTGGCTGCCGCTTACTTTTTGCCAATTCCCTTTTTGGCTCATCGAAGAAAATGGGTTGCCCTGGCTTATATGGGCTATACTCTGCTGACCATTCTCTTGTGGGTTGCCATTGGTGAACGATCCACGCTTGGCTATCTGACCAAGGTCATTGAAATTGCTCTGTTAATCGGTTTGTGGATAGACTATCGTCGGCGTTCATCCATCATTCCACCATTCTCTTAAATCATCATCGAGGTGTTGTTATGGAAGAACCATTGATACTCAACCAAATTGTGTGCGCCCGTGTTCCTACTGCCGTCGGGGAATTTCAACTGTGCCTGTATATCAATAATCGTGACGAGAAAGAACATCTGGCGTTGATTCGGGGGGATGTGTTCGGCAAAGAAAATGTGCCCGTCCGGATCCATTCGGAATGTTTCACGGGTGATGTTTTAGGTTCGCGCCGCTGTGACTGCGGGGAACAATTGCACCACGCAATGGAATATATTGCCCTGGAAGATTGCGGGGTTATTGTGTATTTACGGCAGGAAGGCCGCGGCATTGGTTTGATGGAAAAACTACGGGCGTATAATCTACAAGATCAGGGATTGGATACGGTGGATGCTAATCTTGCTTTGGGGCATCCGGAAGATCAACGGGAATACAGTATGGCTGCAGCCATTTTGAAGGATTTGGGGGTTCGTTCGGTGCGTCTTTTGACCAATAATCCGGACAAGATTGCCGATTTAGAGAGCCACGGCATTCGCGTGGTTGAGCGAATACCACTCATCCCAACCATATATCCGGATAATGCTGCATACTTGATGACCAAAATCAAGCGGATGAATCATCTTCTGGATTCAGAAGTGCTTCAATTTGTTCATTCCGAATCGAATCGCAATGGAAAGCATTCCTGATATTGAACTTGCGGTGATTGACTGGGTGAACCAGCATAAAAAATCGGCTGAAAATCAGAAGAAGCCGCTGGTTACACTCAGTTATGCCCAATCGCTGGATGGCAGCCTCACTATTCGACGAGGGATGCCGGTTGGATTGAGCGGACCGCAATCTCAGCGCTTGACTCACCGATTACGCGCCGTTCACGATGCCATACTGATTGGAATTGGAACGGTGCTTGCGGATGATCCTCAATTAACCGTGCGGTTGGTGAAAGGCAAGAATCCCCAGCCTGTCATCCTGGACTCTCGCCTGCGTATTCCCCTCGAATGTCAATTGTTGCGAAGGCAAGACTGCAAAGCCTGGGTGGCTTGTGCCGTGACGGCGGAGGATACTCGAAAGAGAAAGTTGCTCAATCAGGGTGTTGATTTGATTCCTCTGCCGCGCCGTGGTGACCGCGGCCTGGATTTGGAAAAATTGCTGGAGGAGTTAGGGCAGCGAGGAATTGAATCGGTGATGGTAGAAGGGGGGGCCAAAGTCATCACCTCCTTCCTCACTGAAAGACTGGCGAATATAGCCGTCATCACAATTGTGCCGCGCTGGTTAGGTGGTTTGAATGTTATCGGTCGGCAGCGGGTGTCAGATCAACTACCTTCCCTTGCCAATGTCCGTTATGAAGCATTTGGCAGCGATGTGGTCGCTTTCGGTGATCTGGAATGGGTGGAGCGCTAAATGAAACGGCAGGTTTTGGTTCATCGGTCGGTTCGGAAAATTGAGATTGTGGAAGAAGATTGTCCTTCTCCGGCTGAAAATGAAGTGCTGGTTAAAACACGTATAAGCGGAATCAGTGCCGGCACCGAAGGGATGATCTATCAAGGTTTGTTCCCTGAAAATCTCGCCCTGGACGAGAGTCTGACTGCGTTGAAGGGTGAGTTCAGGTATCCCTTCCGTTATGGATATTGCTGTGTTGGCGAGGTTGTTGAATGCGGTAAAGGAATTTCCTCCACATGGGTTGGCAGAAGGGTCTTTGCCTTTCATCCTCATGCCAGTCATTTCACAATTTTGCTCAATGACTTAATTCCCTTACCCGACACATTGCGGGATGAAGACTCGGTTTACATACCTAATATGGAAACCGCCGTAAACTTTTTACAAGACGGTAAACCCGTGCTGGGTGAAGCAGTGATTGTGTTCGGCCTTGGCATGGTGGGACTCCTGACCATTGCACTATTGGGGCAGTTCCCGTTGGGCTTTCTGGGAGGGTTGGATTTGTTTCCCTACCGGCGTCAGATTGCCCTCAGTCTTGGAGCGGACATTACCCTCAACCCGCTTGAATTTTCACAAGCCGGTTCATTACGCCGGGCGCTTGAATCGGCCGGGTTGCCTGCACTCGGTGCTGATCTGGTCTTTGAACTCAGCGGTCAACCGGAGGCTATCAATCAGGCAATTGAGGTGTGCGGTTTCCACAGTCGTATCATTGTTGGTTCATGGTATGGTCAGAAAACCGCTCCCTTAGCGTTAGGCGGTGAATTTCACCGCAACCGGATCAGAATTTTCTCCAGTCAGGTCAGTACGATTAATCCTTCACTATCAGGGCGTTGGAGCAAGCAGAGGCGATTTGAGGTAGTTTTTCACCATTTGGAAAAGATAAAACCCGGTAACTGGATCAGTCATCTATTTCCGCTGTCTGAGGCTGATCAGGCATTTCAGCTGTTGGTTGATTCACCCCAACAGGTGCTGCAGGCAGTCTTCACTTACCGGTAAGATGCTTTACTGGCAGCTGCATGGGTGAGGGGAGGTTGATAACGAGGATGTGTGATCTCTCGAATTGTCCGCTCGTAAAGCGGCCGAATTTGGTCAATTAAGGCACGGGTGATTTCCTCCGGACGGCGATAACCGGATAAGGGGCGGGTGTCAATGGGCGGAAACAAATCTACCCGGACATCTACCGGCCACATTTTCGGAAACAGCTCTCGCATCAAAATTTGGAGGGTGGCTGCCAAACGGCGTTTATCCTCTGTCCGGCGGCGCAATAATGTGAGCGGATGATGGAGGGATGGAGCGGCAATTACACCACTGACCAGTACGGGCAGGATTGGTAAGGCGGGAATCAGCCGAACGAACAAGCCGGTGCTTATGGACCATTCCTCAAGCGATTGAAGCGCCCCCGGCAACACCGAGGGATCTGGTTCAATTTTGCCACGAGGAAAGGTCAGCACAGCCCCACCAGCCCGCAAATGAGCGGCTGTTTGTCGAATGACTTCACCGCGTTGATTTTCTGACTCTGGAACAAAGAATAAATAGCGGGCGGTGGCTGGTAAAGCGCGGAGGAAGGGTCGTTCGGCTGCCAGAACCCGTAAATCGGGTCGGGGCAACGCCGAAAAGAGGGCAAGTGTATCGGCCATGCCGGGATGATTGGAAAGGATCAAAACCGGTCCACTTTGAGGAAGATGCTCCTGACCGACGATGGTCAAGGAACGGATGTACTGGTGAAGCATTCGCTGGGAACCACTGGCAAGACCGCCGGCCGCAACACCCCGGTCAAAATCCAGCACATGACGGGCGAACTTACGAGCGGGGTGTTCAAAAATAATTTGCGCCAGCGGACGTGCTGCTTTCCATTTCTCCAAGCCAAAAGAAATCAACATATCTTCAATGTTGATTTCAACCAAAGTTTGTTCACTGGCACGATATTCGGTCGCATTCATGTTAAGATTATAGTAGGTTAATCGCTTGATTTGGGTTTTTATCATGCCATTGTAAAAGGAGTGAGAACATGTACCGCGTGGGTGTCCGCAGGGATTTTATTTCTCAGCATTACTTGATAGGGGGTGATTGGGGAGCGGAGAATCAACTGCATTCTCATCCCTATCGTCTTGAAGTGGAATTATATGGCAGGAAGTTAGACCAACATCAATATCTTGTAGACATTGTAGCAGTTGAGCAGGCTTTGGATAAGCTGATCGCTCATTATCGCGATCATATATTGAATGATTTACCGGAATTTGCGGGCGTTAATCCCTCGTTAGAGCATTTTGCACGGGTGTTGTGCGAATCGCTGGCGCAACAATTTCTTAATGGAACAGTTGAGCGTATCTCTGTCAAATTATGGGAAAACTCGGTAGCCTGGGCGGGGTATGAGGTGGCGCAATAGGTGAAGGTCGGGCTGGTTATATACGGAGATATAAGCACTCTTTCCGGCGGTTATTTATATGACCGTAAACTGGTGGAGTATCTGCGTAATCAGGGTGATGCGGTGGAAATCATCTCCTTGCCGTGGCGGGATTACCTGAGCCATTGTCGGGATAACTTCAACCGCAAATTGCTAAAACGCCTGAAATACTTAAAAGTGGATGTGCTGCTTCAGGATGAGCTCAATCATCCCTCGTTCTTTCTCTTGAATGGTACATTGAAAAAGTTTGTTCAATACCCGCTGGTCAGCATTGTCCATCACTTGCGTTGCTCCGAGAAGCATCCTTCCTTACTGAGGTGGGTGTATCGTCATATAGAAAGACATTATCTTAATACAGTGGATGGTTTTATTTGTAACAGTCAGACGACTCTTCAAACAGTAAAGGAATTGCTGACCCATCCCAAACCTGCACTGATTGCAACTCCGGGTGGAGATGCTCTATCGGGTAAACCTGCCCCTAATTTGTATGCGCATAGGCATAACAGTCAAATTCAATTATTATTTGTTGGCAACTGGATTCCTCGCAAAGGGCTGCATATTCTTTTAGAGGCCTTGGCGCCTTTGGATGCTTTTCCGTGGCGGTTATCGCTGGTGGGCAGAACAAACCTGATTCCGTCGTATGAGCGAAAAATACAACATCAAATCACCACCAAAAGCCTTCATCACAGGGTACACATTCATGGTGCTGTTTCGGATGAGGAACTGGTCAGGTTGTGGCAATCTGCGGATGTGCTGGTTGTGCCATCCGAGTATGAAGGGTTTGGAATTGTCTATCTGGAAGCAATGCGGTTTGGGGTTATTCCGATTGGTGGCACGAACGGGGCAGCCGCAGAGATTATCCAGTCGGGGATTAATGGTTTTCTCGTCCAGACCAACTCTCCGGTGGAGTTACGGGACATTCTCAAGGTCATTATGATTGATCCGGGCTTGCGAGAAAGCCTCAAAAAGGCAGCCCGACAACGGTATGAGCAGTTTCCCACGTGGCAACAGAGTATGAGGTGCGTTCGTCAATTCTTAATGGAATATTTTGTGGGGTGAAAAGGGAGGTAAAAATGGAATGGTCGTTTGTCCGATATTTATCCGCCAAGAAATCTGTGGATGATCGGTCGCTCAATCGGCGAGTGTGGGCATCGCTGGAGAATGAGATACGGCATCATTCAGGGAACACTTCCCTTCGCATACTTGAATTGGGTATGGGTATTGGCACGATGTTTCAACGGATGCTGGAATGGGGATTGATTGAAGAGGCGGAGTATATTGGGATTGACGCCGAAAAAGAAAATATTGAAACGGCACGGGATACCATTCCTTTATGGGTAAAAGAGCAAGGTTGGAATGCACAGGCTTTTGACCTTGAACCGTACCAGAACCGTCTCTTTCATGGGGTGACTTATGCCTTCTTGAGGGCTGATTTGTATGACTTTTTACAGCAGACCCGCTGGCAGGATTATTTTGATCTGGTGATTGCCAACGCCGTATTGGATCTGGTGGACTTGAAGTTGGCTTTACCACTCATCCGCAATTGTCTGAAACAGAACGGACTGGGCTACTTTACAATCAACTTTGATGGCTTGACGGCTTTTGAGCCGATTATCCATGCTGAACTGGATGAGCAAATCATCCACCTGTACCATCAAAGCATGGATGAGCGATGCATCAATGGGAAGAATTCCGGAGAGAGTCGAACCGGGCGCCGTCTTTTCTCGGCGCTGGGTCAGGCCGGGTTTGAAATTTTGCAAGCCGGATCATCGGATTGGGCGGTCTTTCCTCGCGGTGGTCATTATTCAGCAGATGAAGGTTATTTTTTGCATTTCATCCTGCATTTTTTTGAAGAAACGATCCCAAAATACCCGCAAATTGACCCAAATGATTTTCAACACTGGTTGAAGATTCGTCGTTCCCAAGTTGATCAAGGAAAATTGATTTTTCTGGCTCATCAATGGGATTTTCTGGTAAGAAAACAATGATGATTGAGCGTTTTCCTGAAAGCAGCGGAAGTTATGTATTGGTATTCCGCATGAATAATGCGGTGGATCTTTCGGTTGGTAGATCAGGGAAATTTCATTTTCCGACTGGCGTTTATTTCTACTGTGGTTCTGCGTTGGGACGAGGGGGGGTGCGTGGGCGTTTAAGGCATCACTTAAACCCGATTTCATTTCCACACTGGCATATAGATTACCTGCATCTGCATCGTGAGATTTTAGAAGTAATCTACTCCATTGGTGATGAGCAGATGGAGTGTCGGTGGACGCAATTTTTATTGACTCAACCTTCAGCGTTTATCCCGGCAGCCGGTTTCGGGGCTTCCGATTGTCGAAAAGGTTGCCCGGCCCATTTGATTGGTTTTTCAGTCTCTCAAATTTCGAAAATTTTAAGGAATTTTACCCTTGCATGGAATTGCCAACGCCTACCCATGGAATAAAAATTGTGGTATAAGAAAAATAACCCTGCTGTGTTCGTGATGCAGCACGACCGGTTTTGAGCCAACACCAATTAAGAGGGTTCCAACATCACTGGAG
>FWPU01004032.1_pt1 | contig 35126 bp, 28 predicted proteins | sample 2228361 | NCBI WGS metagenome assembly FWPU01 (sample SAMEA103939777, study PRJEB20133) | metagenome
TTTTTGGAGAGAGTATATTTCTTCTGGCTTTAATCGTTTATCTTGGCTGGCAAACTACCCGGTTCTTTGCTGTTCCTCGCTATTACTCCTTTTCATTTCCATTAGGTGCGGCAATGTACATAGCCATAATACTCTCATCCGCCCACAAGGTTGTGAGTGGGAAAGGCGTCACCTGGAAGGAGAGGGTTTATAGGTTGTGAGAATTAGCAATTTTTCCAATGCGGTAATCGCGCAGGGGCGAATCCTTTATTCGCCCTGTTTCTTAATGGGTGAACACAAGGTTCACCCCTACTATAAACACTTCTTCCCTAACCGTGTCATGTCCAGTCTTTCTACCAACCCCTCTTGATTAATCTCTCAACTCCTCACGCATATTTTATTAATCACTTAAGCGGATGTAAATCCGCTCATGCTGAGCCCTGAGCATCGTCGAAGTATGGTCTTTTGTTTAGTAAGGGAGGTGTTCGTCCTTCCATCGGTTAAACCGGAGGCTCTGCTCAGGACGAACGGGGCTTTATTTTTAACGTTTTTCCAGCGGATGCATGCATCCGCTCATACTGAGTTTAATCGAAGTATGAATTTAAAGCGTAAAACATTCGCCCTTCGATAGTTCGACAGCCCTGTCCTAAGCCTGCCAAGGGCTCACTACTCGGGGCGAACGGATTCTCTTTCTCTCCTACTGGGCATGGAAAGGGAGTTGGTTTCATCCTCAAGCATCAACCCCGACAATCTCATCGAGGCTCTTGATGCCTTCTTTCTCCATGTATTCCACCAGGCCCCTGTTTATTCTTCCGGCCACAGTGGTGCCCTCGGCGCGGATAGCCGTGACCACTTGAAGAAGCTTTGCCCCCGACCTTATCTTCTCCAAAGCCGTTTCCGTGTCATGAACCCCGCCTACACCTATGATTTCGAGCCTGTCTCCAGCCTTCTTATGGATATAAGCGATTTTATCAGTGCTCATTTTTATGAAGTCTTTATCATTTCCGCTAAGCCCGCCCGGTTTATTTCTCCATTTCTCGCCGTATTTCGCCTTGATGTCCGCATCCTCGGTGGTGTTGGTGGCTATAATTCCGGCTAGGTTGTTGCTGATAACAACATCGATCACATCGTCAACAGCTTCATTAGACAGCTCCGGTGAAATCTTAACAAAGACGGGCTTTATGCCATTAGTAGGCCCCGACGAACTAGAAGCGACCTCTTTTATGGCCGCATTCACCGCCTGAACTATATTGGTAAGAGGTCCCTTATCCTGTAGCTTCCTCAACCCGGGCGTGTTGGGCGAGCTTACGTTAACGGCAAAGTATGATGCGTATTCATAGAGCCTTCTCACCACGACAGCATGGGCTTCAGGGGCGTTTTCTGCATCTACATCCCTGTTCTTTCCGATGCTTATGCCTATAGGAATATTACTGTCCTTATATCTCTCCAGATTTCTAGCCACGGCTTCCATCCCCGGGCTGTTGAAACCGAGCCAGTTTAATGCCACTTCCGGTGTAAGCATGAACTGCCGGGGCTTGGGATTACCCGGCTGGGGCTTGGCCAGGACAGAGCCCACCTCCACTCCGGCAAAACCCAACTGCCAGAGGGCTTTCACTGCACGGCCGGATTTATCCCAGCCGGCCCCTACAATCAAAGGGTTCTCGAATTCAACACCGGCTACTTTAACCCGTAGCCTTTCATTCCCGTATCTTCTACGCCCATAGGCGAATTGTTCCAGGATTTTTAGGGTAATAGGAGAAATTTCAGCCAGGTGAAGGGCTTCGCGCGCTATGTCATGCCACGTCTCTGAATCGAGTCTATCCAGAATAGGCCTGATTATCTCTTTGTACATAAAAGGAACTCGGCATACTGCAGGGCTGACCAAGAAATATTCAAAGGCTACGTTTTATTGTACCTGAGAAAGAGCTCAATTTAGGAAGGTGGTAACAGACAGGAATGTCCGTTCTACTTAAATATTTAAAATTGTTTCGTAACGGTAGGTCAGACATTCCTGTTCGACGTGTGTGGTGGCGATATCTTTCCCACGTTCAAGCAAATCAACTTCTACACGTTAAACCTGAATAACATTATATCGCCGTCCTGAACCACGTAGTCCCTGCCCTCGGAACGCATCTTTCCCAATTCTCTGGCTGCTGCCTCCGAGCCGAGTTTGATTAGGTCATCGAATTTTAGCGTTTCTGCCCTGATAAAACCCCTCTCAAAATCGCTATGAATAACACCGGCGGCCTGGGGCGCCTTGGTGCCGGATTGAATCGTCCAAGCCCTGACTTCTTTGGGTCCCGCAGTGAAGTAGGTGAGGAGGCCAAGCTTTTCAAAAGCTACCTGAATAAGCTTATCCAGGCCCGAGCCGGCGAGCCCGAGCTCGCTCAAGAAGAGGCTTTTTTCCTCTCGGTCAAGCTCGGCAATCTCCGCCTCTATCTTGGCGCATACCACAATCACGTCGGAGCCTTCGCTTTGGGTATGAGCCTTCACCTTTTTAACCTCCAAATTGCCCGCCGCATCGGGGATATCGACTTCCGAAACATTGCAAACGTATAGGACCGGTTTTGACGTCAATAAACATAATTCTTTTATAATCCTCTCCGACCCATTCTCCAGAGGGAATTTTCTTGCCTTGTTTCCCTTCTCTACGAATTCTCTTAGCTCCTTCACCAAATCCAGTTCTTTTTTAATTGCCGCAGCACCGCTCTTTGCCTGAGTGCCAAGGCGTTGCTCTCTCTTCTCGATGGTCTCAAGGTCTTTCAGTATTAGCTCATCTTCGATGATTCTTATATCCCTTAGAGAATCTCCCGAACCCTCGACGTGCATGACGTTTTCATCCTCGAAGCAGCGCACCACATGAAGAATCAAATCGACCTCGCGTATATGCGATAAAAATGCGTTGCCCCTACCCTTTCCCTGAGACGCGCCTTTTACCAGGCCGGCTATATCCACTACCTCTAAAAAAGCCGGTGTTATCTTATGAGGCTTGACCAGTTCGGCAATTTTATTAAGCCTCTCATCAGGCACCGGGACTACTCCGACATTAGGCTCAATAGTGCAAAAGGGAAAGTTAGCCGCCTCTGCTCCGGCGCTGGTCAAGGCGTTAAAAAGGGTGGACTTACCCACGTTTGGCAGGCCTACAACTCCGCATCTAAGATTCATGCTTATCTCTCGCTTTCCGAGTTTTTAATGGATTTTTTCTCGATTAGAGTGAGTAAATTTGAGGGATTAAAACTACCCAAAGGTTGAAAACTGTCAAGCCACCGGGTTGGAATAATTAGACAGGATATTATCTTGACCGAATTCGGAGATAAGTTCATCTGTAGGAACGCATATCTGCGTACCATACATTAAATACCAGCTAGTGCGACATGCTGGTTTTGTAGAACAATGATGCATTCCTAGTCATGACCAAGTTACATATCCAAATTAAAAGGAATTTAAGGGGTGGATGACCGGACTTGAACCGGCGACCTCCAGGGCCACAACCTGGCGCTCTAACCAAGCTGAGCTACACCCACCATCAGATCTCGCGCCCAGAGGGATTCGAACCCCCGACCCACGGCTTAGAAGGCCGTTGCTCTGTCCAACTGAGCTATGGGCGCAACTGAATGATTTCAAAGAGTTTCACAACTATGATAACAACTACGGCCATTCATTTCTAGCCTTATTCTAGTTGGGTAGGGGAAAATTGTACCCAACCCCTTTTGGCCGTGCAAGAAAACGGCTGGAGAACGGGCTCTGTTGCTAACCCTTTAACAGAGATATTTGGACTTATAACCTATGAGATTGTGAATGGAAAGAGAATATCAATCCCCGTTGACTGAAAAAGCAGGTTCCTCCAATCAGGCAGTAAATACGCTATCGAGAACCCTTTTTATCTTTACCAAATCTTCCCCCAGGAAATCCTTCACTTCAGCCCCTTCTCTTTTCTTTCTCATAATCAGAATAACCTCACTAAACTTATCGGAAATACATACCGGATAGGCAATCATCTTTTTAATCGAACCATTGTTATTTTTCATAGCAAGATATCTCAGGTAGGCATAATCCATTTCCTCGTCACATTGGTTCAATATAATCGGGCTTCTGTGTATTAATGCCTTCCCTAGTAAGTTTTGATTGATAATCGAGATTGTGGAGCCTCTTAGTTCATATGGATAGGAAAACTCGAGCAAGCTGTCATATCCTATTTTTTTGAGTATGAACATTGAGCCTTGCTCAAGGCTTAATGCTTCTGAAATCAGTCTATCCAGTTGGGCGTACCTCATTAGCTAATCCTAGACTAAATTAGATATATACATCACCGGAAAAGACAATCCTACTTTAGTATGATTTTTTTGAAAAACGGGCTAGTTATTCAGGACAAAAACAATGTTAAAGTTACCTTTGACCAGTTGTAATGACCAAGAATACTGATTGATTGGCCACTAATAAACACAGATTGTCACTACTAAAATTACCCAGACTTCATCCTGAGCTCAGTCGAACGATGCATGATACATGATCCACGATGAATCCGCCTTTTATCTTGAATCATGCATCCTGCATCATCTATCGTCCCGCTTTTTTTCTTTGTGTCCTTTGTGTCTTTGTGGCTACCTTCATCAAAGATGGTCGGGGCGAGAGGATTTGAACCTCCGACCTCGGCGTCCCAAGGGCTAATTTTAGCTTTTGCGCTTAATTGAGTTTAGAAGTGGTGGGTTGAGAGATGCTAATGAAATCGGTGAGTTTTCTGGTCTATTTAAAGAATTGCTTGAGAGTAGGGTTGCGCTAAATTGTGTCAGTGGGAGAATAGGTTACTGACAAATTCACTGACAAGTCTACTGACAGTTTCTTGGGCTTAGATTTAGCTATATACGTCTTTTCTGTGTCTAATCCTGAGGACAATTACCTCATTGCCCATGATCTCAAATATAACTCTGTAGTTGCCCACCCGGAATTTTCTAAGCCCTGCGTATTTGCCCTTAAGCTGAGGAAATGAACCGGGTCTCTCAGATAGAACAGACTCAAGCTTTTTAACTATCCTAGTTGCTTCTTTCTTAGGTAGGTTTTCTAAATCCTCTTTAACGTCTTCGTGGTAGGTGATTTTATATGCCAAGTGACTTTTTCAATTGCTCACTTGTTATAATACGGTCTTTTTTATTCTTGGAACGTTCTAAGGCAATCTCTAAGTCCCTATACTCTTCCAGGTATAAGCGCAAGGCTTCTTTAATATGGTAGTCCCTAGTCTTAGAGGTCTTTTTTGCTATCCTCTCAAGCTCTTTTAATAACTCTTCTGGAATCTTGATTTCAGCTAATCCCATTACTTTTACCTAAGTTAATATAGGCTTTAATCTATTTGATGTATATAATATCACCCCTCTACTACAAAGTAAAACAAGTCTACACACTATAGCGCTTTGTGTTAGAATGTAATAAAAAGCTAGGCGTTTCGACAAGAAGCAACCCAGGTTAAGTGGTATTTATGATTGACTAGGAAGAAACTCACAAAGAAAAAAATCAATCCATTACCTTCTAGCTCACCAAGCCAAAGCAAATCTGCTTCTAAGGCTAAATTTCCGCATAAAGTAGAATGGCTTGTGGATATACCTTTAGAGGATTGGCCTTGGTTGCCAACCGTTTGGTTAGATGAAAACGATAAACTTATTTGCCTGGAACCTGTTCCCCATCCTCTTCCAGTTCCTCAAACAAGAGACCCAAACGAAATTCCTTTACAAGAATATCTATTAGCCATGAAGAACCCTAGCTGGGGATCATCGTGGTTGCTAAAAAATGTAGAATTTTTTGTTAAAAACCTTAGACTCGAACCTTGGCTAATTATTAAAAATAAATCAGTTCAACAAGCAGTTAGAAAACTACAACAGTGCCTGCCCGTGGCCGGTTTTGACTGCCTGTTGACATTGTCACTACCAAAATTACCCAGACTTCATCCTGAGCTCAGTCGAACGATGCATGATACATGATCCACGATGAATCCGCCTTTTATCTTGAATCATGCATCCTCCATCATGTATCGTCCCGCTTTTTTTCTTTGTGTCCTTTGTGTCTTTGTGGCTACCTTTATCAAAGATGGTCGGGGCGAGAGGATTTGAACCTCCGACCTCGGCGTCCCAAGCGCCGCGCGCTCCCAACTGCGCTACGCCCCGATTAAGAATTTGAAATTATACCCACGAATAGCAAAACAACAAGTTTGTCTTTAAACCCGCTACGTATTATAGTATTATTTAAAATCCAGCTTTAACAATGCATCGAAAAATTGAGTGGATTACCGGTTTTCGAAGCAGAGACGAATCAAGGGGTGGGTAGTTGAGGGTTCTCATCACTGGTGCTACCGGACAGCTAGGTCACGACTTGCTTCGTCTCTTGGAAAGCACTAAAGATTGTACAGTTATAGGGGTAGGGCGACGCGATTTTGATGTTATCGATTACATCAGGGCCAAGAAATTTATCAGTGATGCGAGGCCGGATATCATCATCCATGCGGCTGCCTTCACCGCCGTTGACCAGTGTGAAAGCCAAATGGATTTGGCTTTCAAAGTAAATGCCCTAGGGGCGCGAAACGTCGCCTCTGCGGCAGGGCATATCGGCGCCAAGCTCGCTTACATCAGCACTGATTATGTCTTTGACGGGGCTAAAGAAGGCCCCTACCGGGAATTTGACACCCCCAATCCTCTAAACGTATACGGCCAATCTAAATTACTGGGCGAGCAGTTCGTGAAGGAGCAGACCAGCCGGTTCTTCATAATACGCACGGCATGGCTTTACGGTATAGAGGGCAGGAACTTCGTAAAGACCATGCTTGGGTTAGGGATGAGGGGAGAAGAGTTAAAAGTGGTGAATGACCAGAGGGGCACGCCTTCATGCACAACCGACCTGGCTAAGCAAATCCTGAAACTTATGACAACCGAGCTTTATGGTACTTACCACTGCACCAGCCAGGGTGAGTGCACCTGGTATGAGTTTGCCCTAGAAATATTCAGATGCGCAAACCTGGAGGTTAGGATAAGGCCCGTATCCACCGGGGAATACCCCAGGCCGGCAATACGACCCAAAAATTCGGTGTTGGATAACTATATGCTCCGGCTTCAGGGGCTCGACATCATGCCAGACTGGCGGGATGCCTTAAACCTTTTCATGCGTGAGAATAATATACTGGAGAGGGTTTTTCGATGAAGGCTCTGGTACTGGCAGGTGGTAAAGGCACAAGGTTAAGGCCCCTGACCTATACGATGGCCAAACAGCTTTTTCCGGTAGCCAATAGACCGGTGCTCTATTACGTCATGGAGCATCTAGAACAGGCCGGAATCAGAGAGGTCGGAGTAATTATATCCCCGGAAACCGGCCATTTGATAAAGGAGAGTTTATCCAAGAGGAACTGGAGTTTTAATCTGACTTATATACTCCAGGCGGAGCCTTTGGGGCTGGCGCACGCAGTAAAAATTTCCAAGAACTATTTGAAGGACGAACCTTTCGTTATGTATCTAGGCGATAACCTAATCGGTCAGGGTATCGAGGGGATCGTTAAGTCATTCTTAGACTCTCAGGCCGATGCAGTCATCCTGTTGAAAGAAGTGGCAGACCCTAGGATGTTTGGGGTAGCGGAAGTGGACGCAAATGGTCGGGTCCTCCGCCTGGTGGAGAAGCCCAAAGAACCGCCGTCAGACCTGGCCCTAGTCGGGGTCTATGTGTTCTCTCCGAGAATCCATGACGCCATCTCCAGAATAAGACCTTCCTGGAGAGATGAGCTTGAAATTACCGATGCCATCCAAAAAATAATGGAATGCGGTGGCAAAGTGAAAAGCTTCAAATTAAAGAGCTGGTGGCTCGATACCGGTAAGAAAGATGACCTTTTAGAGGCCAATTGCGTCGTACTGGATGAATTTACAAAGAGAGAAATCAAGGGCCAGGTTGATTCGAACAGTAAAATTACGGGGAGGGTTTTCATTGACCATGATACCCAAGTGGAAAACAGCACAATCCGCGGTCCGGTAATTATAGGCGCCGGAACTATCGTAATAAACTCTTTCATCGGCCCGCACACCAGCATAGGAGAGGGCTGCTTGGTCGAAAATTCCAGCCTGCAGCATTCCGTAATTCTGGATGGAGCAAGGATTTCCAACGTTCAACGCTTGGAGGATAGCGTAGTCGGTCGTAACGCCGTGGTTAGAAAGGGAACGGATAATCACCAGGCATTTCGCCTTATGATTGGGGACGATTCGGAAGTGATACTCTAGTGTAGGTTTGGGAGGAGCCATGGCCTTAAGCAAGGAACTTATACACGGAGCCCAGGTAAAACAACTGAAACTCATCCCGGACGAGAGGGGTTTTCTCATGGAGATGCTACGCTCAGACTGGAAGGAGTTTGACCGTTTTGCCCAGAGTTATGTCACGGCCTGTTATCCCGGCGTTATCAAAGCGTGGCACTACCACAAGAAGCAGTGGGACCATTTCGTATGCGTCTCGGGAATGGCCAGGGTGGTGCTCTACGACCCCAGGGAAGACTCGCCAACCAGGGGCAGCGTCAACGAATTTCACATCGGAATCATGAATCCGCTGCTGGTGAAGATTCCCCCCCTTGTCTATCACGGATTTACCGCCGAGGGCGGACAACTGGGACTCATAGTTAACTTCCCAACCGAGCTTTACAACTATACCGAACCTGATGAATACAGGCTACCCTACGATGACCCCTCTATACCCTACAATTGGGACGTAAAGCATGGGTAATCTCAAACTCCTGGTCACCGGTGGTGCTGGCTTTATCGGGAGTAACTTCATCCGTTACGCCTTGAACGAGCACACCGACTGGCAAGTTTACAATCTGGACAAGATAACCTATGCCGGCAACCTGGAGAACCTAAAAGACCTGGAGGGCGACCCCCGCTATCGTTTCATGAAGGGAGACATCGCCGATCGCTCCCTCGTCGATGAAATTTTTAAAGAGAGTCCTTTTGATGTGGTGGTTAACTTTGCCGCGGAATCTCATGTAGACCGGAGCATCTTGGACCCACTACCCTTCATAAAAACAAACGTCGAGGGTACCCAGGTTTTACTGGAGGCGGCAAGAACCCATGGCCTAGGACGGTTTGTGCACATTTCGACGGATGAGGTTTACGGTTCCACCGAAGAGGGAAGGTTCTCGGAAAATTCTACCCTTAGTCCTAACAGCCCTTATGCGGCCAGCAAGGCCTCTGCCGACCTGGTCTGTCGAGCCTACCACCGGACCTATGGCTTACCGGTGATTATCACCCGGAGTTCGAATAACTATGGCCCATACCAATTTCCAGAGAAGCTAATCCCGCTTATCATCAATAACGCCTGTCAGGGAAAACCCTTGCCGGTTTACGGCCGGGGTGAGAATATCCGGGACTGGATCTATGTAGAAGATAACTGCAGGGGGATCGCTTCAGTCATCGAAAAAGGCCGGGTGGGAGAGGTGTATAACATCGCCGGAGGCAATGAGTACCGAAATATCGAGGTGGTTAGACTGATATGCGCACTACTGGCGGAGAACCTGGCAAAGCCGGTTAAAGAACTGGAAAAGCTCATCTCATTCGTAGAGGACAGACCCGGCCATGATTTCCGTTACGCCTTAGACTTCACAAAAATTCAGAAGGAATTAGCCTGGAAGCCCCGGGTCAGTTTTGAAGAGGGGCTTTCCCGCACCATACGCTGGTATCTGGAGAATAAAGAATGGGTCGCACGCGTAATCTCCGGGGAATATTACGACTACTACGCACAGGTTTACGAGCGGGCATGGAGGCGGTAATTCTTGACCAACGCAGTAGATTTTCTGCTCTTTTCGAGAACGGCGTACCCGTAAAACCCCCATATGTTTCTATTTGGCGCTAAGAACCTCGTTTAAAGTATTCAAAAGCGTGTTAGCCGTGTAAGGCTTTGATAGAAAAGCACTTACATCCGTTTCTCTGACCTTAGTCAGTATGTTTCTCTCCATTAATCCGCTGGCGGCAATAATTTTTGCCCTCGGGTCGATCGTGAGGAGGGCACGAATGGTTTCTGGTCCATCCATAATCGGCATCACCATATCCAGAATGACCGCTTCTATTTTTTCCCTGTCCCGCGCATAAAGCGCTACAGCTTCCGCACCGTCGTTGGCAATGATCACATTATACCCATGGGCCTCCAATGCTACCCTGGTAATCTCACAGATCGAATTCTCGTCGTCCACAACCAGTATCAACTGACCCCTGCCCGGTGGAAGCCCTTCCATTTTCTTCTTCTCCCGGTCCAATGTTTCCGTCGTTTCAATAGCCGGTAGGTATACCTTAAAGCTCGTTCCCTTCCCTACCTCACTATGAACGTTTATAAACCCCCCATGATCCTTGACAATTCTATAGGCCGTCGAAAGTCCCAGCCCTGTTCCTTGGCCCACCTCCTTAGTGGTGAAGAAGGGTTCGAATATCTTTTCCAAGTGTTCGGGAGGAATACCGATTCCTGTATCGGAGACGGTCACTACGACGTATGGACCGGTTTTAGCATCGATATTAATAATCGCATAACTGTCATCGATGAAGAGATTCTCTGCGGATATGCTCAGTCTTCCCCCATTGGGCATTGCATCCCGAGCATTCACACATAGGTTCATTAGAACCTGATTTAACTGAGTCCTCTCCCCCGAGATTAACCAAAGGTCCTTAGGTATATCTGTCTTGATCTCAATCGATCTGGGAAATGTCTCTAACAAGATCCTATTGGTTTCAGAAATAAGGTATCCAAACTGTATAGGGGTGTGCACCTCTTCAGAGCCCCTAGCAAAGGCAAGAACCTGTTTTATCAAATCGGCTCCCCTCCGGGCACTGGCGTCGAGTGTGTCAAGCCACCTTTGGCTGTCTTCATCGGTAAACCTCTGCCGAAGAAGTTGCAATGCCATCATTATCGGCGTCAGGACATTGTTGAGGTCATGGGCGATACCACCGGCAAGTGTACCTATACTTTCGAGCCGCTGTGCCCTGAGGAATTGGGCTTCCAGTTTCTTCTTCTCCGTGACGTCTGTGTTAACAACGAGTATTGATTTCGGGATTCCTTCCCTGCCGTATACCATAGTCCATTGGCTTTCTACAGCAATCTCTCTACCGTCTTTGGTTATCTGATTCAGTTCCCCAACCCACTCTCCTCTCTCCTTCACCGCTTCTTCCGCTTCAATGAGCTTGGATGAAGCCTCCTTATACAGAAGCTCGTCGGCGTTTTTACCTAGGACTTCCTCTGCGGTCCAACCGTACAAGCGTTCGGCGCTTTTATTCCAGTAATTAACGCGGTGATCTAGGTCTCGAACCATAATAGCATCCTTGCTCCTGTCGAGCAGTTCTGCCTGTTCCCGCAATCTCTCCTCCGCCCGCTGGCGTTCGGTGATGTCCCTCAAGATGACCGTATATATTTTCTTGCCCGCAATCTCTATTTGGGAAATCGAAGCCTCGATCGGAAATTCCTCTCCGTTTGAACGAAGCCCGCTAATAGCCCCCAAGTTGCCCATTCCGCGAGTAGACTCGCCTCTCCCCCCATATAGGCGAATGTGCTCTCTGTGTAAGGCGCGAAACCTCTCCGGAATAAAACGGTCGAGCGGCTGTCCTATTGCCTCGCTTGCAGGACACATGAACATCCTCTCGGCGGCAGAGTTAAAAAGAATAATGCGTTGGTCGGAATCAACACTGATAATTCCATCCATCGCCGAGGCGATAACGCCGCTTAACCTAGCTTGGCTTTCCATCAGGGCTTCCTCCGCTAGCTTGCGCTCGGTTATATTCCTGGAAGCTATAATCCCCCGGATTTCACCATCGATTGTCCGAAATGCCTTCCCGGCACTTTCCAACCATAGCCATTGTCCGTTTTTATGTTTATACCTGTGCACGGCCTTACCGGTGGAGAAGGTAAAAACTGCCCTCTGAAACTCTGCCATAACTTCGGGACGGTCATCAGGATGCATGTACTCAAAAATACTCTTGCCGATAACATCGCTGGCTTCATAACCCAAAATATCCCTATATTTAGGGCTTATATCCAGGTATGTGCCCTGAACACTTACCTCGGCTATCAGGTCATAAGTATGTTCGATAAAAGTACGATACCTTTCCTCGCTCTCAAGCAACGCCCTCTCCATCCGCTTACGCTCCGTTATATCCTCTACGACTCCCATCCCACCTATGATATCTCCTTGGGCGCCACGCAAAGGAGAAAGACGTACGGATAGCCATAACTTTGCTGAGCTTGTAGTAGCCTCATAGAAGCCTTCATAATAGGAGGATTCTCCTTCGAGTGTTTTTCTTATTTCGGGTATATAACTCTGGTCCCTCAATTTATGCATATCAAATCCTATGATTTGATCATAAGAGGATTGCATAATATGTATAAAGCGCTCGTTGCATTGTTTTATTATGAGCTCCTTATCGAATATAAATACGCCAACGGGCGATTGATCAAAGAGGGTGCGGTATCGTTCCTCTGATTGCCTTAATGCCTCTGCTTGCTCCGCGTTATTCAATGCTACATCTATTTGCTGTGCTATACGCTCCAGCAATTCTAATTCTTCTTTTTCAAAGGCACTTTTCTGAAGGGAGCTTATATTTATAACTCCTACAGTTTTACCCCGGAGGTAAATGGGTATAGCCGCATGGCTCTTAATGCCTAATTCTTTCCCGGCAGAGCCAATAACTGTGTCTTTTTCCGCATCTGGAATATATAGAGGCTTTCCCTCAGTTATTGCTTTCCAAAGAGGACCCTTCTTGGAAAAGGGGACACTCCTTATCCGGTCGACAAACCAGTCGGGAAGCCCTCTATGAGCCTTCATAACGGCATCCTGTCCTTCGACCAGGAAAATCGAGACGTTATCCACCCTATCCATGTTCGCAATGATGGCCTCGACAGAGTTTTCGAGGACATCCTGGAGATTGGTTGAACTATGCACACTCCTATTCACAGTGTTAATGATTGTTTCGTAACGGTGTTTTTTCTCCAACTCAAGCAATTTGTCTTCCAGCTTCTTGATGAGACGTTCATTGTACTCCTTAAGATAAACGGCTTCCTCTTCAACCGGAGCCTTTGGTGCACTTAACATTCCTGATTGATAGCTTCTAATGACCTCTTTCACTATTCCTATAAAGACATCCGGCTCCTGCGGTTTGATGATGAACTTCTCTGCCCCTAGGTTTAGTGCGAATTTCTCATCGTTGGGATCAGTATAGGTGGCTGTATAAAAGACAAAAGCGATATGTTTCAGCCTTTCATCCATCTTAACTTTATGGCAAAGCTGAAACCCATCCATCCTAGGCATCAGAATGTCGGATATTATCATTTCAAACCTGTCCGCATAGAGTTTTTCCAAGGCTTCGATACCATCTTCAGCGGTTTCAACCTCGTAGCCGCTACCCGAGAGCAGTTTTTCGAGCAGGTAAAGGTTCTCTTTCTTATCATCAACAATTAAGATTTTCATTGCATAACCCCGTATGTATGCTATCAGCGGCCGGTTGAATCTTTAAACTCCTAGACCGTAAACACCGCGGAGATTATATTTAAGAATATTTCTCTGCGTTCTCCGCGTGCTCCGTGGTAAACTTCAATTCTTCTACGGCAAAGAACCATTCGGGAGGTTCCCTTTACACACCCCTAAATCCCCTCTCGAGAGGGGACTTTCTCGGGGTAATCCCCTCTCGAGAGGGGACTTTCTCGGGGTAATCCCCTCTTCATGAGGTGAATTCCCCGGGGTAATCCCCTCTTAAGAGGGGTGTCCCGAAGGGACGGGGTGTGTAAACCATATTTACTCATTCTCGTGGGCAATTATCTCAGCTTTTAGCCGATAGCTGACTGCTACTAAATATACCTCCCAATCTCCGATACAAAGGTGTCCGGGTCGATAGGCTTCTCGATGTAGCCAACGCATCCCGCGGCCAGCACCTTTTCCCTATCACCTACCATAGCATAAGATGTTACTGCCACGATGGGTATGTATCTGATCTCGTCAATCCCCTTTATCAGTTTGGTAGCCTCATATCCGTCCATCTCCGGAAGCTGCATATCCATGAGTATAAGGTCGGGTCTTTCCGTCTTGGCTTTTTCTATTCCCTCAAACCCGTTTTTAGCCGCGATAACCTCATAGCCGTTCTTTTTTAGAAGAAAAGTGGCTAAATACAAATTCTGCTCGTCATCCTCCACTATCAATACCCTTTTTGCCATGTTACCCCCCTTCCCTTGATTCGAGAGGTATGGTAAATGTAAACTTGGAACCCTTCCCGTACTCGCTTTCAACCCAAATTCTCCCCCCCAACAAATCCAACAATTTCTTGCAGAGATAGAGTCCAAGCCCGGTCCCTTCATATCTCCGCCTCGACGTCCCGTCCACCTGCCGAAATGCCTCAAACAGCAGGTTCAAGTTCTCCTTTTTTATACCTATGCCCGTGTCGGAAACGCTAACTTCCAGGTTGTCGTGGTCGGTCTTACAAGCGATTCTTACCTCACCCTTGTCGGTAAACTTCACCGCATTGTTGACCAGGTTGAGGAGTATCTGGAAAAACTTTTTTCGGTCACTCCAAATCTCCGGGATTTCATCCGGAACCTCGGTGACGAGTCGCAGGCCCTTCTGAGAAACCATGGGATCCAGGCTTCGAACGACTTCGGAAACAACTTCATCGACCTTAAACTTTTTCACCGAAACTTCTACCTTGCCCGATTCAATCCGGGAAAGGTCCAGGATGTCATTAATAAGACTCAAAAGGTGCTTTGCGGAGTTATAAACCATGGAAAGTTGTTTCTTCTGTTCTTCGTTAATCTCACCGGCCATGCCTTGCAGTATCATACCGGTAAAGCCGATAATAGAGTTTAGCGGAGTTCGTAATTCATGGCTCATGGTGGCCAGAAATTCCGCCTTAAGGCGGTCTAGCTCTTTGAGTTTGATATTGGCTTCTGTTAGTTCCCTGGTTCGTTCTATCACCCTTTGTTCCATCTCATCATATGCGTGATGCAAAGCCTCTTCAGCTCGTTTGCGGTCGGTGATGTCCACTGCCGATGGAATCAAGTAAATAATTCTTCCTGTATCGTCGTACATGGGTCGCAGACAGAAATCAATCGTTAGGAAACGGTTCTCACCTGCGCGTATAACCTCGTCGTAGCGACAAATTTCACCCCTTGCTGCCCTGTGCATTGCTTCACGTAGCCGTTGTTTAACGGGTTCCGAATAGGACAACCAGTAGGTCTCTTCTAAGGATCTCCCCAGTACCTCTTCGGGTTTCAATCCTGCTATTTGGAGAGCGGGTCGGTTTGCTTCTATCAATGTGCCGTCCGGCGTCAGGAGACCAACAAACATATAGGGACCAAGGCCGTCAATCACTTTTCTCAGGAGTTTCTCGCTTTCTCTTATCGCTTCTTCTGCGCGCTTGCGCTCGGTAATGTCAATCCCTGTTCCTATGAGACAGGGTTTATTATCTATCGTGATGCGTAACCCAGTAAAATAGTAGGGTATTCTTCTTCCATCTTTGGAGACAAAATCCGCTTCCGCACTGGACTCACCCTTGACAAAGACCTCCTGAATCCCCTCTTCGATGAGTTTCTTCTCCTCCCCGACAAAAAAATCCAGGGGACTCATCCCAGCTATCTCCTCGGCTGAGTATCCGGAAACGTGCTCAAAGTTCTTATTCCACCGCAGGAATTTTTTGGTATCGTCATAAAGGTAAAATATCCCCGGCAGGCTGTTTATCATCGCCTCGGAGAAATCCTTCTCCCTCAATATTCTTTCTTCCATCCGCTTACGCTCAGTCGTCTCCATCACAACACCACACATGCGCACCGGCTTACCGCTCCCGTCAAAAGTGAATTGCCCGGTCCCGGCAACCCAGTGAATGCTGCTATCGGGCCAGATGACGCGGAATTCTTGGTTAAATATAGCCTTTTCGGCAATACAGCGGGCGACCTCCCGGTTAACGCGCGGGAGGTCATCGGGATGTACCCGTTCTTCAAATTCCCGGTATGTGCCGCCGAAGGTTCCTGGGGCAAAACCGAATAGACGTTCATGACCAGACGACCAGACAATCCTGCCGCTTACCATGTCCCAGTCGAAGGTGCCCATGTTGGCAGCATCCAGCGCCAGGCGCAGCCGCTCTTCACTCTCGCGCAACGACTCCTCAGCACGCTTGCGCTCTGTAATAACCTCCGCAAAAATTATGATGCCGCCGATGTTTCCCTCACTTGTCTGCCAGGGGTGCACTTCCCAGCGTACCCAATCCACGGAGCCGTCGACCCGCGGGAACGGTTCTTCCTCACATTTTTCTACCGCTCCTGCAAGACATCGTCGGTGAACTTCTTTCCAGCGCTCAGGAAGGTCCGGAAAGACCTCGTAGTGGCTGCGGCCGGTTAAGTCCTGCTCGCCCAGGTTGTAGTCGGTCAGCCAGCGACGGCTGAACGCCAGGTAGCGCATGTCCCGGTCGAACATGGCGATGGCCGACGGAGCATTGCGGATAAACAGGCGCAGCTTCTCCTCGCTATCTCGCAATGCTTCCGCTTGCTTTGCATTTTTTATAGCTATCTCGATTTGCTGTCTCACGGTTTCTATTAGCTCTAACTCTTCTTTTTCAAAGGCATGCCTTGTGAAGGAATTAATATTTATAGAGCCTATTGTCTTTTCTTTAAAACCAATGGGCAAAGACAAATAGCTCTTTATTCCTAACTCCCTTCCAGCGGGACCCAAAAACTCATCTTTATCCGTATCCGGGCAATATCTCGGCTCCCCCTCCATTATTGTCTTCCAGGTAAACCCTCTCGGATAAGGGATTCTTCCTGCCCGCTCAATAAACCAATCGGGAGAGCCTCTGGTTGCCCTCATAACCGCTTTAGCCTGACTTAGCTCGCCCGAGTCCTCCCCTTCGACAAGGTAGATAGCAACGTTATCCGCCCTTTCTATATTCTCACTCATTGCTTGAACAGCATTTTCCAGGACATCCTGAAGATTGATAGACCGATGAACGCTCTGAGTAACGATACGGACGATATTCTCGTAACGGTTCTTCTTGGATAATCGGGCTAGGCTTTGACGCAGTGCCTCTGCTTGCTTTGCATTATTGAGGGCCACCTCGATTTGCTGTCTCACAATATCCATCAGTTTTATCTCTTCTTCATCGAAGGCATGCTTCTTCAAAGAATTAATATTTATGGTTCCTACTGTCTTTCCCTCAAAGCGTATAGGCAAAGACAAATAGCTCTTTGTCCCTAATTGCCCCCCGGCGGGACCCATCAAGGTATCCTTGTCTGTGTCAGCGCAATATATGGTTTCCCCCTTTATAATTGTCTCCCAGGTAAAACCCTTGGGATAAGGGATTCTTCTTAACTTCTCGATAAACCGATCGGGAAAGCCTTTATGAGCCATCAAAACCGCTTCTTCACCTTCGACCAGAAAAACCGAAATATGGTCAACAGCGGGCATGTTCTTACTCAAAGATTCAACGGTGTTTTCTAAGACGTCCTTGATGCTAATTGACTGGTGAACACTCCGAGTTACGGAGCTAATGATTTCCTCGTAACGATGCTTTTTAGATAACCGAGCAAGGTTTTCTGTATGCGCCTCCTCCGCACTTTTGTGCTTGGTTATATCGCGGTTAGCTTCCAACACCAGATTGCCACCGGATCCACGCACAAACGTCATGCGGCTCTCCACTAGAATGCGCCGTCCGTCTTCTACTTGATGTTCTAACTCGCCTTCCCAGAAGCCGGTCCGTTCCAAAGTTTCCTTACAGTGCTGTAGACTCTCCGGAAACACGGTTTGAAGAAGCTCGCAGGGGATGCGGCCTATGGCCTCTGAGGATGGAATGCCATAAAGCCGTTCTGCCCCTCGGTTCCAATAAACGATCTTTCCATCCGGCTCCCAAGCGAAAACAGCGTCGTAGGATTGGTCGAGCAATAAAGCCTGGCGTTGCAGTATTTCCCAATTCTGCTTACGCTCGGTGATGTCCATCATAACACCCTGAACGTAAAGAGGCTGACCGGTAGAGTCACGCACGATGACCGATTCATCACGGAACCACACCACCCTGCCGTCACGCGCCAGCAGACGGTATTCGGACCTGAACGGTTCGCCTTCAGTATGGGCACGGGTGTATTCGGCCAGAACGCGCTCCCGGTCATCAGGGTGCAGTTGTTTAGACCAAAGCGCCGGGTCTTCCAGCCATTCGGCCTGCGAGAAACCCAATTGCTCAATTCGTTTGCTGACATAGAAAGTACTACCGATTTCGTCTAGCCTTGCAGCGTAAATAATGACCGGAACTTGCTCCAACAGAGTGCGGTATTCAATTTCACTCTCGGGCATTGGCGCCTCGGCAGGTAATGACACTTTCATTCTTAGCATCCCTCCCTGGCAAGTAACCTAAAACCTTTGATTCCAGGGCTATTGTTACTTTTAAACATCCTCGGAGGGAGGTGAGAACCCTCCTGTAAGCCTCAGTGCGGGGTGTTAAACGAGAGATTTTGAGCGGGAAAGAGGAATTAATAATGATGAGTAAGTAATGGGCGTGTCGTCTTTGAATGAAAAGGGACTAACGATCGTATTAATCTGGGTGGGTATGTGCTCATTGATTTTGGTTTTGGCTTTGAGCTCAACAAGAGAACCAAATGACTTTACTACATTTGCTGGCTCTATTTTTAGCCATAAAAGTTTTTCCCGCATCCTTATAACCATCCTTGTTAAACTGTTCAAATTTTAATTTGAATTTAAGGTTGTATCAAGGGTGTATTCATAGAGTGATTATTGAAATTAGAAATTGTCCACCGGGTTTGAACTGAATAACCCCTTATTCATTTTCTTACTCGGCTGTTTTCTTGACAGAGTTACCTATCCTTAAGGTATTTCTGGAATAAATCCTTAAGCCGGGGTTCCGCTTCCAGGTTAAGTCCCATTTCCTGGGCTTTTTCTAAAGCGTCCTTCAAAGTCAAGCCGCTCTCCACTGTAAGATAGAGTATAGCCATTGCCGCCGCCCGCCTTCCCCCTCCGCAGTGGATGAACACGGGGCCGCTATTTTCTCTGAGTTTCTTTATCTTCTCGAAGACGCTTTTCACGGTCTCGCTATTTACTTCTTCGATAACCGGGATATTGGCATACTCAAACCCCATTTCCCCGGCTTTGCTTTTTTCGTCTTCCGGGCTGAGAATACTTTCTTCAGAGGATGCTCTGAGGTTGATGATGCTCTTAAACCCTTTTGCCTTTATGGCGCTCAAATCCGCCTCGCTGGGCTGGCCTCCTATGAAAATATCGTCCGCTACCTTCTTCGGCTGGTTTATGGCATCGTGCCACCAGGGGCCCCATTCCTGGTATTCCGGGCATCCTGGCTTTGAGCATGTTTCTCCTCCGGAGTTCTGCCATGCCACCATCCCGCCCAGGAGGTTGGATACGTTCGTGAACCCCTTTTGCTCCAGTATGCTCGAAGCTATGCTTCCTCTGTGACCGCTTCTACAGGTTACGACGATAGGTGTTTCACTTTTTAAACCAAGCTCCCTGTATTTTTCCTGAAGCTGTCCCGCATGCATGTGAAGTGCAAAGGGATAGCGAAAGGAGTTCCATTCAGAATCCGTCCTAACATCTAGAACTACGACACCTTTATCCTCAGCCATCCTTTTCCGAAGCTCTCCTGCCGATATCTGTGGGATCTCCGCTATAGGATACCCCTCCATCAGCCAGGCCCGAACGCCGCCGTCTAGGTAACCGGCAATCCGGTCGTAGCCTACCCGTATCAGGTGTCTCACTATTTGTTCGATATCCTCCTTCCTCTCTATGATAAGCAAAATGGGCGTATCGGGCGGTACGACATAGCCCACCCAGGTGGGAAAGGAAGAGTCTAGCGGAATACTGTATGCACCCTTTATATGCGCCCCGCCAAAGGCTTCGGGCGAGCGCGTGTCTATGAGCAGGGCGCCCTCGTCGAGTGATTTTTTCACCTCCCTGGGACCCATCGGTGCCGGTCGGGGAAGCGCACCTAGAACCCTAGGACCCTCTTTATTTATCTTTTTCATCCGGCGAAAATAAGCGGGGGCGGGTGGTTGCTCCTCCAGTATGGCTCTCACAAAGTCCCTCTTAGACATAGGCTTCAAGGCATAGTTGAATCGCCTCTCAAACCCGATGGTGGTGCTGCGCTTGCTGCCCAGATTTTTGCCGCATAGCGACCCCTCTCCGTGGGCCGGGTAAACCTCAACCCAATCCGGTAATGCCAGGAGTTTAGTGTGTATGCTGTCGTAGAGCTTCTCTGCAAGCTCTTCAGAGAACCTGTCTCCCAGGAGGTCGGGGCGCCCGATGTCCCCGACAAAGAGAAAATCACCGGTGAACGCCATCCACGGTTCTTCACTGCGGCTGGTATCGGTTAGCGTAAGAATTACATGCTCGGGTGTGTGTCCGGGCGTATGGATGACCTTGATCTTGTACTGACCCAAATATAACTCCATACCTTCGGTCATGGGCACATGCCCGAATTCGTACTGCCAATCCTTACCGCCATGGGAGCTCAGGTATATCTTTGCGCCGGTTTTCTCGGCAAGCTCCCTGGACCCGGAGACGAAATCCGCGTGTATATGCGTCTCGAAGATGTGGGTGATGTTTACACCCTCTTGCCTAGCGGTCTCCAGATACAAATCTACGTCCCTGATCGGGTCGATAACCGCCACTTCTCCCGGAGACCTGTTTCCTACCATGTAGGACATTGCCGCAAGCCCTTCTACATAAAACTCTCTAAAAAACATTTCTTATCCCCTTATTATTGTCCTCAAATGAACTCTATCTTTTATTTTCTCATAAAATCGGGGTTGTATAAACTATGAATTTTCGGGACGACTATACCCTTTAAGGGGTGAACACAAGGTTTACCCCTACGAAAAATAGGATTCTCCTCGCAGTGTCATCGTGTGCCACATGCAGTACCCCTCCCTTGTCATTGCGAGCCATAGGCGAAGCAATCTGACACGAAGAGTCATTCCGAACGAACGTGAGTAATCTCAAGGGATTGCTTCGTTCGTTTCACTCCCTCGCAATGACAGCCAAGAAATTCCATCTTTCCTCTCTGACTACTTCGTTAGACTCAAGGCCTATCCTGACCTAAGCGTAAGAATAAACCCTCGTCGAAGCGATCTCTTATTTTGGACAAGTCTGACTTTGAAATTGAGTTTAGTCAGAGAGAGTTTTGATACAAATGGATTAGTAACAGGAAAAGGGTGTTTCCACGGATATAGGTCTTACATAAACCAACGAGAACTTCTCCTTGCCCATACAAGCGAAAAAAAACAATCTCGGATTTTCCCTCGGTTTTGGTTAATATTAATCTACGGAGGAATAATACATGAACATTGGAGACATAAAGTTCGACGAGAAGGGGCTGGTGCCGGTCGTGGTCCAGGACGCTCAGAACGGGCAGGTCTTGATGTTCGCCTATGCCAACAGAGAGGCAATTGAAAAGACTCTGGAAACGAGGAGGGCTCACTTCTGGAGCAGGTCTCGAAACAAGCTCTGGCGGAAAGGGGAAGAATCGGGCAATTTTCAGGAAGTAAACGATATCTTTCTTGACTGTGACGGTGATACGGTTCTGATGATAGTTAATCAAAAGGGAGTGGCCTGTCACACCGGAAAGAGGAGTTGTTTCTTTACCGGACTGAATGGAGATGAAAAAAACGCCCCCTCATTCGGCAAAGCAGGCACGAATAAAACTCTGGAGGATGTATATCAAATAATCGATGATAGGAAGCGAAACCCCAGAGATGGATCTTATGTGAGTGGTCTCTTCAATAAGGGATTGGATGCTATTCTGAAAAAGGTTGGTGAGGAAGCAAGCGAGACAATCATCGCCGCGAAAAACAATGATAAATCCGAAGTCGTTTATGAAGCTACAGACCTTTGGTTCCACACTTTGATAGCCTTAGCTTACTTTGGAATAACCCCTGAAGACATACACCAAGAGTTGGGTAGAAGATTTGGCAAATCAAAAGATTCATACCGCCCAAAAAAGCCTGATTGAAGCCAGTATTATTTTTACCGGCATAATTAGGCCCAATTGCCTTACCGGTTCTTCTTGGGCCTGTCCTTTTCCTCGATATAATCGCTTATCACCGTCCTCGCCCTGACCTCCGGCGGAAGGTTGGATAGGTCCGGTTTTGGCATATTAGTAGAAAGGTCGTGGGTATAGGCAAAGCTTGAGACCACCCTCTCGATCTGCTTGGTCTCGCCGCAGTAGCACTTAAGATTCTTCTCATCATCCTTATCGTAAATAAGCTCGGCGAAGCGGTACCTCTTTGTATTAAAGAGCACCCTGGTATTTCCATCGTTGATATAAAAGTCGAGTTCGATGCCGTTTCTGTCCCTGTTCCCATGCTTAGCCAGAGTTTTGTTCTTGCCTAAATCGGTAACTTCAATGTAATGAATATTGTCATATTTCTCCACAAGATTAGACACTGTCTCCGGGTCGATTTTTTTCTGTAGTTTCTTGACCGAGTCCTCTATATTCTTCCTACACTTGATGCACTCGTACTCGTATAAAGGCATGTTGGCTCCCCCTATCTGTTGAAGTACTGGTTAAGATAATCGTATCCGACCCACTCGCTGGCTATTTCCTCATCCTTCTGCTGCTTGTATTCCAGGTGCCAGCGAAGCTCGTCCTTCGGGCCGGGCGCCCTCTTGTTCTTGTCGTCAAAAATAGCCTTGAACGTCGAATAAACCCTCCGGATTTTACCGCCCTGGTTGCAGGCAGGGCAGATTAAATCCTTTTCCTCCTCTTTATCATAGATTAGTTCGGAGAATTTAAAGTTTTTTAATTCAAGATATAGGATTTTATCATTCTTCAGTTTATAACGAAACCTCCTGATGTAGGACTTCCCCTTTTCCCCCAGGGTAAAAACCATTTTATCCTTTTTATCGTCGTAAACCTCGATGTAATAGAACTTGGGGTTTTTTTTCATTATCTTTGAAGCATTCGACTTGGTCAGCTTCTCGACCAGAGCGGATATATCCGCATTGAACTCGTCTATGCAAGCATCACACTCGTATTCAAATAGTGGCATGGCTCATATACCTCCTGTTATTAAACAAAAATATTAACAAATATTTTTCAATTGTTCCAGTTTATACCTTAGGAACACACCTCGGCGTGTTCCTACATGGCGGATGTGTGATTTCAGGGTTAGCCCAATTCCCTCTGTTTAAGCTACATCCGGAGATATAATCCCTTAATATTCATAGGGAATTTGACAAAGAGGGGTCAAGGATGATACTAGTTTCAACCCTTCTTGAGGAGAGAAACAATGTCTGAGCTGGTTATCGAAGAAAATGAAAGAACCTGCACCATCATATTTAACAGGCCGGAAAAGAGAAATTCGCTGACTCCGGAGATACTCCTCCAACTGGGTTCGGAGTTAAACAGGCTAAAAGCTGAGCAGAAGGTGAGGTGCGTCGTTATCCGCGGCACGGGGGACAAGGCTTTCTCCTCCGGCTACGACATATCGGCAATCGGTAAGATAAAGGATGATATGATGAGAGATTACGTGGATAACCATCCGCTTATAATCGCATCGAACGCCATAGAGCGTTTCCCCTATCCGGTGATTGCCCTGTTAAACGGCCACGCCTTCGGCGGCGGTCTTGAGCTGGCGGTTACCTGCGACCTTAGAATCTCAGCCGACCATGCCCTATTCGGTATGCCGCCGGCAAAGCTTGGAGTTGTTTATACCTATAGCGGGATCAGAAAATTCATCAACCTGGTCGGACTGGGTTATGCAAAGGAGCTCTTTCTTACGGGGAAAAATATCAATGCGCACAGGGCAGAAAAAATCGGCCTCGTCAACTACACTTTGCCGCAGCCTGAGCTTGAGGAATTCACCTATAAGCTTGCCTCGGAAATCTCAGAAAACGCACCTCTCTCCATGAGTACAATGAAAGAAATGATGAACTCCTGGCAAAGAAATCAATTAATGAACGAAAAGGACGAAGCCTCGGTTAAAGATATGATCTTAAAAGTCCAGGAAAGCGAGGATTATAAGGAAGGCCAGAGGGCTTTCTCCGAAAAGAGGAAGCCAAGCTTCAAGGGAAGATGATGCAGGATGAAGGATAAATGATTAGTAAATAAACAAATCACAAATATCAAATTACAAACAAATCAAAATGACTGAAATGCAAAATTCCAAACAGTATGACCTAGAGGAGCGAACTTTAAAATTTGCCAAAGAAATAATCCAGTTTATCAAAAACACCCCTCGAACTTTAGCTAATAATGAAATACTTAAACAGGTTATGAAGATCTTTAACGTGTATTAGCCTGGATTTAATCAAACGGACACCCTTATATTAAGTGGTACTCAAGAACGGAAACACATTGTTGTCAACCCTGAGCCCTTCATTACATTCAGAGCTCGTCCTGAGCAAATTCGATAAACTCAGCGTAAATTCCAAAGAAGGAATAACTACTGTGAGGGAGGGAGTTTGTCATTCCGAACCCTTCGATTGCTCAGGGTAAACTCTGTGAGGAATCTTAAAAGTATTCCATCCTTAAGATTTCTCGCTTTGCTCGAAATGACAAGGAGAGCAACGGTTGAATGGTTGTTTGATAGTAATTATTAAACTTTGTTTCGCATTGTCTGTTTGATCAAATTTGGGTTGCTACATTTAACGCTATAATAGAAAAATCTAAAAGGGCCTAGATTTTTCATTTGGTAATTAGAATTTGTTTGGGATTTGGTGCTTGAGATTTGGTATTTCACAATCACAGGGCTTAGAACTTAGACTTTAGCCTCTTATTTATGCCCGTATTTCTCCCAATGAAATATCTCTTCTGCCGGTTTCCTTATCTTTTTTCTCTTTACCGTGAATTCTTCGGGGTAGCCAAATGGGAGGATGGTCAGAATATGCAGTTTTCTGGGAATACCTAACATCTCCTTTACCTTGTCTCTATCAATAGCTCCGATCCAGCAAGTGCCCACTCCTTCGTTCCAAGCGGCAAGGGACATATTTTGCACCGCTCTGGCCCCGTCTATCTCATGCCATTTGTTGACCGGGTCGGTAACTACGACTACGGCAAACGACGCACCAGCTATAAACCTGCCGCTTGTGCAAAATTTCTCCAATCCTTTGATCGTTGCCTTATCCTTTATTATTACGAAGTGCCATGGCTGGAGATTCATGGCGCTCGGGGCAAGTCTCCCCGCCTCGATAATCTTTCTTATCACCTCATCCGGCACTTCTTCTTTAACATAGCTTCTTATATCCCTTCTCTTTCTTATGCACTCGAATGTGTCCATCGGATTTACCCCTTGTGAAACTAAAGTTGTGTCTGTTAAAAGTATAACCGGGTGTAAGATTCCTATGGTTTTTGACACATTGAATTGTGACTGTAGGGAACGCATATATACGTTCCTTACAAGCGTAGAGACGCATAGCAATGCGTCTCTACAAATATGAATTGATGAACGAAAAACCGCCAGAGTGGGTTGTCCACCCTGGTTGTTAAATAGGTTTTAATCTCAAAGGGAATAGCTCTTCTCGTTATGCTGGCTCAGGTCTAGTCCCATTATCTCCTCTTCTTCAGTTACTCTCAGTCCCATGATAGCCTTGAGGACAGAAAGGATTATGAGAGTCCCAACAAAGGCAAAGACCCAAGTGGCTATCACGGCTATAACCTGAATGAGAAGTTGCTTAGGGTTGCCGAAAAATAAACCGTTGTTACCGGCGGCATTGATGGCGGTGGATGCAAATAGACCGGTGGCGATTGCTCCCCAGGTTCCGCCTACCCCGTGCACTCCAACCACATCCAGCGAGTCGTCATAACCCATTTTGGTCTTCAAAGTGCAAGCGGTCGAACAAAGTATCCCCGCTATTAGACCGATGATTATTGAGGAAAGTGGCCCGACGAACCCGGACGCCGGAGTGATTGCTACAAGACCGGCCACTGCTCCGCTGGCAGCCCCCAGGACCGTTGGTTTACCCCGAAAGATCCAATCCATGAGCATCCAGGAAAGTGCCGCTGCCGCAGTGGCGACATGAGTTACCACAAAAGCGCTTGTGGCTAGGGCGCCGGATGCCAAGGCGCTCCCGGCATTAAAACCGAACCACCCCACCCATAGAAGAGATGCTCCGATGACGCTGAACGGCAGGTTGTGGGGCGGCATGGGCTCTTTTCCATAACCGATTCTTCTGCCAAAGAAAATAGCAGCGGCAAGGGCCGATACCCCAGAGCTTATATGAACGACCGTTCCGCCGGCAAAGTCCAATGCTCCGAAATTTCGCATCCACCCGTTCACCCCCCAAACCCAGTGGGCTAAAGGATCGTAGATGAACGTTGTCCACAGCAGTATAAAAATGATAAACGTGCTGAACTTGGCCCGCTCCGCAAAAGCTCCCGTGATCAGGGCTGGCGTAATAATGGCGAACATCATCTGGAAAATCATGAATGCCTGGTGGGGAATGGTAGCAGCATAATCCGGGTTTGGGTCTAGCCCTACGCCTTTTAGTCCTACCCAATCCAGACCCCCTATAATGCTCCACTTGTCCGGCCCGAATGCCAGACTGTACCCGAAAAGCACCCATTGTATGGTAATTAGGCCGACAATAATAAAGCTCTGCATGATTGTACCAAGGGTGTTTTTTGAACGAACGAGACCGCCGTAGAAAAGGAATAAACCCGGAATCGTCATCATTAACACTAATGCCGATGACGTTAGTATCCAGGCTGTGTCACCCGTATCTATCGCCGGGGGTGCGGATTCCTGAGCAAACGATAAATCCGCCAGAAAAGTCAAGTTTAGAATTAGAACCAGGTACCCTAATATCGTTCTACTCTTTAGCTCTTCCATTGCCTTCCTCCTTTTTAGAGCGAATTAATCTCGAATCTTGTTTTTGGTTGACTAACTGGATTCATGCCCCTGACGTCTATTCTCGACCTAGAGCATTGGTAGGGTAAGTTGAATACACAAATGGTGGCTAATGGCTAAAACGGGTCTCATCTTCACTCTCTCCTTATGGGGCGTTGCTATAGACGCTTTTCGCAAATAATGTGCCAGCTAAACATATGCTTCTTTGTTAAAAATTGCGGTAGGAGAAAGAGGTTTTGCCTAAAACTTGGGCAGACGTGCTGATTTTTTAGTCAAAGATACTGCTATCTATAACAATCAGAAGCCAGCGGTTCACATTCGTAAAACAAGGCCTTTAGATACATAAAAGGTCTTTTTAAAATCAGGTTCCACTCTTCTATGTTTGCTATGCTAGCGCCGCCCTAACCCTATTGTTGAAATGGCTTTTTAATCCTACTCCCCCTTCGCCTGGCCTAACCCCTCGCTTCCTCGAGCATACATTGCAGCAATTCGGGGTGAGCCCTTGGATAAACTCAGGACAGGCCGGTCGAACTATGAACGGGTTTTTACCTCTCTTTACCGACGGATGCTAATCCGTTCATGCTGAACTTGTCGAAGTACGAATTTAAAGCATGAGGTGTTCACCCTTGGGCGAGCGGGTTTCTACTAATCGTTTCAGCGGATGTAAATCCGCTCATCCTGAGTCCAATCGAAGGATGCTGACATTGCCAGGCCTATCGTTTTTGGAGAGATTTGGCTCGAGACAAAACCAACTAACCCGCCCGAATTCTATCCAGCCTTCAGGAAAAGGCTTCATTCAATTGTTTTATCTGCTCTTTAGACAACCGCCAGCCGGAGGCCTGGCAGTTTTCAACAGTCCGGTCCACACTATTAGACTTGGGTATGGCTATGACATTAGGGCGGGCAATGCACCAGTTAAGCGCCACCTGGGCCATAGTTTTACCAACCTGGTCTGCTATTTGGCCCAAGACCTTCATACCTTTATTTCTTGAGAGCCTGGGCTTTGCCGCCAAATTACCGTTGTCTAGGGGTGTATAAGCCAGGATTGTTATTCGGTGTCTCTCGCAGAAGGGTATCAGGTCTTTTTCTATCTCCCTGCTGTTGAGGTTGTAAAGCACCTGGTTCGAGACAATCGGATATTTGCTCATGGCAGCCATTGCTTCTTCTAACTCAGCAACGTCAAAATTACTTACCCCGATGTATTTGACCATTGCAGAATCTACCAGTTTTTCCATGGCCCGCATAGTCTCCCGGATTGGGACACTGGGGTTGGGCCAATGTACCTGGTAAAGATCGATACAGTCTATCCCGAGCCTCTGCAAACTCCCTTCCGCCGCCCGGAGCACATCGTCGTAACGCAGGTGTCTGCCGGATACCTTGGTGGCGATGAACACTCGATTGCGGATACCCTTTATAGCCATACCCACCACGTCCTCGGTATTATATCCCTCCGCCGTATCAACCAGATAAGCTCCCAATTCAATTCCCCTACGCAGGGGTTCTACCCCACCCGAATAATTCCAGGTACCGAGCCCGATTTCGGGAACCATTACTCCAGTACTTCCAAGAGGCTTTAGCTTCATCGAGATCACCCTTTTTCGATGAATAGGCTTCGGTACATGATTATTAAAGCTAACTAAAACCGGTTAGATTTCAAAAAAGTATCAATAGCGAAGCTTAAAAACGGTAACTCATCTCGAGCAGGTGGCGGTTCAGTCCATTTCCGCCAAAGATCCCGCCGTCAGAAATATGGAAAAAGCGATATCCCAAAGCCAGGTTCCATGGAAGTCTATAGCTTACACCTCCGTGGGCAATAAACTGAAAGGGACCTCCGAAGCTATGGTCGCCCACTTCTTCCTCACTGATTAGAGCAAAACCTACACCGATATCAAGGGTAACACGACCTCCGGGACTGCTGAAGGATGTGACCGGACCAAGGGTGGCCAATAGGGCTGTGTCGCCCTCCTGTATTAGAACCCCAACGGAGCCGTTAATCCCGGTGCCAAGTATCCATTCAAAAGGTGTTCTCCAACTCCATGGCAACCCATAATTGCCAAAAACTTCGAAAGATTCGAAATCGAACTCCTCACGAGGGTTTGATATACCTACACGTATGCCCAGATCCATAACCTTTTCATCACCTGCATTGATTCCCATAGGATCAATTAGCATGAATAGAAGTGTCAATATCAACCAGGTCGCATTTAATCGAATGATTCAATCTCCCAGCATCCGAGCTAATATGAGATGACTTGTACGCCAAGGTTTTAAGTTTTTAACTCAGCCTATCAGTCGAACCATATCTTACGATTTCGTCGTCGAGGAAGTTAACTTATCTAAGAAAGAACAAAATCTAGCTATTATGCTAGAGGTCATCAGTTTTTAAATAATATTATTTGATTGTCGCTTGCAGTCAATTCTAAGGCATGATGATGAAAGCTTTTTGGAGAGACCAGGAAAGAATCATCCGTCCTGGCCTCTTTAGAATCAATCTAAATGACCGAGAAACATCCTGTGTGTAGAGACGACCCGCCGGGCCGTCTCCGGTAACGAAAATAAATGTGTTCTAAATTAATATCTGAAAGTTTGTTCTACCTGTGGTGAACCGAGTATCCCTCTTGCCCGGGCATTAGTCCCTTGGTACCGATTCCGCTAGTCCCCTCATTGGCCGGCTTGGCCGCACTTTGCTCGGCCATGATATCCCTTTCAGCCAGTATCGCCATGAAAGGTGCGGCTATGTAGTCAAAGCTTCTTAGTAGCACTCCCATCAATAGAATGAAGTGTACGCCGACCTGGGGGAAGAGCGATAACATAACTCCGGTGAAGAGCAACATGGCAACGCCAATCATCAACTCGGTCTGAGCGGAGTTAAGAGCGGCTAAGCCTAACGGAAGGCTCTTAAACTTGTTCGTCCTCTGCCATGGGATTTGCTTGGTGAATAATCCCATTATGCTAGCCATTATGTAAGTGTGGTTAAGTGCCCTGCTGGCGACTAAGGCGCCGATGCTGTCCCTAAGCGAGCACTTCAAAAAGACCCGATATATCAGCAAAGATAACGCTAGAGTGCCCGTGAGCAATACGGAAGAGGAAATCCATAAGGCATTGGGTATGTGCACTACCTCTCCATGCATGGTCATCGATATGATCGCTGCTATTGCGACCGGGATCAGTAGAAAACCCAAGCCGATATTCAAATAGCCTAGCCCGTGATTAAGGTGGTGAATCTTTTGTAGAGGAGTAAGCGCCGAGGTCTTGGCAATAAGTTTTGGAAGATAGAGCTTGAGGTGACGCTTAAGCTCCTGGACCGGTCCATAGGTCCAGCGGAAGCGTTGCTTCTTATAGCCGTTAAAGGTTTCCGGTATAAGCCCGCGGCCAAAGGTAACGTTGGTATAGACAGAGGAATAACCGAGGGCATGGATACGGATGGACAACTCCGAGTCCTCGGTGGCGCACCACTCGGCCCAGCCTCCGGCCTCCTCTAGCGCCTTCCGGCGAATTAAGCACATGGTCCCCACGGTGAGGGCGCAATCCCTCTCGTTCAGGCTGGGCATAGTAGTCTCGAAGAAGGATTTATACTCCCAATAGCACATTTTCTGGTAGGTACTGTTTTCCCACTCCCGGTAATCATGCGGGGTTTGCACGAATCCAACCTTAGGGTCCTCAAAGTATCCGACCAGGCGGTCTAGGAAATCCGGTTCGACCTGGTAGTCGCTATCGACGACGCCTATGATCTCGGCATCTGGTGCTGTATGTTTGAGGGCGAAGTTAAGCGCCCCGGCTTTTGCCCCCTGTAAGGGGTCGACATGGAAGCAGCGAAAACGCTCGCCGAGTTTACGGCAATGTTCCTCGACCGGCTTCCATAGATTGGGATCCTTGGTATTGTTATCGATTACTAAAACCTCGTAATTTGGATATCTAAGGTTGGAAATCGTATCTAGGGTTGCAATTACCACGTCCGGAGGTTCCGAATAAGCCGGTACCTGCAGACACACCTTGGGGTAATGCCGGAGCTTCCCCGGGGGCAACGGACTACGCGGCCTGCGCCAGGTTTTTCGGCAAAGCACCTCCCACTGCTCGAAGGTGGAGATCAGACCAGCAAAAACATTAAGGACGAGAAGCGGGTAGCCTACAAGCATTAGAGCCCGTGTTATTGTGCTTACTTGGACGCTGTAAATAAACCATGTTCCCCAGACCAAGCTGAAGATAGTGAGCAAAAAGTTTGTGGTGAGGAGCAGCCTTCCGGCTACCGTAAAGTCCCTCAACATCCGATGGGCAATGAGGCTGGCAGCTAACCCCAGAGCCAGCAAAGCGAGCGCTTCCCCGCTTTGACCGGTGATAAGCCACGCACCAAGTGCGCTAACTAGGTTAACCTTAAGATAAGCTAAAATCCTGAAGTAATCCTGCCCTTGGCCAAGAAGGTTTTGGGCTGTAATAAGCAAAACCGACACGCCAAAAGAGAAAGCAGAAAAAACTAGACCGACTGTGACCAGGTCGCCAAAGTCAAACATATATAACCTCCGATTGATGAATCATGTTTAAGGTGTAATGGGAAAAACTTATGCACGTCCGTATTCCTTGTTGAGATTACGTTTCTTAACGGCTACGTTTTCGGGATGAGTTCCTTATCAACCTTATTTAAGGACTAACAGAGTTAGCAAAACTCGTACCAGGTACTTCCGCAAGATTCTATTTTTTGAATATCTAATGTTTTCTCAGAATTATAAAAATAAGCATCATTTATGGTCTGTGCAATATTACACAATTTACACAGTGCAGCCTTACGCAAAATAAATTGGGCAGAGGTGTTTAAATCATTTAATCTGAGAATTAACAGTAGCTCGCCGAACTTTCCGCTGTCATTGCCTGGACCCTGCTTCCTGCATTTCCACCGCACCTCCACTCATTTCAACCCCGCCACGTTTGTCATTTCGACCTCCCCCCTGTCATTTCGACCAGAGGGAGAAATCTAAAAAAGATTCCTTCCAAGCTCCCCCGCGTTGGTTCGGGACAAGGCTCGGAGTGACACCTTGTGTCAGATTGCTTAGTCGCTATGCCTGTCCAGAAAATCAAAGGGCTCCCGGCAATGAGATGGAGAGACTGCTTATTTAGGAACTCATATCCCGCTTGTCACAGCGTTCTTCATTCAAAAAGTTTTGTAAAAAATAATGTAGTATAAATTCCACTTAAAACGGAATTGAACTGACCGTTTCCGGTTATATATAATTGACCCTAAAATCTTTATCGTTCAAAAGAGGAGGTTGATAATGAGACTAGAAGGTAAAACGGCGATAGTAACCGGCGGCGGGGAGGGAATTGGCAAAGCCACTGCGCTTCTCTTCTGCAAGGAAGGAGCTAGTGTAGGAATTATGGGAAGAACCAAATCAAAACTGGACCAGGTGGTAAAGGAAGCGGAGGGTCCGGGAGAGATCGTAGCCTACCCGGGTGACGTATCTCTAGAGAAAGACGTCAAGAAAGTGGTAAAGGCCTTCCATAAGAGATATGGGAAAATCGATATACTCTTCAATAACGCCGGGATCATGGAGCCGGGCACGGTCATTACAACTTCAAACGACGTTTGGGACAGGACTATAGATATCAACGTCAAAGGGGTGTTCCTGATGAGCAAGTACGTGGTCCCCTATATGATAGAAAACGGCGGAGGCTCGGTCATAAATAATTCATCCGTCCTGGGAATAGTGGGAATGGAAAATGCCCTGGCTTATAACGCCTCCAAGGGTGCGGTGAGGCAGATAACCAGAAGCATGGCGCTTGACCATGCCAAGCAGGGAATACGGGTCAACTCGATTTGTCCCGGCTACATTAAAACCAAGATGGACGTGGAATTCATGGGTAACCCGCCCGATGCCGAGGAACAACTGGACAAGCTGGCCGCAAGCGTAGTGCCTATACCCAGGAGGGCAGAGCCTATCGAGGTTGCTTACCTGGTGCTCTACCTGGCAACCGATGAATCAAAGTATGTAACCGGTTCCGACCTGGTAATAGACGGAGGGTGGACGACGTATTAAGGTAATAATGTAAAGACGCATAGCAATGCGTCTCTACGACTGAAGATTCATCGACACTGGTCATTATATGATCATACGGAACGCAGGTCTGCGTTCCCTACATCCGAAGGGTTCACCGCCTTCCCAGGTCTTGGGCTAACTCAACCAGATGCCCGTCTGGGTCTCGAACGTAGGCGGTACGCTGGCCCCAGGGACGGGTAGTCGGTTCCATGGCCGGAGAAGCACCCTTTGAGACAAGTTCTTCAAAAGCGGCGTCCACATCAGGCACCTTGAAACCAATCTCAAAGCCGGGCGCATCATGGGGAGGAGCTTGAAGCGGCAAGCCGAGGGTTTTGGACATAGCGTTTCTGGTATAAAAGGCTAAACGTGTGGTTCCAGTATCCAGTTGAGCATATTCACCTGCCCGATGTCCCAGGTGGAGCCCCAAAACCTTTGTATAGAAGTTGAGAGACCTATCTAGGTCTTCCACGATCAAAACCACATAGTCGAGAAGTCTTAATTCCATAGTCCCTAGGTTTTCTGAAATCCCAGTGTATTCAAGAAACTCTTGACCCTTGTGGAAAACGAATCCCCGACCTTGACCTTAATATACAGGTCGCCCGGTTCTCCACCGTCTTTTCCCGGAGACCCCAGACCCTTTAGCCTCAACTTTTGGCCGTCTTTAATACCTGGGGGTATCTTCACTGCCAACTCTTTCTGTTTTCCGTTGTTCCTATACGAGTAAATAAGCTCCACCCCTCTTCTGGCTTGCTGAGGGGTGATGTGGATAACATCGTACGTATCGGTGCCCTTTTCCGGAATCTTTATCCCGGTGATTTTTTTCAGGGCATACTCGGCTAATTTCCCCACCACGCCGGAGAAAATCGGTGATTTTAAGGAACTACCAGCCCCGTCCGCACGCTGTCTTACCCGCGGCCTGCCGGCAGAGTCGAAGACGAAGAAACCGCGCACGGAAAAGCCTGGTCCCCGGAATTCGAAGGTTTGGGATTTCGAGCCGTAAAGGTCCCGGAAGATCTCGTCCGCGTTTCTGAAACCGAATTTCTTGGCAAACTCGTCGAAGATGCGGTTTATGTCCGAGCCCCTGAAGATGTCGTCCTCGTTGTAGGTTTGCCTGAAACGGTCATAACCGGAAGAGCCGTATTGGGTGTATAGGGCATCGTACTGTTTTCTCTTATAAGGGTCGCTCAAGACAGAATAGGCCTCGTTTATCTCCTTCATCCTATCGGAGGCGGATTTATGGTTGTTGTTCCTGTCCGGATGATACTCAAAAGCGAGCTTACGGTAGGCCTCCTTTATCTGCTTTTGAGAAGCCTTACTGTCCACCCCTAGTATTTTGTAATAATCCTTCTGCTGCATGCTTAAACCCTATTGTTATATCACCCCCCTCTTGCTTTACCTATCCTTACTGTAATGCTGTTTTTTGCAACGTCTGAGGCAATGAATCGGTTAACGTCATATATTATATCTGTAAGTGGCAGATTAGGACAACGTCCCTTTCATCCTTAAAACGTGATAATCATGATTTGATTTATCGAGATAAATTACATTTTTCCAATAAATTACCACAATCACTTTCAGCGGATGTAAGGTCCGCTCGGTCCTTCGTGGAATTTGCACCGAGATGCTCAGGACAGGCTCTGAGTCTGCCCTAAGTTTATCGAAGAGTCAATGAAAGTATGAAGTCTCTTGAGGGGTTCATTCTTGAATGAACGTTTTTTATTTCATTAATCATTTTAGCGGATATATATCCGCTCATCCTGAGCCGGGTCGAAGGATGGATTGCTGAGGTGTTTGCCCTTTACACCCTACTCAGAATAAATAGAGGGTTTTAGTAGAAAAGACTATTAACAGATTGGAATGAACGAGAAGAATCTTGATAAAGTATCGACGCTTCGCGGAGTTTATTCCTTCGCTCCCTCGGGACAAGCTTTGAATGTAATGAAGGACTCAGAGTGACAGTTAGACAAGTAAAAGTGCACCATTAGATGCGACTCTTTAGGCAGTGTCTGTTTGATTAAATCCTGTTATTACATTTTAATACTATTTGTCCAATAAAAATTACTTCTGGTATCATTCTTGTCTAAGACAAGAGATTGCTTCGTCGTCAAAACAAAGCGGCTCGCAATGACAACAATTATCCCTTCGCTCCTTGGGGGGAGCCTATTCTGGTCTTGACGAAGGGTCCATGGTTCGACGGAGTTTATGCCGAGCTTGCCGAAGCGCTCACCATGAAATGCAAGGGATATACAGTAAAATCTCTTCACCCTGAGTCCTTCGACCTTGCTCAGGATAAACTAC
>FWPU01004033.1_pt1 | contig 35115 bp, 28 predicted proteins | sample 2228361 | NCBI WGS metagenome assembly FWPU01 (sample SAMEA103939777, study PRJEB20133) | metagenome
GACCAGGGAGGTATGCCGGGAAACTGGGAAAAGCACATTTGGAGAAAGGATCACGAGCTGAGCGAGTCCTTGACCCGGGGCAGGCGCCGGGTATATCATATAGGCCATGGCCAGGTGGGTTATTGCTAATTGGAAAATGCACTTTTCGCTGACCGAGGCCGAATCCGCGGCCAGTCAGATAGCTGATCTGACCGCGGGTTCATCGGTAAGGGTTGGCATAGCCCCACCGTTTCCGTTTCTCAAGACGGTGAAGGACGCGGTCCCCGGAAGAGTAATGGTTGGCGCGCAGAATGTGTTCTGGGAGGAGAAGGGCGCGTTCACGGGCGAGGTCTCCGCGCCGATGTTAAGGAGTCTAGGTATTGATTTTGTAATAATAGGCCACTCCGAACGCAGGAAGTATTTTGGGGAGACGGACGATTCCGTGAACAAAAAGCTCCTGGCCGTGCTGAAAGCGGGGCTAAAACCCCTAGTCTGCGTGGGGGAAAGCCTGGAGGAACGGGAGGCCGGGGAGGCAACGAAGGTCGTTCGGCGCCAGATTGAGCGCGGTCTGGCAGGAGCCAGCGAGGAGCTGATCCTGGCATACGAACCTGTCTGGGCAATAGGCACGGGCGTAAACGCGACGCCCGCTCAGGCCTCGGAAATGCACGCTTTCATAAAGAAAATGGTCGGGGATGTGCCCGTTCTCTATGGGGGATCGGTGACGCCGGAGAACGCTGGCGAGCTAGCGTGCGCGGATGGGATTGATGGCTTTCTGGTTGGCGGCGCGAGCCTTTCGCCGGAGAAGTTCTCCCGGATAGTTTCTGAAGTGGAAAAAAGCGAGGTTCAAAGATGACCTGGTTCTACTTTATCCTTCTCGTTCTCTTTCTTATCATGGTTGTTATCTTGACAGGAGTGGTGCTCCTGCAGGAACCCAAGAGCGGCGGACTGGCCGCTAGCCTCGGAGGCGGAGGATTGGAGAGTTTTCTGGGCGCGCGCGGCGCACCAACATTCTTCATGAAGGCAACATGGGTCATGGGCGGGCTTTACATGGCGCTGTCCCTGGCCCTCTCGCTCCTGAGCGCGAGGACGATCCAGGGATCAACTACCATAGAGAGGGAAGTAAAAAGCGGCGAGCTATACAAGAAGCTCGCTCCGCTGACCCCTGGAACCCAGGAAAGGAGGTAGATCAAGATGGAACGATTCGCAGTGGTAGAGCTTTCGGGAAAGCAATTCAGGGTGTCCGAAGGAGACAGGATAACCGTTGACATGCTCCTGGGCGAGAAGGGCCAGGAAATAACCCTGGACAGGGTCCTGGCCTACGGGGATGGTGAGGGCCTGAGGACAGGAAAACCATACCTGGATGGCGTCTCGGTCATCGCTACCATAGAGGCCACAGGAACATCAAAAAAGGTCAGGGCTTTCAAGTATAAGAGGAGAACAAGGTCTTCAAGAAGGAGCCTGGGGCACTCGCAGGACACAACAAGGCTCCTGATAAAAAGCTTCGAGGGGGTATGAGATGATACTCGTGAATGTAATGGTGGCCGGAGCAATGGGCTTCGGTTTTGACTTCGTCCAGCCTGCGACGAAGATGGAGGGAGCATACACGGTCATAACCGGAGAGGACGAGTGGAGCGCGGATTCCGGCGCACCAAGCATCCCCGCATACAACAGGATGATCCTCCTGCCTCCGGGCATGACTGCCACGGGGATCACGGTCAAGGGCTACGGTGGGGATGTGATAGCGAGAGGCGTGAAACTCCTCCCCTCCCAGGCCGCGGTCAAGATAGGCGAAGAGGGGTTCATCCCTGAATCAAGGGAATACTATTCGCAGAAAGGCCCCCTGCCGGGGCCCATGGCGGAACTGACCGGGGTCAGCTATTTCGCTGGCCAGGCAGTCGCAATGATAAGACTGTATCCAGTTCAGTATTCCCCGACTGAGGGAACCATCCGATTCTACAACAGGATAGAGGTTGAGCTGAAAACAGAGCCGGCCGGGAACCAGGGCATATCACCCAAAAGGACGACCGCAACGGGCGCGGGGGCAAGAAAGAATCTGGCGGACCAGCTCTTCGTGAACCCGGAGGCTTTCGTGATGGCACCGGCCATAATGGAGGGGCCTTTGCCGCCGGTGGACACGAAACCGACCGAGCTCTCAACATCCGTGGACTATCTCTTGATAACGAACAAGGCCCTTTTGCCGGGTTTCGCCTCGTTCATACTCTACAAGAACCTCATGGGCGTGAGGACAGCGGTCGCGACGACCGAGTGGATCTCCGCGCACTACGACGGGATTGACCTTCCGGATAAGATCAGGAACTTCATCAGGGAGGCCTACCAGGAATGGGGCATAATGTGGGTTCTACTGGGAGGCTCCGCCCAGCATGTGCCAACAAGGTATGTGGAGACCGGGTTCTCGTCCGAGGGCGAGAGCGTGGTTCCCTGCGAGTGGTATTTCTCCTGCCTTGATGGCAACTGGAACGCTGACGGGGACGCCTATTACGGCGAGTGTTATGTGGACAGCGTGGACTACCTGCCGGAGGTCTTCATCGGCAGGGCATACGCCAGGAACCTGAAGGAGGCCCAGCTCTTCTCCATGAAGTTCTTCCAGTATCAGTTCAGGCCGGGACCGAACATCAACAGGGCGATATTCATAGGCCCCCAGCTCTGGCCCAACTCGCCACAGGATGGGGAGCTGGTCTGCGAGGCGATCCAGTCAAAGTTCCCCGCGTGCATTGACACCCTTGAATTCTACGAGAGGTTTCACAATGTATACCTGGACACCATCATACACGAGCTATACCGGGGCACCGGCTTCTGGGTCTCCATAAGCCACGGCAGTTATGACAAGCTCCACATCGGCTCAGGCATATTCATTGAGACGGTTGACACCCTCTCAAACTGGGACTACATGCCGGTCGCGTCCGTGATAAGCTGCCTTGTGGGCGCTTTTGACAAGGGCGCGCTGATGACCCACTTCGCGACCGCTCCGCGCGGGGGGTTCATAACATCACGAGCAGTGTCCAGGAACGGGTATGTCTCGTGCCAGGATTTTGACTCCACCTTCTACAGGAGCCTTTTCGCCGACCCAGGAATAGGGATAGGTGGACATGATGCCCTATCAAGAATACCAAAGGCCCCCGGCGCGCATTATGTATCCTTAACGCGCTACCTGTATCTTTCATACACGACCCTCGGAGATCCTGGGCTTTTCCCGTGGATATGCTTCACCCCCAACCTTACGGTAACCGCGCCTCCGAGCCTCTCGGTGGGTCGCCAGTCATTCACCGTAAATGTGAAAGACCCCTTCGGCGAAAACATCCAGGACGCCAATGTGGTCATCTACAAACAGGGAGAGATATACGAGATAAGACAGACAAACGCGTCCGGAGACGCGCAGTTCAATGTTATCCTGCCATCATCTGGGCCACTGCTCCTCGGGGTCCACAAGGTTGGATTCGTTCCGTTCATTGACACCCTTAATGTCACGGCATCCGGCCCCTGGCTCACCGTGACATCGGCTTCCGCGAGGGACTTTGACAGGGACGGCTACGCGGAGGCAGGCGAGACTCTCAACTTATCCTATGTGGTCAAGAACGGCGGCTCAACAACAGCGACGGGCGTGGTGGCTAAGCTCTCAACCGCATCGCCCCTGGTGACAGTCATTGATTCCCAGATGACACTGCCGTCCCTGGCGCCGAACTCCACCCTGAGGACGGTCGGGTTCACCATGAGGGTCTCGTTTCCACTGCCAGACAGCCAGGGCCATGCAGTCGTGAACCTGGTTTTCCTGAAGGGGGCGGACACGGTCGGGATTGACACTGCTGGATTTGATGTCTACGCGCCCGTGCTCAGGAAATGGGTGCGCCAGCTTGATGTTGACAGCCTTTCGCTCCTGGCCAGGTTCAAGCCGGGCATAGCGAACAAGGGCTGGGCTGACGTGAAGAACATAACCCTCACCCTGACGAGCTCGTCCCCGGGCATCACCATCATAGACGGGACCGCGTCCGTAAGCAAGATAACCAAGCGGTCATACCTTGAGCCGTGGAACAGCTCTGACGGCTTCACCTTCAGGCTATCGGGCATGAGCGCGCTTGAGGGCGCGGAGCTCTCGGTCATCGTGTCTGACCCATCCGGACCAGTGGATACCCTACACTACACGATTCACAGGAACCTGCCATCAACGGGAAGGCTATGGGGGGCACCTGACAGCGCTTCAATAGCCTTGTTCTGGGAACCGCCCTACGGAGGAACCCCATACGGATACCTGGTCTACAGAGCTGACAACATCCTGGGGCCTTACAGCCTCGTGAGCTACGAACCTCCATCGGTCTCCTCGTTCACGGATTACACGGTCCAGCCATACAGGCTATACTACTACAGGGTCTGCGTGATAGACTCGTTCTACAACCCTGGCCCCTTCTCGGAACCGGCCATGCTCGCCACATACCTGAAAAGGGAACCACCATGGCCCATGCCGATTCCCGGGGCCTACCAGGCCTCCCCGGTGATTTGCGAGATTGACCCCTCGTATCCCAAGATGGAAATCGTGGTCGCGGGAGGAAACGCCACCATTTATGCGTTCCACTACGATGGAACCCCGGTTAATGGGTGGCCCGTGGTCCTGGATACCATAGGCGGTCTTGGCAATGAAATGGCCAGCGGAGACATTGACGGCGACGGGAAACCGGAGATAGCGGCCAGGATGTGGCAAAACGACCATCTGTTTGTCGTAAGGAGCAACGGCACCATGATGCCGGGCTGGCCCAAGTGGGTTGGGTGGAGCCAGGACATGAACATGGCCCCGTGCATGGCTGACCTAGACAACGACGGGAAACTGGAGATAATCTGCACCAGGGGCGATATCGTATACGCGTTCAGGTATAACGGGACCGGATTCCTTGAGGCATCGGGGTTGTTCTTCAGGCACCCCATAGGCAATGGCAACTTTATCACGCCCTCGGTCGCTGATGTTAACCAGGATGGCAATCTGGAAATAGTCGTGGGGTTCCAGAAACCAGCGAACTCCGAGATATGGGTGCTGAGAACAGATGGGACGGCCCTGCCGGGGTTCCCGTGCTTCATACCCAGGGGAACCTTTGGACCGGCCCTCGCTATAGGAGACCTGATAACCAACATCCTGGGGGACGAGATAGTCCTCCTGGCCTCAAACGGCGGCAACATGAAGTCAGTGTTCTGCATTGGCTCCAACGGGCAGATCCTCTGGACAAAGGATGCGGCCTATGGAGTGGAATACGCCGCGGTGCCATCGCTCGGGGATGTTGATAACGACGGCGCGCCAGAGGTCTTGGTGGTCGGGGAGAGAAAGCTCCTGGTGTATGACGCGGACGGGACGCCAATGCCGGCTTACTCAATTGACTTGAAGAGCGCGCACTACACCTCAGCGGCCTCAGCGGATGTGGATGGCGACGGCAAGACTGAGTATTTCGTCGGGGACTACGGCGGATTCCTTTACGGCGCGAGAGAAGGTGGTTATGTTGAGGGCTTCCCCATACCGCTGGGACTTTACAACATAGCGGTTCCGCAGTTGGGTGATTTTGACAACGACGGCACAGCAGAGATAATCCAGCTCAACGCCAACAACTACCTATACGCCTTCTGCTTCTACAAGGGCCCCCCGAAGTGGTCAAAGATGGACTGGCGGACATTCAAACACGACAATTGGCGGACGGGCTGGCTTGGCGCTGATTCAATAATAGCCAGGCAGGAAACCCAGTGGAACATAGCCGGTCTAGGAAAGGAGATGCCGGAGCTGAGCTGGGGCCCAACCATAATCAGGGGAGAGGGCTCTGTAGCCCTCAACCTAGCCACCGAGTCCAGGGTCCGTTTCAGGGTCTATGACCCATCGGGCAGGATGGTTGAGGAACCCTGCTCCGGAACGCTATCCGCGGGCTTCCACTGGATAAGATGGGGCAAAGGATTGCCCTCCGGAGTCTATTTCCTGAGGCTGGAACTGAACGACCAGATGCACGCGACGAAATCGCTCATTCTCAGGTAACTGTCTCCCCCGGAGAGGCAAGCGAACGAGTCCGGATGAAGGGTGATAACGATAAGATATTGCAGAGAGTTAAGTCCATTCTGGACAGGCTATCCGATGTGGAGGCCGATCTCGCGAACGGCCGCGACAACCACGAGCTCATAAGGGAATACAAACGACTCAAGGGTGTGGAGACGCTGGCCAGGAGATTTGTCAGGGCTTCGGAGGAACTCACTGAGGCCACGGCCATGCTTGAGACAGAGACTGACGAGGGAATGCGCGAATACCTCACCCAGGAAACCGAACGGCTGGAAAAAGAGCTATCCGACCTGAGGGCTGGACTGACGCAATTTCTCCTGCCACGGTCGCCGGAGGACGACAGCAACGCTCTGGTTGAGATACGCGCTGGGACAGGAGGGGAGGAAGCCGCGCTGTTCGCGGGGGACCTGTTCAGGATGTATTCCCGGTTCGCTGAACAGGAGGGCTTCAAGGTTTCCGTGGCAGAATCTCACCCCACTCCGCTCGGCGGATTCAAGGAGATAATCTTCATGGTGGAGGGCGATGGCGCTTACAGGCTCCTTAAGTATGAATCCGGAGTCCACAGGGTCCAGAGGATTCCACGAACAGAGTCCGGCGGCCGGATACACACATCCTCGGCATCGGTTGTTGTTTTGCCAGAACAGGAGGAAGAAGGGGGGATAGAGATAAAGCCGGATGACCTGGAGATTGACACCATGAGGGCAGGCGGGCCGGGTGGCCAGCACCAGAACATGACGGATTCCGCTGTCAGGATAACCCACAAACCAACCGGCATAGTCGTGGTGTGCAGGGATGAACGCTCTCAGCACAAGAACAAGGAGAGGGCTTTAAGGATCCTGCGCGCCCGGCTCGCGGAACGAGAGCGCGAGCGCAGGGAAAGGGAAACGGGCACTGCCAGACGCATGGCTATAGGCACGGGCGACAGGAGCGAGAAGATAAGGACTTATAATTTCCCACAGAACAGGCTCACTGATCACAGGATAGGACTGACCCTATACCAGCTAGAAAGGATAATGGACGGCGAGCTAAGGCCCGTGGTGGACGCGCTCCTGGAGACAGAAGCAGAAAAGAACCTCGCGGAAGTGTAAGGGAAGCCCACTCCCAGATTGAGCCGCTGGAGAAAGACCTAGTTTATCCTCTTCTCTGAGACCTTCTCTGGTCTGAATTTCCCCTTGTCCCAGATTAGCCTCACCTGGACCTCCCAGGCCTTTTCGCTCCAGTTTTCCTCTGATCCCACGAAAATCAGCTCCATGGCCACAAGGCCCTTCTCCTTGTCCACATCAAACCTGTAAGCCACGGGCCAGGTCTCGGCTGGCCATTCCAGCTGTTCACCCAGCAGGGCAAACCACAGCTCCAGGTGGTCGGAATTCAAAGGATCATCAGAGATAACAAGGCTCTCATCCCTGACCGTGATCCTGAGGTTAAGGCATTTGCCGTCGGAAAAACCCTGGCCTCCGCGGAGAGATCAGAGCCGCTGGAAATGTTATCCTTTCCCCAGGCGGGGAGGAGCTCAATTTTCTGGGCTTTGTCCCAGAGGTTGGATTTGCTGGAGGGGGTTCGCCAGTCCCGGCCTTCGGAGAACCCCCTCTGCAGGAAAGCGCGGCCAGCGCGAAGAGGAAAGCAAGGTTTCTCATACCGAGATTTTACATTTTGGGCCGGGGGTGGGACAAGGGGGCGTTTTGCCTCCCCAAAAGTCTTATCGGATGGGGAAGTATTTTTGAACCGATAGTATGTCGGGAAGTTGAAGTCATGTAGGTGATTGAGATTATAATTTAGCCATGATAACGCGTTTGAGGATAAGGGGATACAAGTCCTTGAGGGATACCGAAATTTACCTGGGAAAGTTGAACTTGGTGGCCGGCCCCAACGCCTCCGGCAAAAGCAACCTTTTTGATGTCCTTGGCATCGTAGCAAGATTGACCCAGGGTATCCCTCTGGATGAGGCCCTTAAACCGCCCATGCACAGAGGGGATCCGCGGGAAGCATTTTCGCTTCCACACAAAAGCGAGGTAATGAAATTCTCGGTAGAGATTGATGTTATGCTTCAAGATCCACTAGTTAACAGGCTGAATCGCCGGATTGAAGAGATAAAAAAGGAGGCCAAAAACCGCGTGAGGGAACGGAATCTGCGCTACTTTCTGGAAATAGGAATGGATAAGGCAAGGGCAGGTCATCTGTTTATAGCGAATGAAATGGTTTTGGTGCTCACAAGAAAAGGCCAGGTAAAAAAGAGCCGCGCTCCGTTTCTCAGCCTGGAAAAAAAGAGCGCTGGTGAGAAGCTGGTTCTGAGACTGGAAGGCCAGGCCCATCCCAAGTATTATGACCTGGGAACTAACAAAACCGTTCTCTCGGAATCCCTTTATCTTCCACACTACCCCCACATGACAGCCCTCCGAGAAGAGCTCTCGGCCATGAGCTTCTACTACCTTGAACCCAGTCTGATGCGCGAGGAAAGCCCTTTCAAGGAATCTCTCACCCTGGGCCTGAACGGAAGCGAACTGGCTTCCTTTTACAATACCCTTAGAAACAAAGAACCTAACCGATTTAAATCACTGGTGAAAACCCTCCAGACCCTCGTGCCTACATTAGAGGATACGGATGTGAAGGTAACAGAGCAGGGCCGGCTCCTTCTACAAATTAAGGAGGGTGGCGAATGGTATACCTCAAGGATAATATCCGAGGGAACCCTGAGGATTCTTGCCCTCCTAGCCATAACCAACTCGTTGAAGCCCCTCTCCCTGGTTGGCTACGAGGAGCCGGAAAACGGCGTTCATCCCAGAAGGCTCAAGCAGGTGGCTGGGATATTTGAATCGGTCCTTCAATCCGAGGATGCACCCCAGTTTATCATTAATACTCACTCGCCGGAATTCTTGGACCAGTTCCAATATGTGGAATCCACCTACTTGATTTATTGCACAAAGAAGGTGGGTGGAACTGTCTTTAAAGAGCTCCTTGGTTCCGATGTAAAGAAGACAGGGGTATTCAAACCGGGCCTTGCAAAAGCATTAGCCGACGGTGAGTCAATAAGTCGCTTTCTAGGGAGAGGCGATTTTGACTGAGCTTAGGATAGGATATTTCTTGGAGGATATAGCTCACGAGAAGTTTTTTGTGGCTATGGTTGAGAAGGTAGCGGGTGAGTTTGATTTCCAGGTCATCCACAATGTCCGCAATGCCAGAGGCGGTAAACCCAAGGCCCTAGGCGAGTTGAAACAATTCTTCCAGGATCTGAATAAGGGGTATTTGAAGCCGGATTGGGACATATTGATAGTAGCCATAGATGCCAACAGCGAACAGTGGAGCCGGAGAAAACAGAAAATAGAGCAGGAAGCCCGGCGTGCTCCTGTTCCTTGCCTTGTGGTCGCGGTTCCCAGCCCTTATATCCAGGCCTGGTTTCTTCTGGACGCCGCGGCTCTGAGCCAGGCCTTTGAGGTTCCGGTCTCAATAGAATGGGTCAGAAGAGGCAAAAAAGTGGATTTCAAGGACACATTCAACAGGACAGCAAGAAAAACCCTGGGATTTCCGACCCAGTATGAGGTCTATGGAGATGACATAGCTCGTCACATGGATCTCGCCATCCAGACGGAAGCGGAATATCTCAGTGAACCGTGTTCGTCCTTCAGGGCATTCATAAGGGACTTAAGAAAGTGCCTCGCTATATTGTGCCCTCAGCGTAATTGAACCCTCCCGCGCCTGCCCATTAAGCTTTGCCCTCAAACGACTTGGGAAACCTTGTCTTGTTCATTCTCGTCTCGGCCGGTGGTCTCTCCCAGCCCCTGGCCCTGGATTCTTTCAGGATAACCTCTTCCTTCGGGGAATACAGGCACCTGCACTTCCACGCGGGCTTTGATTACAGCACGTGGGGCCAGACGGGAATCCCTGTTCTCGCGCTTGACGACGGCGTCCTCTTCAGGGCCTCGTTCTCGCCGTGGGGATACGGGAAAAACCTCTGGCTCATGACCCAGGGAGGCCTTATTGTCCGGTATGTTCACCTTGACCGGTTCACGCCCAGGACGGATTCGCTTGTTTATTTGTTCAGGAAGGAACAGGGCGCGGACACGGGAACCATTGAGATGGCCGTGAAGGTAAAAAAAGGCCAGGTAATCGCCTATTCGGGCGAGACCGGGGCAGGGCCTCCACACCTGCATCTTGAAATTTACGACTCAGCGGGCAGGCTGATCAATCCGTGGGATCTTGGGTTTCGTTATCCTGACACCATTCCTCCAACTATAAAGGGAATTTCCGCTGTGCCGATAAACGGACTGGTGGAGGGTTTGCCCTTTGAGAGGTTTTACCCGTCAAAAGGAAGCTCTATCCCTGAGACCATCCGGGTTTCCGGGCGATTCGGGTTTCTCCTGTGGGTGCAGGATGTCTGGGGCGTTGGCGCGGGGATAAGGGGCGCGAGGATAAGCCTGGGGGACAGCCTGGTCTTCTCGCTGGATTTCTCGGAAATAGACCCGCAGGACAACGCGTGGACGGACGCGCTATACGCGTTCGCGGGCGGCGCAAATTCCTCCTCTCCGATAAGGGCGTGGTTCCTATCCCCCAAGCAGGAAATCAAGGCCGCGAGGGCACTTCCGTATCTGGAGCTCCCGGAGGGAATCCACCAGGCCAGGGCCGAGGTCTGGGATTGCGCGGGGAACAGGGCATCGGTGAGGTTTGTAATAAAGTCAGGGCCATCGCCACCGGCCTACAAGCCACCGGCTTTCTGGGACATAAACGAAAGGGGGTTCTCACTGAGGGCATTTGGTTACGGGACTCTGATACTCTCAAGGCGTGGGATCAAAGGACTCACGCCATTACACGAGACAGATTCTGGTTTTCTCTATTGGATTAAAGGGGACACATCCGTGGATGCCGGAGGCTTCCAACTGGTTACGAAGGTCATTGGTCCTGATGACGGCGAGGCCTCGGCCTTTGGCTGGGGACTCCGGGTGCCAGCCATGGCCCTCGCGTGCTCCACACAAATGGTTTTCTACAGGGATAGCCAACGAGTTGCGCTTCTGCCACGATACCCGCCGGTAGCGGCCAGGTGCACGCTATTTATGGAGGAACCGGACTCGCTCGGCATATACATCTCCGACGCGGACGGAAAGGGCATCAGGTATGCTGGCAGGGCAACGGGCGCGGCCGCGGGCAGGTTCGGTTTTCTCCGCTCCTGGAGGGACACTAAACCCCCGGAAATAAAGAAGGTCTCGGATGGGCCACGGCTCATTGAGTTCAAGGTGAAGGACGATGGGACCGGGATAAAAGAGGTCTCGCTCCTGGTTGATGGGGAATGGGCGCCGGGGGATTATGACCCGGAAAAAGGAACATACTCATACAGGCCCCTGTTCCCCTTCACGCCTGGGGATCACCCCTGGCGGATAACCGCGAGGGACGACTGGGGCAACGAGGCAAACCTGGATGGGGTTCTAAGGGTAAAATGATCTTCCAATTACACGCTATAAGACATGGGGCACAGGTTCTTACCAGGAACCAGGAACCAGGAACCAGGAACCAATGAAGGGAATAAGGGGATTCATCGCTGGGACGCTTGTTTCAAGGGTCCTCGGCCTGGTCAGGGAGGCAGCCATAGCCTACCTCCTGGGCGCGCAGGACGCCGCGGACGCGTTCTACGCGGCAATGAGGATACCCATGCTTCTGCGGGATATGGTCGCGGAGAATGTTGTCCAGACAGCGCTTATACCCTCATTCATAGAGGCGAGGGACAGACTGAAGACCCCGGAGAGCTTTTTATCCGCCATAGTGCTCCTTTTGGGCCTGGTCGTGTCTTCGCTTACCCTGGTTGGGATAATCCTGGCGCCCTGGCTCGTGAAACTCCTGACATGGGGCTTTCCGCCGGAAAAGATGGCCCTAACTGTTGATCTGACCAGGATCATATTCCCATTGATAGTTCTGGTCTCCGCTTCGGCAATAGCGTCCGGCCTCCTGAACATCAGGAGGAATTTCTTCATCCCCGCGCTCTCCCCCGCCCTCCTTAACCTCGGGACGATCATCCTGGCCGCGGGCGCGGCTTTCTGGTGCAGGGACATGAACAGCAAGGCAATAGTCCTGACCACGGGAACCCTTGTGGGCGGAGCGCTCCAGTTCATATTCCAGTTCCCGTTCCTCAGGGGGTTCAGGATGAAGAGGCCGGACATGAAACACCCATCCTTGAAGACCTTCGGAAAGCTCCTGGTTCCCGTGATGGTCTCAACGGGTTTCTCCAGGCTAACCCTCCTGGTCAACACCCTGATAGCCTCGTTCCTGGGAACCGGCGCGGTAGCCTACCTGAACTACGCGTTCAGGATAATGCAGTTGCCCTTGGGGCTTTTCGGGGTCGGCATAGCAACCGTTGTCCTGCCAGGCATGGCCGAGAGGGCCGCGCGGGATGTCCTGCCGGACGAAGACCTCTCATCGGGTGAGGCCGCGAGCCTGTTCTTCATAGCGCCTGCAACGATCTTCATAATCATGGTCGCCCAACCGGTAATTCACATCCTCTTCGGCAGGGGCAGTTTCGGAATAGTTGACAGCTTCTATTCGGCCCAGGCCCTCATCCTCTACACCCTTGGTGTTCCGGGAATATCCCTGTCAAGGGTCTATCTCAACTACATGTTCGCGCTGAAAAAGACGAAAGACCCAAATATCTCATTCTTCCTGAGCGCGGGCACGAACATCGCTTTGTCCCTGACGCTCGCGCCCTTCATGGGATTTCCTGGCCTAGCGCTGGCAACCGGAATATCCGGCTGGGCCCAGGCAATCTATCTCAGGTGGAGAACGCCTCTGGGATCGAGGGGGTCTGGAAGGCTCCTCCTTATACTGGGCATAGCTGGGTTATCTTATATTCCCCTCTGGTTCGCCCTAGCAAGGATGAACCCCTGGGTCTCGGTTTCGGTTGAGCTGGTGGTCGGGACGGGAATATATCTCGGACTGACCCACCTGGCAGGCCTTGGGTTCACCAGGAAACTGTTCAGGAGGAGTTAATTTACCTTACAACCACCTTCGCGGACGCGGTTTTCTCCTTGCCCCTGAAAACGGCCATGTAGACCCCGGCCGGGACATCCGGCCGGAACTCAAAGACTCCGGGGCCTATGGGGCCATCGTGGATCACCTTGAATGCACGGCCGGCCGCGTCGTAGAGGACAAGCCGGGCTGATGTGGGGCCGGGGAGCTGCAAAACGAGAGCGTCGCCCATCTGGCCAAACCTGAAAACAGAGGGCATGGGAGGGGTATCCTCCTTGACATCCTCTGAAAGGGGGCAGGATGTGTATTTGATCCAGATGCCGCCCTGGGTAGCTATCTCGTTGTTGACCTGGTCTCCGCGGAGCTCTATCCTGTATTGGAAATACTTCATGCAAGGGGTCCCCAAAAGAACCGAGTCTGCTCCGGTTCCCTGGGGCAGGAATATGGGGCCTGTCCACGGGGCCGCGAGGATCTCGGCCACCGTGTTGCCCCCGCGCCAGTATATGGCCGCCGCGGTGTCGTTGGGAATACAGGAGGCATAGCCCCATCCAAGGTAGGAAATGGCACCGCCGGAATCAGCGACAGCGTGAAGTTGGAGAATGGAGGATTCAAGGTAGCCAAGGGGCGCGAACGCGGAGTTCACCCTGTTCTCGTAGATAGCGTGCTGACCCTCCCTGGTGGCGAAGATGTCTATGTCCGGTGTGCAGGAGACCTGGTCAGCGTCGTCAGGATATATCCAGTGGGAGTTGTTGAACGCGGTTATGAAATACTCGGTGAAGGTGGGGAAAGGCAGGGTCTGCCTGAAGTAGCCCAGATTGAAGTAGCCAGCGGATATGTCAGCCAGGCCGTCCAGGTCCATGTCCCTTGCCATTGAACCGTCTGTGTAGTTGTCAGCTGCGTTTGAAAGCGCGGTCCAGACATAGCCGAGGCCAGTCCCATCGTTCAGCAAACCCTCAAACCTGTGGATCGGAGCGCCTGAATAGGTGGCGACCGTGATGTCCAGGTCACCATCCCTATCAAGGTCGTTCAGCCACATGCCATCTATGCACCAGAAATCGTAGGCAGAAGGAGTCCGCGCGAAAACGCCCGCGCCGTTGTTTATGAAGATCTGGACCCTTCCGTTGCCGTTCTGGCAAGCCGTTGCCACGAAATCAAGGTCAAGGTCACCGTCAAGGTCGCCTATGGAGAGCCGCCAGACATCCTGGCCCGCGCCCGGAAGCCATATAACTTCCTCCGTGAAGTTGCCAGAGCCGTCGTTCCTGTAGAGCCAGATGCCAGGAGCGTCCCACAAGCTCCGGTTGGAGACAAGCATATCCTTGTCCAAATCCCCGTCAAAATCTCCGGAGAAGACCCTTGACCGGGAGCTGTTGGTTATGGTGGTCATAGCCCAGGAAGCACCATTATTCCTGTAGAAAACAAGCCTTCCGTTGGGGTTCCCTACTCCCGCGTCCGCGACAACAACATCTCCATCCCCGTCGCCGTCAAAGTCATCCGCCCACACTGCGGCGTAGCCCTCCGCGGTCAGGGTTCCCAGGTTGGCTATGTCGTGGGAAACGTATGTCCAGTTGGCAACGAACTCATACCAGCGGACTATCTCGCCGGATAGCATGACCAGGTCCCTGTCGCCATCGCCGTCTATGTCAAACGCGGAAAAACCCTGGTAGTGGTGCTTGCCACCGGGGTCAGAAAAACGCAGGGTCCAGCTTCCCGGAGTCACGAGGGTTGCGACCAGGGAAAGGATGCCCGGGTTCGCGTAGTTGATGTTCTGGGACTGCCAGAACCGGTTTCCCCAGGCAAACACGGGGCCCTGAACGCCAGGCCCGCCTGACCAGTCGTTCTGAAAAGCGTATATTTGCGAAAAGAGGATAACTGCTATCATCTCTATACCTCCCTTCTAAAGTTGACCCTCAAATTATATAGTGTGGGGCAAGGCCATTCAAGTGTTGTTTCTCAGCAAAAATTGGCCAATAGCCTGCCTTGTAGTAAAATATATACATTCCCCCGGCGAAAAATTCCCGCCTGGAATACATGTTGATAATCACGCGGCAGTCAACAGGAACAGACGATGAACCAGCGGTAAGCGTTATAATTTGCCCGTGAGGATTCTGGTGACCGGAGGCGCGGGCTACATCGGCTCGGTCCTGTGTAGAAGGCTCCTGGCAAAGGGCCACGAGCTGACCGTCCTGGACGCGTTGTTCTTCGGGGACAGGGGGATAAGGGAGCTGGCTGGACATCCGGGTTTCAGGCTCGTAGAGGGGGACATCCGCAGGAAAAAGGACATAAATAAAGCGCTCGGGGGGGCCGAGGCGATAATCCACCTGGCCGCGCTGGTTGGAGAGCCGGCCGCGGAACGCTGGCCAGAGCTCAACCGGAGCATAAACCTGGATGGGACCAGGAACCTGCTGGAGCTGACCACTGACAGGCTGTTCGTCTACGCCTCAAGTTGTTCTGTCTATGGCAATCAGGATGGAATCGTTGACGAGGAAAGCCCCGTCATGGCCCTCGGGCCATACGCTGAGTCCAGGATATTGGGCGAGGAGATGGTCAGGGAAATGGCTGAGCAATACCTGATACTGCGCTTCGCGACCGTGTTCGGGCTATCGCGGAGAATGCGCTTTGACCTCCTGGTGAACGAGTTCGCGCTTTCCGCGTGGCGAAGCCGCGTCATAGAGATATACAACCCCGGAATAATCAGGCCGTTTGTGCACCTCTCTGACCTGGCAAACGCCATAGCGGTCGCTGTATCAAAACCGGAGGCCCGAGGCCAAACGATAAATATGGGCATGGGTAATTTCTCAAAGGCTGAGATCGCCGGGGAAATAGCCGGCCTGGCAGGGGCCGAAGTGAAGGAAGTGAAAGCGGGGCCGGACCTGAGAAACTACACCATATCCTTTGAGAGAATGGAAAAACTCCTGGGTGTGAGGGCAAAAGTTGGCATAAGGGAGGGGGCGAGGGAGATATTGGCCGCTTTGAAAAACGGGGAATTCCCTGATCCGGACGACCCGGTTTATCACAACCACAGCCCGGTCTATCATTAGTTGCTCGTCAGAGGGAGGGAATTGATCCGGGTCATAAGTCAACGGATAGTGTGAGTTTTTGTGCTTTCCGGAGAACTGACCGGCAAATTCCCGAAAAGATCACCCAAGGCTAACCATCAGTGCTCCAGCAAACATTATGCCCGCGGCAATCAGCCTCCTCAGGAGCTTTTTCTCCCCGAAGAAAAGCCTCCCGTATATGACCCCGAAGAGACCAGCGAGCCTCTTGAGGGCTATCATGTAGGATGCCTGCGTAAGGACTATGGCCATGATGTGGGTGATCACCATGCCAGCGTGAAAGAAGCCGGCGAAAAAGACATTCCGCGAGAACCGGAGCCTCCGGTCCTTTCTGAGCAGGGCTATGGGCGAAAAAAGCAGGGTGATCGCCGCGAGGTAATAGGCTGGGAAAAAAGTGGGTGAGGACTCGTTTATGAGCATTTTGCCAAGAGCCGCGGTAAAAGCGTAGATGAGGGAAACCGCGATCATGAGCCAGGAACCAGGTTCCTTTCTCATGGCAACCAGAGGAACCCAGCCCTCCCCGGAGAGCAAATAGCCCCCGAACACCACCAGCAGAACGCCCGCGACCTGGATGGGGCCGGGTATCTCACGCAGGAACAAAAACCCAACGACCAGGAGAAACGCCGGGGTCAGGGAAAGAAATGGTAGGGTAAGGGATAGAGGCGATAACCTGATGGCGCGCATGTAAAGAAGAAGGGCGAATATCTCCAGGGGAAAGGCTATTGCCTGGAGCCAGAAGAACCTGGCGGATAGGTGGGGAATCCCGAAAAAGAGGAGGGGCAGGGCAAAGGGAAGCGCCAGCAGGTATTTTGCCCAGACAATGGTGGCCTCGTCGGCCTCCCCGCGGACCATGGCCCTCTTTGAGAAAAGGTCAGAGCTTGCCCAGGCAAGCGCGCAGAGGACAGAGAGGCCGATCCACACGCCGAAAGCATAAGTCCTGGGTAATTGAAGGGTCAAATACAGGTCAAGCGTGCTTGCACGCCCTTGACCCTTGACCTTACACTATGTGAACAGCTTTTTTAGGAGGAAAGCTATGAAAAACATAACCCAAACCCAGAAGTCAGGATGGACGGGGGCCATTACTCTCTCTCGTTATGGCCCTGAGCTTGACCGCTCCTGAGCTCCGGGCCCAGGACACCATGAGCTTCACCCTCATGTTCAAGGAGGCTGACTGTGAGATCACCACATACATGGGCTACGACAGGATAATACCTAAAAGGGACAGGCTCTCTCCGTGCGGAAATCCAGGTGAACCCGAGCTCCTATCGTATTCCGCGAACTTCATCATCCCGCCGGGCAAGGTGGTGACCGAGGTAATCCTCCAAGACATCAACATGAAGCAGATTTCGGGAACCTACAACATATGCCCGGTAGGGTTTGATTCGCTGGACAAAGGAGGGCCGCCAGAACCACCAGGCCCATATGTCTTGGAAGGGGAGCGGTTCCAGGAGCCCGTGAGCATTAAGTTCAGGGACCCTGACTCCTCCATCTATGGCTCAGATAGCCTCTGGCCAGGGATTTACCTCTCGGACTCAGCCAACGATGGGTTCTTTGACGGCGCGACAATAGCCTCGGTAGTAGCTTATCCGTTTCAATACAGGCCTCTGTCCGGCAGGCTTTATCTTGTCAAGAAAATAGACATCGGTCTCGTCATTACGGACGCGAGCGTCTTCCCGGATCGTCCGGCCATAAGGGCTGATCACATCCAGCCTCTTTACCTCGCGGCCATGAGAATGCTCGTTGACAACCCGGAGGATGTTCCTGCCTGGTATATTCAGCCCGCGTCATCAGAGAACACCTGGGACTGCGTCATAGTGGCCTCCGGTTGTGTCCTTGAAGCGAACGCTCTTGACCCCTACATAGAGTGGCTCTGGGAAAAGGGTTATAGGACAAAAGTGGTGAATGTTCAGGATCTGAACCTGGGAGGCAGTGGAGAAATCCTTCAGTCCCACATCCGGGACTGGTGGCGGAACGAGGGAACGAGCTTCGTCCAGTTGGTTGGCATCTCAGTAGGCCCTGATGAGATACCCGCGGAGACGCTTTGGCTATGCAAGATAGACAGTAGCATCATCAACGCTGGTTGGGGCGTTCCATTCGCGGACATACTTTACTCCTCTTTGTGCGACTGGGACTACAACAACGATGGCATACTTGGCACCCTTTATGGAACCACTGACGGAGGTGGAAGCTGGGGTATAGGCCCTGACTACAAGAGTGTGGACTTCTTCCCCGAGGTTTTTGTCGGTAGGGTTCCGATCATGAACTGCGATATCGGCCCTTCCCAGGTGGGCAACTGGGTAGAAAGAGTAATGACATACGAGCGGAACCCTGGAAACGCAAACAGGTTAACATGACTCAAGGCTATAGAACGAGGTGACCAAACCTGGTTCTACGACACCTATGTCCAGGACTATCTGCTCTGGCCTGACCATTTTCAAGAGAACATCAACGGTATGCCCCAGGAAATAATGACCGAGATGAACACAGAGGACTGGGGCTGGATAGACATCCACTGTAAGGGGGGCATACCCGGATTTGGACCTACGGCTTTTGAGGTAAACACCTTCAGCGATTTGCCACAGGAAGAGAGGTTGATAACCTCTTATCCGTGGACAGGATATGAGGATTATGTTGACCTGGACGAGCTTATCAACACTAACAAATACTTCGTCGTCTATAGCATCGCCGACTACAACGCTTATTACGGATGGGGCCTTGAAGACCCCTTGAACCCGTCCATCATGGAGGGGTTCGCAACCTACTATGCCAGCAAAGGAGCCGCGGCCTTTCTGGGTCTTATAAGGGAAAGCAGGGTATATGTTGGTGGTGTCGGCCTTACCGAAGCCGCCAGACAGCATGGCAGGTTTTATCAGTGGCTTTATGGCCTCACTGATGTGTGTCGCACTGTTTGGCGACTCCTAGGACCACCTGAGTCCTTTTCAAAGCAGAAAGGACATGTTCCTCTTGATCTATACAAGGTGTACATGAGCTATATGGCTTACTCCCACAACCTCTTTGGCTCTCCTTTAACCCCTGTTTGGACAAAGGACAACCCCAAGCCATTGACCGCCGAACATCCGATCTCTTGGGCTGAGGGAATCGGGGCACCCTTTAGAGTAAAGGTAAAGGAGGGAAACCAGCCCGTCCGGAACGCCATGGTCACGCTTCTATTGTACTCCGGGGATTATCCAACCGGGGAGAATGTGAATGTGTATGCCAGGGCCCTGACCGGACCAAATGGCGTGGCCACTTTCAGGATAGCTCCGACCATGTCCGGCCAGATGAAGGTCACGGCAACGAAACACGACTATCTGCCATACATGGGAACCTGTCAAGTTTCTATCGGAGGAGCGAAAAGGGACAGGGGCCAAGAGCTTTTGCCCGAGAATCTGGGAATAACCGCGCCGACCGTATCCAGCGGAAATTGCTTTATCTTGCTGGCCATTCCTTTGGAGAACGAAGGCCAGGCGAGCCTTGATCTTTATGACGCTACCGGAAGGCTAAGCACCAGGGTCTATGACGGCTATCTTGAGGCCGGATACCATGAGTTCAACCTGGATAAAAAGCTTGCCTCGGGAGTATATTTCCTGAGGCTGGAAACCGGGCCATGTGGTCTTAGTCGCAAGCTTGTTGTGAAATAAGGAGGTCTACCAATGGAGGTAGGATTGTTTGTGACCGTGTTGTTTTCACGGGTTCTTTTCGCGAGGTCATTTGACTTTGATCTCGTGGGAGAGTTTGACGAGGCGGCTTACTCCATAACCCAGACCACGGAGGGCGGCTACGCTGTCGCGGGCTTATTATACATGTCTGCGCTCATCTTCAGGCTGGACTCCTCAGGAAATCTGGTTTGGGCTTACAGCCTAAAGCCTCCCAACTTCTGGGAAGGCGCTTCTTTTCGTTCCGTAACCCAGACCGCAGACAGGGGCTACGCGGTCGCGGGATCGCATAGCTATGCCCCCACCCATGCCGAAATCCTCGTCCTCAAGATGGACTCATCTGGAAACCTTTCATGGGCGAGAGAGTTCGGGTTAGCGACATCCTATGAGGTGGCCCATTCCATTGTCCAGACCACGGATGGGGGTTATGCTGTCGCGGGAATGATCATTGTTCCGGATAGCGTCGGTCCGTGGCCGGACTCCATGGATTTTTTCGTCCTCAAAACAGATCCCTCAGGGAATCCCTTATGGGCCAGGAAATTTGGAAGAATATGGGATGATGAAATGGTTTGCTATGTGGCCCAGACCACGGATGGAGGCCTTGTTGTCGCGGGGCATGAAAAAGAATCCATGTCCGATGCGCTGGGCATTACTGTCATCAAGATGGATGAAGAAGGGAATCTGATCTGGGCAAGGGGTTTTGGATGGGGGATGGCAATCACCTCAATAACCAGGACCGCGGATGGAGGGGTTGCGCTATTGGGATTTGCAAACGAAGGCGCTCTTGTCCTCATGTTGGACTCCTATGGGAACCTGTCATGGGCTAGAACCTTTAGCGTATCAGGCAATGACCGGGCCCAGTCCGCAGTCCAAACCTCGGATGAGGGGTTCGTGGTCGCGGGAGTGACGGCAAACTTTCAAGATCTCCTGCTCATCAAGATAGACCCCTCCGGGAACCTACTATGGGCCAGGACTTTCAGGGAGTGGGGAAATGGCTACCCCTACGCGACACTTCAAGTAACCCGAACCATGGACGGAGGCCACGCGATCGCGGGATACTCATTCCCCATCAAAGTCCTTAAACTGGATGAGAACGGAGATTATCCTGGCTGTGTTGATACCTGCTGGCCTATAGTGGACACGCCGGAGATTGAACTCTTCACGCCAGCGTATTTCGCGCAGTGGACGCCGGACACCTCACTCGTGAGCCTCGCGGTGATTACCCCTGGCTTTACCGTAACCGATCTCTGTCCTCCTGCTGTTGCTGAGAAAAACATAGGCGAACCGAGGGGCCAGATAAAACTCCTTCCCGGACCCGGAGGTTTCTACATAGCCGGATATGAAGGGCCAGCTCAGATCTACAACCCCGCTGGCCGCCTGGTTCTCGCAAGGGAAATAAAGGGCAAAACCCTGATAAGTCCGCTGAGGCCAGGGGTCTATTTCGTGGTCGCGGGAAACCAGAGATCAAGGGTCGCGGTAAGGTAAAGGTAGGGTTGTTCGCCCCTACCAGCGAGACACGGTGGGGTTAGCTATGCTTCCTGAACGAGCAATTGATCCAAGTTGAAACGGCCCGCCCCGTTGTTTTAAGCTTTTCAGACAACAAAAAGGGGATAGGAATTGGACGAGATAGTCTTGCTGAGCGGAACGGCCTGCGTTCCGCTGATGAACAGGATGGCCCGGCAGTTGGATGTTGAGCCGGGGGACTTCCTGATAGGTCGGTTTTCCGACGGCGAGATCAGGGTCCAGATAAAGAAGAACATTCGCGGGAGGGATGTGTATGTAATCCAGTCAACTGGCGCGCCAGCGGAGAACCTGATGGAGCTCCTCCTGCTCACTGACGCGGCGAAGAGGGCCTCCGCGGCCAGGGTGACCGCGGTTATCCCGTATTTCGGCTACGCCAGACAGGACAGAAAAGCCGAGCCCCGCGTCCCAATATCCGCGAAGCTGGTCGCGAACTTCATTGAGGCCGCGGGCGCGGACAGGGTTCTCACGGTTGACCTGCACGCCGACCAGATCCAGGGATTCTTTGATGTGCCGGTGGACAACCTATACGCTACACCGATATTCAAACCCTACATTGACCAGCTCATCTCGGAGGGCCAGTGGATGGTGGTCGCGCCAGATGTCGGAAGCTCCAAGAGGGCATACAGGTTCGCGGAGATACTGGGCAACCTGCCCATAGCGCTGGTTGACAAGCGCAGGGTTAGGCCCAACGAGATAGAGTCCGTCAGGGTCATAGGCGATGTTGAGGGGATGAACTGCCTGATGGTTGATGACATAATTGATTCCGGCGGCTCACTGAGAAAAGCGTCCGGCGCGCTCATGGAAATGGGTGCGAAGAGGATCTTCGCGGCGGCCACACACGGGGTTTTCTCCGGAAACGCAAAAGAGACCCTATCTGAAAGCCCCCTGGAAGGAATATGGGTGACGAACACCCTGCCCCCGCAGGACGACAGGCTCCCCTCCAACGCGAGGGTCCTGGATATATCCCCGCTCCTCTCCGAGGCGGTGAGGAGGATACACGAGAACCGCTCCGTTTCGGAGCTGTTCATTGGAAAGGAAACATGGAAAACCTTAGGCTTGTGGCAGAACCTAGAGAAGGAATAGGCAAGGGTCCGGCCCGGCGCTCCAGGCGCGATGGCTGGATTCCCGGCGTGATGTATGGCTCAGGCGAAGAAAGCGTGGCAGTGAGAATACCAACGCGGGAGCTTCTTGAGCTCGTAAGGAAGACCGGCGGCGAGAAGATCCTGATTGACCTGAAGATAGGCGCTGAATCAAAGCTGGCAACCATTCAGGATATCCAGCGGCACCCGGTCACCGGAGAGATCATACATGTTGACCTGCTGATACTGCAGAAGGGCAAGGAAGTTGAGATAGAGATACCCATCAGAATAACGGGCACGGCACCAGGCGTAAAGAAAGGTGGTATACTGGATGTGATAGCTCACTCCCTGCGCGTCAAGGCCCTGCCAAAGGACCTGCCCCCCCACATAGAAATTGATGTCTCCGGGCTTGATGTCGGTAGCGTCGTTCATGTCAGGGACATCTCCCTGCCCGGAGTTCACATAATGAACCCCCCTGACCAACCAGTGGTATCGGTCCTCACGCCCAGGGTGGTTGTTGAAAAGGAGGAGGTCCCGGCAGAGGGAGCTGAGGCTGAGGGCGAGAAACCCGAGGGAGAAGCAGGGGCCGAGGGAGAAACCGAGTCCAAACCCAAATGAAAGCCCTTGTGGGCCTGGGCAACCCCGGGCCCCTTTATTCCATGACCAGGCACAACATGGGCCACCTGCTCGTTGAGCTATATGCTCGCAGGGATGGCGTGAAACTTTTGCCGGGCAGGGGGGATTTCCTCGCGGGAAATAGGGAAAACCTCTGGCTCGTGAAAACGACCTGCTACATGAACATATCCGGCCACGCCGTCGCTCAATTCCTGGAAGAAACCAGGCTTGCCCCCGCGGATATTCTCGTTGTATACGACGATGCGGCCCTACCCTTTGGAAAGCTGAGGCTCAGACTATCCGGAAGCCACGGCGGTCACCACGGCATGGAATCCGTGATATACTGCCTGGGGACGGAGGAGATCCCGAGGCTCAGGATGGGGATAGGGCCGCGGCCAGAAGGGATTCCTCTCAGGGATTTCGTCCTGTCCAGGTTCTCCGGAGAGGAAGAAGAACAACTGCCGGCTCTTCTTGAATCAGCGGCCAGGTGCGTGGACGCGTGGCTGGATGACCCGGAGCGAGCCCCGGGGAGGTGCGGGGAGTATTCTCTGGGCAACCTGCCCGATTACGAATAGGGACGGGAGCTATCACATGAGCGCTACTGATCGGGGCCGGTAAAAAGCTTTAGAATTTTCACTCCCACGGAGGCTGAAACATGTCTGCACTGATAGCGATCTGCTGTGGAGCCGCATCATTGGTCGCGGCTGGGTTGGTAGCACTGATGGTTCTCAGGAAGGACCCGGGTAACGAGGCCGTTCAAAGGATCTCCGGCTACATACACGAGGGAGCGATGGCTTTCCTGAAGAGGGAATACATGACAATAGCCTGGTTCATCCTGGCTGTGATAATCCTTCTTCTTGTCGGGCTTTTCCTCCAGGCTGGCCTCGCCTACGCGATTTACACCGCGGTCTCATACCTGATAGGCGCTGTGTTCTCGTTGGCCGCTGGCTGGCTGGGCATGCAGATAGACACCCGGTCAAATGGCAGGACTGCCACTGCCGCTACGAGGAGCTTCGCGGAGGCACTCTCGGTCGCCTTCTTCGGCGGCTCGGTCATGGGCCTGATGGTCGTGGGCCTGGGACTTATAGGTCTGGCTGGACTTTACGCGATATTCTACGCGATAACCGGTGATATAGCTTTAACCACATCTGTCCTTGCCGGCTTCTCAATGGGCGCGTCGTCGGTTGCCCTGTTTGCAAGGGTTGGAGGCGGAATCTACACAAAGGCCGCTGATGTCGGGGCTGACCTGGTTGGAAAGGTTGAGGCCGGGATACCGGAGGATGACCCGCGCAACCCCGCTGTAATCGCTGACAATGTCGGTGACAATGTCGGAGACTGCGCAGGCATGGGCGCTGACCTTTACGAATCCTATGTGGGATCAATTCTTTCCGCGCTGGTCATAGCGGCCGCTGTCGGAAGGCCTGACGGAGTAGCGCTTGCCTTCTGGCTTGCTGGTATAGGGATAGTGGCGTCAATACTGGGCATCTTCTTCATAAAGGCCTTCAGGAGAGGGAGGCCGGAAAGGGCGCTTACCACTGGCATCCTGGGCACTGCTGTTCTTTTCGCGATTGGCGCGTTCCTGGCGATATGGTTCCTCAAGATTGACATAAGGATGTTCCTCGCGGTGCTCTTGGGCCTGGTCTCCGGGGTTGTCATAGGCTATGTGGCGGAGTTCTACTCCACGGGAAAGAGGATCCATCTCATAGCCCGGGCCGCGGAATCCGGGGTTGCCACGAACATACTTGAGGGCCTGGCAACCGGCATGATGAGCACTGTCCTGCCGCTGGTTTTCATAGCCATAACCATAGTGGTCGCGTTCTGGGCCGGGGAGGCTTGCGGCTTCTCTGGTTTCTACGGGATCGCCCTGGCAGGCGTGGGTATGCTGTCAATAACGGGAATAACCGTAGCGGTTGACGCCTATGGCCCCGTCGCGGACAACGCGGGCGGAATAGCCGAGATGGCCGGACTGGGCCCAGATGTGCGAAAGATAACGGACTCGCTTGACGCGGCCGGGAACACGACCGCGGCAATAGGCAAAGGCTTCGCGATAGGCTCCGCCGCGCTGACCGCGCTCGCGCTGTTCTCCGCTTTCGCGCACGCTGGAGGTAAGGGTGGACTGGTCCTGGACATACTCAATCCACGGGTGATAGCCGGCCTCTTCGTTGGCGGGATAGTCCCGTTTTTCTTCGCGTCCTCAACCATGAGGGCTGTTGGCAGGGCCGCACAGAAGGTCGTTCAGGAAGTCAGGCGCCAGTGGAGGGAGATACCGGGACTCCTTGAGGGCAAACCGGATGTCAAGGCTGACTACGCGCGCGCGGTTGACATAACCACCCGCGGCGCGATAAGGGAGATGCTTCTGCCCGGCATAATAGCCTTCGTTTCTCCGATAATCCTGGGCTCGCTATTTGGAATGGAGGCCCTCGGTGGATTCCTCGCTGGCTCGCTGATAACGGGCGTTCCGCTAGCGGTCTTCATGGCCAACGCGGGCGCCGCGTGGGACAACGCCAAGAAGTGGATAGAGGCGGGAAACCTGGGCGGCAAGGGCGGAAAGGTGCACAAGGCCTCTGTTGAGGGCGACACTGTCGGTGATCCCTTCAAGGATACCGCGGGGCCTTCGCTGAACATCCTCCTGAAGCTCATGGCAATAGCCTCCCTGGTGTTCACGCCACTGGTCATCTTCGTGAACAAACTGTTGCCCTGGTGAGGTTGGTCGCCGGTTCCTGGTTGTTGGTTGAAACCAATGCCCTTCGCCTATCAAATATACTTTGATAGCGCAGGCGCCTGTGCGTTGGGTAGTCCGGGGAGTAGCCCTGGGCCTTTGTGCCGGGTAGCCATGGGCCTTTGTGCCCAGGGCCGGTGAAACCATGGAACTGAGAGCCTTCGCCAAGATAAACCTGGGCCTCTGGGTCCTGGGCCAGAGGGAGGATGGGTATCACGAGGTGATAACGGTCCTTCACCTGATTAACCTCTCTGACGAGCTAAGCATCAGCCCCTCCCCCACCCTATCCGTGGAGTGCGACGCGTGCCCCGGAGGGCCGGAGAACCTCGCGTGGAAGGCGGCTGAGGCAATAGGCCGGCGAGATGTTGCCATACGAATAAAAAAGGGCATACCCGTCGGCGGGGGCCTTGGGGGAGGCAGTGCTGACGCCGGTGCGGTCATGAGGGCGCTGAGGGGCGATCTTTCTGACGAGGATCTGATTGGAATCTCGGCCAGGCTTGGATCGGATGTGCCTTTTTTCGCTTCGGGCTGGACGGCCGCGCTGGCAAGGGAAAAGGGTGAAAAAATCACGCCGCTGGGGTCAAAACTGAGGGCAAAGATCGTGCTGTTCGTGCCGTGCAGGGGAGTTGACACGGGGTGGGCTTACGGCCTCCTGAGGCAAGAAGGGGCATATGAGGATCGCGAGGAATCAGGGCGCGCCTCGGCCGAGGTGGTGAGGGCCGTTGAGACCGGGGACCTGGGCGCGCTCAGCGGAAACCTCTTTAACTCGTTTGAGAGGGTCATCTTCAGGGCAAAGCCCCGGCTCGGAAAGGCGAAAGAGGCCCTGGTGGCCGCTGGGGCAACCGTGGCCCTTCTGTCAGGTTCAGGGGGCGTTGTCTACGGGATATTCCGGGAGGATGAGCCCCTGCCGGAAATGCCGGACATCGGAGGGAAGTGGGTAAAAACGAGCCTGAGATGCGAACATGAACTGCCTGGCGCTTGACCTGGGCGCTACCAGGGTAAAATGGGCCGTGTTCCAGAACGGCCAGAAGAAGGATTCCGGCTCGTTTCAGACCCCTTCTGACCCGAAAGAACTGACCCCGCGCCTTCCAAAAGGGAGATTCTCAAAGATAGCGGTGGCCTTCGCGGGGTTCGCGCACCAGGGCAGGATAGCGTTTTCGCCCAACCTGCCGGGATACCAGGGGTTTCCCCTGTCTGAATTCCTATCAAAGGAAACGGGCGCTATAACGATCCTTGATAACGACGCCAACTGCTTTGCCCTCGGCGAGGCCCTGGCGGGTGCGGGGAGAGGTTTCACAACTGTTTTGGGCCTCACCCTTGGGACCGGCATAGGTGGCGGCCTAGTGATCCGCGGAGAAATTTACCGGGGCGCGGGTTTCGCTCTTGAGCCAGGACACACGATCGTTGATCCGGATGGCCCGGCATGCGGGTGCGGCAAAAGGGGTTGCCTGGAGGCATTCATCGGCGAAAAGGCATTTTCCGACAGGTTCGGATACGGCTCAGCCAGGGAGGCCTGGGAAGCAAGGGACAGCGAGGCCTGGGACTTCTACGGCTACTGGCTGGGCGTGGGCCTGGCCAACCTCATCAACATCCTTGACCCTGAGATAATCGTTCTTGGCGGGGGAATAGCCGGGGCCTTTGACCTATTTGAAAAAACCTTGAGGGAAACCCTGGCCGCCGGAACCGTTGAGTGGCAGAGGAGAAAAACCGGCCTCGCCCGCTCCGAGCTCGGGGACGAAGCCGCGCTGTGGGGAGGATACTTCCTTGCCGAAAATACTGGGAATTGACTGGGGAAAAAGCCGCGTCGGCCTGGCGATCTCCGACCCCACGGGCACGATAGCGAGGCCCCTGGCCGTCCTGAACGCGAAAAAAGCTGACCCGGTAAGGGAAATATCCGCAACCGCGAGCCGGGAGCAAGTTGAGAAGATAGTGGTCGGGTATCCGCTCAGGTGGGACGACCGGGAGAGCGCGAGGTGCCGTGATGTCATGGCCTTCATACGCAGGCTCAGGAAGGTATTGGTGGGGATTCCAGTCCTGGCGGTGGACGAGTGGGGCAGTTCAAAGGGGCCAGGGTCAGACGATGTGTCAGCGGCCCGCATCCTGCAGTATTACCTGGACACAGGGGATTCGCTGGAGATATAGCTACGGCTGATCCTCATCCCGTTTGATTAACTTTTGAAGAGCTTATAGCTTGCCGATAACCAAAACCTGAATTGGGAAACATCACTCTATTGGGGTTTCCTGAGCTTTTTGGTAAAGCTCAGGCTCGGGGCCTTGACAGTCCAAGCGTAAACTGTTATATATGGGGAGGAAGGAGGTAGCTATGAGGGTTGAAATAATCAGAAGGAAGGTTAAGGATTTCAGGGCGGGGATACCGGGGATGGTAAGCATTTTGGTATTTGACAGGGGAAAAAACCTCCTCCTGTATGGGGAAAGCGATGACATAGTTTCTCCCCTTGGAGACATATCATTCTGCTACGTGAGGCTAGCCCACAAGCTGGAAAAGGCACACAGGTCCCGAAAGAACACTATAGGGAAATCATTGAAATGCCTGAACATAGTCTCGGCCAGGATGATGGTCTCAATGAGGGCGCTCTCAGAAAAACACATCGTGGTCGGAGAATGCATGAGCGAAAAAGGGGTTGGGCTTTTCGTCGCGGGGGTTTGGTCCCTGAATAAAATCTTCAGAGAGGAACAGCCATGATTGAGAACGCTCCTTGCGGGGAAAACCGGGGGGATATTTTCAGAGCATATGTCAATGAATACCAGAAGTGGAAAGCGGCCCGCGATGTCCTCGTGAAAATGGCCGCGGAATCCCCGCGGTGCGTTATGCTTGGCATATACGAGACTCAAACCGGATACCTCCTCACCCACATCACGGACGGAACGATCCTTGATCCTGAAGCCTTTTCGTCTTTTATGGCCATAATCCACAGCGCGGCTGATGAGGCAATGGCTGTCAGGTTTGATGGGCATTTGAACCCAATAAACCATGTGATGGTTGAAACCGAGAGGTTCATGATGATCTCAAGGAGAATGGACGAAAACCACTCGGTTGTTTTCGTCCTAAGGTCGCCGGTTGAGTGCCTCGGTATGCCGATTGAGCTGCTTGACCGCTGGGGAAACAGGCTCCTGGAAACGCTTGCTGGTTCCGGTAGCCCCCCGGTTTCCTGAGGCTCTTCAGGGGATACCCCCACCCCCCTCATATTGGCTTTATAATTTGGCCTCTCATGAGATTCGTTCACGCCGCTGACACGCATATAGGTTGTGCTTATCGGGGCCTCTCCGAGAGAGAGGAGGACTTCCGCGATGTCTTCACCGAGATAATTGACAGGACGCTTGAGCTGGCTCCGGACGCCTTCGTCCACGCGGGCGACCTCTTTGAGCGCTCAAGGCCTTCAAACAAGGACATCATCTTCGCGGCTACGGAGCTCATGCGCCTGATGAGAGCGGGAATAGAGGTCATACTTCTCCCCGGCAACCACGACTTCAGGATCGTGAGGGGTGAGGTCTCGCCCCAGAGGATCCTGGAACTTCTCGGTGCGAGGGTCTTCGGGCTCGGCGAGGACAAAAAGCGCTATGAGGTCAAAGGAGTGGAGTTTTGGGGCATTCCCTATATGAGTCAGAAAACCCTGCTTCTCAGGTTTCTCTCGGAAATAGGCGAGAAGGCAAGGGGCCCGGCAGTTCTCGTCCTGCACCAGTATTTCTACCCGCCGGCATCCTTCAGCCCCTTTCTTTATCCCCAGGACATACCTCCGGTTTTCTCCTACGCGGCTCTCGGCCACTTTCATATCCCCTATTACAGGAAGGAATACCGTTACGCTTATCCCGGCTCAAGCGAGGCAAGAGAGCTATCCGCTCAGGACGCGATGGTAAAAAAGAGGCTCTTTTACCTGGTTGAAGCGGACGATTCTGGAATAAAGCTGGAGCCGCATTTTCTCAGGAAAACGCGGCCCTTTTTCTACCTGGAGTGCCAGGAAGATGAACTGGCAGAGAAACTCAAGGACATCGCTGAAGAAACAGGGGGGGCAGAGAAAAAACCAATGCTCAAGGTGAAGGTCAGGGGAGGCCCCGAAATGAGGGCTGATCGGGTTGTTGATAACGCCCTGCGGGCGAGCGGGTTGAAAAGGGAGGATTTCCTTATATTAGATGTGAGCGCTGAACGAACGGAGGGGCTGGCTCCAGAAATCCAATCTGGAGAAGAACGCGCCCAGGAGGATATGCTGGAAAGGTTCTTCGGGAACCAACCGCGCCTTTTGGGCCTGGTCACGACCATGAGGGAAGCGGTGATGAGAACAGAAGCGGAGAGGGAGTTCTCCTGGACACAGGCCAGAAGGGACAGACAGATATTAATTGAGGCCGCGAAGTCTGCGGCATTACAATACATGGAGGAATCAAACGATGAGGTTGACCAGGCTAAAGCTTAGGAATTTTCTGAGCCATCGCGAGACCGAGGTGGAATTCCCGGAAACGGGCATAACCCTGATATCTGGGGAAAACGCGATGGGAAAGAGCTCCCTGTTTGACGCCCTGCGTTTTGCCCTCTTTGGCAAAAGCTTCCAGAGGGCCGGGGACCTGGTGACCAGGGGGGAAAAAAGCCTGGGCGTGGAGGCGGAATTCACCCATCGTGGCCACAAATACAGGGTAATAAGGGAATACGCGGCCACCAAGAAAGAGCTGAAACCCACGAAGGCCGAGCTGTGGAAAGACGACAGGCCGGCCGCGGCCGGCGGAATCAGCGACCTTAATCCGCTCATCGTTCGCGAGCTGGGCATGAACCACGAGATGTTCAGGTATTCGGTTATGGCGGTCCAGGGGGAGATAATGGGGGTTCTGGGCCTCTCGCCATCGGACAGAAGGGTTGTCTTTGAGCGCATGTTCGGGTATCATCATCTCCAGCTGGTCGCGGAGGCCGCGTCGTCCCTCGCCTCAGAAAAGGAAAAAGAGCTCGGGCTGATCCTCAAAACAACGGGGCGCGCGAGCCCGGAAGAACTTGAGAGGGACATAGAAGAAAGGAAAAATGCCTTGGCGGAGAAGGTGGGTTTGCTCTCAGGGGTAATCGCTGACAAGAAAAATCTCCTGGCCGAGGAGGAGAGCCTATCGCGGGAGGCCCGGGAGCTGGAAACGCAGGAGAGCGAGCTGAACGAGCAGGAAAAAGAGCGCGCCGCGTTGGAGAGGGAGATAAGGGTGATGGAGGATGAAATAGACAGGCTGGAAGAACAAAAACTTGAGAACGAGGAAAAGCTCCGCAATCTTCCCCATCTCAAGGAAACTCTGAAAACGCTTGAGGGCGAACTCGCTGAGCTTTTTGCCCTGAGAGCGGAGGCGGAGGTCCTTACGGCCGTGGAGAAAAAGGGTGTGGAGGCTACCGAAACAGCGAAAAGGCTTGATGAGGCGAGGGGCTACGAGAAGGCGCTGAGAGAGCTATTGCCAGCACACGAGAGGTTCAAGCGACTCAAGGAGGAGGAAGAGGCCTTGATGGCTGAGATAGAGAATCTCAATGTCCGGCTCGGCGCGAATGAGGAACTCCGCAAAACCCTCTCGGTAAAACAGAAAGAGAAAGAGCAATTGGAGCAAAGGCTTGGGGCGTTTTCCGGGATAACCGAATCAAGGGAACGAATAAGGTCAAGGATTGAGGAGAAAGAGGTCGCGGCGAAGGGAGTAGAGGCAGAGAGGGGCGGGGCTGAGGGGAGAATAAAGGGCCTCCAGAAAGACATAAAGGAACTTAAAGGACTGGGGGATACCTGTCCCCTCTGCAAGCAGAAACTGACGCCGGAACACAAATCGGATGTCCTCAGGCAACTGGAGGAAGAGCTGGCTGAAGCGAAAAGGCAGGCCGAGGAGCTTTACGGGAGGTCAAGGGCCATAGCTGAGGAACTCTCCGCGCTGAAAAAACTGGAAAAAAGCGCTGAGGAGAAGGAAAAAATTGAGGACCTGCTCTCCAGGTGCTTGGCGGAGATGGGCGAAACCCAGAAACGCCTGGACGAGGCACCGGAAATTGGCGAGAAACACAAAGCCCTGAAGAAAAACCTTGAGATGGTGCGGGATGAATTGCGAGGCCTTGAACCGGCCGAAAGAAAGTTCTCGCTGGCCGCAGAGTTCATCGCCAGGAATCCGCCGGAGCGGCTTGGGGCGGCACTCGCTGACATACAACGGGAGATGGAGGATCTCAAGGGGAAAAGGCGTTTCCCTGGAATGGGCCTGGATGAGGTAAAATCAAGGATAAAGGAGCTCTCGGAAACGGAGAGGAGATACGGAAAACTGGACGCGGAGATAAAGAACCTGGAAAGGCTCGGGCTTGAGGTGGAAAAGCAGGCCAGGCTTCTTGAAGAGAAAAGGGCAACGCTGGCAGAAAAGGGGGCAAGGCTTAACTCTCTCGTCGGGCTAGAAACCAAAAGGGCGATGTTGGAGGAGCGGAAAAAGTCCCATTCCGATGCCAGGGAAAACCTTCGGGCCAGGAAGGAGGCGTTGAGCGAGAAGGAGATCAACCTGCGCAGGGACATCCAGGCGATAGAATCCGAGATGTCAAGCCTGTCAAGCTCGCTTGAAAGCATAAAGAGAACCGGAGAAAAAATGGCCGTCTTCGCGGAGATAAAGGACAAGCTCCTCTCGCCGCAGGGAATAGAGAGGGAATTCATGACAACCATGAGAAGGCTTGAGGATAATCTGAACGCGTGTTTCCAGGATTTCTCATTCTCCGATCTTCAGGCAGTCCGCTTGGACGAGGACCTGGTTCCAGTGAAGGTTGACGAGATGGGGCGAGAGATGGAGCGGCTCTCCGGCGGGGAACAGGTTGCTATGGGAATAGCCATGCGGTTTGCCATAGCCAGGGCACTCCTTGGCGGTGAGAGCGAATCTTTGTTCCTGGACGAACCAACCCACAACCTTGATTTTGAGAGAATATCCTCCCTCCAGAACCTGTTAGCGGAGTTCAAAATGCATTCCACCGCGCCTCAGGTGGTGATAATAACCCACGACGAGGACATGAAGGTCATAGCGGACACGGTCATAGAGGTGGTCAAGGAAGGGGGGATCTCAAGGGTTCTCAGCGGAGGAGAATTGTCCCAGTCCAAGCTTATTGGATAAACCGGTATATGGTCTGCCGCACCCGAAAAAATCACCCCATCGCGTCCCTGAACGCATCCTTCATCTTGCTCGCGTATAGCTCAGGGCTGAAGACCTCCCTGGCCCTGCCAGCGCCCTTCTGGCCGAGATCGCGGCGGAGCGGCTCATCCCTCAGGAGACGCAGGATAGCAGAGGCCAGCGCCTCGGAGTCAAACGGGGGAACGAATATCCCGGCGTCCCCCAGGGCCTCAACCGCGCCCCCCGTGTCGGTTGAGACCACCGGAACGCCCAGGGCCATTGCCTCAAGGATGGTCATGCCGAGGCCCTCCCTAACCCCGCCCCTCGGCACCGTGGTGTGCAGAACAAGCGCGGCGCCGGAAGCAAAGGCCATGGTCTTCTCCCAGGGAAGGTTTCCGAGGAACCGAACATTTCTGAGGCCGCGCCCTTGCACGAGTTCCGTCAGCGCAAGCTCCATGGGGCCTGTCCCGGCAATATAGAAATAGACGCCCGGAAGATCCTTCTCAACAAGGTTCCAGGCCTCAATCGCCAGGTCCACGCCCTTTTCCGGCGTAAGCCTGGCAGGCAGGAAAACATAGGGCCCTTCCGCCTCAACCGGTGGCAGTTCGGGAACGAAGATGGGATTGTGAACCACCCTGACCCCTGAAACATCAATGCCCAGGGCCCTTATCCTCTCAAGCAGGTTGTTTGAGATGGCGCAGGCCACGGGCGCGGCCGCGATGGACTTCCTGAGAAGGTGATCGGAAAAGATGACCAGGGGATGATCCGGGGCAAGCCCCTCTGCCCTGATGAGTTCGGAATCAATGCTGTGAAGGTGCAGAACCCATGGGGGGCGCTCTTCTGCCAGGAAATCAAGGATGAGTCCGGCCGCGAGACTGCCCTGTATGTGCAGGACATCCGGGTTATACGAGCGACTTTCCCTCCTGGCTATGCCGGACAGGGCGGGGCCGATCAGCTTTTTCCTGATGTTTATCTCGTATGGGGCTCCCGCGAGCCAGGACAGGGTTTTGATAAGGGCGCGCAGGGGCCTCCTGGGCTGTCTGTGATTGAGCCAGTGGTCCGGAATCCGGTATTCAATCCCGACCGGCTCCAAAGCCCTTTTGGTTATCTCAAGGAATGTCCATATCCCTGTGACCCAGTTCCTCTTTGCCATGGTCAGGGCCATCACTTTCATCTCAGGTAGCTCCACGGCAGGACTCCTGTTGGTTTTGAAAGGGGCGCCGGCATCGCTGGCAGGTGGCTGACTGTCTCAACGAACAGGTCAAAATCCCTCTCCCAGTTAGCCCATTTTTGGACCAGGGACTTGTTGAGCTCTCGCGCTTTCAGGATGAGGTCTGGCCTGGCAAAACATTCCCGCAGTTTTTTCGCAAGATCAAGAGGATCAGTTGGATTGAAAAGCATTCCGTTCAGGCCGTCAACGACCCACTCGGCCTTTGCCGGGAGGTCAGAGACAACCGGAAAAGCGCCCAGGGCCATGGCTTCAAGAAGCGAGACCGGGGTTGAATCGGAAAGAGAGGCCGAGATGAAGATGTGCGAACCGGCCAACCGATCGTATAGCTCGTGTTCCGGGAGCCATCCGGTAACCTCTCCGGAGATGCCGCGCTGGGCCATCCTGTCCCGGAGCTCTGCTTCAAGCGAGCCACCGGAAGCGAAGCACATCGTGAACTCGTGGCCGGCAGACTTCAGGGCAGTAAGGGCATCAATTATGAGGAAAGGAGAATAGAGGGGTTCAAGCTTGCGGTGGCTGATTATCCTCCAGGGGGGGCCTGGATTGAATTCTGGGAGTGGCATTGAAAGCAGGTCCGGCGAAAGCCCGTATGGCATGAAAAATATCTTCTGGCTGGGGACACCGAAATCCTCGGTCAGGATCCTGTCCATCACCCGCGCGTCGGTCTGCAATAAGTGAGCTCTCCTGAAGACGAAACGAAGGGCCGCGCGGTGCAATGGGCTTCTCCTGGGGCTTTCAAGCACATCAGGGCCCCAGAGGGAAACGACCAATTTCCCCTTTTTCAGGGCCAGTGCGGCCAGAAGACCATAGCCTGTTGCCATGTGCGCGTTGACCAGGTCTGGCTTGAAATCAGAGATCAGGGATTTTATCCCGCCAATAGCCGAAAGATACCGGAACGGCCTCGGCCCGGCCGGGATGTTTATGAAAACGCAGGCATCAGCGAGCTCGTCCCTGGGAGGCTCAAGGCTGGCCAAAAGGACATCCGCTCCCCTGGCCCTGTAGGCCCGGAACCACTTCAGGGTGTGAAAGGACGAGGCGTCAGCCAGAACGAGAACCCGCAAGTGATTAATTATATTGTCAGGGAACGGCCCAGTGCCTGTCCGCTTAATAATTAACCAGGTAGCCCCGGCTCTTTGGGTAGCCCTGGCTCTTTGTAGCCAGGGGCCCATAAAAATAAGCCCCATCCACCGCAAAATATCAAAT